>Ga0209985_10001351_pt1 | contig 24208 bp, 28 predicted proteins | sample NOAtaG_FD_187305 | JGI IMG/M metagenome (GOLD analysis project Ga0209985, IMG submission 187305) | Freshwater lake microbial communities from Lake Erie, under a cyanobacterial bloom - NOAA_Erie_Diel6S_1000h metaG (SPAdes) (version 2) | ecosystem: Environmental > Aquatic > Freshwater > Lake ...
CCAGCCGTCGCCGGAGCAGTCCACCCACGGCTCCGTCCTGGCCCAGCCGATGATCTCGCCCTGGTCGCGAACGATGGCGATCTGGCCTTCGAGTTCGCCGCGCCGCAACTTCTTGTGGAAGTCGCTGTCCGGCTTCGTCAGCCGGCGACGAATGTAGGTCAGGTCGCTATCGTCGAGATCGCAGAGGGGAAGGACGTCGCAGTTCATCCGCAAAACCTCTTGATGTAGAGCGGGCCGTTCTCGCCCACATAGGCACAGATCGTGTTAAACGACAGGTACTCGTCGGCCTCTTCTGGCGTCATGCCGTCGCGCTCAACGAGGACGTCGATGCACTTGTCGATGTCGTAGACGGCAACGTGGGCGTGGTGGTGGTTGACCGTGCAGCCGATCAGCGCTGCTTCGAGGCCGTCGGCGAGGAGGGCGGCGGGGTTGAGTTCGCGGAGGTCGTCGAGGGTCATGCCGCCTCCATCCGCTGCCTCGCGATGGCAGCGTAGTCTGGGTTCAGTTCGACACCGACGCCCTCGCGGCCCATCGCCTTGGCGACCGCCAGCGTCGTGCCGGAGCCGGCGAACGGGTCGAGCACGACGTCGCCTGGATTCGACGAGACGTCGATGATCCGACGAACCAACTCTTCCGGCAGTTGCGTCGGCACGCCAGCAACACGCTCTTTGAACGTGCCGCAGATGCGGCTGATCTGCCAGACGTCGCCCATGATCTTGCCGCCCGGCGCCGCCCGGCGGTCGCCGTACTTCTCCTGCCGCGCAGACGGCACGGTGACGGCGGCCTTGTTGAACGTGAAGTGCTTCGCGTTTTTGACTGCGTAGTAGATCGGGCGGCTCGTGCGGCCGAACTTGTTGTGGCAGTAGACGCCGAACGTCTCGTGCCAGGTGATGCGATTTCGCATCGTCATGCCTGTCGCCTGGATGGCGATGTCGATGTCGGCACCGTGCTCCTGGCCGCTGATGATCCAGAGAGACCCGTGCGGCTTCAGCGCCCGGTAGCACCAGTTGATCCACAGGCCGCACCAAATGTCGTAGTCGCCGCGGCGGTCTGCCTTTCGGCCTTTGCCGTAGTCGATGCCGATGTTGTACGGCGGGTCGGTGACGACGAGATCGACGCTTTCGCGATCGAGCGTCGGCAGAACGTCCAGGCAGTCGCCGATGTGGATGGTCACGGCTGCATCTCCTCCACACGCCGCATCACGCTTTCCGTCTTCTCATCCGCCCACCGCTCCCATCCGATCGTCCTGGCGGCCGTCAGAACCGTCGGCTCGTCGCCATAGCCCCTCATGTCGGCCGCCGTCACCAGGCGGCCGATGAGGTACTCCAGCCGCCCGACACGCTGCTTCAACGCATCGACGCGACGACGAAGTCGCTTGTTGCCCTTGATGTGGCCTTGGATTGTCATTTCGAAAAGCGCCCCTACCCGACTCGAACGGGGTTTCGGCTTTTATTCACCGCGTTTTGCCATCTCCGGTGGCTGCCGCCGGCTGCAAACTATCGGGGCGTGTGTCACTCCTCGAACCAAGTCGTATACCGCAGCACCGACGCCCACGTTGCCACTCCGGCAATCGCGAGGATGCAGGCTACGTTGAGCCAGGTGTGGATCACTTCCCAGCCTCCTTCAGTTGGCGAATCTTCGACACGACGATGCCGGTGTCTTGCTCATCCCAAACGTAAGGGACATGACCAACCTCTCGGCCGATTGCAAACGCAGCCGACCATGATGCGACGCCTTCGCGAATGCGCCGAGACGCTAGAACGACGAAGACAACGCCAAAGACGAACGTGAGAACCGAGGGGATTGTGCGGCAGATGAGCCACCAAATGCCGAACTCCTTGGCCTCGCCGCCGACGTTGCCGATGGCTTCCAGCACGAGTTTGAGTTGCTCGATGTCCATCACTTCCCAGCCTCCTTGCCAACGAGCAACTCCGTCCTGACGACCACCGTCTCCGGCGGTGCCTTGATCGCGAGGCGAACCTGGCCTTCGCGAACCTGCGTGACCATGACCTCGATGTCTGGCCCGATCTGGACTTTCTCGCCGCGGCGGCGTGTTATGACGAGCATGAAACGGCTCCTTCCGTTGTCGTGGTGAGTAGCCTACAGAGCGGCCGGATTGGATGCAAGCCAAGATTCGCAGGCTTTTCTGGTTTCCTCGTCCCTGTCGTGTTTTGCGGCCCACACGACGTAGTCCATCCGCCTTGCGGCGACCTCTTCGACCGTTTTCCCAGCGTGCCTCCCGTCAGGGAAGGTGAACGCTCCTGTTCGCGGTGCCGACTTTCGCTCCCCCAGCCTGCCGTCGATGGCAGGAATCCATTGACCAGTCCCACACAGGCGGCACTCAAGTCGCCACCACCCTCGATCGCTGTCGATGATGTCATGGCACTCGGATGCGCACGACTCGTCGAGGCAGGCCACATCTTTGTCCACGAGGCCAATGATGGACAGTAAAGCAGGCGGCGCCTGCACAGAAGGCTCCTGCTCTGGAGCCGCCACCTCGGCCTCCACCGGCCGTGGCTTGCGACTTTTCTTGTGATCGTCCGATGGCGATATGTCGAACAGTAGGCTCATAGCGGCAGCCTCATTTTGTAGTCGGCCCCGGTTTCAGTCGCCACGATGAGTCGCCTCCGCGCTCGCGTGACGCCAACGTACTCGATCCTCCGCTCCTCGTCGTGCTGGTCCTGGTCGATCCCCTGCGCTTCGGAGATGCGGCGGCTTATCGTGGACGAGAGGACGACCGTGTCGGCCTCCATCCCCTTGGCGGCGTGGATGGTGCCGACCCTGATTGCAGGCTTGCTCGCCAACTCCGGCCCGTACTTCTTAGCCGCCACCCGCCACCGCTCGCCGCCGGAGAACAGGCCGCCCCAATCGCCCTTGCGCAGCCGCTCGGCGAACTCCGGCTTCATGCCGGCGTCCTCCAAATCGCCCGGCAGGACGACCTTCCAGTGCCGCAGCGTTGATTCGCTCTCCCACATCTTCTTGGCACCGCGGATCATGTTCCCGGTCGCTGGCAGCATCTCCACGGCAGCAGCGAAGTCTTCTGGCGTGCAGTGCTGGCCGTGCTCGATCTGCCACAGGGCATTCGCAGCCCGAACGGCCTTGGTCCCGTCCTTGGCCTTGAGTTTCGCGAACGGAACGCCCTTCTTTGCCAGAATATCCGACCATGCGTCGATGATGTAGTTGCACCTGGCGATGATGAGCGTCGGCTCCGTCGCCGACAGCCCACCCGCCACCGTCTCGGCGTATCCACCGTTCACGACCTCGCCGTCGTGGTCGGCCGGTGCGATCTTCCGATCCCAGTAGCCACGCTTCATCCGCTGGAGGCAGGCTTCCCCTAGTTTGTGGACGGCCGGCGGGCATCGCCAAGTCTTCGGCATCACCCGCTCCTTAGCGACTTCCCAGCCCATAAAAAACCGCGAATCGCTTCCACCGAAGCCGAAGATGGATTGCATGGGATCGCCGCTGATGAACACCCATTTCACGTTCTCGCCGCTGGCGAGCCGCCGGCAGCAGCGGTCAACGAGCGCCGAGGCGTCCTGCTGCTCGTCCATGACCCACGCCTTCACGCCGGGCGGCAGTTCGCCTTCCGGGTCCGTCTCGATCCACCCCCCCGCGGCAAACCTGACGCCAGAGAATCGGGCCAGGAGGTCGGTGAAGTCGAATCGGTGGTCTAGCCTCTTGGCTGCCTCGTAGCGGTCGATGTACTGCTTGCAGACGGCGTAGGAAGGCACCATGTCGCCCATGCGGGCCGCGCGGCGGATGGTGTCCTCCAGAGGCTCCATCCGCGACCTGGCCTGCTCCCACGCATTCAGGGCCGCCGCAGCCGACTGGTCGCCCGTGTACCGCATGTACCCAGAGTCGTCGTCAATGATCGTCCGCACGTTGACCTTGAGGGCGTCGGCGACCCACTGGGCCGAAGCCTTGCTGTCGTCGAGGATTTCGCCCTTCTGGATGCCCAACTGCCTGTAGGCAATGCTGTGGACCGTCCGAAACCACCCATGCTGGGCGAGAACCTCTGCCGGCAGCCCCCAGGCCGCGCTGGCCCTCTCCACCGCCTCGGCACGAGCAGCACGGGTGAAACTGGTGAATCCGACCGCAAACGGGCTGCCACCGAGGGAGTTTTTGGCGTTCTCAATCAGCCTCATCAACTCGGTTGTCTTTCCCGTTCCTGCCCCACCTACCAATCTTGCCACTTGCATGACCGTTTCTCCAAAGGGGGTCAAAAATCTCGGTTTACGCAAACCCTTGTAATTCAATCACTTACAACTCAAAAACCACTTTTCCACGAATCCATCAGATTTTTTCGATTTCGATTTTGGATTCCGCGTGAATAGAAAAGGCGGTTTCTTCTTCCGCGCTGAACTCGCCGGCAGCCAGACGCTCCAGAACCCGCATGTGGTCGTTGGTGAACCGGACGAACCGGCGGCTCCTGCCGCCCTCTCCGGCCCCCCTGGAGGCAGGCAGAGCCTTCTGGCCGACGCCTGCGAGGATCATCTTCTTGATCTTGAGGATGTCGCCGTCCTCAAGTTTCCTCCGGCCGCGGTCCACCATCTCCCACGCCTTCGACCAGCCGAACCACAGTTCCCACACGCCGTCGCGGCCACGAACCCACGCCGGCATCCCGGTGATGTCTGGCGAGCCGTCCTCGTCCTCGTCGTCTCCTGGCTGCGGCGTCATGGAAAGCACCTCCAACAGCCAGCCGGCCACGGTAGCGAAACGGCAATTCTCGGCGGTCGCCGTCTCCTGGTCGGCCTCGTCCATCAACTTGGCCTTCAGGCCGCGGATGGCTGGCTGATTCTTTTTCTTCCCCTGCCCGTTCCAGATCGCAAACCACTCCTCTGGCACGGCATCTACGATGACCGTATGGGTTGCTTCGAGGATCGCCTGGGCGACCTTGGCCGCAGACCGGAACGTCTCGGCCGTCAGAGGCACGGCAACAGCCACCGTCTTCTGCTGGCCCCCGACACGGCGAAACACTGGAACCGTCAGCGTGTAGGCGACTGGGTCGCCGTGAATAACCTTGAGTTTCCAGTCGCCTGGGAACCACTCCTTGCCGTCGAAGTGCAGGCCGGTCAGCGTGACGGCCATCGTCTTGCTTTCCTTGCCGACGTCGGCGTCGGCGCCGTTCTCAAGCCTCGACGCAAGCGCCTGCTGCTTCTCCTGGTCTTCAAGGCCGCCTTTCGCTCGCTTCCTGATCGCCCAATCAAGTTCGTGGCGGAAGATGTTCTCCACCTCTTGATCGCTCTTGCTCGGCTTGCACCGCTGCTTGTTCATCGCATGGATCATGGCGTGGACGTCCTGCTGCTCGACAGGATCGTGGACGTTGATCATGTTGATGCACTGCCGCGCCGCGAACCGAACGAGGGAGTCGTGGCGGTCGCCCTCCTCCATCGTCTTGTGAAGGATGCTGTTCGCCCGATCCTGCCGCTCGCCGCCATCCTCGTCGGCCTCGTTGACGATCGCCATGAGGAGTTCCTGCGGCAGTTCGGCCACATCGCACTCGTCCGGCCCCATGCCAGCGACCCACGAGTACGAGACTCCGCTGGAGTGAGAACTCGGCGGCACGATCGACTGCGCCCCCTTCTTGCCGCCGCCGATGCGAATCTCTAGGCCGGCCAGTTTGTAGACGGCCCGCTGCGGCAGCCGCCTGTCCCACTTGAAGAGGCGGTGCGTCGATCGCTTCGATGTGAACGTCGGAGTCAGCACGCGATCGAGGCCGAACCGCTCGGCCGTCTCGCGGCCCTGGTCGGTGTCGAACTCGATGTCGATGACGCCGCTCTTTTCGCCTAACTGGATGCCGATGTTTCGATTCTTCGACCCGTCGAGCCACTCCGACAATTCGTCCTCGTCGATGGTGGCCTTGTGCTGCCATGCGTTGAGAATCGGATGCTTGCCTGGAGTCGAGCAGGCTGCGTTGTTGCATGTGCAACGCTTTCCGTCTGACCCGTGGCACGGGACGACATACCAGCCCTTGGCCGCGTAACTGGCGGCCCACTTAAACATTGCGTCGATCATCGAATCGCTCCTTCTTCTCGCCAACTGGTTTCGTTTTCCTTTACCGAAACAATCCGCAGAGTCTTGTGGGCATCGTGGTATGCGGCCCAACGGCTTCGCAGGCTGCTGTCGGCCATCGCAACGCCGACTTTTGGGTCGCTGGCTACCGCGACGTCACGCAGCGTCAGTGACTCGCCTTCCAGAAACGAGTCACGCAGCCACGCAAACGTCCTCGGGTAGTGATCAACCCTCGCGGAAGACCAATCCAGCGCGATTCCGCTGGCGTCGCTGGTCACGCTCCCGCGAATGAATCGCATCTTTTTGTACGCTGCCACCTGATCGAAGACGGCCCGTCGCATCGCAGCGGTGGCGACTGCCTCCGGCTTGAATCCATGACAGCACTTTTTCCAACTGAAGTCTCGCTCGTCTCCGCTGGCGTAGGCGACGAACGTGTGGTTGACGTTCGTTCCGCAGTTTCCGTAGAGCCTGTATCCGCTGCTGTGTCGGACGCGGACTCCGACGATCTCGTCCTCTAGGCCGACAATGATTTTCTCGTCCGGCCTATCGTGCCGCTCAAGGATCAGCGACAGGAAGAACAGGCCGTCTTCGTCGCGCATCAAGTCTCCGTCGCCGTACTTCTGGATTGTCTCTCGGCAGTGCCGCTCAAGGGCCGCCTTCGACGGGAACTGCATTCCACGCACTGCCACGCCCACCGAAACCTCCATGCTTCGTATGAAAGAACCCCTCCCCGGCCGCGTTGCTCGCTGCGGCCGGGGAGGGCGAATCACGCCCGCTGCCGTGGTGGGAAAGGGATAACACCAGAGGGTCAGACAGACTTCCCGTCGTTACTTCGCCACTGACGGGCTGGGCGACCGGCCCACGGGGATGAGTCGTGGGTTAAGCGCCGCCGGCCCGGCGGCTGTGATCACTCCTCGTCCGTCGTGGCCTCGACGACCGCACCGACCGGCGGGGCCGAGAACATCCGCTTCAGCGGCTCGGTGTAGAGCCGCCGCGCGACCTCGCCCTGCTCCTCGCTGATCGTGCCGACGATATGCGGCACGATCGTGGAGTAGGGCTGCCCGCCGGCGCTCTTGGCCTTCTCCAACTTGAGGCCGATCACGCACTCGAAGTGGAACGAGGGAAGGCCGGTCTTCTGGAACCGAGTCCACGTCTGGAGCGAGCCGGCACCGACGGTGACGAGCACCGGCCAGACGTCGCCGTCGCGGAGGATCGCCAGGATGCGGCTCTCCTTGACCCGCTTGCCGCCGCCGCCACGGGCGCTGCCGTAGCCGAACTCCGGCGACGACGAGAGCGCGTGCCAGTCGAAACGCCTATCGCCAATACGATATTTTTCGAGCGCTTTAGGGTCCAAGGTTCCAAGATCATCAGAAACTCTGTAGCCGACCAAAAGATCGTTCGACACGATCACCGGCCGCTGGTCCGTCGGGTCTTCCTGGGGCCACAGCACGCCCCGCTTGGAGATGCAGACGAGCAGGCCGACGATCTCGTCCTCGGTCGTCTCGTTGCCTCCGATGTTCACGATCCACTTGGTCGCGCCGCCGGCCGGCGTCTTCACACGCACCAAGTCCTGCTCGCGGATCGGCTCGCCGTCGAGGTTGGCCTCGATGATCCGCACCTGTCGGCTATCCGGCACCAGGCTCGGGTAGTTGATCGTCGTCGAAATCGCAGTGGACATATGATGTCCTCCTATGTAGCCAATCGAACCAGAAACCAGCGGTCACCCCACCGTGAGGTGCCGCAACTTCGGCCTGACGTACTCGCCGACGAGTCCCTCGAACGGCGTGCCGTCAGAGAAGGAAGAGCGGGCGTCCCTGCCCGCCTCCTTCGCCATCTCCTTCAGCAGGCTCTTGAGGCGAGCCGTGTTGACGCTCGTCAACTCGGCCGCGCATCCAGCCTGCCTCGCGGCCTCCATGACCGCTTCTTTGCGTGCCTCCGGCACCGACATCGAGTGCTCCCACTCGATGCGCCATGACCTCCCTGCGACCCTCACTCCGTCGAGGCGTTGTGTCGTCATTTCTTCGACGGCCAGTTCCTCCAGGTGCGTCCGACGGGCCTTGAGCGCGTCGAGCCGGTCGTTGGCCTCGACCATCTGGCGGTCTATGTCAGCGATCTCGGCCAGCACCGGAGAGAGTTGCGTGTCGGGACTTGTAGCCTGTGATGAGTTCATCGACGACTTCCTTTCGTTCACGAAGGGCTGCATAGACGCGGCCGTCCACCGTGGACTGCCCGTTGATCGTTGCGACGAGGTGGTAGATCGTCGTCTTCTTCTCCTGCCCAGGCCGGTGCAGGCGGGCCACGGCCTGCTCGTATTCCGCGAGCGAGTAGCCGAGGCTCCAGAACCAGCAGTAGGCGGCGCGAGTCAGGTCGATGCCGATGCCGCCCGACTGAATCTGCGCCACCAGCACCGATGTCTTGCCTTGTTGCCAAGCAGCCAGTTCGTTGACGCGGCCCGAGAGTTCGCTGACCTTCCGCCCGGCCTTCTCCGCGACCGCCGTGGCCGCCTGAATGTCGCTGGTGAACCGGCAGAAAATCACAACAGGCTCGGCTAGTGGCAAGTCCTCCAGCATATCACCCAGCGTCGCCGCCTTGGCGGGATGCTCGGCAATTTGGCGGGCAGTTTTTTCGTCATCGAACCTGACAAACCCGCCCGTGATCTGCTGCATCCGCAGCAGTTGCTCCAGGGCGTTTTTAGGCGTCACGTTGCCCGTCTCGCATACGGCGCAGAACTCCCGCTCCACCTCCCGGTAGAGGCGGGCCTCGGCCGGAGACAGGTCGCAGGGGACGTCGTGGAACGAGATCGGCGGGAGGTCGATGACGTCGGTGGTTTTGATGTAGTGCGTCGTGGCGGCGATACGGCGATTCGCCACATCGAGGTTTTTGTAGCCGACGACGAACCGCTGCTGCCCGCTGGACAGGACGGCGAAATGGGCCTTGTGGATCGTGAACGATGTACCAAAGGTGGCACACTCCGGCGATTCGACGGCCCGGTAGATCGCCCATGCGTCGAGAATGGAGTGCGGAATCAGCGTTCCCGTCAGCCCCAGCCGGCGGGCCTGCGGGTTGGCTTTGCACATCTTGGCGGCCCAGCGGCTCGCCACGCCGGAGGGACTCTTGAGGCGGTGAATCTCGTCCCACACCAGGACGTCCCACTTCGCCTTCTCGATGCCCTTGATCCGCCAGACGCTCTCGTAGTTGCAGACCACGATGACGGGCGAGGTGTCGGCCAGAGCGGCCAGGACGGCCTTCTCCTTCGCCTTGCTGTCGCCCTTGTCGAGCGCGACGATGCGGACCTCGGGCAGCCACAGGCCGACCTGTTTCTGCCAGGCGGCGATCACGGCCTTGGGGCAGCAGACCAGAGTCCGGCTGGCAGACACGCGATTGAGAAACTCAAGCGCGGTTCGGGTCTTGCCGCTGCCCATGCCGTGGTGCAGGATCGCGGCTTGCCGCGACAGCGCCCACTTGATGGCATCCTCTTGATGTTTCCAGAGCCAAAGCACTGGTGTCCTCTCCTTGGTTAGGTGAGGACTCTATCGGACGGCGAGGCTACAGGTCAAGAGACTTTTCTGGACCGCTTCCTGCCCGGCTTTTTGCCGGCCGCCTCGCGGGCTTTCATCTCGCGGACATTTGCCTGGCAAGACTCGCGGGAGAGGATGTAAATGCGCCCGCCGCCGCCTCGCGGGTTCCACGGCCGCCGGCCGATGATCTTCCCGCTGGCGACCATTCGCGGAATCAACGACTCGTGGACTTGAAGAATCTGAGCCGCCTCGGCCATGCCGATGGCGTCCTTGAAGGCTATCGGCGTCTTGACGGCCTTCAGGTGCCGGAGGGCGTCGGGCCGAGTGTGGACCCACTCCCGCGGCCGGCTGTTTATCTTGCCGCCTCTGGCGAGGCACCTCTCGTCATACGCCTCGTAGTTGGCCGCACATTCGCCGCCGTCGTAAATGGCGACGCGACGGCTCGGCGAGTCGGTGTAGAGCGACATTGGCGGCTGGTAGGCCGTCAGCAACCCCTTCTCGACCATCCGGCGTGGCTGCGTGAAATGGATGCCCATGATGGCCGCCGCCTCGGCAGACCCGACAGCCTGGGCAAGATAGGCGGTTTTTGTTGCCATCGGAAATCTCGGCTTGCTTTAGTGGAGGATAGGGGATTCAATGGGGGGAAGCCACAGGAAGTCAAAAACCCCGGAAAGGAGTCCGAAATGCGGCGGCGATACATGGTTCTCGTGGAGTGGACAGACGGGGAGATTGTCGATGCCGACGAGTTGGCGGTCTGTGCCGCCTCTCCGGCCAAGGCAATCGAGGTGGCCCGTGCCATCTGGTCTGCCACCAAGGGCGCCGAGTGGCCGTCGTGCCGGATTTCAAAAATCTTGATTCTGACGAAACGCATGATGCGCTCGTTTGCCTAATCGCAAGGATGTGGTACTCCATTTGGCGGAGAGTAACCACCCGTGACGCTACACCAGTTCCTGGTCGATTTTTACGCGCCGCTGCATGGCATTAGTGACCGCACGATCCGCATCTACGGCTTCACCATCAAGGCTTACGCCGACTTCCTGGGCCGCGACCCGACGGTCGAAGAACACTTCGACGAGTTGGAGATGGCGCGGTTCCTGGCCCACCGGCTGCGCACGCGGGCCGTCGGGACGGCCTCGAAGGATCGCGCGCAACTCCATGCCTTGGCCCAGTTCGCCGCGAAGCGTGGCCTCTGCCCGTGGCCGACGATGCGGGCGATTCGCGTGCCGGAGCGTGTGCCGCGGGCGTGGCTGATCGACGAGTTTCGTCGCCTCGTTGAAGCCTGCGACGGCGAGCACGGCGAGGTCGTCGGCGTGCCGTCGTCAAAGTGGTTCCGCGCGATCCTCCAGACGGCCTACTGGACGGGCGAGCGTATCGGCGGCCTCTTGGCGCTTGAGTGGCAAGACATCGAGCCGCAGGCGATCGTCTTCCGCGCCGAGACGAGGAAGGGGCAGCGGGCCGACATCTACAGGCCCATTCCGCCGGAGTGCTACGCCTCGATCCAGGCGATCAAGACGAAGCGGAAACTGGTCTTCGACTGGGACCGATCCTACACGCTGATCTGGTATCGGCTGGGCCGCATCTGCGAGCGGGCCGGGCTGCCGAATGACCGGATGAGCAAGTTCCACCGCGTCAGGAAGACGTCGGCGTCGTACTACAAGCGCGGCGGCGGCGATCCACAGACACTGATGGGCCACTCGTCGCCGACGGTGACTCGCCGCTACCTCGACCCCCGCATCGTCCAGCCAGACACCACGGCACCCGACGTCTTGCCGAAGGTTGGGTGACCTCCAGCCTACGCCTGCGGCGGCGTGGCCGTGCAGTTCACGGCTCCTGCGGTTGCGGCAGCATCGCCAACGCGTCGGCAATCGGCACGACCTCAACGGCTGGCAGCAGCACCGCCTTGTCGGCCGCCTCCCACATCGCATGCAGCAGACCGCCCGGTGCGATCTCGGTGAGAACGTCCGCACAGAGCATCAGCCGCCCATCGGTGAGCGTGCGCGGCATCGGTACGCAGTTGGGCGAGCCGTGTTCCGCGTGGAGTTGTGCGAGCCTACCAGCCATGGCGGGCGTGAAGACCAGGGCGTAGCCCTTGGCGTCTTCGTAACTGATCGGCAAAGTCAGGTCGGAGAGTGTCACGCTGTACGCCCTAGCGAGGTATTGAACGTCTGCAACGCAGCGTAGAATGCCGCAACCTGCGCCGATGTCATATCGTCGCCAATAGAATAATGCCGCAGATTTAGTTCGTTCAGTTCTCCGGCTGGAGTTCCACTGTTGTTGTATCCAAAGACAATAATGGGATGCGTGATGCCGGCAATGCCAGTTGTTGACGTTGTGTTGGTTGCCGCCAGCGAGTTATTGCGCCACAGTTCTAGGTTGGTTGCAGAAGTTCGTTGCGCCAGAAGAAAAGTTGACGGTTTACTAAACCCCGTCGTCCCGTCCGTAGCAGTGACACTAGTCGCCTTGCCAAATCGCGCATTTTCGGGCGCCGCCGATGCGGAGCGAAAGGACTGCGCAATACTCACGCGGTCTATTGATCCGTTAAACGCACCAATCAAGATCGGGTCAGAATCGCCAGTAGCGACAAGCGGGCCGTGCCAAACCGAAACGTGACCGCTAGAGATCACACCGGCAGGCAGCGCAGACGTAGCGAGTCCGGTATCCAGCCGCTTGTTCTCGGCAGTCAATCTTGATAACCCGACGCTCTCGCTGTAATCACCGCTGACAAACGGCCCGTTATTGGTATCGGTGGCGTTGCCCAGCGGAGAGCCAGAGAGCGATGTGTTGCGAAAGAGCGGCACCAGTGCGGCCGAGAGGTTGCTGCCCGCGAACAGATTCAGGCGATAGAAGCGGTCGCGGATGCCTGCGGCGTGAATCGCCTTGACGAAGCGGTCCACCGCATTGAGCGTCGTGCCGCTCACGGAGCCGCCGTTGGCGATGACACGGCTACGCCAATCCGCCGCTTCGGGGTGGATGGTCTGGCGTGGCCGCAGCAGTCGCACGTTCATCGGCATGGCGTCAGTTCCTCGCGTCCGGTTTACCATCGCCTGCAACTCGCGGCTGGAGTGCGTAGAGGAGCCGCGTCTGCTCGCTCACGGCTTGGCTGATTTCCCGCTGGGTCAAGGCGCTGCCCATGGCGTCAGTTCCTCGACCCGTCGATCAGTTCTTTGACCACGAACTTCAACTCGCTTTGCCCATGCGACAGTTCCTTGAGAGTCACGGCCTGCTGCTGCTGGACTTGGCCGATCTCCCGCAGCGTCTCGCTCGTCGTGTCGAGGAACTCGACATGGCTTTTCACCACCGGCTCCAGAACTGTCGTGTGCAGGGCGACCATCGCCTCGCGGCCGAAATACAGGACGAACGCCAGAATCACGCACGGCACGCCGAACCGATCGGCAATTCTGAAGAAAGCGTCGAGCAGGCCAGCCCGAATCTCTTGCGATGTCATCTGCCGCGCCTCACGTCTTCAGCGTGACGATGCAGACAGCGGCAGTCGAGTTCGTGCCGGCTGACACCAACCTGATCGCGCCGGCTCCGTAGCAGGCGTCGGGGAGGGCGTAGACGCGAGCCTCCGTCACTGACGGGGCCAGCGTGATGTCGGCCGCCGAGCCGTCGGCGTTGTAGACGCGGCCAAACGTGCCGTCCGTCGTGCCGCTGGCCCACAACTGAATGGAGGTGGAGTTCGTGCTGACGGTCCCCATCAGCAGCGTCCCGCCGGCAACGTCGTCCCAGCGGATCGTCGTGGCCGCAGACACCGCCGTCGAGAGCGTGACGGGGACGGCCTTGAACTTCCTGCGAATCTTCGGTTCCATGCTGCCGCACCTCCTTGTGCGTTGCGGGCCTCTAGGGCCGCTCGTGGCGTGCTACAAGTCGCTCACTTCATTGTAATGGCCTGTAGCGTTCCAAGCGTTGCATCGACGGCGGCTTGGAGGTCAGCCAGCGTGCCGTCGTTCTGGATCACGGCGTCGAGGTACTCGGGCGGGATGCCTCGCTCGCTTTCGTGGCTCGCGGCGGCGGGGTCGAGGGCAGATCGGCAGGGCCGGTCCACGCGCCACACCACCCCACCGCGAGCCTTGATAGCCGCTGCCTCATTGACGAACCGTACATCGGGGATGCAGTAATCGCCGCCGTCCATCACCCGCTGCATCGTCGCCATGACCCAGATTTCCTCGTGGATCATGTTCCGGCCCCAGTCGGTGCCGAGGGTCTGGAGGAGACGCCTTGGCGAGCAGGAAATCCAGCCAAGCGTGTTCTCCTTCCGGCTCCGGTCCTGCAACTCCGCGACCGTCAGGCCCGTGATGGCCGAGACGGCGGCGTAGAGGGGGTCCGCGAACGACAGCGTGGCGAAGCCGCGCGACTCCAGAATCTTCGCCACGCTGCCCTTCCCCGCCCCCGCTGCCCCACAGATTCCGATGATCACAGGCGCATCTCCTCTCCGTCAAAGCGAATCGTCACCCCCAGGTCGTCGGCGAGCCACCGTGTCGATACTCCGGCTTCGCGGAGCATCGCCTCGGCCTGGACGATCTCGGCCGTCCACCGCTCCGGCGTGGCCGCCCGCGGCTTCACATGGCCGACGACCTCCTTGATCCCGGCCATGATGATCGCCCTGGCACAGTCGGTGCAGGCGAACCACGGGCAGTAGAGGGTGGCCGACTGCGTCGGGGTGCCGAACCTTGCCGCGGCGTAGATCGCCGCCCGCTCGGCGTGCTCGATGTATTTGTATTTCAGCGGCCGGAGGAGCCTGTCTGGCGCCGCGTAGACGCCCCTCGGCACCTTGTTGACGCCGATGGCGACGTAGGCGGCGCCGGCCGGCACCAGGACGGCGCCGTTTTGGGTGTGCGGGTCGTGGCTCGACGCGGCCTGCTCGCAGGCGATCTTGAGCCACTGGGCGGGCGTGTAGGCGAGAGAGTCGGCGATCATGCTGGCTCCGCGACGTGCATGGCGACGAGGCCGCCTTCGGGTCGATACAGGAACGTCTCCATCGCCTGCCGGGAACCAATGAAGCCGTTTTCGGAGTGCCAGTCGTCGGTTGCCGACAGGCTGGGGCAGACGCGGACGATGACGCCGTCCAGCGTCTCGATGGGCCGCTGCCACTCGGCAGCCTGGGAGTGGAAGTGGCCGGTGTGCCACTCGCGGCACTTGGACTTGCTCCAGGCTGCCGGCTGCTCCAGGGCCATGATCTGCGGGAGTTTCCGCTTTGCCCTGTTGCCGTGGGCGAAGCCGAGAAGATTCGCGCCGTGGCTGGCGTATTGCCGCCCCGTGTATTCCAGGCTCACGGCGACCCGCTTGTCGCGACGAAACCGCTCGTAAATGATCCGCTGGGCCGCCCAGGTCAGCGTTTCGTCGTGGTTTCCGTTGACGATCACGACGTCGGTCTGGCACCCTCCCGCCGATCGCTCAATGACACCCAGGATCGTCTCGCAGCCGACCTCGATCATCTTCTGGAGGCGGCCGTCGCGCTCCAGAGGCGTGCCGGAGGTCGTCGTGCCGGCGGGGTTGTCCCAGTGAAATACGTCGCCCACGAGGGCGATGGTGCGTCGTGCCGGCTTGTAGCCGTCGCCGATCGACAGCAGTTCGCCGGATGCCTCGCGGGCGCGCCGCTCCGCGATGTCGAGGTCGTAGTCCCCGCCGCCCGCCGGGCCGGTCGTGCGCCGCCAGGCGTATTTGCCGAAGTGAGGGTCTCCGATGACGAGCACTTGCCAGAGGCCGTCGCGCCTCTTCGCCCGCGCCACCTTCGGACGGCGAATCTCCCTGCTGGCCGCCTTGATCATCGCCGCGACGGCGTCCTGCACGCTCGGTCCGGCCTTGGGCTTCAGCCTGACGAACACACGATGGAGTTCGAGCGTCCCGCCGTCGCCGTCGCCGCACTCCCAGGTCGTGGCCTCGGAGGCGGCGATGTCGTACTTGCTCATATCCGCTTGGATATGAGCAAGTAGATCCTCCACCGTCTTGATGCGACGACTCGTCGAGCGCGCCTCCACGGCGTCGCCGTCGATCTTTTTCGTGACCTGTTCGCCGGTCGTCTCGGCGAGGACAGCGTCCTTCAGTCCTTTGTCAGCCAAGAATCGACTCCGTTGTAGCCGATGGTCGAGAGGCCGCGTTCCTTGAGATGCTTCGAGATCGTCCTGGCGACGTGCCTTCGGCCCCGCTGGAGCACGCCGCTGCGAAACGCCGCCTTGATCTGCCTCAGGTCGCTCTGGACGTCTTCCGGCAGGCAGTCGAACCACGTCCCCGACCCGCCCCGCGACTGCGATATGTCGGCCAGGACGGCATCAAGGAGCCTTGGCGTCGTCGAGTCTGTAGCCGAGGGTCCAGAGGACTCTGCTGATGTCGCGGGCGGCTTCGGTGACGTGCTCTTCGCTGGCCGTCGGGAACGAGACGTGGAGGAGTTCATGGATCAGGGTCTCCAGGCGGGCGCGGTTCGTGAGCCGCTCGTCGATGAGAATCTTCCGCGGCAACTTCGGATTCTTCGGGTCGGGCAGATACGCCCAGCCGGCCGCTTCGCCACGCAGTCGCGTGAACCGCAGGAGCCAGCGGACGCCGTGAAGCGTGAAGTGGTGGTCGCCGGGCATAGGGTGATAGTGTAGAGGAGTAGCCTATGGTTGGCTATCTTGGTTTACTGGCCCCCACTTGCCGACCGGGCAGCGTTCGTTGGCCCAGGAGAGTTTCGACACGAACTGCTTTTCCCGCACGACCGGGCATCCGCACTTCGTGCAGGCTTTGCCGTCGAACAACTCGCACGCCCGGCAGATGGCGAACCGCTGGTCGATCTGCTCCTGGCTCGCCTGCGGCATCCCGGCGGCGACGTGTCGGGCGGCCGCGGCGGCGAAGTTGGCGGCCTTCGTGAGCAGGGAGGGCGGTGATGAATTGGGCAGCACTACATCATTCGACGAGACGATCTGCGCCCGTTCGCTGGCGACAGCGTCCGCGATGTCCTGCGAACTCCGAAACGGCGGCATTCCAACGTCGGCATAGATAACAATCTCTTTCATTCCGCGCACTCCAGCGTGGGCTGTGCATCAAGAAATCCGGGGTTCGCTCCGTTGCAGTTAGGAGGGTCGCACAATGGCCGTGCTGCGTTTTGGGCTGCGCCGATTGGCACGCCAACATCAACGATACAACCGCTGAACTCAACGGGTTCAGTAAATGCGGCTCCCGTCACTTCAAGCATTGAACGGTCACGGCAGTCAACCAAAAACAGGCGAAATCTAGTCCAGTATTTTTTCGCGTACCCCCGGCAGTAGAGCCAGCCAGGAACAATGCTGTGGATGTAGCAGTACGGCGAGAACGACGTGTATCCGTCTGGGAAGTTGCCTCCACCCCATCCGGGGCTTCCAGGCCATACATAGTCCTGGCAGTACGTCCCGGTCTCGTTCGTCTGAATCACGAAGTCTTCGACCCACACAAGCGTGCATGAGTCGTGCTCATCAAGCCAGCCTTCTGCCCATGGCAGCGTTCCGTACCATTCCGGTGGCCCACTAGAGATAGACGAAGACTTCTCGTAGTCGCTGGTGTTCTCTTCGACATTCAGCGTCGGCACGCACGTCCGCGTCGGCGACGGCGGGTACGGTGGGTTCGGCAGGACAAGACACGAATCGCAGCAAGGCGGCTCCACGCACGGGAAACCCGGCGTCCATGTGCCGCAAGGCTTGCCGTCATCCGCAACATAGGTGAAGCAATACGCATACTCCGGCCAGGTTCTCGGCGGGCATTCGTCGCACGACGCGACCGAGCGGCTTCGCGTGCAGAGCGAAGCATACCCGCTGCCGCCGTTGGTGACGGTGAAGCCCGTGATGTGGCCGAACGTCGGGCTGTCCGTATCGGTGTCGATTACCGGCGTGACGACGGCACCAGAGCCGCCGCCGCCAATGTTGACGGTATGTGGCGTGATAATCGCCGGCACCTCTGCGGACTCGTGCCAGCGGTTGTTCAACTCACCTACATAGACGCTGACGATTCCGCCGTTTTCGTCCACCTCCGAAACGTATGCGTATGACGGGCCGTAGCCTTCTTCGATGTCGCCTGGGGCGTCTTCCAGCGTGATTTCGGCGTTCCCTTCCGGCTCGTCTATCGTGTATCCGGTCCCCGGAGAAACGACTGTAATAGAGTCGATGTACCAGTATGGAAAACCGCAGTAGTCCGTCGATTGCGCAAGGTTCACAGCCAGCACCGCGCCCGACGCTGAACCGCCGGATTGGGTGACGGTGGCGGTGACGGTCGGCGCGGTCCGTCCCCACCTGGCAAAGCCGGCCGGCGGGGAGTATTCGCCGTGATAAGCGGGGTCAATCGCCACCGACAGGATTTGTCCGCAGCCGACGGTTGCGATTGCGTAGGCAGTGCTGGCCCAGTATCCGTTCCAACCTCCGCAGCCGGGAGTGGGCTCAACCTGGACTGTCACCGGATCGCCCGGCGTAAACCCTTCTGGGCAGTCCCCGTCGCACTCGGTCTGCCGCGCCTCGTCGCAGGTGTAGGTTCGCGTGCAGTCTTCGCACGTTTCCTGCGTCGTGTACTGGCAGTCCCACTCGCCATCACGAATGCAACGGGAGCAGCCTGGCGGGTCACAGCAGCACCCTTGGCCGACTCCGACTTTGCCGTCACGGAGAAGCGGTTTGCCGTCCTTGAATGCGATGTTCGTCATGGCGTGCCAGGCGAGGGTTCCTCGCACTCTTCGCTATCGAACCACTTCAGGCATCCGTTCTCGTCGTGGCCGAGGAGTTGCACCTTCGTCCCATCCCACCCAGCCCACTTAGTGATGTCCTCGCCGCCGATGGTTTGGCGGCAGGAGCCTTCGATGCCAGCAGACAGCAGATACCAACGATCATTTCCTGCGCGTCCGATCACGACCCAGGAGTTGGCCTGGACGTTGAACTTCAGGTTCGCGACGTTCTCAATCGTCAGGGCCGGCCCAGACGGAATGCCAGAATACTCACCAGAGCCGCCGGTAGACTCGCCGACGACAGGCTGGCAACTGCCGAGCAGATACTGCTCCCATACATTAACAGACGCGCATGTTCCGATGGCCCAGTCAGCAGAGACCTTCCCAACGCGAATAGCAAACCTGTCGTGCGCTTCTGCCAAGTGCCAGCGGCCATTCGGCGCTCTGCAAATCACCACCCAAGCATTCGCTGGAACGTCGCGAGTGAGGTTGATGACGTTTTGGATTTGCTGGCCTGCTGTTGTGGGCAGCGGGCAAGCCCCTGCTGGTATTTCCTCGAAAATCGTGATCGTGGCGCATGTCCCAAAGGCCCACTTTCCGTCCGTCTTGCCAACGCGAATGTCCCGCGAGCCATCCGGCTGCTGCAAGCCCTGCAACCGCACCTCTTGCGCCGGCCCGCTGGTGCGCGGCGCAATGGCATCCACCCGCTGAATCGTCGAGCGGATGTCGCTAAGAAGCGACGGGCCGATGAAATACTTCTGCTGGTTTGCCATTACTCAAGCCGGAGGGCGAGTCTCTGCGTGAGGTTGATGCTGGGCTGCACCTGGTAGCCGTAGACGAGGACTTTGGGGCTGGCAGTTGACTTGCGGGGGCGGCCGTTGTTGTTGAGCGGGATCGGCGAAGCCGACGGGGTCTGCGATGCGCCGCCGCCGCGGTAGGAGAAAACCTTGACCATTGCGCGGACCTTCTCGCCGGCCGCGACGCCGGTAAACAACTTGATCGGCTCGACGATGCGGCCGGCAAACTGACGAAGCGTGGCGTCGTTCGAGTTCTCGTCGCCGTGCTGGAGTGGTTGGCCGTAGGGGTCGTCGTCGGCGCCGCCTGGCGGCGTGAATGCAAGCACGTTAAAGCCAGTTTGCGGGATAGCAACGTCCCATCCGAGGAAGACTTCTTCCTCCGTCTCGAATGGACTTCCATTCGCTAGAACTATTTTGGTTCTATTTGGCTTGTATGTAAACTCGTATGTCGCCTTCCATCCACGCCACGTCCCGCCGCCCCAACTCTCGACCGATGGCTGCGAAGACACTCCGCGATACAGCACCGTGTGCGGCTCCATCGTGAGCGACCCAAGAGTCATCACCTCTTCGTTGATGTAGCCTCCTATCGCACTGTGCCGCGTCGGGTCGTTAGGCTCCCACTGTTCGATTGATATATTGACGACGCTCGTCAGTTGGGACACGGCCTCATAGATGTCACCGACCGAGTTTACGGCAGGCGTGTCGCCTAAGTCCCACTGGTATAAGTTCGTTCGCTTGTACCACCGATACACCGGCTGCTCGATCAACGACGTGCTCGTTGACCAGTTCGCGGCCCGCAACTCTGGCGGCTTGTCGTCCTGGGGCTGCTGCGACGAGTGGGCTGACGACTCGTAACTGAACGTCACGATCATCACCATGCGGCTTTCGCCGTCGAACCGCACGCTGAACGTCTTGCAGTAGATGTTCGTATTGACCGGGTGCTGGTCTCCGATGGTGATGTCGCACTCCGTCTGCGGATTCACGACTTCATTCGGCGCGTTCAGGACGATCTTGAACACGCGGTCCTGGCTGTCTGCCAGGACGCCCTCGTTCATCGATCGCGTGAACTGCGCGCCGCTCGTCGTCTCTTTAACCAACTTGGGCATGATCAGCCTTCCGTAATGTCAACGCGGATGCGGGTGCCACTGGTGCCGATGGCTCGGTAATTCGTCCCCGGCGTGAGCCGCATGATCGCCGGCTCGCCGGCCCGCAGGGTCGTGAAGCCGACGAACGACCCGCCGGCCTCGATGCCGATGGCGCACGTCGAGGCCGCGGCGGTCGAGAGGTTCTGCATGAACGCCAGCCCGACGTTCGCCAGATTCGCCGTCGAGATGCTGACGGCGTTCGTCGAGAGCGTGAGCGTCTGGCTCTGGAGGCCGGCGAGGCTCATGTTCGCCGAGATGTTGTTGGCCGCCACCGAGGAGTTCAGGAAGTCCTTCGAGATGCGGTAGGAGACGCTGTAACTGATGTCTGGCACTGGGGTGCTCCTTAGTTGGCGATGTTGGCGGGGTTGTTTGCGATCTGATCCAGCAGACGGTTTGCCTCCCTCTGGAGTTCCACGAGGTTGGCCTGATCCTTCGCCGCGTCGTCGCCGCGGAGGAGACGAGTCAGTTCCCGCGAACCCTCGACGGTCGAGACGTCCGTTGCTTGCAGGGCCGCGCGGGACGGACCTTGAAGGACCGCATTGGCGACGGAGTCGGCGAGGCCGAAGATGGTGGGGGCGGCGTTGCGAATCTGCTCAAACCTAAGACGGCGAATTGCTTCGTCGGCCTCTTTGTCTATTTGCGGCTGTTTCGCTCCGCGATTAAGAAGCCTATCTTCTTCAAGCCGAGACCTCCTGCCCTCGTTGATTTGCGCGATCTGTCTGTTTAGGTCAAGTTGCGCGCGCTGTCCGGGGGTAAGCATGAGATTGCGGCCGGCGATTGCGTCTTGCCTTCGCTGCTCTTGCTCTGTCGCCTTGTCTCTCAATGCGTTTAGTTCCGCATCCCCGTCAACTGCTTCGCGAATCGCCGCCTCGGACTTGCGCTGCAATTCAGCACGTTGCTCAACGATTCGCATCCGCTCGTCAGGCTTTGTCTCTGCCTTTAGTTTGTCGTCCAGTTCCTTGATTTGCCGCTCCACGTCAATCGCCACTGGCGACTGCCTCGCGCGCTCCTGCGCCTTGGCGGCTGCGGTGGCAATCTCGTCTCGCGCGTCCTGCGCTAAGGACGCGCTCGCCCCTGCCCTCAACCGATTGCCAAGTGACCTCGGCGTCCGGTCTCTGATGTCCTCTGCCCTTGATGCGCTCTCTGCACTCCTGGCAGCATTCAGCGTCGAGTCGGCCTCCGCTGTAACTCTGCCGATTGCCTCTGCAAACTTTAGTATCGAAGAAGTGGCGGCCTCGATCGCTGGCGTTTGCGCTTTGACTGCGTCTCCGAGAGCCTTCGCCGCCTCGACGGACTGCTTTGCCTGCTCGATCGCCGCCTCGCGATCGGGGCCGGCCGGCAAGTTGACAGCCTTTTCTAGTTCATCGAGGGCAGCACGCAATGCGTTCCCCGCCACATCAACCTGATCAGCAAAGGCAGAAGACCCTATCGTTCCAGCGGACTCTGCATCCTTTGCTACGTTCTGGGCTGTGCGTAGAACGTCGCCAATCCCCTTGGCCGTCCTCGCCAGGTTCGGAATGTCCTTGTCAACAATCGCGGAGATCGCTGCGTCGAGCCGGGCGGCGAGCGACTGAAGCCGCTCATACGACTCGCCGAGGAGCCTCGCCCTAAGCCCGCCGTCGAAGCCAGTTCCCGTCCTGCTCTCGTCAAGGAGTCGCTGTCGAGCGCTTTCTATTGGTGCCGAAAGAGCCTCCCTGCGCGCTCGCAAGGCATCGATATTCATGCCTGACGGCAGATCGGGGACCGGAGGTCTGACTCTCCCCAACGGAGCGCGACGGATTTCCCGCCTCACCTCGTCGTCGTCTGGCGCTGGAGTAATACGGGCCAGTCGTTCGTTGCGCCTAATCCTCGCCTCGGCCTGGTCGATGGCCGCCTGCGCTGCTGCCCTTTGCCCAAACGTCGATGCTTTTTCTCTTTCGCGCTCAGCCTTCGCTTTGTCAGCGCGGGCCGCCCTCGTCGCCGGGTCTGCGTCGAGCACTGCTTCCGTCGCCGCCTTCTGGCGCTGCTCCATTATCGACGAGATTGACCTCTGTATGGTGTTGTTCTGTTCTGCCTTGTCGCTAATCGTGCTCCTTGTGATTGCATCTCCAAGAGAGTCAAAGGATTCCTTCAGCCTGTCAACAATCCCCTTCTGGGCGACGAGAGATTCATTGAGAGCCTTAACCCTGTCCTCTGTGCTTCTTCCTTCATTCGCCCACTTACGATACATGAGCACGACTTGCGTGGCGATGACGGCCCCGAGAGCCACGAACAGACCTTTCGTGCTTCCCAAGATGAACGCCATCTGCGTCACGTTATTGCTTATCGCTCGTATTCTCTGGTCGAGGTCACCCGTAACCGAGAAGAAGTCGTCGATCGCAAAGCCAGCCTGCTGCGCGGCGAGCGCAAAGTTATCGAACCCTCTTCGCCCGACGTCGCCGACCCGCTTCAGGTCGTTAGACACCCTGGAGACGTCAAGCCCAGCCGCCTTCGCCGCAGCGGCGCCGAGAGACTGAATCATCCCGTCGATGGCGTCGCGAGTCGCGCGAAGCCTAATGGTCCCGTCGTCGGCGGCTTCCGCGATCTTATTCCTGACATTGTCGAACGCTGCCGCGAGTGCGCCGGCCGCGGGGCCGGACACGCCTGCCATGACGCCTTGCAGTACGTTCATCTGCGCGGCAAACACTTGTACGGCCCTGGCGTCGAGGCCAGCCGTGATGCCATCGACGCCTGCCCCGCCGAAGCCGGTGAGCACTCCGCGCGCGGCAGAAATCTTGTTGGCGGCGACCGCCGTCTGGTCGGCGAGGGACTGCATCTTTTGGCGAGCCGCCTCAATTTCTTCTGACGTTGCAGACCCGGACGCTGCGAGCCTCTTGAACTCGTCTTCAGCGGCCTTAATGGCAGGAATGAATCCACTCTGAATTGCCTGCGGCAGTTGCTCAACCTGGGACTTGACCGCGGTTATCGAGCCTCGCAAGCCTTCGAGTCTTCGCTGCGGGTCGTCGATGCTTCTACCGAGGCCGGCGTCGGAGGAGCCGCCGAAGCCTTCTGGAAGCGATGGGCCGAACGGACCTGTTGGGTTGCCTCGTCCATTGCCAGGAAAGAACGGGGAAGACCTCCCCATCTGGGAGATGTCTGTCCGTCTGCCCATATTGCCGATGAAAGTCCTCTGTCCAACCCCCTGGGCAGCGTCCTGCGCAGCGGTGGCGGCAGCCTTGTACTTTTCTGCTGCACCGACAAGCCGCGCCCACACCGCCACTTGCTTCTCAAGGCGGCCGGTTTGTCGCTCAATCGCAGCGTCGATGGACGTCGTGTCGCCGCCTCTCTGTCGCAGCCGCTCCTGTTCGGCTCGCATCTGGTTCAGAATCTCAGCCTGCCTGCGAACCGCCGCCTCCTGCCGGCCGACGCCGAAGCCGGACGCCTGCTCGCCAGACATCGCTGACGACCGCTGTTGAATCCTTGCGGCCTCATTAAGAGCGTCAAACTGCCTCGGCGCAACGTCGCGAAGCGACGTGCCGTTGCCGAGCCTGCCGATGATTGCCTCTGCTTCAGACAGCCTCCCAATGGCCGCTGCCGTCAATTCGACGTCGCGACGAAGGGCGGCGAACTTCTTTTGGCTGATCGTGACGTTAGAATCAATTGCTGCGCCGAGGGATTCGGCAGACTGCTGCGCTCGCTTGAGCGACGGCCCAAATGCTGCCTGCACCGAAAGCGACAGTGCGTCGTACTGCTTGGCGGCGGCGGCCAGCGGCTCACCAATCAACTTGCCGGCCGACACAAGTTGCCGCAACTTGAGCGCTGCTGCGTCGAGTTGCTGCGCCTCGACTTGCAGAGAAATCTTCTTCAGACTCTCGGCGTCGATGCGTTCCAGCGCCTCAATAACGTCGTCGAGCCGCTTGCCCTCTTCGCGAACCTCCGTCTTGACAACGAAGTTCTTCGTATCTCCGATGGCCGCCCGCTGCTGTCGCAAGCCCTCAACGCCGATCGTCACGTCCTGGTTGCGCAGGACGCCGATCGTCCGCTTCAGTTCGTCCAAGGAGCCGACGCCGCTCGTCTTGACGACGAGGTCGATGGTCTTCTTGTCCGTCAGTTTTGCGATAGCCG
>Ga0209985_10001353_pt1 | contig 24198 bp, 20 predicted proteins | sample NOAtaG_FD_187305 | JGI IMG/M metagenome (GOLD analysis project Ga0209985, IMG submission 187305) | Freshwater lake microbial communities from Lake Erie, under a cyanobacterial bloom - NOAA_Erie_Diel6S_1000h metaG (SPAdes) (version 2) | ecosystem: Environmental > Aquatic > Freshwater > Lake ...
CTCCGCTGCTGAGGGCGACTTCAATGCGCTGGCGGCATGGCTTGGCGAACACCTCGTCGAGGGCCGCGCGCTCGCGGATTTCGGCGGATTCGACCCGCCGTTGATCGAGACCTTCGCGCCGAACGCGCCCGTCCCGGCGGCGACCGAGGCCCCGGCGGCAGCGCGCTTCACCGATGGAGCGGAGTTCCTCGCGCCGCAGCGAGCGACGCCCGCCGATCGCGCGTCCGAGCTTGCCGCGCGCGTCCGCTCGCTTGCCGACCGGAGCCGCAACGCCGCGACGGGCGGCGGTTTCGGCGTACGCGCCTCCCGCGACGGCACCGTCGTCTTCCTGCAGCCTCTCTCCGCCCGCGCGACCAGCGTGGTCGGCGACTTCAACGGATGGGATCCGCTCGTGACCCCGCTCTCGCCGAGCGAGGACGGCACGCGCCTCGAGGCTGCGATCATGCTGCCTGCGGGAAGCCACGCCTATCGCATCGCAGTCGACGGCGAAGAACATCTCGATGACTTCAACATGCACCGGCTCGAGCGGCCGGGTGAACTCGCTGTGAATCTCGTCGAGGTTCCCGCCGCGATACACGCCGGTGCGTTGGGCGGTCCGTCCGTACACTCCGCGAGCCACGGCTTCGATGGAGGCGCACGATGAGCAAACTCCACGACATTCCAGACGACCGCACGCCGATCGACCAGCACCTCGACGCGCTGCTTGGTCCGGCGCCCGCGCATCCGAGCGCGGCGCGCACGCGAGGCGGTGGTCCCATCGCAACGCGCGTGCTCGTCGTGGCGGGTCATCTGCCGAAGCACGCGTCGATCTGGCTGTCGCAGTACGCAGGCAACGAGGCGCGCGAGCACGGGAGCGTCTGCATTCTTCGGCTCGATGTCGACGCCGTGCAGGTCGAGCTCTTCGTGGGTGGGGGCCCGCGTCCGACGATCCGATTGGGTGCGTCGCTGCCGGAAGCGCTGCGCGCGATCGCCCCCGGCGTGGCGTCGTGGCTCGTGGTGCCGCGCGCGAGCGACCCGATCGAGGTTCCCGAGGATGCCGACGAGGTCACCTTCCTGATCGGCCCCGGCAACGCTGCCGTCGTCGGTGGATACGAACTGATCAAGCGTTGCGTCGAGTCGGTGCGGCGACGCGATGCGGCGCGCACGAACCCGAGGCGCACGCGCTTCGGCGTCGTCGTCGTCGGAGCAGCCGAGGAAGAGGTTGCGCGGGCGAAGGCGACGCTCGGCGCGTCGACCCGCACCTTCCTCGAATTCGAGATTCCCGTGTGCGTCGGAGAGCAGCGCATCGCGCCGTCGGAAGGCGCGTTCCGCGGCACGTTCGACGTTCCTTCGCCGCTCGTGGCCGATCTCTTCGCCATGATCCGCGCTGCTGAAGCGGCCGCGCTCTCCGAAAGCGTCGAAGCCGCGAGTGGCGGCGCCCGGACGGCGCCGATGGAGCGCTTCAGCGCGCGGCCTGAGCGTCTGGCGCCCCAGCGGCGCGAACTCCCCGATCACCGTCCGATTCCGTTCACGCGCTCGGCGCCCGCCACGCAGGGCGCCCAGCCCCCGACGCGTCCATCCATGTCCGCCGTCCACGGCAACACCGTGGTGCGCGCGCCGGCAGCGATGGCGCCCGGCCCGGCCGCGAAGCCCCACGCGGTGCAAGTGCTGAAGCCAGCGCCGGCTGCTCTCCCAGCGATCGCGCCCGTGGCCCAACCTGCAGCGGCCCTTCGTGAGCCGCCCGCGCGTCGCGCGCCGGAGCAGCGCATCGACCTTGGCCGCACGAGTGTTGCCCCGAGTGTTGCCCCGAGTGTTGCCCCGAGTATTGCCCCGAGTATTGCCCCGAGTATTGCCCCGGCGATCTCGCCGCCGAAGTCCCAGATTCCAGTGCAGCCTTCGGCGGCGCCGCGCGTCGAGCCCGCGGCGCGCCCAGCCGCCGGAAGCCTTCCGCCTGAGCCGGTCGTTCCCTCGCGGGCACGAGCGGTCGAGGGAGAGTTGCCGGCGGTGCTCGCGCCCGAACTCGCGGGACTCGAGCCGATTGCGTTCCGCGCACCGCGCGAGAAGCACATCGAGCTTGCGATCGACGCGGAAGGCCGACTGCACATCGTCGGCCGCGCAAGCGACGCGACCGCCATCCTGCGCGTGCGCGGCTGGGCGCGCGAACATGGCGAACTGCTGGCGATGGCCGACGCGCGCATCGCGCCGTTGGAGCCCGCGATCGATCTCGTGGTCTCCGACCTCCGCGACGCGCGCGCGATCGACGGCGCCACCGTGCACGTACTCACGCTCGTCGAGCTCGGCGGCCGTCGCGGATACCTCGCGCAGATCGCGCCGATGTGAACGTGCGCCACGTCAGGCCGGCAACGACGCCTCGAGCACACGCATCAGGTTCGCATGGGCGAATCCCTCGTGCGTTCCGCCAAGTGCCGTGAATCCCGCTGCGTCGAGCGCGGCGAGAAGCTTCGGATAGTGGCGCGTCGACCGGATCTCGACCGGATAGGCCTCGCGGCCGAATCCGCCGTCGAGGTCGCTTCCGAGTCCGACGCGATCCGCGCCCGCGAGGCGCGCCACGTGCATCGTGTGCGCCACGCCGTCGGCGATGGTGGCCGGCCGGTCCTTTGCCAGGAAGCGCCCGTAGAGATTCAGCCCGATCCAGCCGTCGCGCTCGCGAATCGCCACGATCTGCGCGTCGGTGATGTGTCGCTCGGAGTGCTCGAGAAGCGCCTGCGCGTTCGAGTGCGACGCGATCACGCGGGCATCGGTCGCTGCGAGCAGTTCGTCGAACGCAGCGCGCGAGAGATGCGACGCGTCGTGGAGGATTCCGCAGGAATCGAGCGCCTCGACCAACCTGCGCCCGACTGGAGTCAGGCCGCCGGGCCGGGCGTTTCCCCCCGCGTAGCGGCTGCCGTGGCCCCAGCTCATGCCCACGACGCGCAGCCCGCGCGCGTGCCACCACGCGACCTCGTCGGGCGTGCGGATCGGATCGGCGCACTCCATCAGGATCACGACGCCAGGCGGGCCTTCGCCGGAGGCCGCGCGCGCGAGATCGCGGCGCGTCCTGACGATCGCGATGTCACCGTCGCGCTCCATCGACTCGTACCACCCAAGCTGCAAGAGGCCTGCGCGATGCGCGCCTTCGACGTCGTCCGAGCCGAGGTAGCCGGCACGATCGTTCGCCGGATCGGTCCCGAGTTCGGTGAAGATGGTCCCGAGCGCCACCCGGATGTCGCCCTCGCGGAGCGACGCGAGCGAAAGCGAGTGGGGTGCGTCGTCCGGAACCGATGCACGCATGTCGCGGCCGTTCACGGCGAGGTAGGCAAGATCAAGGTGCCCGTCGGCCCAGAATGGCATCGGCGTCATGTTGGTGCGGAGCGTAGCGGGGGGCGGTCGCCGGGTGCGGGTTCGGCGCGGCCGCCTGGCGGGCCGACCGAGCCCAATCGGCCGACCCAGCGGCGTCATGCCGCGATCGCGGCTACGCTCCGTCCCGTGACGGCGCTCAGCGACAACAACCCGACGCACGAGCCGGCGACCGCGCCACCGAGCCCTCCCCCAAGTCCGTACCTGGGGACGCCTCTGCGGACGCCACCTTCGGCACTCGACCCATCCGAGGTGCGCCGCCGCCGTGTGGCTGCGCTCATCCTCGCAGCGGCGACCGGCGCGCTTCTCGCGGTTTCGTGGTGGCTCACGCCATCGACCGACGGTTTTGGGACGCACCGCGCCCTTGGCCTCCCGCCATGTTCGTGGCCTGCGCGTTTCGGGATACCATGCCCTTCCTGTGGAATGACGACCGCGTTCGCCTACGCGGCAAAGGGCCAGTTCCTTGCGAGTTTCGCGGCGCAGCCGATGGGCTGCATCCTTGCGCTCCTCACCGGGATGGCGTTCGTCGGTTCCATCTGGACGCTCGTGACCGGACGCACGATCTGGCCCGTGTACGAGCGGCTGTGGACGGCGCGCGCGGCGTGGGTCCTCGGACTGGTCGCGCTCCTCGCGTGGGCGTACAAGGCCGCGCTGATGCGCGGATGGATGGAGTGAGTCTCATGAACACCGCAAACGCAGCCGACACCTTCCGTTCCCCGCGCACCCGCGCGTCCACCACGGCGGCTCTGGCGTGCGCCTTGTCGGCGATGTTCCTCTTCTCGGCAGGCGGCTGCATCGCCGGCGCCGTCGGCGCGCTCGGGCAGCAGGTCGAGCGCGGCAAGAAGCTCGATGTGCCGGCGGAGTACGACGGCCTCGACGGGAAGACCGTCGCGGTCGTGGTGCAGGCCGACTACGCGACGCTCGTCGAGCATCCGCTGGTCGTCGAGAACGTCACGAAGAACGTCGCCGCCCGCATCGCCCGCAACGTGCCGAAGACTTCGGTCCTCGCGCCGATCCAGGTGCTCGAGTGGCAGTACCGCACGCCGCAGTGGCGCGCGCTGCCCTACGGCGAAGTCGCGCGCGAACTCGGGGTCGACCGTCTCATCTGGATCGATCTCTATGAGTACCGGCTGAACCCGATCGGCAACAGCTATCTCTGGGATGGCGCTGCCGGCGCGAATCTCGGCGTGATCGAGGCCGATGGCCTGGCGCCGGACGAGTTTGTGTTCCAGAAGAACATTCTCGCCCGCTTCCCGGAGAAGGAAGGCATCGGCCGCGAGTCCGCGCGGCGCGAGCAGATCGAGCAGGGCCTGCTGACCCTCTTCATCCAGCGCTCGTCGTGGATCTTCTACCGCCACATCGAGGACAAGTATCCGGATCTCAACTGACGCGGCGCCCCTGGCGCAGCACTCCGAAGGACGATACGCATGCACTTCACGCGACGAACGCCAATCGATTCACTGCGCCCCGGCCCACGTGCGCTGGCGCTGGCCACGCTCGCGGCCGCAGGTGTCGTGAGCGCCGTGGCGCTCACCGGCTGCAACATCGTCACGCCGGTCGCCTACGCGATCGAAGGCCCCGGGCAGATCGAGGCCGAGTACACCCTCGCGAATCGCAAGACCGTCGTGTTCGTCGACGATCCCACCAACAAGCTCCCGCGCACGGCGCTGCGCACCGCGCTTGGCGACGCCATCAGCCTCGATTTGATGGGACGCGAGATCCTCGGCTCGACCGTCGCCACCCGCGACGCCGTCGTGGCCTCGCGCCAGCTCGGCGAAGGCGACGCGGGGAAACTGGCGTCGATCGAGAAGATCGGCCGGGCGCTCGACTGCGCGCAGGTGATCTACGTCCGGCCGATCGTCTTCGACCTGGCCGGTCGCAGCGACATGCAGGGCATCCGCCCGACCGCGATCGTGCGCGTGAAGGTGCTCGACCTCGATTCCAAGGAGCGCGTCTATCCGAGTCCCGACGTGATGCCTTCCGGTCGCGAGGTGACGGTGACGATCCGAGAGACCTCCTCCGAGGCGCTGCGCTCGCGCGCCGGTCGCGTGCAGATCGAGGATGCGCTGGTGCAGCGGATCGCTGTCGATGTGGCGCGGCTTTTCTACAAGCATGATCGCATCGATCTCGGCGAGAACCTCGGTACCCGCAGGCAGTGATGCACGCGGAGAGCCTCCAATCGCGGTTGGCCGAGCAGCATCCCTCCGGCGTGCGGCACGTGGTCTCCTTCGAGGAAGCGGGCGAGTGCACGCTTGAGCGCATCGCGCGCGAGGCGCAGGTCGGCGACGAAGTGATGGTGCTCGGGCCCGAGGCGTGGGCAACGGAGCTGCGCGCGCTCGGGCTTGCAAGCGGGGTCGCCGTCGAGCGGTTCGCCCGCGTCGGCAGCGAGTGGAGGCCCGTTCGAACGTCGACGGTCGGCGAGAGCGCCGCGCGCTGGCTCTGCCACGGGCCTCAGGCGAAGCGGCTGTCGGACCGCCGGGCGACGCTTGCCCCGATCCATGCGGAACTGCCTCCGAAGCCGCAGTGGCCCGAGGGCCGACGCGACCGAATCCGCCGTGAGCTCGGGATCAACTCGCGCGAGCGGGCGCTGCTTGTCGCCGGCGAGCCGAGCGAGTGGATCGATCTCTCCTTCATCGCGCGTGCGGTCGGCATGGCGGTTGTCGGGGGCGCGCCGCTGCGCGTGGTGCTCTCGCCGCGCGTCCCGCGCATTGCGGAGATCGGCTCGTTCCTCTCGCGCGCGGCCGGGGTTCCGCCGATCGTCGTCGACTCGCGTGCGGATAGGCCGTGGGAGATCCTGCCCGCGCTCGATGGCGCAATCGTCGATCGCGATGGCGGCCTCGATCGTCCGGTCGAGTGCGCCGGATGGCGGTCGGGCGACTGGCAGCGCCATGCGTGGGCCGTATCACCGCTCCCGGCATTGTGGGCGCTTTCGTGCGGAGTTCCTGTGTGCGTGCACGAGTCGATCGATCTTGGCGCGCGTGCGTGGCATCCGCTGGCCACCCGCTTCGGGCGCGACGTGGCCGGGCTCGCGCGCATGCTGATGAAGGTCTGAGCGGCGGCTGCTCGGTGCGCTGCTCAAGAAAGCAGCTTCAAGGCGGCGTCGCGATAGAGGCTCTTGAGCAAGTCCGGCGGCAACGCGAGCCCTCGAAGGGGAGGCGCATCGAGCGGCGTGTGGCGCTCGGGCGCCACCATGTGAAGATCGGGGTCCGCGATCGGCGACGGCCCGTCGCCCGAACCCTCCCACATCATGCGCAGCGCCCAGTATCGGCTCGCGTAGAGGTCGTGCGCGCTCTCGCGGCTCGTCGCCTTCTTCGCCATTTCGCTCGGCTTGTCACCCGGGCGAAGATGGTCGTCGGTCGTGACGGTGTCGGTGCCGAACAGGATCCTCCCTTTCCACTTGGTGAGAAAGGCGATGACTTCGTCGCGCGGATGGCGGCCGAGCTCGCGCACCATCCACTTGGTCGCGCTCGTGTCCAGATGCAGGTTCGGGTGCGACTCGAGCAGGCTGTCGAGGAAGGCGAGATCCTCGGGGAATCCGCCCATGTGCGCCGCGATCCACGGCATGGCGAAGCGATCGAGCGCGCGCCGAAGCGGCGTGTAGTGTTCGAGCTTCGCGCCGTAGCGCGATGCATCCTTGTACCTGGTCGCGAACCAGGTGTCTGGATCGGCGACATGCACCATGCACATCATTCCGAGCTTCTCGGCAAGCTTCATCTGCTCGAGGCGGATCGGGCCACCGAGATCGAAGAGCCGGTGGTCGCCGGCCTCGGCCGCGAGCTCGGTGATGCGTGGCGCGTTCCAGAACTTCACGACGCGCACGCCATGCTCGCGGTAGCGCTCGATGCGGCGCAGGTAGCCCTCGCCATGGCCCTCGCGCCTGTCCGCGTGCATGAAGTCGGGGAAGGCGATGAACTCGAGCGCCTCGCCGAAACGCTCGCGCAGCGCCGGGATGTCCTCGACGCGGCTCATCGAATAGGTGCGCTCGACGCCGTAGGTCTTGGCGATCGGAGCCCAGATGGCGCTCGCCTCGAGGCCATTGATGTGCGCGTGGACGTCGATGATGCCGTAGCCGAGCGCGGGAAGGCGCGCGGCCTCGGCGCCGTAGTCGAGGCCGAGCCGATTGGATGGGTCGTCCTTCAGTGCGGACGGGGCTGCCGGGATCCGAAGCATGGACGGACTGTACGCGTGGCGCGCATTACGAGCGGTTGCGTACGGCGCCAGGCGACTTCGCGGCGGCGCCGCGGGCGCGTTCGCTCGGCGACTCGGCAGCGGGCGCCCGATCGGGGGCGATGCGCGGTCGCAGCGCGCGGGCGTCGAGCGATCGGTCGACGGCGCGCTCCGCCTTTCGGGCCGCGTTCAACGCGGCGCCAAGGCGTACGGTCGGAATCTCTCCGACCTCCGCACGGTGGACGAGCCCCACGTAGAGCTCGAAGTTCGTCTCCATGTCGAGGTGGCGCACCACCTCGCAATCGAACCACGCGACGGCGCGCGTGACAATCGGGGCGCCGAGCAGGCCGACCTTGTGGGGGTAGGTGAGGAATGGGTCCTCGCCGATCCGGCGATCCGGGCCGAACACGCGCTGGACCAGCCGCTCGTTCGGATCGAGCAAGGACACCGCGAAGGTACGGCTGTCGCGGATGAGTGGCGACAGGGGGTGTCCCTTCTCCATCGCGACCAAGAGCATCGGAGGGGAGGTGCCGCACTGCTGCACCCGCTCGACGAGCCGACCGTCACGCACTTCGCCGTAGGCGGTGGTGATCAGGTACTGCGCCGCTGGGATGCGGCTCAGGGCTGCGAGGGTTTCTTCGGTGGGGGGCGGAATCATGCAGAGCGACGGGCAATCGGTGGCTCGGACGCCGCGTACGGAGTGGTCCGGACGGGCGGTGGTGGGGCGATCGGAACGGAACGCGTTGCTGGGCCTCCGACGAGGGGCTGAGGACGACGCGGCGGGGGAAGTTCCTAACCATCTGAATATGCTGCGCTTACGTCCAATTGCCACCAGAATCCGGTGGGCCCGGGCGAAAAAGTGCAATCAAAATGTGCAGGAAAGTGTGTGGAGGTGTTGAAAGGTGGGGCGAAGTGCAGTATCTTCCCGGTCGCCACGGCAGGGCACCACCCATGTTTCTAGGCGAGTACGAACACTCCCTCGACTCGAAGCAGCGGCTGGCCATCCCCGCCGAGATCCGTGAGCAATGGAAGCCTGAGCGTCATGGATCGATGCTCATCGCGGCCCCAGGGCAGACGGGCGGCCTCTGGCTCTGGCCAGAGAAGAAGTTCGAGGAGTACGCGGATCGCATTGAAAGCGGTCTGATGACGGCAGACGAAGTGGCCCGCTCGAATCGACGGCTCTTCTCGCGCGCAGCGAGGGTTCCGTTCGACAGCGCCGGCCGCATCAGGATCCCCGATCGGCTTCTCGCCGACTACGGGTTGAGTGGAAGTGTGGTGATCCTTGGCGTGCGCGACCACCTGGAGCTCTTCACTCCGGATCAGCGTGCGAAGGAGATGGCGCACGACGCCGCATGACGCGGGGATGCGCTTAAAGCGACAGACGATCACTCGAAAGAGCAGTGGATGCACGCGACGGAGTCCCAACGGGCGTCGACGCGATTGAAGCAGGCAATCCGGCGGAGCGACATGGATCGTCGTCCGGCCGGAAGCACGGGAACACCGGAAACGGTGGCTGGCTTGCGGGCGTGCACGGATGCACGCACGCGCAGTCGTTGAGGCAACGGCTGAAATCCAGCGATTTCTGCGCCACGGGTGCGCGCAGATCCCGGGTACTTGTTTCGCCTGGCCATGGACGGCCAGGCCTTCAGCGGAGCCGGCAAGGAACGCTGGCGAGCGCAAAGTGCGGCCTCGGTCCGAAAGGATCGGGGCCGCTTTCGTTTTGCGACCGATCGCCGACAGCCGAGCGCGGAAAGACAACGCGCGCGGACGGGCCGCGCGCGGGAACTCGGACGAAGGTGTCGAAAGCTGGGCGGGAAGCCACGCCCACGTCGGAGCCGGCCGGAGATCAGCCGCCCTCGGTGGCCGGTCGGATCGAGCCGATCACGTTTCGACCTTCTTCATTGTTCGACGAGAGGATCTGGTCGGCGACTTCGCGGCGGTGGACTTCGACGGTCCGCGGGAACTCGAACGCGACGCGGACGCGATCGCCCTTGATGGCCACGATGCGAACGACACCAAGCGGGGACGCCGGGTCACCGATCACGACTTCTTCACCTTCACGACGAGTGATGACAAGCATGGTGGGGGACCTCCTGCCCAGGTCGAGCGACCTGTCTGCCGCATGGCTGACCCGGTCAGCGTACCCTACGGATCCCGGATCGAAAAGCATGAAAGCCCGACTTTCTGAAGCGCAGAAAGTACCGAACCGCCTTCAAGGCAGGGGTTTGGGGTCTTGGACGGCAGGCTGGACCGCCGCTACGCCTTCGCAGCGACCGCCTCGACCCGGATTCCGTCCCCAAGCTCTGAGCGGAGGGCGCGCTCGATCCCGTGGTGCAGCGTGAGGTGTGCCGAAGGGCAGCCCACGCACGCGCCGTGGAACTTGATGCGCACCAGACCCTCGGCCGACGCGGATACCAGCTCAACGTCGCCCCCGTCCTCCTGGATCGCGGGTCGAATGAGCCCGAGCACCCGCTCGACCCGCGCCCTGAGCGCGGCGCCGGCGGCGTCGTCGCTCGAGTTGGAAGCTGGGTTGGAAGTTGGGAGTTCAGGTTCGCGCATGGGTGCCGTGGGGGCGCCGTGATGATACGGTCTTCGCGGCCCGAGGCATCCGGACGCGTGCACACCGGCGGTTCTCCCCGGACCCCGGCCAGCCCGCCTGGCCACGGGCGGGTCGGGCGGCGGCTGCTTCCGGACGGATTCGCCGCCTTGGGCCGATGATGGAATCGGACGAATAGCCCCCATGATTTCTACCCGCCGCAACGACCAGTCGTCCCGCCCAATCGCGGGTCAACCCACGATCGCCTCCTTCGGTGAAGGCGTCGGTCAGTGTCTCGGTCAGTGTCTCGGTCAGTGTCTCGGTCAGCGTCTCGGTCGAGGCGTCGGTGCGCGCGCGCTCTGCATCGCGCTCGCGTTGGCTGTGGCCGGCTGCACAGGCGGCCCTGAGTCGGTGTCGAACCCGTCGTCGGTCATCTCCGTCAGCGGACAGGCGCGCGAGCGCTACTTCGATGCCATCGAGGCCGCCCGCCAGCGCGGAGTCGACGAGGACACCAAGGCAGCGCTCCGCCGCATGATCTCAGCCGACGGCTTTCCGCTCGACGCCCGCGAGCGCGCCTTCGCGCTGCTCTACGAAACCGATCCGAAGGCCGTGGTGGCGGCGCTCGAGAACAGCCTGCCGCGCATGGGCGACGTGTCGTGGCGGCGCCGCGTCTCGGAACTCGTGGGCGAGTACCGCATCGAGGAACTCGTGCCGACCTTGATCCGCGCCTGGGCGAACCCCGTGCCGGGGCTTGCGGGCGACGACGTGCGCCCCGAGCGGGCGGCGCTTGGCGCGATCGTGGGCGAGGAGCAGGTGAGCGCGACGCTCCTGCGCACGATGCGCGAGTCGAACCCGATGACGCAGGCGAACCTCCGGGCGCGCTGCTGGGAACTTCTCATGAAGTCGGGCGACGAGGTGCGCCTGCGCGCGCTGCTCGCCGACCCCGAGGCGACGCGCGGCGACGGCATGCTCGTCGATCTCGCCCGCATCTCGAACGAACTCGGCGTGCTTCCCGTCACGCGCGAGGAGATCCTCTGGGCGCGCGAACTCTGCGAGCCCTCGCGCGCCGCGTTCTTCGCGCGCGCGAAGGAGGCGCTTGCGCGCATGCCGAAGGAGCGCCGCGAGTCGCTCGAGTTGCGCGGCATCCCCATCGCGGTCGCGTGCCTCGAGCGGAGGCCGAGCGTGCTCGTGGATTCCGAGGCCGACCTCTTCACGGAGATCGATGCGCGGACGCGCGGACGAAAGAAGGCATCGCCCGACTTCACCGGCTATGGCGATGGATTCACGGAGACGCTCTACCAGGTGCGCGACCGGCTCGTCTGGAGCGATCTCGCGGCGGCGGCGCTGGCGCTTGATCTCATCGACGAGCCGGCCCTGCGGCGTCATCTCTTCGAGGTGGCCGACCGTGACCGCGAGGACCGCACCACCGAGTACGGCGGCGTGATCGCGCTCTCGGGTTCGGGGTCGTCGCGCGGCGAGTTTCTTGAGTTTGAGCCGCGCGCGAAGGCAAGCGACATCCGCTACGAAAGTCCGCAGGCGCTCTTCGACGCGCTCTACACCGGGCTGTTCCACGTGCACTTCCACGCGCAGAGCTACGAGAACGACCGCTACGCCGGCCCGCACATGGGCGACTTCGCCTTCAGCGACAGTTCCCGCTGCAATGGGCTCGTCTTCACGTTCCTCTCGACCGATCTCCTTGGCGTCGACTACTACCGGCACGGCCGGCTGGTGATCGACCTCGGTGCGATCGAGCGGCCCGAGGGCTGAGCCTCCATGCAGCTCGCGCTCATCGTGCAGCTCTCGATCGCGCTCATGGCGCAGCAGCTCGGCGGTGCGCTGCCACTCGGGCCTTGGGCCGGCGCTGCGATCGCGCTGTGCGGGCCGCTCGCGGCGCTCATACTCGGCCACGTGGCGGCGCGGCGCGCGCTCGGCCGCATGGATCGGCGCGAGGCGGGTGCCGCGGAGCGCTTCTTTGCCTTCAACGCCCGCATGGGTTGGATCGTTGCGGTCTTTCTCTTCGCGGCTGCGTCGACGACGCTGCCGACAGCCTTCACGGGCGGCTTTGGCGGCCTCCTCGTCGGGGCCTTTCTCCTCGGCTGCGGCATCGCGGGATCACTCGTCGCGAGTTGGAACGGCTGGCTCGTCGAGTCGCGCATCCGCGAGGCCACGATCATCGGCACGCTCGACAAGTCGCGCCCGCTCCACGAGTTTCCCGCACGCGGGAGCTACGTGCTCGCGCAGGCGCGGGCGGGCTTGGCGCCGGCGCTCCTGCCGCTCTTGGTGCCGATCGCGCTCTCAGCCCTCGCGCAGTGGGGCGCGCGCGTCTACGCGCCCGAGCACGAGTCTGTCGCCGAACTCGGCGGCGCCGTGCTTGGCGTGCTTGTGCTTCTCCTGTTGATCCCGGTGCTGATTCCGCCGCTTCTTGGGCTGCGTCGCCTCGCGCCCGGCGAGATGCGCGACGACCTTGCCCATCTCGCGTCGACGGCGGGGATCGGCGTGCGCGAGATCTGGGTGTGGCCGACCGATGGCCTCGTCGCCAATGCGGCGGTGATGGGCGTGTTCCCCGGGCTTCGCTGCGTCATGCTCTCCGACGCGCTCCTCGAGTGCATGCCGCGCGAACAGGTGCGCGCGGTGATGGCGCACGAACTCGGACACGTCGCGCGGAAGCACCTCGCGTGGATGCTTCCGGTGCTCCTCGCCTGCTGGATCCTCGGCGCGCTGATCGCCGATCCCGCGGTGCGCGCGATCTACCAAGCGTTCGCCGATGCCGCGAACCGCGGCGACTTCGGCGATGCAAGCATGTCGGAACTCCAGTCGATCGTGCAGACGCTCGCGCTCTTCCGTGACGCGGCGATCGTCGTCCTCGGACTCGTCATCTTCGGCTTCGTGAGCCGTCGTTTCGAGCGCCAGGCCGATGCGTACGCCGTGCGGCTCCTGAGCGTCGAGTCGGGCACCGCTGCGATGTCGGCCGCCGCCGTGAGCGCCATGACCGGCGCGCTCACGAGCGTCGCCTTCCTCAACCACGTGCCGGTCGATCGTCCGAGCTGGCGGCACGGATCGATTCTGTGGCGCCAGCGCTACCTGCACTCGCTCTCGGGAGCGCCGGTCGGACCGCTCGGAATCGATCGATTCGTCACCGCGATATGCCTCGTCGCGCTCGCGCTCGTGGCGTATCTCGTCGTCGCGTTTGTGCTGGGTTCCGCCTGACGGAGCACCGGCCGTCGTCCACGCGGCATCCCGACCGTCCCGGCGACGGCGTAGGCCCGCGCGCGAACTCCGGATGTGTACACTCGACCCATGCGCTTCACGAAGATGCACGGCATCGGCAACGACTACGTCTACATCGACGGGTCGGTGCATCACGGCCTCGATCTTTCGCGCGCGGCGCGACTCGTGAGCGACCGCCACTTCGCCATCGGTAGCGATGGGCTCATCGCGGTCTGTCCGCCGACCTTGCGCGACGCGGACGTGCGCATGCGCATGTTCAACGCGGATGGAAGCGAAGGCGAGATGTGCGGGAACGGCATCCGCTGCGTGGCGAAGTTCGCGGTCGATCGCGGCATTGCCACGGCGAATCCGCTGCGCATCGAGACGGGTCGCGGCATCCTCGAGGTGGAATGGACACGCGACGCCGCCGGACGCGTGGCGTCGGCAAGCGTGCGCATGGGCGCACCGATCCTCGAGCATGCGCGCATTCCCGCGCGAATCGAGCGCATCGCGCCCGAAGCGCGCGTGGTCGGGCACACGGTCGACCTCTCGCGCTGGGGCGAAGGATCGACGGGCGTCGACTGGTGGCGCGAGGCGCGCGTCGAGCCGCACATCACCCTCGTCTCGATGGGAAACCCGCACGTTGTCCTCGTCTGCGACGACCCGTGGAAGGTGCCGCTTGAGAGGGTCGGTCCGAGGATCGAGCGCGATCCGTGGTTCCCGGCGCGCATCAACGTGCACTTCGTCCGCTTCGGGCCGCGCGGAGGCGAAGCCGGGATGGGCAGGGGCGAGGCCGAGATGCGCACGTGGGAGCGCGGATCTGGAATCACGCTTGCCTGCGGCACCGGAGCAAGCGCGGTGTGCGTGGCGGGGGTTCTTCTCGGGAAGGGCGCGCGCACGCTCGACGCACGGCTTCCCGGCGGTCCGCTGCAACTCGAGTGGCCTTCCGAGGGCGCGGACGTGCGCATGACCGGTCCCGCGACCGAGGTCTTCGAGGGCGAGGTTGATCTCGATGAACTCGAGGCGAAGCTTGTGGTGCATGGAGTGATCGACGGCGCGTTGCGCGGCGGAGCGGTGCATGCCTGACGCGCTCGACGCCATCGAACGCGACCTTGCCGCACGACTTGCGTCGCGGCGGCTGCGCATGGAGGCCGACCTCTCCGAGTGGGTCGCCATTCCCACTGGAAGCGGCCACGAGCCGGGGCTCTCAAGGTTCCGCGACATCATGCGCGCGCGCCTCTCGCCGCTTGCCGCTGAAATCGCGGAGTTTCCCGGTGATCCGCGCCCTGCCTGGATCGTGCAGCCGGGGCAGTCGGCGGACGCTGCGCCGCCGGTCGCGTTGCGCGCGACGGCGCGCGCCGGCGCGGGCAGGCCCGTCCTCATCACGGGCCACCTCGACACCGTGCACGATCCCTTCGGTGCGTTCCAGACGCTTTCGCGCGGCGCCGACGCGCGCGCGGTCGACCGTGCCATCGGCCCGGGAGCGATCGACATGAAGGGCGGGCTTGTGATCCTCCTGCATGCGCTCGAGGTGCTGGCGGAAGCCGGAGTCGCTCCTGCGTGGACGGTGCTCCTCAACTCTGACGAAGAGACCGGAAGCCTGCACAGCCAGCGCGCAATTCGCGCGGAGGCGCGCGCGTGCGCGGCGAAGGGCGGATTCGGCCTCGCGATGGAGCCGTCGCTTCCCGACGGGTCGCTCGTCCTCGAGCGTCTCGGAAGCGCCACCTTCCGCATCGAGTGCGAGGGCCGCGCCGCACACGCCGGGCGCGACTTCGCGCAAGGCGTGTCGGCCGTGAACGCGCTTGCCACGAAGATCCTCGACGCGACGAAACTCGTCGATCTCGACGCCGGCACGGTTGTCAACCTCGGCCCGCTTGAGGGCGCGAAGGCGACGAACATCGTGGCCGATCGCGCGCGCGCGTGGGGCAATGCGCGCTTCCGCGACGCCGAGCGCGAGGCGCTCGTGAAGCGGGGGCTCCTCGCGCTTGCGACCGCTGGCGATGCGCCCTTGCCGCGCACGCGCGTCGAGTACGAGTCAAACCGCCCCGCCAAGCCGGAGACGCCGGCGGTTCGTGCGCTGGCCGAGGACGTCCGGGCGATCGGCGAGGCGCTTGGCGAGAAGGTCGGCTTCGGGAAGTCGGGCGGCGTCTCGGACGGAAACCTGATGCAGGCCGAAGGCCTTCCCACCCTCGACACCATGGGGCCGCGGGGCGGAAACCTGCACCGCGCCGACGAGTACATCGACCTCGATTCGCTCGTTCCGCGGGCCGCGACCCTCGCGATCGTGCTCGCACGGGCGGCGCGAGTCCCGTAACACGTTGAAATCTCAAAGCCTACGCTACAGGCCCCCTCCATGAACGGACGAAAACCGTAGCGGCGAGGGATGTCGCCCCGAAGCGTCCGCTTAGGGGCTGTCGCGTCGCCGTCCCTTCCGAAAGACCGAGATGACCACAGCGCTCACAGATTCGACCACCACCGTCGGCGAGGCACTCCGCTCGAGCCCCGCGATCGACGCCGCCATCCGCACGATCCGCTCCGAGGTCGAGTCGAAGGCGCGGCTTCTCACCGGAGCGCGCGCGCCGCGCGCCGAGCTCAAGGAGACGCTTGACGGCTGGCTGAAGCGTGCCGCCGAGGTCCGCGGCCGCGGGCCGCTCTACCCGTATCTCGGTTCGGGCGCCGGCAACGGCGCGCTGGTCGAACTCGTCGATGGCAGCGTCAAGTGGGACCTCATCAACGGGATCGGCGTCCACATGTTCGGGCACGGCGACCCCGAGTTGATCGAGGCGTCGCTGCGCGCGTCGCTCTCCGACCTCGTGATGCAGGGGAACCTCCAGTACAACCAGGACGCGATTCTGTTCGGCGAGTTTCTTGCGAAGGAAGCCGCGCGCAGCTCGCGGCTCAAGCACTGCTTCATCACCAACTCGGGCTGCATGGCGAACGAGGCCGCGCTGAAGGTCTGCCAGCAGAAGACGGGCGGCGCGCCGCGCATCATCGCCTTCGCCGACTGCTTCATGGGCCGCTCGACCACGATGTCGCAGATCGGCGACACGGCCGCGTATCGCCAGGGCATCGCGCTCAACATCCATGTCGACTACCTGCCGTTCTTCGATGCCTCGATGGGCGAACAGCGTTCGATCGACATGACGCTCTGGCACCTCGAACAGCTGATCCACCGCTACCCCGGGCAGCACTGCTGCCTGATCGCGGAACTCGTCCAGGGCGAAGGCGGCTTCAACACGGCGCCGCGCGAGTTCTTCGTGAAGCTCTTCGAGGCGGCGAAGAAGGCTGGAATCCCGATCTGGGACGACGAGGTCCAGACCTTCGGCCGCACCGAGAGCATGTTCTGCTTCGAGCGCCTCGGCCTCGGCGAGTACATCGATGTCGTCACCATCGGCAAGATCACGCAGGCCTGCGCGTGCCTCTACACCGCCGACTTCAATCCGAAGGCGGGCCTGCTTTCGGGCACGTTCGCCGCGTCGACGAGCGCGTTCGGCACGGGGCTCTCGATCCTGAAGCGGCTGCAATCGGGCGGCTACTACGGGCCAAACGGCAGGATCGCGAAGCTTCACGCCGCGTACCGCGAGCATGCGAACGCGTTCGTCGCGAAGCACCCCGAGTGGTTCCCGCCAGTCGTGAACTCGCTTGGCCGCGCGAGCAACACGTGGGTCGCCGGCACCGGCGGCATGATGCGCCTGACGCCCTTCGGCGGAAGCCGCGAGAAGATCGGCAAGCTCCTCAACAACCTGTTCGAGGATGGCGTGATCGCATTCAGCTGCGGACACGGCCCGTATCACCTGCGGTTCCTGCCGCCGGTTGGCGTGATGCAGCCGGAGCAGTTCGCACCGGTGTTCGAGATCATGGAGAAGAGCTTCGCGCGCACGGCCTGAGCTGCTCGCGCCGAAAGGACAGTCATGTTCGTCATCCGACCGGCCATCCTCGACGACCTTCCGACGCTCCTGAAGCTCGCGAAGATGGTGCACTTCATCAACCTTCCCGCCGACAAGGAACTTCTCGCCGCGAAGATCGGGCGCAGCCGCCGGAGCTTCGCAGGCGATGTCGAGGACATCCGCCAGCGCGAGTTCATGTTCGTCCTCGAGGACGGCGAGTCGGATGAGGTGGTCGGCACCTGCTCCATCCTCTGCTGCGTCTCATGGGAAGGGCGTCCGCACATCTACCTGAAGACCGGCAAGCGCTCGTTCTACAGCGAGGATCTCCAGCTCGGGCAGACGCACGTGACGCTCGAGCTCGGCACCGACACCAGCGGACCGAGCGAGGTCGGTGGGCTCATCCTCGCGCCGGGTTTCCGCGGACGTCCCGAGCGGCTCGGATCGCTCTTGTCGCTCATTCGCTTCCACTTCATCGGCCTCAACCGCGAGATGTTCGCCGAGCGGATCCTTGCCGAGATGATGGGGCCGCTGACGCCCGACTCGGGCACGCTCCTCTGGGAGTACCTCGGCCGCCGCTTCATCAACCTCTCCTACAAGGAGGCCGATCTCTTCAGCTCGCGCTCGAAGGAGTTCCTGCTGTCGCTCTGGCCGAAGGGCGAGATCTACGCGTCGCTCCTCCCGCCCGAGGCGCGCGCCCTGATCGGTCGCGTGGGCGAGGAGACGGAGCCTGCGAAGCGCATGCTCGAGAAGCAGGGTTTCCGGCATCACGGACACGTCGACCCGTTCGACGGCGGGCCCTATCTCGACACTGCGATCGCCGACATTCCGATCGTGAAGGCCACATGCACGCGGCACATCGCGGCTGCGAAGGTCGTCGAGTCGTCGAGCGAGGCGTTCGTCAGCTACAAGGGGCGCGGCGGCTTCCGTGCGACGCGCACGCGCTACGACCTCGCCGGCGAGCGCGTGACCTTGCCGGCCGCGACGTTGTCTGCGATCGGCGCACCCGCCGATGCGGTCGTCGGCTTCACGCCGCTTCCCGAGTCGAAGGCGCCCAAGCGCCGCGCGAAGAAGGACTGACGCATGCGTTCGAACGTCTATCTCGCGCATGGGCCGAGCGACTACGTCGACGGCGCGTTTCGACCGCTCATGGGCGACGCGATCGCAACGCGCGACCCGGCGAAGCCGAGCGACGTCGTGTGGGCAGGTTCGCCTGTCGAAGCGCACGCGGAGGAGGCGGTGGCCGCGGCGCGACGCGCGTTGCCTTCGTGGAGCGCGCTTTCCCTCGACGCGCGGCGTGCGCATCTCGAGCGCTGGCGCGAGACGTGCGTGAAGCACGCATCGCGCCTCGCGGCCGCCATTTCTCGCGAGATCGGCAAGGTGAAGTGGGAGGCGGAACTCGAGGCGAAGATCGTGGCCGAGAAGGTCACCATCACGCTCGAGGATCGCGTTCTCGCGCGCGTCGCCGGCTTTGAGGTTGCGGCGGGCGCTGGGAAGACCGGGATCTGCACGTTCAAGCCGCATGGCGTGGTGTCGGTGCTCGGGCCGTACAACTTTCCGGCGCACCTGCCGAACGGGCACATCGTGCCTGCACTTCTCCTTGGAAACACCGTGGTGTTCAAGCCAAGCGAGAAGGGCGCGTCGGTCGGACAGCTTCTCGCCGAACTGGCGCACGAAGCTGGGTTCCCCGCCGGCGTCTTCAACGTGGTGCAGGGGGGCGGCGCCATCGCGTCGCGACTCGCGACGCACCCCGAGGTCGATGGCGTCCTCTTCACGGGCTCGTTCCCGGTGGGGCGACGCATTCTCGAGGCGAACCTCGACACGCCGGGACGCCTGATCGCGCTCGAGATGGGTGGGTCGAACCCGGCGGTCGTGACCGCGAAGGCGGATCTCCGCCGCGCCACGATCGAGTGCGTGCGCGCCGCGTTCGCAACGACGGGCCAGCGCTGCACGTGCACGCGCCGCATCATCGTCGAGGACTCGATCGCGGATCGCTTCATCCCGATGGTCTGCAAGCTCGCATCGACGCTCGTCGTCGCGGCGGCCGACGACGGCGTGCCCGCGTTCATGGGGCCGCTGGTGACGTCGGGGGCGCGCGAGGCGGTGCTTCACGCGCAGGCTCGACTGGCGGCGCAGGGGCGATTGCTCCTCGAGGCGACGCCGCTCTCGCGCGACGGTTTCTTCCTGTCGCCGGGGGCCGTCGAAGTGGAGCGCTTCGAGCGTCGCACCGACGAAGAGGAGATCTTTGGGCCATTCGTGCAGTTCGCGCGCGCGGCGAACCTCGACGACGCGATCCGCCAGGCGAATGCGACGAACTTCGGCTTGGCGGCCAGCCTCTTCTCGGAGGACGCCGCCGAGTGGAAGGCGTTCTTCGCCGGCGTCCGCGCTGGATGCCTGAACCACAACTCGGGAACGGCCGGCGCGAGCAGCAAGCTCCCGTTCGGCGGGCTCGGACGATCTGGAAACCATCGGCCTGCAGGGGCGTTCGCGGTCGATGCGGTCGCCTACCCCGTCGCGACCATGGTGGACGCCGCCGATCTGGTCGTCCCTCAGGGCATGCTGGTCGATGAGCGGAGCTTTCAGATCCCGTCTGGGGGCGTCCGGCCGGGCGTCGGGTGAGGATTCTCACCGCCGGCATCTGCTGTCGTTGGATCGGGGCGGGTTCGAATGTAGAGTCTGAGTCCACGGGTTGACCCCCCCCAAACGGGCCGCCGACAGTTCGGCGCCGTGTGCGGGAGCCTTTTTGGAGCGCGCTGTTGCCGGTAGGCCAGACCAATTCAGACGACGACTCGACCGCGAATCGCTCCGGGGGCGATCGTGGCACAGACTCGCTCGACGCGCTGGTGTTCGATGAGCTGCGGGGCCTCGCCGCGGCCTTCATGCGCACCCAATCGCCCGGGCACACCCTGCAGCCGACGGCCCTCGTCAGCGAGGCATACCTCCGAATCATGCGCAGTTCGCCGCAGGCCCTCTCGAGCCGCGCGCACTTCCTCGCCGTCGCCGCGAAGGCGATGCGGCACGTCCTTATCAACCATGCCCTCGCGCGGAAGACGCTCAAGCGCGGCGGCGCCTCGTCGCGGGTCGACATCGACGTCTCGGTGATCGGCGGCGACGACTCGCGCAAGCAGATCGAGGTGCTCATGATCCATGAGGCGCTGCAACTGCTCGAGGAGGTCGATCCCCGGCGGGCGCGGGTGGTCGAGGCCAAGGTCTTCGGCGGGCTGACGAACGACGAGATCGCCGAGGTCTTGGGTGTCTCCACCACCACGGTCGAGAGCGACTGGCGGACTGCCCGGGCATGGCTTGCCAAGGAAATGCAGGACTAGCGAGATGCAGGACTAGCGAGATGCAGGACTAGGGAGATGCGGGACTAGGGAGATGCAGGTAGGGAGGCAGGAGCAGGCGGCCTCGGGTCGGCGGGAGCCGTGTTGGGGAGGTCAGCCCGGTCCTCGGGGGCCGGGCGCCGGCCTCTGGGCAGGCGACTTTGACGCGAGTGCGCCATTCTGGGCGTTCGCGACCGAGGAACCTCCGTGCCGATCTTGTGATTGGGTGGGGCGACTCCTTCTTGTGACCGAAGCAGCGCGGTCCGGGGGGCGCCCGCAGCGGCTGTGAACGTGAGCGAACCGGCTCATGAACTCGATGGACAGATCCGACAACCGACCCGAAGGGCGTGCATCGCCAAATGAGCGCGCGGATCGCTACCGCGAGGCCGTGACGCTCTTTGAATGCATTCGCGACCTCCCCATCGAAGAGGCGCGGGCGAAAGTCGCACTTCATGGATCGGAGGCTGTTCGTCGCGACGTCCTCTCGATGCTCGACGCCGATCGAAGTGGAACCGAGCGCGTCCGGACCATCGTCGATGTCTCCGGAGTGATCTCCGAGTCGCAGGCGGCGCCGGAGATCCCTGCGGCGATCGGCGACTACAAGGTCACCGGGCCGCTCGGGCAAGGTGGCGGCGGGGTGGTGCTGAAGGGCGTCTGCCCGAAGACAGGCCGCGATGTCGCCATCAAGGTGCTCGGAATCGGCGCGTGGAGTTCACGCGCACTCGGCCGCTTCCGGCAGGAGATCAAGCTCCTCGGCCATCTCTCGCATCCCGGCATCGCGCAGATCCTCGACGCGGGCACCGATCGCTCCGGCGTCTCGCCGCACCCGTACTTCGTGATGGAGTTCGTGGACGGGAAGGGCTTGGCAGAGTGGCGGCGCGAGAAGCCGCGCTCGGCGCGCGAGGTGGTTCTCCTCTTCACGGAGATCCTCGAGGCGGTCGCCTTCTCGCATGCGCGTGGGATCACGCATCGCGATCTCAAGCCGAGCAACGTGCTGGTGACTCCCGATGGGCACGCGAAGATCCTCGACTTCGGAGTGGCGACGGTCGCGCGCGACGCCGATCCGTCGCTCGATCCGCTGCGTACGCTGACGATGATGCTGCAACTCGGCCGGACGGCGGACCTGCGCGGGGAAACGCGGAGTCAGGCCGGCACGGCGGACGGCTCCGTGGTGGGAACGCTGCCCTACATGTCTCCGGAGCAGATCTCGGGCACGCAGCTCGTCGACGCGCGGAGCGATCTCTACTCGATCGGGGTGATGATGTACGAGGCGCTGTGCCGACGGCTGCCCTACGACCTCGGCACCCGATCGCTCACCGACGCCGCCTCGATCATCCGCAGCGAGATTCCGATGTCCATGGGACGGCTCGACCGCGGTCTCCGCGGCGACCTCGACATCATCGTCTCGCGGCTTCTCGAGAAGCGTCCTGCCGATCGCTATCAGAGCGCGCAGGAGCTTCTCGGGGATCTCGAGCGCTATCTCCGCGGCCAGCGCGCGCTGATGCGGCGGATTCCGCTTGCGACGCGGGCGCTTCGCTTCGCCCGGCGATACCCCGCCTACATCGCGGCCTCGGCGGTGCTTGCCGGCGTGGCGCTCGGCTCGCTTGGCTACGCCGCGTATCTCCTGACCGCGGAGCGCATCGAACGCGAGCAGCGGACTGTCGCCGCCATCGACTCGATGCGCAGGAATCTCTCCGGCGCGGCCTTCATGATCGCACAGGGGCAGGTGGGCAACTCGCACACCTTCCTCGACGCAGTCGCGGAGCCGCAGCGCAACTGGGCGTGGCGCGCGGTCCATCGATTCCTGCACTCGGGCTCGCTCGTGTCCCGAGTCTTCTACGCGCCGTTCTCGATCGACGTGCGCGGCGAGTCGCTGTTCTTCCGCGAGGCGGACGCGGGCGTGTCGGCCGCCGCGTTCGACCTGCGCGATCGGACGCGTCGGTCGCTCGGCACTGGGCTTGCGGTCGCCGGTCCGCTCGCCGTGTCGCCGGATGGTCGGCGCGTCGTGCGAGGGTACGTCCCCGACAGAAGGCTCGTGGTGCATGCGGCCGCGGACTTCGCGGTACTCGACGTGCTTGACTCGCCGCTCCGCTCGATCGATGCGATCGATTGGTCGGAGGACGGCTCGAGCCTCGCGCTTGCGAACCGCGAGGGCGAGCTGGCCATCGTCGATCTCTCGACCGGCCGCTCGCAGCGCGTCAGTCTCGGTTGGCGCGCTCCGAGCGCCAGCAAGGTGTTCATCAAGCTGCGCGATGGAGTGATTCACGCCGCGTTCGAAGAGGGCGATTCCATCACCTCCTGGAGTCCGGGTCTCGGCGAACCGCGCGGGCCGGTGGAGGGCGTCGTCGAGGAGCCCCGGCGCATTCCGCTGGCCGGCACCTTCGTGAACTGCATCGACGTCGCGAAGGTCGGCGGGAGTCTGTGCGTCGCGATCGGCACGACCAAGGGCTCGATCCTCCTGATGGATGTCGCGAGCGGGAAGACCTCGTCCACGATCGAGTTCGCATCGAGCCCGATCGCCGTGATCGCCATCGAGCCCGAGCGCGGGCTGGTCGTCGCGGCGTCGGGCAATTCCGATGATGCGCGGCGAGGCACCCTGGGTGCGTGGGACATCGCGACCGGATCGCTTGCGGGATCCCTCGGGCTTCCGGCCGCGCCGCTCTCGATCGCGTTCTCGAGCGACGGCGCATCGATCTTCGCCGGCTCATCGCAAGGCGAGCTGATGGTGTACGACGTCGCGCGGGACCTCTTGGTGCCCACGATCGGCGGACCATCCTTCCGCATCGGGCGCATGGCGTTCGCTGGCGACGGCCGGATGGCGGTCTCGGCCGGGAATGGCGTCTATCTCTGGAACTGGACCGTCGATCGGCAGGCGTCGCGCGCGAAGCCGGAGCGCTGGCCTCTTCCGAGCGATGCGGTGGGCGATCGGCCGTTCGCGGTTCTATCGCTGCGCGTGAAGCCCGACGACCCGGCCCCGCAGCAGGTGCTTGCAGTCGTCGATCGCGCATCGGCCAGCGTGCGCTTCTTCTCGAGCTCCGGCAACGAGGTCGGACGGACGGCGATCGACGTCGCCGCGTCGGAGGATCTCTCGGATTCGATCGCCGCGACCGGCGATGGTTTCATGCTGGGCGTCGGCGCAGAGGTGCGCCACTACTCGGCGCGTCGGACCGGCGATGTGGTCCGTGCGGAGCTGCGTGGCGCATGCGAATTGCCAATGCCGGTTCGCGGGGTCTCGGCGACGCCCGACGGCCGTCGCGCGGTGGCGACCATGTGTCCGCCCGATGGGGCATCTCCGTCGCTTGCTGGCCTCACGATCGGCGACGCCGGGACGCCTTCGCTCGACTGGACGCGCGTACTCGCGGAGAAGGCCGAACCCACTGCGCTTCGCGCAGCGATCGCGCCGGATGGCTCCTGCGTGATCGTCGCCACGGGCGCGAGCGAACTGGCGCTCTATGAGACGCGCGACGGGGCGAACATCTGCGTGGTGCGCGACTTTGCGCCCTGGAACATCGATCGCGACTGCGGCGATCTCAGCATGTCTCCCGACGGCCGCGCGCTTGCCGTGCGATTCCTCGACGGCTCGGTCCGCATCATCGAGGCCACTCCAACCGCCGAGGTCAACGCACGCGCGAAGGAGCCCTCGCCATGACGCGGAGTATGGTGACGCCCAACAGGACGCCGACCGGGTTGCGGGGCGCGCTTCGGAGCATGCGCGTCCGCTACGCGTCGGGAGCGCGGTTGCTCG
>Ga0209985_10001354_pt1 | contig 24197 bp, 21 predicted proteins | sample NOAtaG_FD_187305 | JGI IMG/M metagenome (GOLD analysis project Ga0209985, IMG submission 187305) | Freshwater lake microbial communities from Lake Erie, under a cyanobacterial bloom - NOAA_Erie_Diel6S_1000h metaG (SPAdes) (version 2) | ecosystem: Environmental > Aquatic > Freshwater > Lake ...
CGGATTGCCCTGCGAGACCACGACTGCGGAGTACGGCCCGATGTTCACGAGCGCCGAAGCGGGCAGCCCGTCCCACGGCAAGCCGGTCGAGGCGTTCGTATCGAAGGTTCCCCAGTTCGAGAACGACGGGTCGTAACCGTTCCAGTCGCTGTTGAACCGCACGCGCCACATTCCACCGCGCGGCATGCCGACGCGGTAGTTGTTGATCCCGTTCTGCGAGAAGTTCATCACGATCACGACATCGTCGAGGTCGCCGCCGTTCTGCCAGCGGTGGAACGCGACGACCTTCGCGCCGTTGTTCACATGGTGGAAGTTGATGTTTGCGCCCTTGAGGCCCGCGGAGACGCCATCGAGGTTGCGGCGCAGGCGGATGAGGTCCCGGTACATCGACTTGATGCCCGCGAAGGCCGTCGCCTTGTTCCAGTCGAGCGCGTCGGTGTCGCTGAACCAGCCGTCCTCGAGGAACTCCTGGCCCTGGAAGATCATCGGGATGCCGGGCGTCGCGAACACGAGCGCGGCGCCGAGCGTCGAGCGCTTCTTCGAGAACCAGCTTGCGGCGTTGCCGGGCCAGATCGCCTCTGGCAGGCGCGTGCGGCCGTTCGCCACCTCGTCATGGCTCTCGGTGTAGATCACGCGGCGGGTGTGCGAGCCGGACGCCGTGCTCACGACCGCGTCGCGGATCGCGAACATGTTGCGGTCGGAGTCGTTCGCGGTCTCCAGCACGCCGCGCACGGGATGCACGAAGCCCGGGTCCCACTGCGAGTCGAAGCCCGCGCCGCCTTCGCCCGTCGTCCGCGTGATCCAGTTGTTCGAGTCCATGTCCTCGGCAACCATGATCTTCCACGGGCTCTGCGCGTTGACCTCGTTGTTGAGCCACTGGAGCAGCGACCAGCCCTCGGGGATCTCCGGGCCCTGGAAGTCGACGAGGCGGATGAACTTGGTGCCATCGACGCGGTGGCCGTCGAGGCGGAACTCGTCGAGCCACCACATCATGTTGTCGCGGATGTAGCTGCGCACCTCGCCGCGACCGAAGTCGGGGCGCGGGCCCCACGGCGTCGACGAGCGGGAGTCCTGGTAGAAGAAGATGCCGCCGCCGTTGTTCTGGCTCCAGCCGTCGTACTGCCAGAGGTCGAGGTCGTTCGGGCCGAAGTGGTTGTAGACCATGTCGCCGAGCACGGCGATGCCGCGGGCGTGGGCGGCGTCGACGAACGCCTTGAGGTCGTCGGGCGTTCCGTACGAACTCTCGAACGCAAACGGATGCGCCGGGTTGTAGCCCCACGAGATGTTGCCGGGGAACTCCGCGAACGGCATCAGCGCGATGGCGTTGACGCCGAGGTCCTTCAGGTAGTCGAGCTTCTCGCGGGCCTTGGTGATCGGCGCCGGCAGCGACGGGTGCTGCCCGAAGGTGCCGATGTGCATCTCGTACATCACCATGTCGTTGAAGCCCGGCGTCGCGTACCCGCTCGTCGTCCAGTTGTAGTTCGATGGGTTGTAGATCACCGAATTGCCGACGGAGTTCGTGAGCCGGCGCGCGCGCGCGTCGTTCTTCCAGATCGTGCCTGCGGGGCCGGTGATCACGAACTTGTACTGGCTGTTCTGGTAGGCGAACGGCACATCGGCGGACCAGAAGCCGTTGCCTTCGCTCACGAGCGGATTGGCGGTCGAGCTCCAGCCGTTGAAGGTGCCCGCGACGCGGACGGCGGTGGCGTTCGGCGCCCACACGCGGAAGGTGGTGCCCGCGGGGAGCGGCGAGAAGTACGGCACGGCGCCAACGCCGGGGCGCGACGACTGGGCAAAGGACGGAGCTGCGACGGCCGCTGCGGCGGCGAGGCCGGCGATCGCGCAGAGCGCGTAAGTCTTCGTGAACAGGGCCGTTCGGACGGTGGAGATCGTCATGGCGGGTCGAGTCTACCCCGCGCTTTGTCGCAGTCGAGGGGGAATCCCGCACAAGTCGTCAGGATTTGGTTGCGTCCGCATTCATGCGTCCGCAAACGCCGCGGAGCACGCTCATGCAGCGAGTCGAATGCAGATCGCGCCGAGCGCGATCGCGCCTCCCCCGAACAGGGTGGCCGCCGCGAGCACCAGCAGGCATCCGCGCGCGCCTCGCCGGCCCACCGTTCGATAGCCGATGCCCGTCCCGGGGATCGAGGTGTTCGTGGTGCGGCGCCCACGCGCATCGCGGCCGACGCGGAAGCCGCGCCCTCCGACAGACCAGCCCACCCCGCTCCGCGAGAGATTCACGCGGAACGGGCCGATGCCGAGCGAACGACGGAAGTACCAGCCCATCGAGTCCCCCTTTCGCTCGGATCACTTCAGCGGGCGCACCCAGGCGTTGCGGAAGCGGATCGGGTCGCCGTGGTCCTGCAGGCCGATCGGAAGCGCCGGCTCGTGCGCCGAGTACTTGGCCTTCGCCATGTGCGCGGTCGCGCCGAGGATCGTCGAGTTGTCCTGCACCAGCACGCCGTTGAACAGCACCGTCATCGAGCCCGGCTTCTCGAGCGAGCCGTCGGACTTGAAGACCGGCGCGTGGAAGATCACGTCGTAGGTGTTCCACTCGCCGTTCGGACGGCACGGGTTCACGAGCGGCGGATACTGGCCGTACATCGCGCCTGCCATGCCGTCGACATAGGTCTGGTTCGGGTTCGAGCCGAGGATCTGCAGCTCGTAGCGATCCATGAAGAAGAGGCCGCTGTTGCAACCGCCCTGCCCCTTGCACTCGCGGTCGGCGGGGATCATCCACTCGATGTGGAACTGGCACGAGCCGAAGCCGTCGCGCGTGCGGATGTTGCCGGCGCCGGGCTTCACCTCGAAGTAGCCGTCCTTCACGAACCAGTCGGCGGTGCCGCCGTTGCCGGTCCACTTGTCGAGGTTCGTGCCGTCGAAGAGCACGATCGCATCGCTCGGCGCCTTGTTCGCGGGAGTCTCGACCATCGGGGGCTGCGGGCGCGACATGTCGTGCACGGCCCACTCCTGCTTCGCCGCGGGCTTGGCGTCCTGCGCGGGCGCCGCTGCGATGAGAAGCACCGCGGGAACGGCGACGAGGGCGGTGGCGGACAGCACGGGGCAGAGCGGGCAAGAGCGCATGCGGGTTCTCCGTTTGGATTGGGCAGAGCGCATGTTGTACCCGAGATCGCAGCGGAAGTCGCGCGTATCCTGCCTGCATGAACCCGGCCGACTTCAGCGAGCACCTCGTCGTCCGCATGCCGCACACCGACGCAGCGGGCGTGATCTTCTATCCGAAGGTCTTCGAGATCGAGCAGGAGCTCTTCGAGCGCTGGCTCGAGCTCGGCGGGTTCAGTCTCCGCGACATGCTCGCTGGCCGCCTTGCCCCCACGCCGATCGTCCACTGCGAGGCCGACTATCGCCTCCCTGTCCGCGCCGGCGACAAGCTCACCGCGCAGCTCGTGGGCGTCGACATCGGCCGCAGCGGCTACACCTTCCAGTGGGCCTTTGCGCGCGGCAAGGAGCCCGCGATCAGCGCGCGCGTCAAGCGCGTGGCGATCGATCCGCGCGCGGGCGAGTCGATCGACCTGCCGGAGGCGTTCCGCCAGTGGCTGCTCGACACGCAGTCGCGTGTGGGCGGGGTGGGGTGACGCGACGCGAGGGATTTTTCTCACGGAGACACGGAGGCACGGAGATCAGGGGAAGGCGGGAGTCACTCGCGTGGAGGAGAGAGGGAGAGGGAGAGGGAGAGAAAGAGGGAGAGAAAGAGAAAGAGAAAGAGAATGAGAAGGAGAGAGAAGAGAAGAGAAGAGAAGAAGAATTCAACCTGCTCTCTTTCTATGCATGCTTGTGAGGCCGATGGGTGGAAGACTTGGGTTCGAGAGCTTGGGTTCGAAAGCTTGGGTTCGAGAGCTTGGGTTCGAAACCTCGGCCTCCGTGTTCTCCGTGGCTCCGTGAGAAAAATTCCGCAATCAACTCCCGCCTACAGCTGGGCAAATCGTTCGCCCGCGGCGAGGCGCGCGGCCAGCGCGCTGCGGCTTGGCTTCATGCGCGCGGCTTCGTCCGCCGGCATCGCGTAGAACGCGTCGGGCACGAGGTGGCGCTCGAGCGTGTCGCCGAGGATCGTCGCCAACGCGCGCGGCGGCGACGATGCGAGATCGACGAATGCGACCGGCCGCATCCCCCACTTCAGGTCGGGAAGACCGACCACGCACGCGGCGCGCACGAACGGCAGTTCGCAGAGCGCGCGCTCGATTTGCTCAGGATGAATGTTCTTCCCGCCCGAGATGAACATCGCGTCGAGGCGACCGACGACATGGAGGCGGCCCGCCGCGTCGAGGAAACCGGCGTCGCGCGTCGCGAGCGGGCGGGCGAGCGGCACAAGCGAATCGCGGACAAACTCGCCGCGCGCGAGCATCGGGCCGTCGACAAGGATCTCACCGCTCGCCGCGTCGATCGTGATCGACACGCCCGGAAGCGCCGCGCCCGCAAGCGTGGCGGCGTCGCCGTGCGCAAGCGCGCCGGTCGCGACCTGCGAGCAAGTCTCCGTCATTCCATAGGTCGCGAACAGCGGCACGCCGCGCGCGATCGCCGCGTCGCGCAGCGCCTGCGCGCTCGGTCCGCCGCCGAGCATCACGGCCTTGAGCGATGAGGGCACGGGCGCGCGATCCTCGAGTAGCCGCGCAAGCTGCGCGGCGACGAGCGACACATGCGTCGAGCCCTCGAGGTCGCGCCATGCGCGCGGCGGTGCGCCGAATCGCACCGCACCGCCGAGGAACCGCGCGCGCATCAGGATCATCACGCCGCCGACATGCGACGGCGCGAGCGACGCATGCCACAGATCGCCTGCGCCAAACGGGATGACCTGCGCGCCTGCCCGCGCGCTCGCCTCCATGGCCTCGAGCGAAAGATCGACGAGACGCGGCTCGCCGCTCGAACCGCTCGTCGGCAGCACCACGCCCGTCGCGGGCTCGCAGCGCACGGCGTCGAGCCGTGCGAGGATCCGTGCACGCGCGGCGGGCGGAAGCGACTTCGCAAGCGGCACGACGCGCGCCCCCTGCGCCCATGCGCGCTCGAACGCACCGCGCGGATCAACGCCGGGCTCGACCTCGACGACGATGAATCCGCCACGCCCGCCCGTGGTCACGACCATGCCTCCACGAATGGCGCGGGAAGCGGATCGCACGCGAGGAAGCCGGCGACCGGAATCGCGGGCGCGCAGGAATCCTCGGCGAGAAGCGATGCGGTTCCGAGCCCGTGCGCGCAGCGACCGTTCGGCAGCGACGCCGCGAGATGCGCGGCGAGGCGCAGCGCGTAGGAACTCTCGTACGCGGTCGAGAGCACCGCGTGCGCACCGCGCGCCTCGGCCTCGCGCGCGATCGCGCGTACGCGCGACAACGGACCGAGCGCCGACAACCGCAGCACCCACGCCGCCACGCAGTCCTCGCGCGCGAGTTCATCGCGCAGCGCGTGCGCTGCAGGCGAACCGTCGACCACCGTCTCGTCGAGCGCGACCGCGATGCCGGTGCGCGCCGAAAGCGCCGCAAGCCGCGACGGATCCTTCAGCGGATCCTCGAGGTACTCGAAGCGCTCGGCATCGAATCCATGCACGCGCGCAACGCACTCGGCTTCGGTCAGCATGCGGTTGCCGTCGAGGCGCAGGCGCGCATCAGGCACAAGCTCGAGCACGCGGCCGATGAGCGCGCGATCGGCTTCCTCGCTGGCGCGGCCGATCTTCAGCTTCACCGTGCGATGCGCGCGCAGCATGTGCGCCGCCGCATCGTCGATCTCCTCGACGCCGCCTGAGAAGAACGCAGCCACGGCGACGGGTCCAGAGGGGCGCGTACCGAAACCCTCCGAGGTCTCGATCGCGCACGACGCCGCGAACGCGGCGCTCGGCGGCATCGCCTCGAACTCGATCTCGCCGTCCGACCAGCGCTCGATCGCCTCGACGCTCTCGTCGAGCCCCTCGCGGTGAAGCCCGGCGAGCGGCGCACATTCGCCGAAGCCGGCATGCGGGCCGTCGGCGATGCGCAGGAACGCGATCTCGCGCGCGGCGCAGCCCACGATCCGCTGCGCCTCCGCGCGCACGGGGAGCGATACGCGCAGGATCTCCACACCGAGCATGTCGTCGCTCATCGATTCCCCCAGTCGAACGACATGCCCGCGGCGAAGGCGATGCCGTAGAGGTAAAGCGTCGCGCCGAACATGGCGAGGTTGCGGTTGAGCGCGGCGCCGTCGCGGCCGCGCGCGATGGCGACCGACGCTGGAATCGCCACGCAGACGAGCGTCGCGAGCAGGATGCCGCGCGGCAGGCCGTAGAACTCGGCCGCGATGATCGGAAGCGCGAACGCGACCGCGTGCATCGTGCAGATCAGCGCGCGCATGAATCCCGCGCCGAAACGCACCGCGAGCGTCTTCTTGCCGTTCGCGGCGTCGCCCACGCGGTCGCGCAGGTTGTTGGTCGCAAGCAGGCAGACGGCGATCGCGCCGGGCGCGAGGCCGCAGGTGAGCGCGACCGGCGTCCACGCGCCGTCGCACGCGGCGCGCGTGCCCGCGACCGCAAGCGGTCCGAAGAAGCCGAACACGAAGAGGTCGCCGAGCCCGCGATACGCAAGCGACATCGGCGGCGCCGTGTATCCGACCGCGCAGATCGCACCCGCGACGCCGATCGCCGCGAACGCAGCGCCCGCGTGCCATGCGAGATACGCAGCGGGCACGGCGGCGAGCACGAGCACGAGCGCAAGCGCCACGCCCATCGCGCGCGGCGTCACGAGTCCGCTCGCCACCGCGCGCTGCGGCCCGAGCCGCTCGCCCGAGTCGGTGCCGCGCAATCCGTCGAAGAGGTCGTTCGCGAAGTTGCTCGCGATCTGCAGCAGGATCGCGCCCACGAGCGCGGCCGCGACCGGAAGCCACGCGAACACGCCGTCATGCCACGCGAGCGCGGCGCCCATCAGAACGGGGCAGAACGATGCACCGAGCGTCTTCGGGCGAAGCGCGGCGATCCATGTCCGTGCCGCCGTCGCGCTCACGGCGCGAACTTCCGGAAGTCCGCCTTGCGCTTCTCGAGCTGCGCGTTCTTGCCTTCCTTGGCCTCGTCGGTCATGTAGTAGAGCATCGTGGCGATGCCGGCGAGCTCCTGGAGCCCCGCCTGGCCGTCGCAATCGGCGTTGAGCGCGGCCTTGAGCGCGCGGATCGCGGTCGGCGAGTTCGCGAGCATCTCGCGGCACCACTGCACGGTGACTTCCTCGAGCTCGGTCACGCTCACCACCGTGTTGACGAGGCCCATCTCCTTCGCTTCCTGCGCCGAATAGCTGCGGCAGAGGAACCACATCTCGCGCGCCTTCTTCTGGCCGACGATGCGCGCCATGTAGCTTGCGCCATAGCCGCCGTCGAAGCTGCCCATGCGCGGGCCGACCTGCCCGAAGCGCGCGTTTTCCGCGGCGATCGTGAGGTCGCACATCATGTGCAGCACATGCCCGCCGCCGATCGACCAGCCCGCCACCATCGCGACGACGGGCTTCGGGCAGGTGCGGATCTCGCGCTGGAACTCGAGCACATTCAGCATCTCGCTGCCGGCCTCGGAGCGGTAGCCCGAGTGGCCGCGCACGCGCTGGTCGCCGCCCGCGCAGAACGCGCGCTCGCCCTCGCCGCAGAGGATGACCGCGCCGATCTCCTTGTCGAGCTTCGCGTCAAGCAGCGCCGCGCGCATCTCCTCGACCGTGCGCGGCGTGAACGAATTGCGCACCTCGGGGCGGTTGATCGTGATCTTCGCGATGCGCTCGGCCTTGTGGTACTTCACCTCGGCGAAGCCCTGCCCCGCCGGCGCGGGCTTCCAGTCGAGCGCAGGGCGGATCTTCTCGGTGGTCTCGGTCGTCGGCTTCGCGGTTGGGTAGGCGGTCGTCATGGTTGGGCGCTGGGTTGGGTCGCTGGATCGGTCGGGAGGGATTCTTCGATGACGCGCGCGCAGGCCTCGGGCGCCTCGAGCGGAAGCACATGGCCTGCGCCTGCGACGAGCTCCGTGCGGAGGAGAGGCGCGAGCGCCTTTGCGCGCGCGGCGTACGCAGCATATCGCTCGTCGAGCGCGCCCGCGACGAAGGTGGTGCGCGGCGCGAGCGCAGGAATCGCGCTCCAGCGCGGGGCTCCGCGGCCGGGCGAGCACGCCGCGACGCAGCGTGCCCAGAACGCGGCCTCGCCTTGCGCGCGGCGAAGGCGTGTTGCGGAGAACGACGCATGCCGCGCGAACGGCGCGAAGATCGGGAGCCGGTACCAGCGCTCGACGAACGCGTCGAGTCCGTCGCGCAGGATCTCCGCGGCGCGCGCGTCATCGTCCGCGGCGCGGCGCGCGCGTTCGGCCTCGTCGTCGAGCCCGGGGCTTGCACCAAGCAGCACGAGCCGCGGCGCAAGATCGGGCCGCGTGGCCGCAAGCTCGAGCGCGATCCGGCCGCCCATCGAGTAGCCGACGAGCAGATCGCACGGCGCGCCCTCGAGGCGCACGGCCAGCGCGCGCGCGGCGTCCGCGACCGACGCGCAGCCGAGTTCGACGAGCGGCACGCAGTCGCAAGCGATTCCAGGCGAAAGCCGCGCAAGGACATCGGCCCAATCGGCGGGCGAACCGAGGAAGCCGTGCACGAGCGCGACGCGCTTCATCAGCGGAATTCCCGCGCGAGCGCGTCGACCGCGGCCTTCGCGACGCGCGCGCGGCAGGCCTCGCTCGACTCACGCGCGCACGACACCTCGATCACCGTCGCGCCGCCGCGCTTGAGCGCCTTCGCGACCGACTTCTTCATCGCGGCGCGCGTCGTGGGCGATTCCGCGGCAAGCCCGAGCGCCTTCGCGACGGGCGCGAACGACAGTCCGTGCGGCGTCGTGAAGAGCGCCTCGAACACATCGGAGTGCTTCGCGATCGGCAGGTAGCGGAAGATGCCGCCCCCGTCGTTGTTGAGCACCACGATCACGAGCGGCGTCTCGACCATGGCGGCGAGCGACAGGCTGCTGAGGTCATGGAGCGCGCTCACATCGCCGACGAACGCCACGACGGGCTCGCCCGTTCCGATCGCGTGGCCTGCGGCGCTTGCGATCAGCCCGTCGATCCCGCTTGCGCCGCGGTTCGCGCCCGCGTGCCAGTCGCGCGGAGGATGGATCGCAAGGAAATCCGCGTCGCGGATCGGCATCGACGAACCGTAGAAGAGCGTGCCGTGCGTGCGCGCGTCGCCGCACGCGGCGGTCGCATCGGCGATCGCGGTCGGCTCGCACAGCGCGGTCTCGGCGACGAGCGCCTTCGCGGCCGCGCGCGTGGCGCACGCAAGCGCGCGCGTCCATCCCGCGTGAGGCTTCAGCCGCTTCGCGGCGGTGAACTCGACCGGGCCCGCGTACACCGCATCCGCGCGGTGCGCGGCGTCGACGCGCGGGTCGCCCGCACCGAACACCGTCACGCCCGAGGGCTGCGCGGCGATCCACGCGTTGAGGCGCTTCGACACGACCGCGTCGCCCACCACCGCGAGCGCCTTCGCGCGCAGCGCCTCGCGCAGCGCGGGGTTTCCGTCGCCTTCCGTCGCCGCGCGCAGCACGAGATCGGCGCCCGCCGTGCCCGCACCCGCGAGGTCGCTCGTCACATCGGCAAGCACCGTGCCGCGCCACGCCGCGAGCGACCGACGCGTGGCCGGCGCGGCACGGCCCGCGATCACGACCGCGCCGTCAATCTCGACCGGGCTCGCAAGCGGCGGCATCGCGAGACGCCACGGCGCATGGTCCTTCGTCCAGCGCGCGATTCCCCACAGCCAGCCGATGTCCCACGGCCGAGCCTCGGGCGCGAGCGGCTCGCGGAACTGCCAGTTGAGATGCACCGCGCCGCCCTGCGCGCCCGCGTGGCCGCACGCGCGCGCGAAGGCCTCGTCGACCGTCGACAGCACGAACTCGGCGGGAATCTCGGTGCTCGGGCACGGCATGTCGAACGACCAGCGCGCGGCACCCGCAAGCAGGTTCGCCTGCGGAATCGCCTGGTTCGCGCCGCAGTCGCGCAGCTCGGGCGGTCGGTCGGCGGCGAACACCAGGAGCGGCGTGCGCGTCATGCGCGCCTCGACCATCGCGGGCAGCGCGTTCGCGACCGCCGTGCCGCTCGTCATGACCGCGACCGCGGGCACGCCCGTCGACTTCGCGATGCCGAGCGCCATGAACGCGCCCCCCCGCTCGTCGTGCGCGACATGGACGCGGATCCCGGCGTGGCGGCCGAACGCGACGGCAAGCGGCGCGCTCCGCGAGCCGGGACTCACGACCGCATGGCGCACGCCGAGGCGAAAGCACTCCTCGGCCGCGAGCATCGTCCATGCGAGGTTGATGTTGGGCGCATCGCGCATGCGCGGAAGGTATCAGGTGGCGAGGCGCTCGAACGCGAGCAGCTTGTGGCCGGTTTCGCGCCATTCCTCGGCGGGATCCGAACCTTCCACGATGCCTGCGCCGGCGAAGGCGGTCAGCGTGTCGCCTTCGATGCGCGCGGAACGGATCGCGACCGCGATCTCCGCACCGTCGCGCGACGCAACGCCGATCGGGCCCGCATAGAGACCGCGGTCGAACGGCTCGAACTCGCGCAGCGCCACGATCGCGTCGGCGACCGGAGCGCCCGCGACCGCGGGCGTCGGATGAAGAAGCCGGACGAGATCTGCGTCGGTCGTGCCCGCCCGCAGGTCCGCGTGGACGCGCGTCGCGAGGTGCTGCACATACGCGAGGCGCAGGAGCCGCGGCTCGGGATCAAGCCGCAGCGACGCGGCGCAGCTTGCGAGCGCCTCGCGCACGCGCTCGACCACGAACTCCTGCTCGCGCCGGTCCTTCGCGCTCGCAAGCAGCGATTCGCCGAGCAGCCGGTCGGCCACGCCGTCGACGCCGCGCGGCCGCGTGCCCGCCACCGCCTCGCTGCGCGCGATGCGGCCGCTGCGCGAGACAAGACGCTCGGGCGTCACGCCGAGGAACGCGCGGCCGGCGCCCGCCTCGAGCAGGAAGCGGAACCCGCGCGATTCGCGCGCAGAGAGCCGAGAAAGGACCGCGACCGGATCGAGCGCGCCGCTCGCGACATAGCGCCGCGTGCGCGCGAGCACGACCTTGCGCAGCGCGCCCGAGCGGATCTTCGCGAGACCGCTCTGCACCGCCTGCGTCCACTCCGCCTCGCCGCCGCCGTCGGAATCGCGCACGAGCGCCGGCTCGATCACGCACACATCGCGCGGCGACGCCAGCACCTCGAGGTCGGCGAGCACCTGCGCGCGGTCCGTGTCATGCGCGAGGTGCACCGCAAGCGTGGTCGTCTCCTGCTCGCGGCGGAGCTCGATCGCCGGAAGCGCGCAGCCGACTCCGCCGTACGGCTCCCACGCGGCGTCGCGCGCGCGCGCGGGATCGAACGGAAGCGCCACGAACCACGCGGCCGCGCGCGTATCGACGCCGCCGATCGCGACCTGCTCGAGCTCGGCGTGCGCGCCGAAGGCGGCCGTGGCCGCGACGCCCACCGAGGCGAACTCGAGCTTCGTGCTCCGGTCGCGGAAGTACCGCCGCGCGCCTGGAGGCGCGAGCCTGAGCCACGCGAAGAAGTCGGGCGCCTCTCCCACCGCACCGGCCGCCGTCTCAAGCCGAACGAAGGTGCCGGGCCTGACCTCGCCCACCATGCGCACCCGCTGCGCGAGTTCGCGCGCGTGACGCGCGAGCGAGCCGGGTGCACCGTCGTGCGGTGCGAGGCGTGAGGTCGAGCCCGTTGACATCGAACGAACAGCGTAGGGCAGCATGGCGCTTCTGTCTGCGCTGTTTTTGCGGACGAAGCAGCGAGATGCCGCTTACAGGCCGTTCTGCGCGCTCGATGCGGCCTGCGCGGGCGACGCCTTCGGCAGTTCGACGGTCAGATCCCGTTCGACGGACAGATCCTCGAGCAATTCGTGGATCGCCATCCCGACCGCGGCCGAAAGCGCCTCCGCCACCTTCCCGGGCTCGGCGGCAGCGATCGGTGCGGTGCCCGAACCGACCATCTGGTCGACGAGCTTCGGTGCGCCCGCCCGACGGTCGAGGAGGTAGGCGCGCACGCGAACCACGGCCTTCGGCGCGTCCGGCTCGGAGAAGTCCGCGTAGAACGCCTCGATCACGCCTTCGATCGAGAAGTCGAAGCGCATCGCGACGCCTTCGACGCCGACCATCTCGCACCGCCCGGACTGCTCGAGCGCGCGCGCGAGCGCATCGGACATCATGTCGGAGGGATTCGCGATGAACCCTGCGTACGGATCCTGCCGCCAGGTGCCGTCGGTGTTGCGGTAGAGGAACGACTTGCCGTCGTACGGCGGAATCGCGCCGAAGCGCGTCACCATAAGCGAGCCGAGCTTCTCGCCCGCAAGCGGCACCTGCGGCGGAGGCGCGATCAGGTAGCTCGCGCTCGGCTGGAATCCACGGTCGAAGAGCGAGCAGCCCGAGAGGCCAAGCGCGCAGACGAGCGCGAGCGCGCGGACAGGTGACGGCGATCGTTCGGCATGACGCGGCATGGATGGCTCCGGCGCGGATGCGTGCGGGCGGTGCGGGACGAGGTTCATCGCTTGCCTCCGGGATTCGGCTGGCCCGGCGCGAGACGCGGCGGCGCATCGCCGAAGATCGTCTGTCCGAGGTCGTTCTTGGCGCTCGAGCTGAGTTCCTCGAGATTCTCCGCAGTCTGCCGCAGCGCCTCGATCAGCTGTCGCAGTTCGTAGCTCTCGCTCGCGAGGAACTCCTGCATCTGGCGCCCGATCGCGCGGTACTCGGCCACGGTGGCGGGCAGTTCGCCCGAGGTCTTCTCGAGACCGTCGAGGATTCCCGCGAGTTTCGGCGAGGCGAGGATCCCGTCGAGGCGCTCGGCCGCCTCGCGCGCGGCCTTCATCAGCTTCGGAACCTCTGCGATGCTCGCGCGCAGGTCGCCCGAGCCGTCGCCGATGAGTCCGCGCACATCGGCGGTGATCGCGGAGATGTCCGCGATGGTCTTCTCGATCGCGGGGTCCGCGAGCATCTTCTGCACGCGCTCGTTCGAGGTGCGCAGCTCGCCGATGAACGCCCTCGCGTCGGCGAGCATCGGATCGACGCGGCGGTTCACGACGCCGTCGATGTCTTCGATGGTGCGCTGCAGCGACGAGCCGATCGAGGCGAAGTCGACCTGCGAGAGGTTCGTCGCGATGACGCCGATCCGGTCGATGAGCTGGTCGAGGTTGCTCGGCGCGCTCGGCACATACGGATACGCCGGCGTGTAGCGCGGCTTGACGGCCACGAACTGCGTCGGATCGTTGAGATCGAGGTCGACGAAGAGGCCGCCCGTGAGGCCCGCCGAGGTCAGGCGCGCGCGCAGGCCGCGCGCGACGCCGTTCTCGAGGTCGTCGGTGAAGAGCTCGGTCTGCTCCGGGCCGAACACATCGAGCCTGACCTTCATGCGGATCACGACCGGACTCGCGAAGTCGAAGCTCGCGTCGTCGGTTCCTTCCTCGTTGTAGTAGCGGTCGGCGAACGCGATCGCGGTCACCTCGCCGATCGGCACGCCGCGGTACTTCACGGGGCTGCCGAGCTGCAGCCCGTTCACCGAATCGGTCGTCGAGGTCTCGATCGTGGCGGTCTCCTTGAACATCGAGCCCGACCCGAGCGCGATGACGCTGCCGAGGCCGAGCGCGACCGACACGAGCACGAAGACGCCGACCTTGAACTCCTTCGAGGCGCTCATCGACGGGCTCCTGCGCGGCGCGGGCCGCGCGACGGGCGTGGGATGCGGATCATGGCGGAAGTCTGCTGCATGGTCATGATTCCTGGGTTGGAACGCGGTTGAGGAAGCGGCGCACCCACTCGTCGTCGGAGTGGTCGCGCAGTTCGGCCGGCGCGCCGAGCGCGACCAGCCTCTTGCGCGCGCCGTCGAGCATCGCGAAGCGCTGGCCGATCGCGAAGATGCTCGCAAGCTCGTGCGAGATGATGACGAAGGTCGTGCCGAGCATGCGGTTGAGCGCCTCGATCATCGCGTCGAGGTCCGCGCTCGTCACGGGGTCGAGGCCCGCGCTCGGCTCGTCGAGGAAGATGATCGGCGGGTCGAGGGCGAGCGCGCGCGCGATCGCGGCGCGCTTCTGCATGCCGCCCGAGATCTCCGCGGGCTGCTTGTGCGCGTGGGCGCCGAGACCGACGAGGCCGAGCTTCGCGCGGGCGATGTCGTCCATCACATCGCCGGGAAGTTCGGTGAATTCCTCGAGCGGGAGCCGCACATTCTCGAGGAGCGTCTTTCCGCCGAAGAGCGCGCCGAGCTGGTACATCACGCCGAAGCGGCGACGCACGCCGCGGATCGCGTCGTCGTCGGCCGTGACGATGTCGACGCCGTCGATCGTGATCGAGCCCGCGAGCGGCTTCCGCAGCGTCGTCAGGCACGAAAGCAGCGTGGTCTTGCCGCAGCCCGAGCCGCCGCCGATGAAGAGGATCTCGCCCTTCAGGATGTCGAGGTCGATTCCCTCGATGATCGGCCGGTCGTAGCCGATCGACACCCCGCGCAGCGCGATCGCGGTCTCGCGCGCGGTCGGTGTCGATGTGTGTGCGGCCGAAGCGGTCATGTGCGGGCGCTAGATCCCAAGGGTGTAGAAGAACGAGCCGAGGATGCTGTCGGCGATGATGATGGCGACGATGCCCGCGACGACGGCGCGCGTGGTGCTGAGGCCGACGGCCCCGGGCCCCTGCCCCGTGCGCAGGCCCGACAGGCAGCCGATCGTGGCGACGAGGATCGCGAACACGGCGGCCTTGACGAGTCCCTGCAGGAAGCCGCCGACGGTGAGCGCCTGGCGCACCTCGTCGGTGTACTGCGTGAGCGTGAAGCCCTCGGGCGCGAGGATCATGTAGCCGCCCGCGACGCCGAGGATCGACGCCCAGATCGAGAGGAGCGGCGTGACGAGCGTGGTCGCGATCAGCCGGGGGATGACGAGGAACCGCACGGGATCGATGCCGAAGGTCCGCATGGCGTCGAGTTCCTGCGTCACCTTCATGGTGCCGATCTCCGCCGCGAACGCGCTGCCCGAGCGGCCGGCGAGGATGATCGCGGTGATGAGCGGCCCGAGCTCGCGCACGACCGACACCGCCACGACATCGGCGACCTGCAGCTTCGCGCCGTACTTCGCCATCGGGTCGAAGGTCTGGAACGCGATGATCGCGCCGATGAGGAAGCCGAGCAGGCCGACCACCGCGATCGCGTCGGTGCCGTGGCGCGCCATCGCGGCGATGGTGTCGCCGACGCGCAGGTGCCGCGGATGGCGCACGAGATGCGCGCCCACGAGCGTGATCTCGCCGACGAACCGCACGAGGTCGAGCACGCTGTTGCGCACGGCGAGCGACGCGGCGCCCACCTCGCGCACGACGCCGGGCGCCTTCGCAGGCTCCTGCGGTTCCTGTCCACGCAGCGCGAGGTCGAGAAGCAGCCGACGGTCCTTGTCGGCGCCCGTGACCTCGAAGCCGACGCCCGCGCCCTTCGCGAGCCGGAAGAGGAACACCGCCAGCGACACGCCCGACGCGTCGAGATGCGTCACCTTCGAAAGATCGAGCGCGATCGCACCGCCGACACGCGCGGGAAGGCGGCGCGCGAGCGTCTCGCGCACGCGGCCGATGGATTCACCGTCGAGCGCGCCCTCGGGCGCGACGACCACGCGACCGGCCTCTTCCGAGACGGTCAGCGGCGCATCCGTGCCCGCGCTTCGTCGCGCCATTCAGCGTCCCGCCTGCTTCGCCGCCTCGTAGACCGCCATGGCGCGCGGCATGAGCGCGTTGAGCCGCGCGGCGCGCTTCTCGTCGCTCGGGTGCGTCGAGAGGAACTCGACCGGCTTCTCGCCGCCGAGCGCGGACATCTTGTTCCAGAAGGTGACGGCCGCGCGCGGGTCGTACCCCGCGTCCGCCGCGATCATGATGCCGATCTGGTCCGCCTCGGCCTCTTCGTTGCGGCTGAACGCGGTCTCGCCGAGCGCGCCGTAGCCGGCCAGCACGCCGTCGACGAGCTCGGGGTTCACCTGTCCGGTCTCGTTGAGGATGCCCGCCGCGATCTCGACCGCCATGGCGCGCGACACGCGCTCGCCGCCGTGCCGGGCGATCGCGTGCGCGGCCTCGTGGCCCATCACGATCGCGAGTTCGTCGTCGCTGGTCGCCACCTTGAGAAGGCCCATGTTCACGCCGCTCTTGCCGCCGGGCAGCATCCAGGCGTTGACCTCGGGCGTGTCGATCAGCGCGAACTGCCACTGGAAGCCCTCGACCGCCTGCGGGTAGCGGCGGGTCGAGGCTTCGGCCACACGCTGCCCGACGCGCTGGACGCGCGCGAAGTCGGGCCCGGAGGCGATCGTCTTGGCGCCGGCCAGCATCTCCGCGAACGCGGATTCGCCCAGCTGGTTCTCTTCCGACGGCGACAGGAGCAGCATCTGGCTGCGGCCCGTCTCGGGCGCGGTCTGGCAGCCGCCGAGCGCCCCCGGGAGCAACGCGGCCACGGCCAGCGCGATCGGCGCGAAGGTGCGTCCCCGAGCCACTCTTCCATGCAGGCAGCAGTTTGTGAACATTTCGGCACCTCCAAGGGCTCGATTTGCCCGTGCGGCGGCAGTCTACCGACGAAGGCGGCGCATCGCGGCGCGCGGACGACCGGCCCGTTCGGAGAATTCTCCGTGCCAAGCAAGCCTCCCCGCTTCGGCACGCGCACGCTACGCTTCCCGCCATGCAACCCCGCTCCATCGCCCGCCGCGGCAACTGCCTCGTCACCGGACTCATCGGCATCGGTGTCCTCGGACTCCTCTTCCTCATCGGAGGCGTGATCCTGATCGCGATCCAGGGACCGAAGGCTTCCGCAGGCTTCAAGCCGCTGAGCGACTTCAGTTCGAAGGGCGAGTTCCTCGAGGCCCCGGGAACCGTCGAGACCACGCTGGCCGCAGGCAACCTGGTCGTGGTGCTGTCCTCGGGCAACCCGGCGATGTTCCCTCCCGAGAAGACGCCCAAGACGCCAATCCCGGCTCCGCCGCTCGGCGTGACCTACACGGTCACGGTCACCGGTTCCGATGGCAAGGCCATCGAGTTCAAGTCCAACAACGAGACGCGCGACCTGGCTGATCCGTTCTACCTCCTGGGAACGGCAGAGATCCCCGCAGACGGAAGCTACAAGATCGAGGTCAAGGCATCCGACGACAAGACGCCCGCGGGGATCGTCATCGCCTCGATGGCGTCGGCAGACTTCGACACGATGAAGTCGGCGGTCTTCCCGCTCTTCTGGAGCTTCATCGGCTGCGGCGGCGCCTGCTGCGGCGGCCTGATCGGCCTCCTCGGACTCATTGGCGCGATGATCGCCAAGAAGGTCTCGGCTCCGCCGGCCGATCCGCTCGCGCTCTGACGCGGCGCAGCACCGGGCATCAGTACGACGGGTCGTACACCTTGCCGCGCAGCCACGCGTCGATGTCGCGCGGGCGCTCGACGCGCGCGAAGCCGCGCTCGAAGATCAGTTCCGCAACCTCGACCGCAACCTCGACCGCAGACTGGTGGATGCGCTCGAGCGGCGGGTAGATGAGGCCCACCGAGAGCTCCGCCTCGGTCGTGCGCGCGGAGAGCGACTCCGCGGCCTTGAGGAACATCTCGTCGGTCACGCGGCGCGCCTCGGTGGCGTACACCGCCATGCCGACCGCGGGATAGATGTAGACATTGTTGCCCTGCCCCGGCACGAGGATGCGGCCGTTCAGTTCGACCGGCTGGAACGGCGAACCCGACGCGAAGATCGCGCCGCCGTCGGTCCAGATCCACGCCTGCTCGGCGGTGCACTCCGACTTCGAGGTCGGGTTCGAGTACGGGAAGATCACGGGCCGCTCGCAGTAGGCGCGCATCGCCTCGACGACCTCCTGCGTGAAGCTCTGCGGCTGCGTGCTCGTGCCGATCAGCACGGTCGGCTTGAGCGCGCGCACGGCCTCGGGCAGCGTCTTGTGCAGTTCGCCGTCGCGCACGAAGGCAACCTGGTGCGGCTGGATGCCCGGGTTGTCCTTCACGACGACACCCTTCGAGTTCATCAGCCAGATGCGCGCGCGTGCATCCTGCTCGGACACGCCGCGCTGCATCATGGCTTGGACGACGAGGTCGGCGATCCCCGTCGCGGCGCTGCCGGCGCCGAAGAAGAGGTAGCGGTGGTCGACGAGCGTGTTGCCGAGCGCGCGGCACGCGGCGAAGAGCCCCGCCACCGCGATCGACGCCGTGCCCTGGATGTCGTCGTTGAAGCACGACACGCGGTCGCGGTAGCGCGCAAGCAGCGGGATCGCCGTCGTGTTGTGGAAATCCTCGAACTGGATGCACGAGCGCGGATACACCTCCTGCACCGCCATCACGAACTCCTCGACGAAGGAGTCGTACTCCGCGCCGCGCAGGCGCTGCTGCCGCAGGCCCGGGTAGAGCTCGTCGTTCAGGAAGCTCTCGTTGTTCGTGCCGACATCGAGCACGACGGGCATGCAGCGCGCGGGCGGCACGCCGCCGATCGCGGTGTAGAGCGCAAGCTTTCCGACCGGAATGCCCATGCCGCAGACGCCGAGGTCGCCGAGGCCGAGGATGCGCTCGCCGTCGGTCACGCAGATGATGCGCACATCGGTCTCGGGCCAGTTGCGCAGGATTTCCGCGATGCGCCCGCGGTGCTTGAGCGACACATACAGGCCCTTCGGGCGCCGCATGATGTGGCCGAACTTCTGGCACGCCTCGCCGACGGTCGGCGTGTAGACGATCGGCATGTGCTTCGGCGCGTCGGCGCGGAGCAGCTGGTAGAAGAGGCGCTCGTTGCGGTCCTGCAGTTCCGAGAGATAGATGTAGCGCTCGAGGTCGTTGGCGCGGCGCTCGAGCTGCGCGAGCGCGCGCTTCTGCTGCGTGGCGCTGTCGTCGACCGCGTCCGGGTAGAGACCCGTGAGGCCAAGCAGCTCGCGCTCGGCCTCGCTGAAGGCGGTGCCCTTGTTCAGTCGCGGGTTGTAGAGGATCTCGTGGGCGTCCTTACGCATCAAGTGTCTCGCGCATCGCCGTTCGTCACCGCATCTCGCGCCAGCCACCCATCCGCGATGGATCGGCCGCATCGAACACGAGCGAACCTTCCGCGACGATGAACGCCCGGCCTGCGATGCGCGGCCGGACGCCTCCGTCGGAGAGTGCAGCGTACCGCGCCTCGAACACGCTGCCGATGGCCGATTCCTGCACCCACGGAACGCCTGCGGCCAGTTCGCCGCGCGCCGCGAGCGTTGCGAGAAGCGCGCTCGTGCCCGTGCCGCAGGGCGACCGGTCGAAGGTGCCGTTCGGGCAGAGGACGAAGTTCGCGGCCCGCGCCCCTGCGCGCGAGGGCAGGAACGACAGCAGCACATGGTCGATCAGCCCGCCGTTCTCGGCGCCGCCCCGCAGGCCGGCGCGGCGGATTCCCTCGAGGATCGCCCCTGCGTACGACAGTTCCTCGGCATGCGTGCGCATCGCGCGGCCGGCCTTCGCGCCGGGCGAAAGCCCGTCGTGGCGCACGATGAAGAACCAGTTGCCGCCCCACGCGATGTCGCCGCGCACGAGGCCGCCCTGCGCGAGCACGGTCTCGACCTCGCGCGCGTGCATGCGCGACGGCACATTGTCGAACGCGAAGCGCCCGTCGTCGAGCGACAAGACGACGACATCGCCCACGCGCGTCTCGATCGTCGCGCTCGCGGGCAGGTCGAACCCGATGTGCCGCAGCGTGCGCGCGAGGCCGATCGTGGCGTGACCGCACATGCCGAGCGGCGCGCTTGCGTTCCAGAAGAGGACCCCGCACGAGGCGCCCGGCTTCGACGGGCGGCAGACGAGCGCGCACACCGTCGCGTCGGCCGCGCGCGGATTCGCGGCGAGCGCGAGGCACTCGGGCGGGATCGCGAGGCGTCCGTCCACCGACCAGTGCGCGAGAAGCTCGGGAAGCGTGAGGTGGAAGAGCCCGCCGTCGGGTGCCAGCAGCACGCGGGTCGGCTCGCCTTCGGTGTGGCTGTCGACGAATCGCTCGATCTTCACGCCCGCAGGATACTGCGCCCATGCATCGAACGCCGCGCTACGCTGCGCGGATGCAATCATCGAACGATGTCGGCTCGCCGTTCCGCGGCGTCATCCCCGCGGTTGTTTCCCCGTTCCGCGACGATGGTTCGCTGTGCGCCACGCGCCTCGGCGACCTCGCGCGGCGCATGCTCGCGGCGGGCTGCACGGGCACGGTGTGGCCGGGGTCGCTCGGCGAGGGGCAGGCGCTTTCGTTCGACGAGCGCGTCGATGGATGGAAGGCGATCGCCGCCGCGAGCGAAGGCCGCGGCAACGCGTTCGCGACGATCTCCGCCGCGTCGACGCGCGAAGCCGTGCGCCAGGTCGAGACGGCCGCCGAGATCGGCATGCGCGGCTGCATGATTTTGCCGCCGTATGTCCACAAGGGCCCGTGGCACGAGTACCGCGCGCACTTCGAGGCGATGCTCAAGGCCGCTCCCCTGCCGATGATGCTCTACAACAATCCGCCCGCGTACATCGTCGATGTGAGCGCGGAGCAGGTGTTCGATCTTGCCGAGAAGCACGCGAACCTCGTCGCGGTGAAGGACTCGACCGGCGACGCGCGCAAGCTGACCGCGCTCGTCGCGGGCAGCCGCGGCCGCACGCGCAAGGTCGGCGCCCTCGTCGGGCTCGACGACTGCGCTGTCGAGGGCGCGCGCATGGGCTGCTGCGGCTGGATCGCCGGCCTTGCGAACGCGCTTCCCGAGGAAAGCGTGCGGCTCTTCACGCTCGCGCAGTCGACGCGCGCCGAGGACATCGAGGCGTGCGACGCGCTGTACGCGTGGTTCCTGCCGCTTCTCAGGCTCGACACCGTGCCCGACTTCGTGCAGTTGATCAAGCTCGTGATGGCCGAGACCGGCACGGGCGACGAGCGCGTGCGCGCACCGCGGCAGCCGGTTGAGGGCGAGGCACGCGCACGGGCTCTGGCGGTGATCCGCGCGGCGCTCGCGAAGCGGGTGTGACGGTCGTTGAAGAGGGCGAAGCCCGAGCGTTGACCGTCATGGTCGACAGCCAAAATGGGTGCCACTGCTTCTAGCAGTGCGGAGTCGGACACCCCGATTTCAAGCCTTACGCCGGCATGGGCACGAAACCACTACTGGAAGTAGTGCCACCCATTTTGGCTGTCGACTCGCGCGGTTGTTGGCTCGGGCTTCGCCCTCGAAGCCACTCACCCCTGCACGCACAGCGCCTTCGAGAACCGCTTCGCCGCCGCGGGCAACCCGACCGCGGTGAACCGCGCGTCGCCCGTCGCGGGGAACGGCCCGCCGTGGACCATCGCGGGGCTGACCGCGACGCCCGTCGGCATGGTTTCCGTCAGCAGTCGACCGACCTTGAACCGCAGCACGCCGAACAGCGTCGCACGCACCGCGTCATCCGCGGCATCGGCAACGACCGTCGACGCCAGTTGCCCATCGAGCGCACGCGCGAAGTCGACGAGCTGCGCATCGCCTTCGACCGCGACCACCGTGCCGAGCGGACCGAACGCCTCCTGCATGAACGCGCCGCGCGTGCGCCGTACGAGCGCCGCATCGGCGACCGCGAGCGTGGGCTCGAAGCGGAATCCAGGCGTCTGCGCGCGGCCGCCGCACGCGATCCGCGCGCCCGCGGCGCGCAGCGCGTCGACCGACTGCGCAAGATGCACGCGGATCGATTCGGTCAAGAGCACCGCGGGCGCAGCCTTGCCGAGCACATCGGTCGCGCGCGCGGCCACGCGCGCGGCCGCCGCTTCGCCCGCCACGAAGATCACGCCCGGCTTCGTGCAGAACTGCCCGCCGCCGAGCAGCACCGAGGCCGTCCACGCATCGGCGATCGCCTCGGCGCGCGCGGCCGCGGCGTGCGACGCGACGAACACGGGATTCACGCCCGCCATCTCGCAGCTCGCGGGCTTCCCGAGCCGGTCGCACGCGGCCTTCAGCCGAAGCCCCGCCGCCCGCGATCCCGTGAAGCCGAGCGCAGCGACGCCCGCATGCGCCAGCATCGCCTCGCCATCATCGGGGGAACAGTCGAAGAAGAGCTGCACCGCCGACGAGGGCAGCTTCGCCGCGTCGCGCGCCGCGCAGCAGTGCGCGAACAGCCGCGCCGTCGTGTTCGGGTGCCCCGGATGCGCCTTCGCGATCACGGGGTTGCGCGCCGCGATCGCCGCGGCGAAGTCGCCGCCCGAGACGCCATTGAACGCAAGCGGGAAGTTCGACGGCCCGATGCACACGACCGCGCCGCCGGGCGGGACGAGCGTCGAGCGCAGCTTGTGCTTCTCGTCGACCGCGACGGTGCGCCACGATTCGTCGCGCAGACAGCCCGCCGCCTCGCGCAGCTGGAAGGTCATGCGGTTGAACTCGACCTCCGACAGCCGCGGCGCGAGCGGCAGCGCCGTCTCCTCGTGCGCGAGCTGCGCGATGCCCGCGCGGTCGTTCTCGAGCCGCGTGGCGTAGTCCTCGAGGAAGTCCGCCAGCACGGTGCCGGGCGCGTCGGCGAGCGCATCGACCGCGTCGAATGCCGTATCGGCGATCGCCTCGAGATCGGCGCGCGAACTCCGCCCGAAGTCCGCGCCGAATGCCTCGCCCGTCGCGGGATTCACCGCGCGCATGTCAGGCGCCCCGCTCACCGGCGAGCGTCGGGCGACCGTCCTTCCAGACGATCTTCACATCGGACTCGCCGCGCAGGAAGCTCTCGAGCCAGTTGCCGATCGCCTCGATGCGCCAGTCGCCTTGCTCGAAGAGCGGCTGCGGCTCGGGCGTCATCCGCGACATCCACCAGCGCGAGATGTCGCCGCGCGTCGCGACCATGGTGGGCGCGAGGCCCATCGCGATGCAGCGCGCGCCGAGGATCGCCACGATCGCGTCGATCGCGGCGCGGTCTTCGCCGGTCTCCTCGGTGATCTTGCCGTGCGCAAGCTTCTCGGGCGGCATCTTTCCGCCTTCGTCGACCGCCTGTGCGATCCGGTCGCCGTACTTCTGCACGAAGCGCTTGGGCAGGCCGCGGACCGACGACAGCTGCTGCACGCTCACGGGCCGCTGGCGCACGATCTCGGCGAGCGTCTCGTCGGGCATCACGACGCGGTGCGGCAGGTCTTCCTTGCGCGCGATCTCGTCGCGGAGGCGCGTCATGAGCCGCAGGGTCGGGATCTGCGCGGGCTTCATCGGCCAGCTCTTGAGCGTGCGGCGGACCTGCGATTCCTCGTCGAAGCGCGCGGGGATCTTTCCGCTCAGCTCGCACTCGCGCATCGCCCACGCAAGCGAGCCGCGGCGCTCGAGGTCGGTGCGCAGCCGCTCCCACACGAGCGGCAGGTACCGCACATCGTCGGCCGCATAGCGGAGCTGCGACGCAGACAGCGGGCGCGCGTCCCAGTTCGTGAAGGTGTGCCCCTTCGAGAGCTTGTGGCCCGCGAAGCGCTCGACGAGCTTCTCGAGGCCGGCGGGCCACGGCATCTCGGCGAACGCGGCCGCGACCTGCACATCGAGGGTGTTCGCGGGCTCCTTGCCGAGCAGCCGGCGCACCGGCTCGAGATCCTGCGTTCCCGCGTGGACGATCGTCAGCAGCGACGGATCCGCGACAAGCTCGAAGATCGGCTTGAGGTCGGGTAGCGCCACGGAGTCGACAAGCACCACGCGCTCGGTGGTCGCAAGCTGCACGAGGCAGATCTTCGGCCAGTAGCTCTCCTCGCCGATGAACTCGGTGTCGTAGGCGAAGACGCCCTTCTCGCGCACATGCGCGAGCTCGGCCGCGAGCTCCTCGGCGCTCGTCACGAGGCGCGCGTCGCCGCGCGGCACGAGCGAATGCTCGAGATGCGGCGTATTCGCCGAATCATCGTCCTGCGACGCGGCATGGTGCCGTTCGCGCTTCTTGCGTCGGTAGTTGAGGTTCATCGCGCCGCCGTCGCCTGTCCAGAAGTGCGGGCGCGCACGCTCTCGATCACCGAACGCGCGACATGGTCGAGCTGCTCCTGGGTGAGGTCGGGGTAGATCGGAAGCGCGATCGTCTCGCGGGCCGCTGCCTCCGCGTGCGGGAAGATGCCCTTCGTGTAGTGCAGGTACTTGAAGCACTCCTGCAGGTGAAGGGGCACCGGGTAGTAGATCTCGGTGCCGATCTTGCGGTCGGCGAGGTCCTGGCGCACGGCGTCGCGGATCTCGGCGGGCACGCGGATCGTGTACTGGTTGTAGATGTGGCGCGCGCCCTGCGGCGCCGCCTTCGGATAGCGCAGCGCGAGCCCGCCCGACGACAGCGGCGAGCCGGAGTCCTTC
>Ga0209985_10001358_pt1 | contig 24163 bp, 18 predicted proteins | sample NOAtaG_FD_187305 | JGI IMG/M metagenome (GOLD analysis project Ga0209985, IMG submission 187305) | Freshwater lake microbial communities from Lake Erie, under a cyanobacterial bloom - NOAA_Erie_Diel6S_1000h metaG (SPAdes) (version 2) | ecosystem: Environmental > Aquatic > Freshwater > Lake ...
GTAGCCTTGCAGGATGGCGGCGACCTCCATGTCGCAACCGCTGTCGTCCAGCGCCCCGCCAGCCACCGCCTCGGGCCGCAGGATGGGCACCAGCGCCAGGGTCTGCGCGGGGCTTAACAGGCGCAGCGTGGGAGCGGCGTCTGGCGCGTCGGCCATCGCCTGCAGACGGGGCAGCGCCTCCTGCCCGGCCACGAACAAGGCCGCGCGCGGGCTCATCAGCGGCACCTCGGCGAAACCATCGGGGGGCTGCTCCAGAAAGGCGCGGCTGGCTCGCGTCAGGCCCCGCACCGTGGCGTTGCCATAGCTCTCGAAGAACATGGCCGCAGAGCGCCCTGTCGTGTGCCGCCCGGGCTGGTCTTCCCGCTCCAGCAGCAGCACGCGGCGGTGCGGCGCCAGCTCCGCCGCGATGGAGGCGCCGGCCATGCCGGCACCCAGCACGATCACGTCAAACGCGGTGGCGCCGCCCTGCATGGCCGAAGAGGGCGGGTTCAAAGCGCACCGCGCCAGTCCGGCGAACGCTTGTCGATGAAGGCCTGCACGCCTTCCAGCGCGGCGCCGTCCATCATGTTGCAGGCCATGGTCTCGCCCGCGTCGGCGTAGGCTTCCTCGATGCCGGTCTCGAGCTGCCGGTAGAACAGGCCCTTGCCCATGGCCAGCGCCACCCGCGGCTTGGCCACGATGCTGGCCACCAGAGCCTCCACCTCGGCGTCCAGCTGGTCGGCTTCCACCACGCGGTTGATGAGGCCCTTGGCCTGCGCCTGCTCGGCCGAGATGAAGGCACCCGTCACCAGCATCTCGAAAGCGGCCTTGCGCGACAGGTTGCGGCTCAAGGCCACGCTAGGCGTGGCGCAGAACAGGCCCAGGTTGACGCCGCTGACGGCAAAACGCGCCTCACGCGCCGCCACGGCCAGGTCGCACATCGCCACCAGCTGGCAGCCCGCCGCCGTGGCGATGCCCTGCACGCGGGCGATCACCGGCACGGGCAGCCGCTGGATGGTCATCATCATGCGGCCGCACTGGGCGAAAAGGCCCTCGTAGTAGGCCTGCGAGGGCTCGGCGCGCATCTCCTTCAGGTCGTGCCCGGCGCAAAAGGCCTTGCCGGAAGCGCCGATGACCACCACGCGGGCACCCTCGTCGGCGGCCACGGCGTCCAGTTCGGCCTGCAAGGCCCTGAGCATGGATTCGGACAAGGCGTTGAAGGCCTGCGGGCGGTTCAGCGTGAGGTGAATGACGCCGCGCGCATCGCGCTCGCGCAAGACGAGTGGGGTTTCGGTGGGCTGGGACATGGGGGTCTTCCTCTTCACTCGATGGCCGAGGCGCTCTTGGCGCGCTCGCGCAGCTGGAACTTCTGGATCTTGCCGGTGCTGGTCTTGGGGATAGCCTCAAAGCGGATCTCGCGCGGCACCTTGTAGCCTGCCAGCAGGCCCTTGCAGTGAGCGATGAGGTCCTGCGCTGTGACCGTGGCGTCGGGCTTGGTCTCCACATAAGCCACCGGCGTTTCGCCCCACTTGGGGTCGGGCCGCGCCACCACGGCGCAGGCGAGCACCGCGGGGTGGCGGTACAGCGCGTCCTCCACCTCCAGCGAGCTGATGTTCTCGCCGCCGGAGATGATGATGTCCTTGCTGCGGTCCTTGATCTTGACGTAGCGGTCGCTCTCCATCACCGCCAGGTCGCCGGTGTGGAACCAGCCGCCCGCAAAGGCCTTGTAGGTGGCGGCGGGGTTCTTCAGGTAGCCCTTCATCACGATGTTGCCGCGGAACATGATCTCGCCCATGGCCTGGCCGTCGGCTGGCGTGGGCGCCATGGTCTCCGGGTCCAGCACGGTCATGCCTTCTTGGAGGGCGTAGCGCACGCCCTGGCGGCCATTCAGCCGCGTCTGTTCCGACAGGGACTCATCCGCCCAGGCCGTGCGCTTGACCGCCACGGATGCCGGGCCGTAGACCTCGGTGAGCCCGTAGACGTGCGTGATGTCGAAGCCGATGCGGGCCATGCCCTCGATCATGGCCGCGGGAGGCGCCGCGCCCGCCACCATGCCGCGCACGCCCTGCACGCCCTGGCGCCACTCGGCCGGCGCGTTGATGATGAGGTTGTGGACGATGGGCGCGGCGCAGTAGTGGTCCACCGCGTGTTCGCGCATGGCCTGCAGAATGGCCTGCGCCTCGACCTTTCTGAGGCAGACATGCGTGCCGCCCAGCATGGCCACCGTCCACGGGAAGCACCAGCCATTGCAATGGAACATGGGCAGCGTCCACAGGTAGCGCGGAAAGTGCGGCATGGTCCAGGTGGCCACGTTGCTCACGGCATTGAGGTAGGCGCCGCGGTGGTGCGTGACCACGCCCTTGGGGTCGCCCGTGGTGCCGCTGGTGTAGCTGACCGCGATGGCGTCCCACTCATCAGCCGGGCCGGGCAGCACGGGCACCGGCGCGTGCGAGGCTATCCAGGCCTCGTACTCGTGCGCACCCAGGCGCTCGCCAGGGCCCGTGTACTCGCTGTCGCAGACATCGATGACAGTGAGTTCGCGGCCGTGTTGCTCTTTCAGGATCTGCAGCGCCTGCGCCATCACGGGTGAGAACTCGCGGTCGGTGATCAGCACCTGGGCCTCGCAGTGGTTCATCTGCCAGGCCAACAGCGGTGCGTCCAGCCGCGTGTTCAGCGTGTTGAGCACGGCGTTCAGCGCAGGCACGGCGTAGTGCGCCTCCACCATCTCTGGCGTGTTGGGCAGCATGGCACTCACCGTGCTGCCCCGCCCGACCCCAAGCGCCTGCAGTGCGGCGGCCAGGCGAGCAGCGCGGTCGCGCGTTTGCGCCCAGGTGTAGCGCCGCGCGCCGTGCACCACGGCCGGCAAGTCGCCAAAGACTTCGGCACTGCGCTCCACGAAGCTCACGGGCGACAGCGCCACGAAGTTGGCGGCGTTCTTGCTTAGGTGCTGGTCGTAGATGGACATGGTGGACATGGCGGTCTGCGTCATGGGGTCAGATCAAGCAGCGGCTCACATCACGCCGTAGGTGCGGAAGGCTTCCTGCGTGCTCATGCCGCGCTCGATGGCTTGGCGCACGGTGTTCTCGGCGCTCACCTTTTCCAGCGCCCGGCGGATGGCCTCCTCTTCCGCCGCCTTGGGCACGATGAGCACGCCGTCCATGTCGCCAAAGACGATGTCCCCGGGCTGCACGCGCACGCCGCCCAACTCCAGCGGCACCCGCCAGTCCACCACTTTGCCGCGTGCGCCCTGGTCCTGCGCGTAGCCGCCCATGGAGAACACAGGCAGTCCGGAGGCCAGCACCTCGGGCGTGTCGCGGTGGTAGCCGTCCAGCACCGCGCCCGCGGCCTTGAGATGGCGCGCCCGGGTGGTCATCAACCCGCCCCACAAAGCGAAGGTAGGTGTGCAGCCCGTGGCCAGGTAGACCTCGTGCTCGCGCAGGTCGTCCAGCGCCTGGAACAGCAGGCCGAAAGGCTGGCGGCTCAGCGGCCCCAGGCCGCTGGGCTCACTGGCGGCAAAGGCGTTGGACTCCAGCACCGGCATGGCGCGGCCCACGATCACCATCTCCGGCCGCAGCGGCCGGATGTGAGCGGGCAGGAACTGATGCAGCAGCCCCATGGTGTCCAGAATGTCGCCTATGACGGCGGGAAAGAGCTTCTCGCGCATCAGGGCGAAGAGTTCGGCGTCGCTGTTCCAGGTGTCCATGGGGGGCCTTTGTTTGGCAGGTCGGAGGAGGGTCAGGTCTGGCTTCAGGCCACGGCCGCGGCCAGGGCCTGGTCGATGTCCCACAAGATGTCGTCGATGTGCTCCAGGCCCACCGAGATGCGGATCATGTCCGGCAGCACGCCAGCGGCGCGTTGCTGTGCCTCATCGAGCTGGCGATGGGTGGTGCTGGCCGGGTGGCTGATGAGCGTGCGCGTGTCGCCGATGTTCACCAAGTGGCTCATGAACTGGGCGCTCTCGATGAAGCGGATGCCGCGCTGCAGCGCTGTGGCTGATGACCCGCCAGCGCCGGCCGCCACGCCAAACGCGAGCAGCCCCGAAGCGCCGCTCATCTGGCGCATGAGCAGCGCGTGCTGTGGGTGGTCTGGCAGGCCGGGGTAGTTCACCCAAGCCACCCTCTTGTCGGCCTGCAGGAACTGCGCCACCGCCTGCGCGTTGGCGCAGTGCCGCTCCATGCGCAGCGGCAGCGTCTCCACGCCCTGCAGGATCTGCCAGGCGCTCATCGGGCTGAGTGTGGCGCCGTACACGCGCAGCGTCTCCATGCGGCAGCGCATGGAAAAGCCAAAGTCGCCGAAGGTCTCGTAGAACTTCACGCCGTGGTACCCCGGCGAGGGCTCGGTCATGCCGGGGAACTTGCCGTTGTCCCAGGGGAACTTTCCAGACTCCACCACCACACCACCCAGCGTGGTGCCGTGGCCGGCCAGGTACTTGGTGGCGGAATGCACCACGATGTCCGCCCCGTGGGCGATGGGGTTGCAAAGGGCCGGGCTGGGCACGGTGTTGTCCACCACCAGCGGCAGGCCGTGGGCATGCGCCACGTCGGCGATGGCCGCGATGTCCAGCACCACCACGCTGGGGTTGCCCAAGGTCTCGGCGTAGACGGCACGGGTGCTTGGGCGAATGGCCGCGGCGAAGGCGGCGGGGTCGGTGGCGTCCACAAACGTGGTCTCGATGCCGAACTTGCGCAAGTTCACGGCCAGCATGGTCACCGTGCCGCCGTACAGCGCACCGGCGGCCACCACATGGTCGCCGGCCTGCAGCAGCGTCATCAGCGCCATGGCCTCGGCCGCCATGCCACTGGCCGCGGCCACTGCCGCGCGACCGCCTTCCAGCGCTGCCACACGCTCTTCCAACGCCGCGACCGTGGGGTTGCTCAGGCGGGAGTAAACGTTGCCGAAGGTCTGCAGGTTGAACAGGCTGGCCGCATGGTCGGCCGAATCGAAGACAAAGCTGGTGGTCTGGTAGATCGGCAGCGCACGGGCGCCGGTGGCGGCATCCGGGATCTGCCCGGCGTGGATGGCCAGGGTCTCGGGGCGAAAGCGGCGGTCGGGCATGGGGCGTCAGTTCCTGGGGATGGCCTGGCCGCGCAGCGGGCCTGCAGGGCGGCGGAGCAAAGGCCCGTGACGGCGAGGGTCGGCTGCTGTGTTCACACAAGCCTCCGGGACGACACCACATTGGTGTTGACACCAGCCCAATGCAGCCCGCCAAACAGCCGCGCATGCTCGATCTTCACGCAACGGTCCATCACCGACTCCAAGCCAGCGGCACGGGCGATGGCGTCAGCCTCGGCGCTCTTGACGCCCAGCTGTTGCCACAAGCACTTGGCGCCGATGGCCACCGCCGAGCGGGCAATGGGCGGCACGTCGGCCTCGCGTCGGAACACATCCACCATGTCCACGGGGAAGGGAATGTCTTCGAGCCGCACGTAGCTGGTCTCGCCCAGGATCTCGGGGTACTTGGGATTGACGGGCACGATGCGGTAGCCGTGCTGCTGCATGTACTTGGCGGCGAAGAAGCTCGGCCGGTGCCACTCGGCCGACAGGCCCACCACGGCAATCGTCTTGCAGGATTTGAGGATTCGGCGCAGGCTGGAAATGTCGTCGGCCATGTGTTGATTCTGCGCCGGTTGCCACGCCGATGAACCCCGGGAGATCACGGGTTGCAGCCAGGGCCACGCATATACTGGCTGCGCCAGGAGAGAGCACGCCCGACGTGCCGCCGAAGGCGAAGCTGGAGCCGAAAGGCCTCGGTCGAACGCTCAGGCAAAAGGACTGGCAAGCGGGGGTGGGCTGGAGGGCCCGCCACCGATCCTCACTGGAGAGAGGCGGCACGCGCTGGGCGCGGCGTCCACCGAAGGGGCAAGCGCTGTAGCGTCCACCAGGCCGTCAGCGTCAATCTCTCAGGTAAAGCGGACAGCGAGGGCAGACCCGAGGACCACCGGCGCAGGCCGGCGCTTCGGCATCGTGATGCCCTTGAGGAGAACCGCTTGTCCGTAGACAACCCCGCCGCCCCCGAAGCCACCGCCCTCGCACGCACGCCGCTGCACGCCCTGCACGTCGAGCTTGGCGCCCGCATGGTGCCCTTTGCCGGCTACGACATGCCGGTGCAGTACCCCGCCGGCATCCTGGCCGAGCACACCGCCTGCCGCACGGCGGCGGCGCTGTTCGATGTGTCCCACATGGGGCAGCTGCGCTTGGAGGGTGAAGACGCCGCGGCGGCGCTGGAAACCCTCGTCCCGATGGACATCCAGGGGCTGAGCGTGGGCAAGCAGCGCTATGCCTTGTTCACCAATGACGTCGGCGGCATCCAGGACGACCTGATGGTCACGCGCCGGGAGAACGACTTGCTGCTGGTGGTGAATGCCGCCTGCAAGGACGCCGACACCGCCCACTTGCAGCGGCATATTGGCGCGCGTTGCCGAGTGGTGCCCATGCCCAAGCGCGCCTTGCTGGCCTTGCAGGGCCCGAAGGCGGTAGACGCCCTGGCCCGCCTGGCGCCGGGCGTACGCGCCCTCACCTTCATGACCGGCGGCGCCTTCTCACTCGAAGGCGCCGACTGCTACCTGACCCGCTCCGGCTACACCGGGGAAGACGGCTTCGAGATCTCGGTACCGGCCGAGGCCGCCGAGCGCCTGGCGCGCGCGCTGCTGGCGCAGCCCGAGGTCCAGCCCGCTGGCCTGGGCGCCCGCGACACGCTGCGCCTGGAGGCCGGGCTGTGCCTGTACGGCCACGACATTGACACCAGTACCACCCCCGTGGAGGCCGGCCTGACGTGGTCGATTCAAAAGGTACGCCGCGCCGGCGGCGAGCGCGCCGGGGGCTACCCGGGTGCCGCCGTCATCGACGCCCAGTTGGCCAGCGGCCCCGCGCGCAAGCGTGTGGGCCTGGTGGGCCTGGACCGCACCCCCGTGCGTGAAGGGGCGCCCCTGGTGGCGGCGGATGGCCGCTCGGTCGGGCGCGTCACCAGCGGCACCGTCGGCCCGACAGTCAAGCAGCCCATCGCCATGGGCTGGCTGGAGGCCGCACTCGCAGCCGCCGGCACCGAAGTCTTTGCCGAAGTGCGCGGCAAGCGCGTGCCCATGCGCGTGGCGGCCATGCCGTTTGCGCCGCATCGCTACCACCGGGGCTGAAACCTGGACTGCGCCGCGCCCACACGCCAAATCACCTCATCATCTGCCAACCTGCTCCGAACCTCACCGGATCTTCACCAAACCTCCTCCAATCGCAACCGAAGGAAGCTCAACATGACAACCCTGTTCACCCCCGACCACGAGTGGATCAACATCGAAGACCATGACGCCGCCACCGTGGGCATCACGCTGCACGCGCAGGACGCGCTGGGCGACGTGGTGTTTGTGGACCTGCCTGAGGTGGGCGCCACCTTCAAGCAAGGCGACCCCGCCGGCGTGGTGGAGTCCGTGAAGGCCGCGGCCGACGTGAAGATGCCCGTCTCAGGCGAGGTGGTCGAGGTCAACGAAGCGCTGCGCGCCGACCCGTCGCTGGCCAACAGCGACCCCATGGGCCAGGGCTGGTTCTTCAAGGTCAAGGTGGCCGACATGGCCGAGTTCGACCAGCTCATGGACCCGCCCGGCTACGACGCGCTGCTCAAGACCCTCTGATCACGCGCTGACCACGCCCCGTCCAGCCCCACCGGACCGGTCTGGCATGACCGGTCCCGCTTGACTCGACCTGCAGGAAGACCGCCCATGCTGATGACCGCCCACACCCCCCTGCCCGACCTGGAGCGCGCTGACGAGTTCGTACCGCGCCACATCGGGCCCACGCCCGACGACGAAGCACACATGCTGTCGGTGATCGGTGCTGCCTCGCGCCGGGCGCTGATCGAGGCCGTGGTGCCCAAGGCCATCGCGCGCAGCCGGCCCATGGCGTTGCCTGCGCCCGTCACCGAGGCGCAGGCGCTGGCCGAAATCAAAGCCATCGCCGCCCAGAACCAGGTGCTCAAGAGCTTCATCGGCCAGGGCTACCACGGCACGCACACGCCTGGCGTCATCCTGCGCAACATCCTGGAGAACCCCGCCTGGTACACCGCCTACACGCCCTACCAGGCCGAGATCTCTCAAGGCCGCATGGAAGCGCTGGTGAACTTCCAGACCATGGTGTGCGACCTCACCGGCATGGCGATCGCCAATGCGTCCATGCTGGACGAAGCCACCGCCGTGGCCGAGGCCATGACCCTGGCCAAGCGCAGCGTCAAGAGCAAGTCCGACACCGTGCTGATCGCGGGCGACTGCCACCCGCAGACCATCGAGGTGGTGCGCACCCGCGCCGAACCGCTGGGCCTGAAGGTCGATCTGGCCATCTCGATGGAAGACTGGAACGTCAAGGTCGAGGCGGGGCAGTACTTCGCGGCCATCGACCAGTACCCGGCCACCGACGGCACCGTGCACGACCTGCGCGGAGAGGCCGAGCGCATCCATCGCCACCAGGCCGCCTTCATCGTGGCCGCCGACCTGCTGGCGCTGACGCTGCTGGTGCCTCCGGGCGAGTTGGGCGCCGACATCGTCGTGGGCACGACGCAGCGCTTTGGCGTGCCCATGGGTGCGGGCGGGCCGCACGCCGCCTACTTGGCCTGCCGCGACGAGTTCAAGCGCTCCATGCCCGGCCGCCTGGTGGGCGTGAGCGTGGATTCACACGGTGCGCCGGCTTACCGCCTGGCGCTGCAGACGCGCGAGCAGCACATCCGGCGCGAGAAGGCCACCTCCAACATCTGCACCGCGCAGGTGCTGCTGGCGGTGATGGCCAGCATGTACGCGGTCTACCACGGCCCGCAGGGCCTGAAGCGCATCGCGCGGCGCGTGGCCTCCTACACGGCCATCCTCGCCCAAGGCCTGAAGCAGCTCGGTGCCCAGGTGAGCAATGCCACGGCCTTCGACACCCTGGCTGTGGCTACCGGAGACGCCACCGAGGCCGTGATGCAGCGCGCACGCGATGCAGGCATGAACCTGCGCAGCTTCCCCCAGTGGGGCGGCGCCCTGGTGGGCATCGCGCTGGACGAGACCACCACGCGCGAGGACATCACCGCTCTGTGGCGGGTGTTCGCCGCCCCCGGCCAGGCCCTGCCGTCCTTCGAAGCCTTCGAGAAGGGTGTGGAGCCGCTGATCCCTGCAGCCCTGCGCCGCAGCAGCGACTTCCTCACCCACCCGGTGTTCAACACCCACCACAGCGAGACGCAGATGCTGCGTTACATCCGCAGCCTGTCGGACAAGGATCTGGCGCTGGACCGCACCATGATCCCGCTGGGCTCGTGCACCATGAAGCTCAACGCCACGAGCGAGATGATTCCGGTCACCTGGCCGGAGTTTGCGCACATCCACCCCTTCGCGCCGGCCGACCAGAAGGCCGGCTACCAGGCCCTGGCCGACCAGCTGGTGGGCTGGCTGTGCCAGGCCACGGGCTACGCCGGCATCAGCCTGCAGCCCAACGCCGGCTCCCAAGGCGAATACGCCGGGCTGCTGGCCATCCGCGGCTGGCACCGCTCGCGCGGTGAAGGGCACCGCCACATCTGCCTGATCCCCGAGTCAGCCCACGGCACCAACCCGGCCAGCGCCCAGATGGTGGGCATGAGCGTGGTGGTGGTGAAGTGCGACGCCAGCGGCAACGTGGACCTGGACGACCTGCGCGCCAAGTGCGAGCAGCACAGCGCGAACCTGGCCGCGGTGATGATCACCTACCCCTCGACCTACGGCGTCTTCGAGACCCGGGTGAAGGACCTGTGCGCCCTGGTGCACCAGCACGGCGGCCGCGTCTACGTGGACGGCGCCAACATGAACGCGCTGGTGGGCGTGGCGGCACCGGGCGAGTTTGGCGGTGATGTCAGCCACCTCAACCTGCACAAGACCTTCTGCATTCCGCACGGCGGCGGCGGCCCGGGCGTGGGCCCGGTGTGCGTGGTGGAAGATCTGGTGCCCTTCCTGCCGCAGCATGTGGCCAGCGGCGTGGGTGACGAATCGTCACCCGTCAAGGCAGTCTCGGCCACCTGGCTGGGCAACTCTGCCGTGCTGCCCATCAGCTGGATGTACGTGCGCATGATGGGCGCCGAGGGCCTGCGCAGCGCCACCGAGACGGCCATCCTGTCGGCCAACTACGTGGCCGCCCGCCTGGCCGACCACTACCACGTGCAATTCAGCAGCAACGTGGCGGCCTTGAAGGGCGGCGGCGTGGCGCACGAGTGCATCCTGGACCTGCGGCCGCTGAAGGACACCTCCGGCATCAGCGCCGAAGACGTGGCCAAGCGCCTGATCGACTACGGCTTCCACGCGCCGACGCTGAGCTTCCCCGTGGCGGGCACGCTGATGGTGGAGCCCACCGAGAGCGAGTCGCTGGCAGAGCTCGACCGCTTCTGTGACGCCATGATCGCCATCCGCCAGGAGATCGCGAAGGTGGAATCCGGCGCCTGGCCGCGCGAGGACAACCCGCTCAAGCATGCGCCACACACCGCGGCGTCACTGCTGGCGGCTGACTGGCCCCACCCCTACTCGCGCGAGGAAGCGGCCTACCCCGTCAAGACCCTGCGCCAGCAGAAGTACTGGCCGCCCGTGGGCCGCGTGGACAACGTGTACGGTGACCGCAACCTGTTCTGCAGCTGCGTGCCGTTGAGCGACTACGCAGAGGGCTGAGTTGGTGAAACGGGAGGCGGCTGACTGTCAGGCCGCCGCTCCCGCACCAGGTAGCTGTAGAGCACCGGCACCACCACCAGCGTGAGCAGAGTGGAGGTGATCACCCCGCCGATGATGGCGCGGCCCATGGGGGCCTGGATCTCGCCACCGTCGTTCAGCGCCAAGGCCAGCGGCAACATGCCGAAGACCATGGCCGCCGTGGTCATGATGATGGGCCGCATGCGGATCAGGCCCGCCTGCAGCAGGGCCTCAGCCACGGTGGAACCCTCGCGCCGGGCCTGGTTGGCAAAGTCCACCAGCAAAATGGCGTTCTTGGTCACCAGGCCCATCAGCATCACCAGCCCGATCATCGAGAAGACGTTGAGCGTGCTCTTCCAGAACAGCAGCGCCAGCATCACACCGATGAGGGACAGGGGCAGCGAGGCCATGATGGCGATGGGCTGCAAGAAGCTGCCGAACTGGCTGGCCAGCACGATGTAGATGAAGATCACGGCCAAGGCCATGGCGCCGAGCAGGCCGCCAAAGGCCTCGGCCTGCTGCTGCATCTGCCCGCCAATGTCAAAGCTGAAGCCCGGCGGCAGCACGGTCTCCTTCATCAGCTTTTGCACGTCAGCCCCCACCTCGCCGGCGCTGCGGCCCTCCACGCCGGCAAACACCGCCTCGCGCCGCTGCAGGTTCTGCCGCCGGATGATCTCGGGGTTGAACACCGACTCGATGGTGGCCACGCTCTCCAACGCAATCGGCGAGCCATCTTTGGCGTAGGCCACCGGCAGGCTGCGCAGCTGGTCCACGCGCTGGCGCTGGTCCTGCGGCAGGCGCAGCACCACGTCAATCTGGTCGCCGTCGGCCGCCGTCCAGTAGGTGGCCGTCTCGCCGTTGACGTAGGCACGCAGGCTGGAGGCCAGTTGCGGCGCGGTGATACCCACCTCGCGCACGGCGTCGGGTTTCAGGCGGATGGCAAAGGCCGGCAACCCTGGCTTGACCGAAGACTCCACATCCACCGCGCCCGGGATCTGGCGCACCTTGGCAGCCAGTTCCTCGGAGATGCGCGCCAGCCCCTCGGCGTCATTGCCCAGGATGGCCACGTAGATGGGGCGGTTGAAGCCCACCGAGGCGTCCACGCCCGGGATGCGCGCCACGCGGTTGCGAATGTCCTCTTCCACCTGCTTCTGCGTGCGGCTGCGCTCCTTGCGGTCCGTCAGCGAGATGTTGAGCCAGGCCTGGTTGCGCTGCCCTGCCCCGCCCACCCAAGTGGACACGGTCTTGACTTCGGGCAGCGCCTTGAGCACTTCCTCGACCTGGCGCACCTTGGCATCCGTGCGCTCCAGGCTCGCACCCACCGGCATGCGCAGCGCGAGCTGGGTGTAGCCCTGGTCCACCTCGGGCATGAACTCGCTGCCCACCAGCGGAGCGAGGCCCAGCGCCACCACGAAGCTCATCGCCCCCAGACCCGTGACCAGCCCCCGCGGGGTGATGGTGGCCCAGCGCCAGCGGCGCGCGCTGGCTTTGTCGCGCTGGCCTTGGGCGTCAAAGCCCCGGCCCCACACGGGCCAGACGAAGAGCCGCCAGCGCCGGCCCGAGAACACCCAGCGGATCAGCCGCTCGTACACGCGGTGCAAAACGTCCATGCCCGCATCCGTGGCCCGGATGGCGTGGGACAGACCCCACACGCGCTTCAGCCGGCTGGAGGGCGGGTCCTTCCAAACGGAAGACAGCATGGGGTCCAGCGTGAAGCTGACGAACAGGCTCACCAGCACCGCCACGACCACCGTCACGCCAAACGGGTTGAAGAACTTGCCCACGATGCCGCCCATGAAGGCCACGGGCACAAAAACCGCGCAGATGGCGAAGGTGGTGGCCATCACGGCCAGGCCGATCTCGTCCGTGCCCTCGCGCGCCGCGGTATGGTGGTCCTTGCCCATGCCCACGTGGCGCACGATGTTCTCGCGCACCACGATGGCGTCATCGATCAGCAGGCCGATGCACAGGCTCAGCGCCATCATCGTCATGAAGTTCAGCGTGTAGCCAAAGGCGTAGATGGCGATGAAGCTGGAGATCACCGCAATCGGCAGCGTGAGCCCGGTGATGATGGTGGAGCGCCAGGAGTGCAGAAAGAGGAAGACGATGGCCACGGTCAACAGAGCGCCCTCGATCAAGGTGCGCACCAGGCCGTCAAGGGAGCCCTTGACCCAGTCGCTGGAGGCGTAGATCTGGCGCAGTTCCACATCGGGCGGCAGCCCCTTGCGGATCTCCTCGGCCGCCTTCTTCACCGCCTCGCCCGTGGCCACGATGTTGGCGTCCTGCTGCTTGAACACGTTGAAGTTCACCGCCCGCTGGCCGTTGATGCGGGCCAGGGAGTCAGCCTCGCGCTCGCGCTCCACCAGCGTGCCCAGGTCGCCCAGCGTCAAGGCCAGCCCGTTGCGCCGCGCCACCACCAGTTGCTCAAACTGCCGCGGGTCGCGCACCCGGCCCTCCACACGGATCAGCGCGTCCTGGCGCGGGTCGGACAGCAGGCCCACGGGCTGGTCGGCATTGGCCTCGCGCAAGGCCTGGGCGATCTCGGCGGGGGTGACGCCATAGGTGCGCAGGCGCTGCGGGTCCAGATCGATGCGCACCTCGCGCGAGCTCAGGCCACTGATGTCCACCCGGGCCACGCCTTCTACCCGCTGCAGCCGCTTGCCCACCAGCTGCTCACCCATCACGGAAAGCTCACGCGCACTGCGGTTGGCCGACAGCAGCGCCAGGTTGACCACGGGCTGGCTGTTCTCGCTGTTGAAGCGCGCGATGGTGGGCGCCTTGGCATCGCGCGGAAAGGCCGCCTGCACGGCCGCCACGCGGTCGCGCACATCCTGCATGCCGCGCGCCATGTCGGCGTCGAGCACGAACTCGATGCTGGTCTGGCTGCGGCCCTCCAGGCTGCGGGAGGTGATGCGCTTGATGCCGGCCACGCTGTTGACGGCCTCCTCCACCAGCTTGGTGACTTCCCGCTCCACCGCCTCAGGAGACGCTCCGGGGTAGCCCACCTCGATGTAGGCGCCGGGTGAGGAGATGTCGGGCATCTGCTCTACGCCCAGGCGCTGCCAGGAGAACAAGCCGATGACGCACAGAGCCGTCATCACCATGGCGGCGAAGACGGGGTTCTGGATGGAAACGCGGGTGATCCACATGGACGAGCCCTTGCCTCAGCGGGAAGCTGCCGCGGACGGCGATGCCACCGAGCCGGAGGCTGCCTTCGCCGGGGCTGCAGCCACCACGAGGGCGCGCGCACCCTCTCGCAGGTTGTCATAGCGCGCAGCAAGCACTTGCGCGCTCTCCGGCAGGCCCTCCACCACCTCGACACGCCCGCTGGCCGTGTCCTGCCGCCCCAGCGTCACGGATCGGCGGCGCAGCACCCCGGCGTCCAGCGTCCACACCTGGTGCTGGCCAGCGCTGGACATGATGGCCGCATCAGGCAGTGTCAACCTGGGCTTGTCGTCGCCCACCTTCACCTGGGCCATGCCGTACTGGCCGGCACGCAACCTCTCCTGGGGGTTTGGCAACAGCACCGTGACCCCGATGGCACGCGAACCCGGCTCTGCCGCCGGCGCGATGCGCGCAATGCGCCCTGACACGGGCTGGTCCACGCCCTCCACCTGCACCGTCACGGCCATGCCAGGGGCCAGCCGGCCCACTTCATGGGTGGCCACCAGCCCCGCCATTTCCAGTTCACGCAGGTCCACGATCGTGACCACCTGCTGTTCCATGCCGATCTTCTCGCCAGGCAGCACGTGCCGCTTGGCCACGATGCCCGAGATGGGGGCCACGATGGCAGCCTCTGCCAGCGACAGCTGGGTGGTGGAAAGCGAGGCCTGCGCGGCCGACAGCTGGGCGCGCGCGGCCTCCACCGCCGAACGCGAACTCTCCACGGCGGCAGGCGCGATGAAACGCTGCGCCGCGAGGGACTCGTTCTGGGCCAGCGTGCGCTCAGCCTGCGCCAGCGAGGCCCGCGCGGATTCGACCATGGCCGTGCGCTCGGCCACGCGGGTGGCCGCCTCGGCCGCGTCCACGCGACCAATCAACTGACCGGCACGCACGCGGCTGCCCTCTTGCACGCCCAGCGACTGCAGCGTCCCACCCACCTTGGAGCGCACGGTGGCGGTAGACGGCGCGGTGAGCACGCCCGAAAACGTCAGCGTCACAGGCATCGGCGCCCAAGCCGGCTTGACGATCTCACGGGCCTGGAACTCCAGCGGCGGCGCTGAAGCGGCCTTGTCGGGCGCCTTGGCAGATTTTTCGGCCTTCGGCGCCTTGTCGCCGTTGCTGCCACTCTTTGCTTTTTCAGCGTTGGCTGCCGTCCAAGGCCAAAGGCCAGCACCACCGTGAGACTGCACCACCCCAAGAACTGCTGCGACGGCCACCAAGGCCACGCCCGCCGCCCACCACCACGCCTTCTTCATGCCTTCACCTTGTTTCGTGCGGGCGGCAGTCTAGTCGGCGTTTCCACGCCTGAACATCCGGTGCGACGAAATGCAATGCCGCGCGATGAACCGCGTTTTCCATGATGGGTCCGTGGACAATACCCACCCTGTCTTCGGGCCTTTGGTTCACGCTTGGAGCTCCCGAACTTTTGCTTCAACACGGATCCCACATCCCATGAAATTCAAGACCTTCGCCGCCACCGTCCTCGCCTGCGCAACCCCTCTGATCAGCCAGGCGGGCCGCCCCTTGCAGACCGAAGACGCCGGCATTCTGGAAGCCAAGACCTGCGAGGTGGAAGGCGCGACGGCCAGAGCCCGCGTGGCGGGTGCTCCTACCCTGCGCGACAGCGCGCTGCAGCTGGGCTGCGGCGTGGGCTTCAACAGCCAAGTGGCGCTGGCCGTGTCCACCACTTCCGACGGCACCGACCGCGAGCGGGGCATGCGCCTGGGCGGCAAGACCGAAATCTGGTCGGCTGGCGGTGACGACGGCGCGGCCCTCACCTTGGCCTGGGGCGTTGAACGCGAACGGGCCGGATCGGGCGGCGGCTGGAAGACTGCTGGCGTGGACGCGCGTGCCGTGGTCAGCGTCCCAGCAGGGCCGCTGACCTGGCACCTGAACGTGGGCCACGAGCGCAACACCCAGGCCCGCAGCAGCACTACTGTTTGGGGCGTGGCCCTGGAACACGAGGGTTATGGCCCCCTGGCGCCCATGGCCGAGCTGTTCGGCAATGACCGCGAAGCCCCTTGGTGGAACCTGGGCCTGCGTTACACCATCGCCAAGGACAAGGCCTACATCGACATGTCCTACGGCCGGCAGATGAGCAGTGGCACGCCCAGCCTGCTGACTGCAGGCTTCAAGCTGGTGTTCTGACCGGCGTGCGGGCCAAGGCTCGCGCCGACTGTCGGGCGCAGAGCCAGCCCATGGCGGCGGCTGCACTGGCCGCCCAGAACGTGGGCTCGTAGCCCACGCGCTCGATCAGCCAGCCCCCGCCAAAGCCACCCAGCACGCCAGACAAGCCGTAGCCCAGGATGGTGTAAAGCGCTTGACCACGGCCCCGCGCCCGGCCTGGGAACAGGCGGTGCACCAGCGAGATGCAGGCCGCGTGGTGAGCCGCAAAGGTCACCGCGTGTGACATCTGCGCCAGCAGCAGCACCCACCCCAGATGCCCCGCGCCTGCCGTAGCAGCAAAACGAGCCGTGGACACAGCGGCTACCACTTGCAGCCAGCCATGGGGCGAGATCTTGGAGAAGAAGCGGCCTTGGGTCCAGAAGAACAGGATCTCCACCGCCACCGCCACGGCCCACAAGACCCCGATCGCCGATTTGCCGTAACCCAGATGGGCGAGGTACAGCGAGAAGAAGGCGTAGAGCGCTGAGTGGGCCAGTACGGTGAAGAAGATCGAGGCAAAGAACCAGGCCACTTCGGGTTGCTTGAGCAGATGCAAAACGGCCGGTGCGGGTTCATCATGCGCTGCGGACTCCCCGCCGCGCGGCAAACGCAGCGCAGCCCACAGCAACAAGCCGTTCATGACCGCGACGATCCACGGGAAGGCACGCACGCCGAGGTGGTCCAGCACCAGGCCAAAGGCAGACACCGAGACGATGAACCCCACGGAGCCCCACACGCGCACCCGACCGTAGCGGCCCGCATCCATCCCCTGGCTGTTGCTGAGCAGGTGCGCCAGTGAGGTCTCGTAGAGCGGCACCACCCCGCTGTTGGCCAGGAAGAGCATCGCCGTCACGGCCGCTACCGGCCAGAGGCTCTCAACAAACAGCAGGCTCAAGCCAGAGACCACGCAGCCCACGCAGGCCAGGCGAATGAGGGTTACACGCTGGCCCGTATGGTCCCCAAGCCATCCCCAGACGTAGGGGCCGACAAGGCGTGTACACGATTGCAAGGCCGCAATGCCGCCGATGGCCCAGGTGGTGAAGCCCAGCTCCTTGAACCACAGCGGCGCATACGGGTTGAACAGCCCCAAGGCCGCGAAATACATGAAGGACAGCAGCGCAAAGGCCGGCAGCGGCGCCGGCAGGGGCGCTGGCAGCAGCGCCGAGGCCGGCTTCAAGCGCCGGGCCTCGACTCAGCCAAGCCAGTCATCAGGCTCATGCCTGGGCGGCCAGTGGCGGCGTGGGCAGCACCACGTCGCCGCACTGCGCGCGGTGACGCAGCGTGTGGTCCATCAGCACCAGGGCGAGCATCGCTTCGGCAATGGGCGTGGCGCGGATGCCCACGCAGGGGTCGTGGCGGCCGAAGGTCTCCACCGTGGCCGGCTCGCCAGCACGGTCCACCGAGCGGCGGGGCAGCCGGATGGAACTGGTGGGCTTGATGGCGATGGACACCACGATGTCCTGCCCCGTGGAAATGCCACCCAGCACCCCACCGGCGTGGTTGCTGGCAAAGCCCTCGGGCGTGAGTTCGTCGCCGTGCACGCTTCCGCGCTGTGCCACCACGGCCAGGCCGTCACCGATCTCCACCGCCTTGACGGCGTTGATGCCCATCATGGCGTAGGCGATGTCGGCGTCGATCTTGTCGTACAGCGGCTCGCCCAGGCCGGCGGGCACGCCGCGGGCCACCACACGGATGCGCGCGCCGCAGGAGTCGCCCGACTTCCGCAGCGCGTCCATGAAAGCCTCCAGCGCAGGAATCTGGCTGGCGTTGGGCGCAAAAAAGGGGTTGTTCGGGACATGAGCCTCGTCCTCGAACGGGATCTCCATCTCGCCCAGGGCCGTCATCCAGCCTGCGACGGTGACGCCGTGCTGCGCCTGCAGCCACTTGCGGGCCACCGCGCCGGCCGCCACCATGGGCGCGGTCATGCGCGCTGAGGAGCGGCCGCCGCCGCGCGGGTCGCGCAGCCCGTACTTGCGCCAGTAGGTGTAGTCGGCGTGGCCGGGGCGGAAGGTGTCCAGCAGGTTGCCGTAATCCTTGCTGCGCTGGTCGGTGTTGCGGATCAGCAGGGCAATGGGGGTGCCCGTGGTCTGACCTTCGTACACCCCCGACAGGATCTCCACCTGATCGGGTTCGTTGCGCTGGGTGACGTGGCGGCTGGTGCCAGGACGGCGGCGGTCCAGATCGGGTTGGATGTCGGCTTCTGACAGCGCCATGCCCGGTGGGCAGCCGTCAATCACGCAACCGATGGCAGGGCCGTGGCTTTCGCCGAAATTGGTGACGCGAAAGAGTTCGCCAAAGGTGGATCCGGACATCTGGAGATTGTAGGCAGGCGGGGTTGGCTGGATTGCACGTATCCGCAGCCGCCGCCCTCGGCACGCGCCCTACAGCCGCAGGGCCGACCGAGCCGCGCGATCAGGCGTCGGCGGCGGGCCGGGGGGCGGCCCCCTGCTCTTCCACCGGCCAGTCGCGGATGTAGGCCTTGAGCATGCGGTTCTCGAAGTCCTGCGCGTCCACCACGGCCTTGGCTACGTCGTAGAAGGAGATCACGCCCATCAGCGTGCGCTTTTCCATCACCGGCATGTAGCGGGCATGGCGCTGCAGCATCATGCGGCGCACCTCGTCCATTTCGGTCTCTGGGGTGCAGGTCAGCGGGGCATCGTCCATGACGGTGCGCACGATGGTCGTACCTGCCTTGCCGCCATTGCGCACCACCGCTGCAATCACCTCGCGGAAGGTCAACATGCCCACCAGGTCGCCGTGCTCCATCACGACCAGGGAGCCAATGTCGAGTTCGGCCATCTGCGTCAAGGCGTCGGCCAGCAGCCGGTCGGGGGTGGTGGTGAAAAGGGTGCTGCCCTTCACCCGCAGGATGTCACTGACCTTCATGGCGGATTTCTCCTGTGTCCTGATGCGTCACCCATCTTGCTGCGAGGCCCGCCTCGCACCCTGGGTTGCGAGTCAATATAGCCCACAATCCTTGAGAAAACACCGTCCCCCACCGCCTCTGGAGACCCCCGCAATGCCCGGAGCCGCCGACCCCGCTTTCGACACGCTGGCCTTGCACGCCGGTGCAGCGCCCGACCCCGCCACGGGTGCACGTGCCACGCCCATCCACTTGAGCACGAGCTTCGTGTTCGAGAGCAGCGACCACGCGGCCGCGCTCTTCAACATGGAGCGAGCCGGTCACGTCTACAGCCGCATCAGCAACCCCACCAACGCCGTGTTCGAGGAGCGCATGGCCGCGCTGGAAGGCGGCGTGGGCGCCATCGCCACAGCCAGCGGTCAGGCAGCGCTGCACCTGGCGATTGCCACCCTGGCAGGCGCAGGCTCACACATCGTGGCCTCGGCCGCGCTGTATGGCGGCTCGCACAACCTGCTGCACTACACCTTGCGCCGGTTCGGTATCGAGACCACTTTCGTGCGGCCCGGAGACATCGACGCCTGGCGCGCGGCCATCCGCCCGAACACCCGGCTGCTGTTTGGCGAGACCCTGGGCAACCCCGGGCTGGACGTGCTGGACATCCCCACCATCAGCGCTCTCGGCCGGGACGCTGGCGTGCCGCTTTTGGTGGACGCCACTTTCACCACGCCCTGGCTGCTGAAACCCTTCGAGCACGGGGCCGCGCTGGTCTATCACTCGGCCACCAAGTTCCTGTCCGGGCACGGCACCGTGGTGGGGGGCGTGGTGGTAGACGGCGGCCAGTTTGACTGGGAGGCCGCGGGCCGCCACCCCGAGCTGACCGAGCCCTACGAGGGCTTTCACGGCATGGTGTTCACCGAGGAGAGCACCACCAGCGCCTTCTTGCTGCGCGCCCGCCGCGAAGGCCTGCGCGACTTTGGTGCCTGCATGAGCCCGCACACGGCCTGGCTGCTGTTGCAGGGGCTGGAAACGCTGCCGCTGCGCATGGAGCGGCATGTGGCTAATGCTCGCAAGGTGGTGGCCTTTCTGGCCGCACACAAACTGGTGGAGCGGGTGGCATACCCCGAATTGGAGTCCCACCCCGACCACCAACTCGCGAGACGCCTGCTGCCACGCGGCTGCGGCTCGGTCTTCAGCTTTGATCTGCGCGGCAGCCGCCGCCAAGGGCAGGCGTTCATCGAGGCCCTGAAGATCTTCTCCCACCTGGCCAATGTGGGCGACTGCCGATCCCTGGTGATTCACCCGGCGTCCACCACGCACTTCCGCCTCGATGACGAAGCCTTGCGGCACGCGGGCATCGGCCCGGGGACGATTCGGCTGTCCATCGGGCTGGAAGATGCTGACGATCTCATCGACGACCTGGGCCGGGCACTGAAGGTGGCCGAGCGAGCTGGCGCTTCCAGCGGGAGCGCGTCATGAAGCTGCAGTTGCACGGCAAGACCGCCTATGCCTACACCGGTGGACGGCCGTTGGACACCCGCCTGCCGGGGGTGGTGTTCATCCACGGCGCACTGCATGACCACAGCGTGTGGATTCTGCAAAGCCGCTCACTGGCCCACCACGGCCATGCCGTCATGGCCATGGACTTGCCGGGCCACGGGCGCAGCGAAGGCCAGGCGCTGTCCGTGCCGGAGGCGGGGCGGTGGGTGGCCGAATTCATCCAGGCTGCAGGCCTGAGCCGGGTGACGCTGGTCGGCCACAGCATGGGCTCGCTCATCGCCCTGGAGGCGGCCTCGGCCCTGGGCGCCCTGGCGCAGCACGTGGTGCTGGTCGGTACGGCCTACCCGATGAAGGTCTCGCCCAAGTTGCTGGAGATGGCCTTGCGGGATCCTTCGCAGGCCATTGACTTGGTGAACGCGCTGTCCAACTCCACGCACGCGGCCAAGCCCTCCTGTCCTGGCCCCGGCTTCAGCGTCCACGGCGGCAACCGGGCACTGATGAGACGCATGCAGCAAGGCTACCGGCACGGCAATCTGTTCCACCAGGACTTCTCGGCCTGCGATGCCTACGACGGGCTGGCGCAGGTGGCGTCCACGATCAAGTGCCCGGCCACCCTGGTGCTGGGTGAGCGCGACCAGATGACCTCGCCCAAGGCCGTGGCGCCGCTGACGGAAGCGCTCCGCCCCGCCACGGTGCAGCTCCCTTGCGGCCACAACCTGATGGCCGAAGCACCGGACGGCGTGCTGCAGGCGCTGCGGGCCGTGCTCAGCCGCGGCTGAGCGCCGCTGGGCCCGCCGGGCCGGCAGCGGGCAGCAGGTCCGCAAGCGTCAAGTTGTCCATGCTCAGGCGCGCCCGAAGCGGCGCCGAAAGGCTGTCTGGTGCCACCAGCAGCGTGTCCACCAGAGCAGCCGCCGAGGTGTGGCGCGGGTCCGCCAGCAACACCCAGCGCGGCCGAGAAGGCTCGTCCAGACGCGACACCCAGCCGAAGCCGGCCAGTTGTTCCAGCGTGCCGGTCAGGGTCACGGCGTCAGAGCCCAGCCGCTGCGTCAACGCGGGCACATCCAGGCCACGCGCGGCAGACACCCGGGCCTCCTCCAAAGCGCCCAGCACGGCCAGCGCCTGGCGAAAGTCCCGCCCTGCGCCGCTCAGCTGCTGGGCGGCTTGACCGCTCAGCACGGGCGCGTAGGCCGCAATTACCGCCCCGAGCAACACCACCACCCACAGCAGGTAGACCCACAGCAGCAAGATGGGGACGATGGAAAACGCGCCATACACAGAAGTCAAGGCGGGCGCTGCGGCCACGTACCAGGCCAAGGCCTTCTTGGCGACCTCGATGGCGATACCCACAAACAACCCGCCGGCCAAGGCATGCCGCCACTTCACTGCGGTGTTGGGCACGAAGTAAAAGAGCCCGGCGGCGGCCAGCACCAGCAAGGCCAGCTGCACGGCGTCCAACAACAGGCCGAATCCGCCTGGGAGAGCTCCCACCCACCCTCGGCTGGCCGACAGTGCGGTGGAAGTCCAGGTGAGGCTGGCGCCCAGCGCCAGCGGGCCCACGGTGAGCGCGGCCCAGTAGATCAACAAGCGGCGCCCCAGCGGCCTGACCCTTCCCACGCGCCAGATGGCATTGAGCGTGCGGTCGATGGTCATCATCAGCGCCAGGGCGGTGAGGGCCAGCGCCGCCAGGCCCAGCGCACCGATGCGGCTGGCCTTGCCCGCAAACTGATTGAGCGCCGACAACACCGGGCGCGCGATGGTGTCGGGCACCAGGTTCTGCAGAAACATGCGCTCCAGGGCACCCTGGAAGGTGTTGAACATCGGAAAGGCCGTGAACAGTGCCAAGGTCACGGTGAGCAGGGGCACCAAAGCGATAAGCGTGGTGAAGGTCAGGCTGCCCGCGGTCATACCCAGACGGTCTTGCCTGAAGCGCTGTGCCAGCAGCCGCCACAACACCAGGCGATCTGAGCGCACCCAGGTGCGGGCTCGGTCCACAGCAGGTGAATTCATGATGGCTATGATGCCAGCATGACCCCCACGCCAGAGACGCCACCGCAAGCCCAAGCCGACCGTGTCGTGCGTCTGACCCGCCTGCTGGCTCTGAGCAGCGTTATCGGCCTGATCGTGCTGGGACTGGGTTGGGAGCTCTGGTGGGCCCCCACAGGCTCGGGCACGTTGGCGCTGAAGGTACTGCCGCTGCTGCTGCCCCTGCCCGGCCTGCTGCGCCACCGCATGTACACCTACCGTTGGCTGAGCCTGCTGGTGTGGATCTACTTCATGGAAGGCGTCGTGCGCCTGACCAGTGAATCGGGCCTTTCGCAGTGGCTGGCCGGCGTGGAGGTGATCCTTTGCCTGGTGCTGTTCACGGCGACTGCACTGCACGTGCGCTGGCGCATCCAGCGCACGTGCAGTGCAGTCAAGGCGGGCTGACGCGTAGCGCCCAGGCCTGCTGCGCGGTCCCTTCACTGGCTCCCACCTCCCGTCGCACCCGAGCCCACCCATTCCTTGACCATGTCGCAAGAACTCATTTCCGAACTGGCCCGGATCGTGGGCCCCGCCAACGTGCTGCGTGCGCCCGAGGACCTGTCAGGCTACGAGCAAGACTGGCGCAAGCGCTGGCATGGCCGGGCCCTGGCGGTGGTGCGGCCGGGCTCCACTGCGGAAGTGGCTGCGGTGGTGAAAGCCTGCGCAGGCGCAGGCGTCTCACTGGTGCCCCAGGGAGGCAACACGGGCCTGGTGGGAGGCGGTGTGCCTGACGATCAGGCGCGCCAGGTGGTGTTGTCGCTGCGCCGCATGAGCGCCGTGCGAAAGTTCGACGCCGAGAACCTCACCATGACGGTCGAGGCCGGTTGCGTCCTGCAGGCCGTGCAGGCCGCCGCGGAGGCCCAGGGGCTGCTGTTCCCGCTCAGCCTGGCGGCCGAGGGCAGCTGCACGATCGGAGGCAACCTGGCCACCAATGCCGGCGGCACCCAGGTGCTGCGGTTTGGTAACGCGCGCGACCTCTGCTTGGGCGTCGAAGTGGTCACGTCGGCCGGTGAGATCTGGGACGGGCTGTCGGGGCTGCGCAAAGACAACACCGGCTACGACCTGCGCGGCCTGTTCATCGGCAGCGAAGGCACCTTGGGGGTTATCACCGCCGCCACCTTGAAGCTGTTTCCGCTGCCGGCCACCACCCTCACCGCACTGGCCGCCTGCCCGTCGTTGGAGGCGGCCGTGGAGCTGCTGGGCCTGGCGCGCAGCCGCCTCGACGCCAGCTTGACCGGCTTCGAGGTGATGAACCGCTTTTCGCTGGATTTGGTGGCCCGGCACTTCCCCGCCCTGCCCCGCCCCCTGCCAGACGCCGCGTGGACGGTGCTGCTGGAGCTGTCCGGTCCGCAGGACGAAGCGGGCGCCCGCGCGAGCCTGGAGGCGTTGCTGGAGTCGGCGCTCGACAGCGGCTGTGTAGAGGACGCCGTGGTGGCCGAGAGCCTAGCGCAGTCGCGTGCCTTGTGGCACCTGCGAGAGTCGATCCCGCTCGCGCAGGCCGAGGAAGGACTGAACATCAAGCACGACATCAGCGTGCCGGTGTCCGCCATCCCGCGCTTTGTGCAGCAAACCGATGCCGCGCTCCAGGCCCACATGCCGGGCATTCGGCTCGTCAACTTCGGCCATCTGGGCGACGGCAACCTGCACTACAACGTCCAGGCCCCTCCAGGTGCGGATGCACGCGACTTTCTCAAAACCCAGGAGCCTCGCGTCAACGAGATCGTCTACGACAACGTGCAGGCCTTTGGCGGCTCCATCTCGGCCGAGCATGGCGTGGGCTCTCTCAAGCTCGAGGAGTTGCGCCACCGCAAATCAGCGG
>Ga0209985_10001361_pt1 | contig 24158 bp, 14 predicted proteins | sample NOAtaG_FD_187305 | JGI IMG/M metagenome (GOLD analysis project Ga0209985, IMG submission 187305) | Freshwater lake microbial communities from Lake Erie, under a cyanobacterial bloom - NOAA_Erie_Diel6S_1000h metaG (SPAdes) (version 2) | ecosystem: Environmental > Aquatic > Freshwater > Lake ...
CGCGCATCAGCACTGCCTGTGGACGCATGACCAGGCGCACATCCACCTGATCGGTTTTGAGCTCCAAAAGCGTGTCCACCGGATGATAGCCAACGTGCGACAAGCGCAATCGCAGCGGACCTTGACGCAGGCCGTTAAGCGCAAAGCGACCATCGCGATCGGTCCACGTGCCGAAGCGCTGATCCTCGCCGGCCACCACGCTTACGGCGTCCAGCGGACCGGCATCGGCGGAGGTAACGGTGCCGGTGAGGCGGACCTGTGCAAAAAGAACGGTCGGCAGCAGAAGGCCGAGGAAAAGCGCAGAACGATAGACCATGTGGCTCCGTGTTCGTTGGTCGCGTCACGGAGGTGCACCGCAGTGGTGGCCTTGGTCTGCTCCCTTCGCAGCATTACCTGCGCAGGTTCGATGGGTGTGATCTCAGCCCGCCTATCGGAGGGCACCCCAGTGTGCGACGATGCAAAGCTAACAGGGAAAGGGGGAAGTGGTTCGGGGGGAATGCTGGTTCACCGCCAAGACGCAAAGAGCGCTAAGGGGAATGCTGGTTCACCGCAAACATGCCTGACGGTAGGCAGGGACGCAAAGGGCGCAGAGGGCAAGCAACGTGCGGCTCATGCTCCCGAGGCCTCGGGAGAACGCGGAGAACGCAGAGGGAATACGAAACACCGTTCACGTAGCGGCTACCGGCTAAGCGCAGAAGCCAGTGATGAGAGGTGTCCAAGCGGCGCTGTGGTCGACGACACCACGTTCATGGGACCGATGCCTCAGCCTTTATAGAACAGCCACTTGCCGAGCTCCTTCCAGCTCACCTTCTTGCCGTACATCAGGATGCCCGTGCGGTAGATGCGGCCGGCGAGCCAGGTGGTGAACACGAAGGCCCCGATGAGCAGCACCATGCTGAGCAGCAACTGCCAGGCCGGCGCACTGCCCATGGCCACGCGCACCATCATCACAATGGGGCTGGTGAACGGAATGAGGCTGCACCACAGCACCATGGCACTGTTCGGGTTGTACACCGCGGCCTGGGCGACCACAATGGCAATGATCATGGGCAGCGTGACCGGGAACATGAACTGCTGGGTGTCCGTCTCACTATCCACCGCCGAACCGATGGCGGCCAACAGCGAACTATAGAGCAGGTAACCGCCCACGAAGAAGAACAGGAACATGCCGAGCGTGAGCGGCCAGTCGATCTTCTGCAGGGCCTTCAGGAACTTCACATCCTCCATGTCGGGCATGGCGGCCTGCTGCCCCAGTTGCTCCTGCACCTGGGCGGTCATGGGTGTTTCGGCGAGTGTCTTGGGGTCGAACTTGTCCTTGAGCAACAGCGCGGAGCCGGCGGTGACCAGGGTGGCCGTGATGGTGATCCAGAGAATGAACTGCACGAAGCCCACGAGCGCAATGCCCACGATCTTGCCCATCATGAGCTGGAACGGCTTCACGCTGCTGATCAGCACTTCCACGATACGGTTCTGTTTCTCCTCCATCACACCGCGCATCACCTGTACACCGTACATGAAGATGAAGATGAACATGAAGTAGCCGAAGAAGAAGCCGATGCCTGCACGTTCCTGCTCCAACGACTCCTCGCCCATCTTCTCGATGTCGAACAACTTCATCACCAGCGATTTCCGCACGCGCTGGTAGGCCTCGGCATCGATGTTCTCTCCATTCAGCTTGGCCAGCTCAATGGTCTTCTCCAACTCGTTGCTGATGAGCCGTTGCACACCGAGGCTGGGCAGCTGCTTGTAGTAGAACAGCACCGTGTTGGTATTGAGGATGTCGTCGTTCACCTCCACCATCACCGTGTAGGGGCTCGCCTTGAAGGCTGAATCGCTCCACGGGCGCTGGTCCACATAGAAGCTCACCTTGTCGCTGTCCTTCAACTTGCCGGCTATGATGTGTGCCTCGTCCACCACGAGCACCCGGTGGTCGTCGCTGTCCTGCAGCCCGAGGTAGACCATGACGGTGACCCCTGCGGCGATGAGCACCGGGGCCAACAAGGTCATGATGAGGAAGCTGGGCTTGCGCACGCGCGTGATGAACTCGCGCCAGATGATGAGCTTGATCTTGTTCATGGGAAGAGGTTGAGCGTTGAAGGGTTGCGTGTTGCGTGTTCGCCAACGCGTGACACGCAACCCGTCAACATGAAACGCACTATTGGTTCGTTCGTGCTCATCACTCGGTCATTCCAGCGGTAACGTGCTCAGGCGCGGTCTCTCCCACCACCTTGATGAAGATGTCGTGCATGCGCGGCACCTCCTCCTGCACACCATGGACCTCCACGGCCGTGATCACGGCGCGGAGGACATCGTTCACCGTACTGCCCTTGCCCAGCTTCACCTTCGCCACGGAATACTCGCCGCCTTCCTGCACATCGATCAGCTCGCCCGCGAAACCGAGGGCATTGGCAAAGGCCACCCGGGAGCCTTTGTACTCAATACGATAGGTGTTCGCCCCATAGCGTTTGCGGATCTCGCGCACATTGCCGTGCAGCATGAGGCGCGAACGGTCGATCAGGCCGATGTTGTCGCAGAGCTCCTCCACACTGGCCATGCTGTGCGTGCTGAGCATCACGGTAACGCCGGCATCGCGCAGGCGCAGGATCTCGGCGCGGATCAGTTCGGCATTGATCGGATCGAAGCCACTGAAGGGTTCATCGAGGATGAGGAGCTTGGGCTCGTGCAGCACCGTGGTGATGAACTGCACCTTCTGGGCCATGCCCTTGCTGAGCTCTTCCACTTTCTTGTTCCACCAGCCACCCATCTCCCACCGCTCGAACCAGGCCTTCAGGCGCTTGGTGGCCTCGGCCTTGGACATACCCTTGAGCTGCGCGAGGTAGAGGGCCTGCTCGCCCACTTTCATCTTCTTGTACAGACCGCGCTCCTCGGGGAGGTAACCCATGCGCGCCACATCCTCGGGCCCCATGGGGTGCCCATCAAGGGTCACAGTGCCTTCATCGGGGCCGGTGATGCGGGTGATGATGCGGATGAGCGTGGTCTTGCCGGCGCCGTTGGGGCCCAGCAGGCCGAACACCTGGCCCGGTGGCACATCCATGGTGATGCCATCCAGCGCCGTATGGGTGCCGTAGCGTTTTACGATGCCTTCGAGGTGCAGCATGCGGTAGGTGCGATGGGAACGGGGCGAAGATAGCCGGGCGGGAACGGGCATGGCAGGCCGCGCATGGACCATGGTCGCCGGTGGTCACACAACGGCGGTCCCACAGACCTTCAGTTCCCCTGCCTGCCCTTGGTCCTCCACTCCACACATACGCCACCGGTGAACCAACGCCCTGGCAGGGGTACGTTGCCGCGGTCCACCTGTTCGGCATCGAGCACGTTGGTGCAGCCCACATGCAGGGTAACGGTCCCGAAGGTGCGGTCGATGCGCAGATCGATGCGCAAGGGGGATGGATACTCGACACGCTGGCCATCGGCGAAGTTCACATATGTGCTATTACGGGTGCGCCACGACAGGTCAGAGCGGAACATCCAATGGTCCGCCACGCGCTGTTGCCACCACAGCACCGCGTTGTGCTCCAAGTGATCGAGCACGTAGAGCGAAGTGAAGGGGAAGTCCTGTTGATCGGACCATTGGTAGGCATAGAGCACACCTCCCCTGCCGTTCCCATTGGCAGTGCGGCGGTCCACCTGAAGCTCCACACCGTTGAGGTCCACCTCGGTGAGGTTGGTGGCACGGGTGACCGACCCGCCGGGCAGGCTCACCCAATCAATGAGGTCGCTGCCTTCGCGACGCCACACGCAAAGGACCACGCCCCACGCATCGACGGTGAAGCGATGTCCCAGTTCCAGCTGCACGGCATGCTCGGTACGCAGGTCCTTGCTGCCTTGGGCGCCACCACGGTTGTAGTATAGGTCGGTCCACGTGGGAAAGCGGAACGCACGGCCCGAACTGGCGTACGTGACATGTCGCTGTCCCCAACGATAATGCAGGTCCACGCCGGGGACCCACTCGGGTACGAACCGGTCGTTCACGTTCAGCAAGAGGCCGGCGTCCACGCCCCATCGACCCAGTTCCACGCGATGGTCGAGGTGCACGGCCAGATTGTGTCGCTCATCGCTGCGCGTAAAGGCCTCGCGCGCACCAGTAGCCTCCACCGGCTCATCCATGGGCTCGCCAAGCACGTTGCTCAGGATGTGCTCCCTGCGGGCATGCGCACCAAAGGCCGTAGTACCCGCCTTCCACCGACGCTTCACGTTCGCCTCGGCCCCGGTGACATCGGTGCGGTGGCGATTGTGGAAGGTGTAGAAGAACGTGGGCGTGAACCGGGCGGTGTCCGCCGCACCGCGGATGAAGTACCCATCGGCGTAGCGGTAATACCCATCGCTTTCGCGGAACAGCTGGAACCGATCATCGTGGCGCCGGTGATAGGCCTTCGCGTTCCAGGCCCAAAGCGCCTCATCATTACGGAGCTCGATCGCTCCGAAATAGCTGCCGATGATCTCCTGCTGATCGGGATAAACGGACGAATAAAAGTTCTGCGCACCGAAACGGCGGTGCACTGCCCCGAGCTGGCCCTTCAGCTTGACGCGGCCCATGCGATGCGTGCCCACCAAATGGCCACCCGTGCGGTCCATGTCGCTGTTCGGCACGTAGCCATCGCTACTGCCGTGGAATGCGGTGATCCGCAGGCCACCGCGAGGACCACCGATATCCTGCACGGCCCGCAGCAAGTAAGAGCCGTACTGTCCGCCCTCCACCTGGAAACTGCCTTGCCTGCCCACCGGCTCGCGCGTGACCAGGTTGATGGCCCCGGTCATGGCCCCCGCACCAAAGGTGCGCGCCGCTCCGCCGTAGAGCACTTCGATGCGCTCCAAGGCATCCGCGAGCAGGGGCAGGTTCATCAGGTGGTGGCCGGTCTGCGGGTCGGTCATGGGAATGCCGTCCACCAGCACCAGTGCCTGATCGAAGGTGCCGCCCCGTATCCCAAGGTCGGTCTGGGCATCGAAGGGTCCGCGCTGGCGCACATCCACCAGCGTGGCGGTGCGCAGCAGTTCACTGACCTCGGGCCGCGGCGCGGTGCGCACCTGAAGGGTATCCAGCACCTGCAGGTGGCGTGCGGTGCGCGGCAACGGGCTGGTGATGCGGGTGGCAGTGACGTGGAGGGTGTCCAGCCGCGAACCGGAGCTCACTATCTCCTGGGCGAACACGACCGCTGGCCAGCCCAGCAGCAGGGCCATCCAGGTCCTATGAGAGCGGCGAAGCATCATGCTCGGTCATTCGGGCGGCGAAGATGCGGTACTCCCGGTGATCGGAACAGCCACAGGAATGTCGTTTCTTAATTCACAGCTCCCCTGATACCGGTATCTTTCGCTTTCGGAAGGTCATGGCATATAAGAACGCACTTCGCGCTACGCTGGACGAGGTGGGCTCCATCGCACACTTCACCGGGCGCTTCTTCCGCAACGCGTTCTATCCGCGTTTCGAGTGGAACGAGCTGTTGCGCCAGTGTACGGAGAACGGGTACCGCTCCCTGCCGCTGGTGGGCATCACGGCCTTCATCATGGGTCTGGTGCTCACCGTGCAAAGCCGGCCGACGCTGGCGCGGTTCGGGGCCGAGAGCATGCTTCCCAGCATGGTGGCGATCAGCATGGTACGCGAGATCGCCCCGGTGATCACGGCCCTCATCTGCGCGGGGAAGATCGGCAGCAGCATCGGCGCAGAACTGGGCAGCATGAAAGTGACCGAGCAGATCGATGCCATGGAGGTGAGCGGCACCAATCCCTTCCGCTACCTGGTGGTCACGCGCATCTGGAGCACCATCCTGACCCTGCCGATCCTGTCGGTACTGGCCATGGGCATCTCCATCTGGGCCAGCTGGGTGGGCGTGAACATCAAGGATGCCGTGAGCTGGGACCTCTTCTACCGCCAGGTGTTCGAATCGCTGGTGTTCTCCGACTTCATTCCCGCCTTCATCAAGAGCTACTTCTTCGGCCTCGCCATCGGTGTGGTAGGCTGCTACAAAGGCTACAACACGGAGAAGGGTACCGAAGGCGTGGGCCAGGCCGCCCACAGCGCCGTGGTGGTGGCCTCGCTGCTGATCTTCATCCTGGACCTGGTGGCCGTTCAGATCACCGACTTCATGGGCATCAACTGATGGAGCAGCCCGCGACAAAGCCGAGCATCCCCGTCCCTACGGATGTCCATGCCGAGAAGGTGATCAGCATCCGCGGGCTCTGCAAGGCCTTCGGCGACAACGCGGTGCTCAAGGGCTTCGACCTGGACGTATTCCGGGGTGAGAACCTGATGGTCCTTGGTAAGAGCGGGAGCGGCAAAAGCGTTCTGATCAAATGCATCGTGCGTCTGCTCGACCCCGACGCAGGCAGCATCGACGTGCTGGGCGAGGATGTGCTCACCCTGGACCAGGAGGCCCTGGACCGTATCCGTGTGAAGATCGGATTCCTCTTCCAGAGCAGTGCGCTGTATGATTCCATGACCGTGCAGGAGAACCTGGAGTTCCCGCTGCGCCGCCATTGGATCGAAAAGGGCACGCAGGATACCGGGGCCCTCGTGGAGGAAGTGCTTACTGCCGTGGGCCTGCCACATACGCGGAACATGTATCCCAGCGAGCTCAGCGGGGGCATGAAACGGCGCATCGGACTGGCCCGCACCTTGATCCTGAAGCCCGAGATCGTGCTCTACGACGAGCCCACCACCGGCCTGGACCCCATCAGTGGCAAGGAGATCGTGGAGCTCATCCTGGAGCTGCAACGCACGTATGGCACCTCGTCCATCATCATCTCCCACGACCTCCATGTGGCCAAGCTGGCCGCCAACCGCATCGCCTTGCTGCACGAAGGCCGCAACTACCTGGAAGGTACTTACCAGGACCTGCTTTCCAGCAAGGACGAACTGGTGAAGAGGTTCTTTATCTTCATGTGAATGAACAGAGGGTAGATGCTGCATGCAGCCACTTCCAATGGGTCCCATTGTCCAATACGACCGATGAACATTCCTCGAACAGCCATCACTCCAATACCTTGCCTTCGCCATGGCTTCCAAACCCGGTGACCACATCCGTCTCGGCCTGTTCGTACTGGCAGGTTCCCTCCTGCTCATCGTGGGGCTGTACATGCTGGGCTCCAAGCGCAACCTCTTCCGCAGCACGGTACAGGTAAGCACCACCTTCCAGAACGCGGCCGGCCTTCGACCCGGCAACAATGTGCGCTATGCCGGCATCAACGTGGGCACCGTGGAGGAGGTGAGCATCATCAACGACACCTCGGTACGCATCACCATGGCCATCCGCGAGGACGAGGCCGTTCATATCCTGGACAATGCCATTGCCAACCTGGGCTCTGACGGTCTCATGGGCAACAAGCTCGTGAACATCGGACCGGGCCATGGCACGGGCAACCCCATCGCGGCCGGCTCGGTGCTCGCCAGCAGTGTACCCTTGGATACGGACCTGATGATGCGCACCCTGGACCGCACCAACGCCAACATGGCCGCCATCACGGACGACCTTCGGGAACTGAGCAGCAATATCAATCGTCCGGGCGGGATCGTCCACGTCCTGAGCGATACCACATTGGCCATCAACGTCCGCAACTCCCTGGTGGACCTGGAGCGTTCCGTGAGCCATGTGCGCAATGCCACCGCGAACGTGGATGCCATGCTCGCCGATGTGCGTGCGGGAAAGGGCGCACTGGGCATGCTGGTGAGCGACCCCGCGGCCGAGCAGCAAGTGCGCCAATGGTTGGTGACCATGCAGCAACTGGCCGACAGTCTCGCTGAAGCGAGCGCCCAGGTGGACCGCTTCGCCAAGGGCCTAAACACTTCGGGCACCCTGGGCCACACACTAACGCAGGATACCGCGGCCGCCGGCAACGTGCGACGCACCATCCAACAGCTCGAAAAGAGCAGTTACACGCTCGATGAGGACCTGAAGGCCCTGCAGAGCAACTGGTTCTTCCGTGGGTACTTCGAGGACCAGGAAAAGGCCAGGGCCAAGGAACTGAAGCGTCAAGGCAAAAGCCGTCCGTGACGCCACTGCGCACGACAGGATAGACGTCACGGCAGAAAGCGTTCCTGCTCGTTCGGCGAAGGCAGGCGACAGGCATCACGCCGACCGAACCACCGATAGCGGTTCCGTGCTATCCAGCCATACACCGCATCGCGCAGGAAGGCGGGCACCACGCGTAAAACGTTCGCGAGCCTCCAGCCACCACCCAGGTGCGCCACCGCCCGCAGTGCGGCATCGGAACGCAGGTGCATCCCACGGTCATCGAGCAGCACGAAGCTGTCGAGGTCATTGATGCGCTCAGCAGGAAGTAGTTCAGCGGCCGTGCGCCCCTGCAATGGAGCAAAACGCAGCACCCCCTTGCGGTCCCAGCTCAACAGGCGGTCCACGGAAGCGTTGCAGAGCCCGCAAACGCCGTCGAAGAAGACAATGGGATGAGGCCTTGGGGATCCAGTGGGCATGGGTGGACAAAACTAGGCGCATCGCTGGCGGACCGGCACCTCCCAGAACGCAGAAGCGCCCACGCATTGCTGCGAGGGCGCTTCCCTATGGTCGTTCGTCAGGCGGTCACTGGGCCACCACCAAGCGCTCGGTGTAGCGCTTGCTACCGGCAGTGATGTTCACCATGTAGAGGCCGCTGGCCATCCCGGTCAGCTCCAGCACTTGGTACACCATGCCATCGTTCACCGCGATCGTGCGGCTGCTTACCACGGCACCGGTCAGGTCGTAGATGTCCACGCTCACGGTGTTCACCCCTTCCTCCACAGCGCTCAGGCTCACCGTGAGCTGCTCGCCGTTGTTCGGGTTGGGGAACATCGCCAGTTTCGCATCACCCGTGGCCACCGTGCTGCCACCGTTCACGCTCATCGCGTTCGGACTGCCCGTGATCGTCACGTTGCACTCATCGCCCCAAGGCAGGCTGGTCACGCACCATGCACCGTTCTTGAAGGCACGCACCTGCACCTGGTAGGTGCCGTTGTCCAGTGCGGGGGTCCAGTTCAGGTTCACGTAATAGGTGGTCGCCGTACGCACAACTGGTTGCGCTAGCTCTGCACTGTTGAAGCGGAACTGATACTGCGTGGCACCCTCCACCGGACGGGCATATATGCGGTTGTTGCCACCCCAGGTGCGCGTCACGTTGCAGCTGAAGAACTGGTTGCCGGGGATGTCCATTAGCTTGGTGAAGGGGCACAGGGCACGCGTCGGATCGATCTTGAAGCGGCACACGGGACCCCATGCGCTGTTGGTGCCGTTCACACGGCTGCGCACCTTCACGTTCATCAACTGGCCGAACGGGATCTGGTTGGGGCTCCAGTTGTTGATCTGCATGTGGCAGGCACGGGTGGCGCTGGCGGGACCGAAGCCATCGCTGGTGGCGTGGTTGCGGAACTTGGCGTAGCCGTAAGTGCCGTTGGGGTCGAAGATCCAGAACTGGTATCCGTCGTCCGTTTGGTCGCCCACCCCCCATTGTGCGCTCACCGAAGTGTTGGGGGCCGCTACCAGGAACTGGTTGTTCACCCAATCGAGCTTGTCACAACTGGTGTAGATCAGCTTGTCGGAGCCCATAGGCAGGCAGAAGCCGCCGTTGCCTACAACCGCGCTCACAGAGCCGAAGTTGCCGTTGTTACGGTTGTCGATGATGCGCTGGGCGCCGTTCAGCGTGCGCAGGATGTAACCACCGTTGGCGATACCATCGCCACCCGCATCGAATACACGGAGGTAATAGCAGCCGTTCGGCAGACAGGTATGGTCCGTGAGCGTCACATTGCTCGGGTACGTCCCTCCCCCACTGTCCATCAGATCGCCCGTACCCTGCTGGCGGATCTCCCAGGTGGTCTGTGCACCGTTCGCATCGGTGCGGAACTCCAGGATGAGGTCATTCGTGCAGAAGATGAGCGAGCCTGCGCATGTGCATGCTCCCGTGATCACATCATTAGAGGTGCTATTGTTCCCATCATTGCACGGCGCACCGATAGGCCCCAAGGCGCAGCCGCAACTTCCGCCTTGGGCAGCCCCGCTGGGCACATAAGCCTCGGCTACGCTCACGTTGGTCAATGTCGCATGACGACCACCGGCCAGGTCGACCACCATACCATCCGGCTCCTGCCCATCTTCGATCCGATAATGGCCCACCAGGTCCGCAGCTTGCGGATGCCCGATCAGATCATAGGCACAATGGAACTGCGCTATGCTGGAACCGGGCAATACCGCATCCCATACCCGGAGATCATCGATACGTCCGGTGAAGGGGTACTGTACCGTATTGGTCCATCCCGAAACCTGCAAGGCCCCGATCGCCGGATAGCCCATGAACGAGCCACCACCACTGCCGGTCAACAGACCCGTACCAGGCTGCTCCACCCCATTGTAGTATATGCGGCATTCATCAGTGATCAGGTCGAGGGTGGCAGCGACGTGCACCCATTGCCCCAGGATGAGCGGTGTTGTTGCAACCTTGCCAAGCAGGCGTGTACTGTATGCGGTCGGCGAGATCAACGCCGTCAAATGACCACCCGGATCCACTCGAAAGGACAATACTTGGTAGTCCATCCCTGTGCACGGGGAGTTAGGGTCATTGCAGACCGAGTAGATCTCCCCGAAATCGAAGGCATCCGGTCGTATCCATGCTTCCACCGTGATCTTCGGGCCGATGGTGATCGCCGGAGCGGACAAGGTGGAGGCATGTTGAAAGGCACCGTTAAGGCTCAAGGCCAGATCGACGTCCTGGTAGATGGGAGTACCCACACAGGCACAACTGCCATCCAACTGGTCGTTGATGGTCCCCGGGTCGTTGTCATCACAAGAGGACCCTGGCAAGGCCACGTTCACTGTCACCGCCACGCGCTGGCTTTGTAACTGGCCATTGAAGTTGGCCACATAGTAGGTCGTTGAAGTGTTCAGCACAGGTGTTGTGAAGGACGCGCTTGTCGAGATCGGAACCGTGGCCGTGGGGCTGTCGAACCAGCGGTAAGCATCGCCACCGGAGGCGGTCAATATCGCTGACCCTGCACCGCACAGGCTCGCACCATTCGCCGTGGGCAGCGGCACATCGCCGTTGAAATAATATTTGTTGGCGAGATAGGTGTTCACCTGTTCCAGTTCACCGGGGCTCATCGCCTTGTTATAAATGAGCACTTCCGCGATGTAACCGTTCAGCACTTCCCATCCGGTGCTCGACGCTCCAATACGCACCTGGTTCAAGGAGGGCTGGTTGTTCGCGATCGACACCGTATTGGAGAAGATGCCGCTCTTGTAACAATCCATGGTGGTGTTGGACGTACGGTTCATGGCCACTATCCCCCAAGCGTTAACAGGAAGTGTGGTCACATTGAAATTGGAACTGCCCACACCATCGTAGAAACCATAGTAGCTAGGGAATGCCCCGAACTGCCATGTTGTACCACTACCATAGTAGGTCTGCACGAAGGCACCATAGCCTGCACCGCTCACGCAACTGTTCCCCAAGGTGCGTGCCACCACGAAAATGGCGCCCCGCTTGCTGGGGAATGTCTGAAATGCGGGGTCATCAAAAGCCCGTTATTGCAGAAAAGCTGGACGGACGGATACCCATTGATGAGCGACTCCACCTTTTGAACATTTCCGCTGGCCGTGGCATGCCTGCCATTTCCGCTCTGGTCCAACCACTGGGTCACCTGTGCTCCACTGGTGACAACCCCAACATCCGCTCGCAACCACAAGGCCAGCGAATCCACAGGCACCTGGCCAATGGCCTGCAACCAAACAAGGATGACAACGATCGATGTTCCAACTCGCATCTTCTGGTGGGGTTAAGGTCCTTCTGGTCCGATCGGGAAATAGTTCACTTCGTGCGGTACATCATCACCTTGGGGTTGTCGAAGCGCACGAAGCGATCACCTGCGTGGTCGAACCGCGGGCGATAGCAGCCCTCCAACTTGCCCAGGATGGCGCCCGTGGCCGGATCGAAGCGAATGAACTCGTTGCGGTCATCCACGTCCTTGCCGGTCCAAACTATGAAGGCCTCACCGCGCATTTCGGTCAGCAGGCACTTGCCGGTGCTGGTCGCATAGCGCTGTTTCAGTTCAGCGTCCACCTGGGCGATACCCTTCTCGCCTTCCACCATGAACGCATCGCCAAATGGATAGATCCACCGGGCCTTGCCGATGGTCTTGCTGTTGTACTCCCCTTGCTTCATCACCTTGCCCGAGGCCGCGTCGAACACGTAGACGTTCTTCTCCCCACAGGCGTAGACCTTTCCGTTGCCGCTGATGATGTTGCATTCGGACCGTTTGAAATTGTCCGACAGGTCCATGGCGTCGGTGCTCCATGTGGGCTTGCCCGTAGCGGCGTCGTAAGCCCGCAGGCTGGTGCTGCCCTCGAAGGTGTACTCCACCTTATAGGTACCATCGCCCACGCCACCGTTCGCGCTCGGCACAAAGACCTCATTGCGCACCAGACCTCCGAACCGGGCGATCAGATTACCACCGTCGAGCACAAGTTCGGAGACGATATCATCGTTCTTGAGCTTGTCCGCAGTCCACAGCACGGAACCGGTATTGAGGTCGAGCTTCTTGATGGTCCGTTCGCCCTTGCTGAAGTCGCATACATAGACCCCGTCCGCAGCAGGAACCGGCATGGCCGCTTTGCCAATGATCTGCTTGGCTTTCAGGCCCACACTGGTCTCGGTATTGTCAAAGGTGGTGCTCCAGAGCAATTTGCCCGAAGCAAGATCAATGCACGTGATCCCTTCGTACACCACGAAGACCCGGCCATGGCCCGTGCTCACATCGAGGATCACTTCACCATCATCGGCAGGCAGCATATCGTAGACCATGTGCGCCACCACCTTGCCCTTGAACTCGTTCTTCCATGCGTATTTCCCGCTGGCAGAAACAATGATGTTGAGCTCCGTACCCCCCATGGCGCTCTTCACCTTTTTATCATCATAGCTTACGGCGATGGATGTACCGGTGGCATCATCGAAACAACTGGTGTGGTTGATGCGCTTGCCGACCATGGCCTTGCGTTTCTGTTGTGGCACCTCGTTGGTGCGTGCGGCCAACTGTTCCTTGGCGACCACCTCGCCGGTGCGATAGTCGAGGTGGGTGACCTCCCTCGGCGCGTTCTTGTCCTTCTGGGTGATGACCTCAATGGTCCGGCTGTCGTGGTAGGCGGTCCAATCCTCGCACTTCTTCACGCCGAACCGCTCCTTGAAATTGCACTTCCAAAGTGGCTTGCCGGTGGCGCCGTCCAGCATTTCGATCTCGGTCATGTCGCCAGCGACCACATAGGCCAGGTCCGGTGAAACGGCGTTCCATTCGGGGTTCACGGAGAACTTGGCCTCCCACACTTTGGGGAACTCCTTCTGTGCTGAAAGGACGAGAGGAATGGACAAAGCGAAAAGCAACATATGGCGCATGGCTCGTTGTATTGGGGCTCGGCAAAAGTGGCCCTCACTCCGTTCGAAGGCAATACCACTTTCATGCGAGCCCCTCGGCCAGGCCGTGCTCAGCGAGGGTAGAGCTTGTTCAGCGCATCGGTGCGCGAGCTCACGTGGAGCTTTTCGTACAGGTTCCGGACATGCGTTCGCACCGTGTCCACGCTCACGGAAAGCCGGACCGCGATCTCTTTGTAGCGATAGCCCTGTGCCAATTGGTCCAGCACTTGCCGCTCGCGTTCGGTGAGCTGCCCGATCTCAGGTGCGGGCGTATGCTGGACGGCCAATGCCTTGATGACACGGCGTGCGATACCAGGGCTCATGGGAGAACCTCCGGCGTGCATGTCGCAGACGGCATCCACCACCTGTTCCGGCGCGGCACCCTTCACCAAATAACCCGTGGCCCCTGAACAAATGGCCTGATACAAATGGTCATCATCATCCTGCACCGTGCTGACGAGGAACTGGACCTCCGGCAGCTTGGCCTTCACCTTGCGCATCGCCGTTACGCCATCGATACCGGGCAGCCCGATATCCATGATGACGACCTCGGGACCATCGATGGCCACGCGCTCCAGGAACCCCTCTGCATCGCGATACTGTCCGACCAGTTCCAGTCGGGCATCATCTGCGACCGCCTCGCAAATGGCATTGCGCAGAACCTCGTCGTCCTCCACCACCGTGACCCGGATACCCATGGCTCAAAGATCGAGGGCGGATACGGGTCCCACAAGACGGATGCATGTACCACCGCCCAAAGGAGCATCCATGATCAACTGGCAGCCCAGCTCCGAGGCCCGCTGTTGCATGTTGACCAGACCGTGCCCACCTCCCTCGGACCCCACCTCTCCCAGCCCACGTCCATTATCACGCAGCTCCAGCCGGAAGTGGTCCGTGTCCATGACGAAGAGCAGGTCCACGCGGTCGGCCCCGCTGTACTTAAAGGCATTGTGTGCCGCCTCCTTGGCAATGAGGTACAGGTCGCGCTTGGCCATACTGCCCACCATCCGTTCGGGCAAGGGGACGGGAAGGTCGATCCGGCACATGACATGGCCTTCGGCGAACAGGTCCTGCACATGGTCCCTGATCCGTAGCAGCACATCGGCGAGCTCACCACCACGTGGATCGTTCACCCATACCACATCGCGCAGGTCATCCATCAGTTCTTGTGAAAGGGCCCGGACCTTCTCCACCTGATCAACGGCCGGTGCGCCGGAACGTGCATGCTTCTCAGCGGAACGTGCAAGGACCGTTATCCGCGCCAGTCCACTGCCCACGTCATCATGCAGGTCCTGTGCGATACGGGCGCGTATGCGCAGTTCCTTCATCTGCTGCTCGGCCTTCTCCATCCGGCGGCGCACACGCCGGCGATAGATGAGGAACCCAAGCCCTCCCGCCACCAACACCACGAGCGAACCCGCCAGCACGAACGCCCACGGAGAGGCCCAGAACGGCAACGGCACCCACAGCACCAGGATCTCGACGGGCTCCGATGCCATACCATCCGCATTGACGCCCACCACCTCCACGGACCACTCCCCGTCGGGCATGTTCGTCAACTCCAAGGGACGGTCGGCCGGTCGCTCCGTCCAATCGCGGTATCCCGGGATGCGGTAGCGATACCTGTTCAGCTCTGGCGCGGTCATCTCCAGCACGGCCAGGTCGATGCGCAAGCTGTTCCTGCCATAGGGAAGATCGATGTGAACAGCGCCGTTCCCGATCGGCAGGTCCACCAGCGAATCCTGGACGGTCAAGGCCACGACGGCCACCTGGGGCCTGTCGTCATCCACCACCGGACCACCCGGCATGAACTGGTTGAACCCGTTGACGCCGCCGAAGTAGAGCCTACCGCTCGCGGACCGGAAATAGGCGCTGGAATTGAACTCCTTGCTCTGAAGGCCCTGATCGATGGTGTACTGGAGCACATGGCCCCGCTCCGGATCGAACCGGCACAGCCCATCGTTGCTGGAGATCCACCAACCGCCCCGACCGTCCGGCAGCAAGCCATACAGGAACTGGTCCGGCATGCCATCATGGATCGTCCAATGCCTGCGCACCTGAAGGTCCGCGCTGTCCAGCAGGTACAACCCATCATTGGTGGTCATCCACAGCCCTTTCCCCGGTTCGTTCACCACAGAGGTGATGCGGACATGGTCCAGGACCCCCTTGATGGGCACCTGCGCATCGGCCCGCCAGGCCACCACGGGCGTGACGGAGGATGACATGAAAAAGACCTGGCCGCTTACAGCATGGATGCTCGAAGGGATGGCGGGCAATGACCCCAGGTAGGAGACCATGTTCGGTACGTCCATACCGACCATGGAACGTCCATGGCCATTAGGAACGATGCGTGCCACCCGGTCACGATCCACCAGGATGGCATCCCCCTCCGGACCGAGTAGTATGGTGATGAGCCAAGGACGCTCAAGATGGAAGACCAGCCGTCCATGGCTGGGGTCGATGGCGAATACCGCCAGATCGTCCTGCACCCAAATGAGGCCATGGCGATCCCGGAACGGTCGCCGCAGGTCGTGCCCTGCAAGAACTGCCATCGTCGAGGCCGGCAGTTCCAAGGGTGACATGTGGCCCGTCCGCTCATCGAACAGGGCCACCCCCCCTTGAAAGAAGCTCACCAGCACGCGGTGATCATCCCATTGGGCGAAACCCCTCACGAACCATGACGGAGGTTCCCAAGGGAGCCCCTGGCCGGGCATGCAACGCCCGAACTTGATGCGCTGCGGGGCGATCTTGAAGACACCCTTGCCGTCGCTGCCCACCCATGTATTGCCCTGCCGGTCGAATGCGATGCATGTGATCTCCAGGGGACGCTCATTCGATGGTAGCAACGGATAAACCTGCAGGATTTGCAGGTCTTCATCCAGCACCAGCATGCCCACTCCTGAAAGCCCCAGCCAAAGCGTTCCGTCCGCCCCCCTGGCCACCAGCTTGTTGCCCCAGGAAGCATGCAGGTAAGGTCGGAGCTCACCCGGCAGCGCTCTTCTCCCCAGTTCAGCGGACCAGGTCCAGGCATCTCCTTGTGTCAGGACCAGCCATTTGTCCTTCAAGCGCAAGAGACCGGTGAATTTGTGCCTTTCCGGGTTCGGTAGCACCACTGCACTTAATGAACCGTCAACCGCTAGGGTGAGCAGCGTGTCCAAGCCCACCAATTGAGTAAGCACCCCGGTACCAGGGTCGTAATAGGACACATAGGATGCGAGATGCGGAATGTGCTGACGTTCCGCCCTCCCATGGCCCAAGCGGAGCAGGTCACCAGAGAGCGGTGAATAGAACAGTGCGTGCTTCCCGCTCGCGTCCAACACACGCCAGCAACCATCCAGCGCGATCGTGGGACCCGTTCGCTCACGGACGAATCGACCTGTACGCCTGTCCAATAGGTCCATGCCTATGCGAGTGCTCACCCACAGATACCCATCATCGCGCTCGGCCAGGCCCCAGATGCTGTTGTGAAGGAGGCTTGCGGTATCGCGTGGATCGTGCTTGTAAACACGGAAATGTCGGCCATCGAACCGGGCCAGGCCATCACCTGTACCCAACCAAATGAAGCCTTCGCGGTCCTGGACCACATGGTTCACAAGGCTTTGAGGGAGCCCTTGGACCACGTCATAGCGGGTCACCTCCGCCTGCTGTGCGGCAGCGGTAAGAACGACCGGGACGCTGATGAGGAGGAGTCGATGGAGCAAGTTCCGGCAAGATAACCGGAGATGCAATTGATGAATGAGGCGTGGTCCAGTGCAATTGGATCCGGCTCCGCGATACGCCGAGTTTGCCCGGGTTCCTGGGAGGGTCGAACCTCGCCGTCAAGCACTCGCACCTAAGCGCGCTCACCCGAGCATGAACGGCGCCATTAAGGGAACGCCCCGCGGCCTTCGCGCGGGGCGTTCCCTTTCTTGTTCGATCCTTCGCTCAGTCCATCAATTGCTGATCACCAAGCGTTCAGTGTATCGGTCGTTGCCGACGGTGATGTTCACCATGTAGAGGCCGCTGGCCAATTCGGTCAGCTCCAGCACCTGGTACACCATGCCGTCGTTCACTGCGATCGTGCGGCTGCTTACCACGGCACCGGTCAGGTCGTAGATGTCCACGCTCACCGTGTTCACACCTTCCTCCACAGCGCTCAGGCTCAGGGTGAGCAGATCGCCACGGTTGGGGTTGGGGAACATCGCCAGCTTGGCATCGCCCGTGGCCACGGTGTTGCCACCGTTCAGGCCCATGGCCGTGCTGCCCGTGATCGTCACGTTGCACTCATCGCCCCAAGGCAGGGAGGTCGCGCACCATACGCCGTTCTTGAAGGCACGCACCTGCACCTGGTAGGTACCGTTGGGCAGGGCGGGCGTCCAGTTCAGCTGAAGCACAGGTGTGGTGGTGGTGCGGATCACCGGAGCAGCCAGCTCGGAATTGTTCCAGCGGAACTGGTACTGCGTGGCGCCGTCCACGGCCTTGGCCACCACTTTGCTCAGCGAGCTGCCACCCCAGGTGCGGGTAACACCGCAGCTGAAGTTCGCGTTGCCGGGGATGTCCACCAGCTTGGTGAAGGGGCATGCGGCACGCACCGGATCGATCATAAAGCGGCATACAGGGCCCCAGGGCAGGTTGTTGCCGTTCACACGGCCACGCACCTTCACGTTCATCATCACGTTCGCAGGGATCTGAGCGGGGCTCCAGTTGTTGATGCGGGCGTGGCAGGCACGCGTGGCACCGGTACCGAAGCCGTCGCTGGTGGCGTGGCTGCGGAACTTGCTGTAGCCGTAGGTGCCGTTCGGATCGAACCACCAGAACTGGTAGCCGCTGGTGGTGTTGGTAACGCCGAACTGGGCGCTCACGGCCGGGTTGGGTTCGGCCACAATGAACTGGTTGCTCACCCAGTCCATCTTGTCGCAGCTGGTGAAGATCAGCTTGTCGCCACCCAAGGGCAGGCAGAAGCCGCCGTTGTTGATCACCGCGCTTACAGCGCCGCTGTTGAAGTTGCCACGGTTGTCGATGATGCGCTGGGCGCCGTTCAACGTGCGCAGGATGTAGCCACCACCGTTGAGGATACCATCTCCACCGCTATCCAGTACGACCAGGTAGTAGCAACCGTTGGGCAGGCAGGTGCCGTCCGTCAAGGTCACGTTGTTCTGGTAGGTTCCGCCACCGCTCTGCACCAGGGTGTTGGTGCCTTGCTGGCGCAGTTCCCAAGTGGTCTGGGAACCGTTGCCGTCGGTCTTCACCTCCAGCACCAGGTCGGTGCCCCCTATCACCACGGCAATATCCTCGCCATCCATGCATCCAGCGGCATTGGTGGCATCAACGGAATATGTCGTAGAGGTCACGGGCGACACAGTGATGCTGCTGGTGGTCTCGCCCGTGCTCCATTCGTAGGTCTCGGCATTCGTGGCCGTCAATGCGCTGGGCACACCGGGGCATATCGCACCCGCAGGGCCGCTCACGTTCAGATCGAATTCGCCTTGCACCACTTCCACCTCGTTGCTCCAGGTGACGAAGCCGAGCGCGGAAGTGCTGCGGCATCGGAAATAGCTCGTGGTGCTTACATCATCGATCCACACGTGCTGGCCGATGGCACCGGGCACCTCAACGAACTGGCTGGTCGGACAACCGGAGCCGCTGCACGTTGACCTCATCCATTGGTGCTCAATGTCGGATTCACTAGCGAAGTCGATCAGCTTCAGCAGAACGGTGTTATCGCCATCGCACACGAGCTCGCCGCCAGCCATCGCGTCCAGTTCAGGCGGTACGCATCCGCAGGCGGGGGCGAGCGCCATGGTCACTTGAACGGTCTGTTCCGCAGTGAAGGGCATGCCGGTGCCCAGATCGATGCCTTCGACGGAATGCGTGATCGGATAACTGCCGCTGCGCAAGTAGTAGTGCGAGGGCGCCGCTGCGGTGGAGGTCTGGCCATCGCCGAAGGTCCATGTGTGTGATGTGATCTGCAGGTTGGCCGGCGGTGGTGAGGGGGTGAGACCGATGGACGTGCCGTTCAGGTTGTAGGAGAACTTGGCCGTACCCCCTCCGCCACCGGGCGGTGGTGGCGGCGGCAAGGCGCATGACACTTTCACCGTCTTGCAGAATTTCGTCCAGTTGCCTTTCCCGCAGTAGGCCCAGAGGCAGATGGTGTAAAAGCCCGAGCCCAGGTTGCAGAACGTCGGGTTGGCCTGGGTGGAGAAATTGCCGTTGCTCAACGTCCAGTAGTAGAAATTGGATCCGGTGCAGCCGCCGGGCAGTACCGGCGATGCGCTGATGCAGCAGTTCGATGTGGTCACGTTGATCCCCGTGGGCAGGCAGCAGGGCGGCGTGCAATTCACCGTGACCTGCTTGCAGACCTGGTGGTAGGTGGTTACACCGCTGGCATCCGTGCAGCAATCCACGTGGCACACCGTGTAGGTGCCTGAACCGGGGAAGCAGAAACTCGTGATGTCCCCGGCCATCGTGACCTGGATATTGCCGAAGGTCCAGTACTCACAGCCACCGGGGTTGCCATCCGGAGTGAGGTCCTGGAAGCTGACGCAGCAGCCACTGACGTTGAAGGTGAAATCCGCGTCGAGCGGGCAGGGTGTCGGGCAGGTGACTTGTATCGTCTGGCACAAGGTGTCACGGCAGGTCACGCCGTTCGTGCCGAAGCGGCAATCGGAGTAGCAGATCGTGTAGGTGCCGCTGGTCCCGAAGGTGTAGTTGGCGGTGCCCGCGTTGGCGGTGAAGAGCACGTTGTTGGAGATGTCGTACACGGTGAAGAGCGCGCAGACGTTCGGGTTGTTCGCCGTGAAGGTGTAGTTGCACGCCGCGCCCGGGCTGATCGTGAAGTTGGGATCCACCGTGCAGTTGTTGCACACCTGTACCGTGCTGGCCAAGGGGACGTCCGTGTAAGTGCCCGGCGTGACCACGAAGGTGTCCAGCTGGTGGTTGGCCGGGCCCTCGATGATGTTGATGGGGGTCGACACGAAACCAGGATCGATGGAATCGCACGCATTCCCGCCGTTCATGTTCGGATGCACCACGTAGTTCTCCTGCTCGGTGCCGATGTCCTCGAAGGCCGCCATGGCCATCTCGTTCACCGCCAGTTGCCCGAAGAGCTTGGGATAGAAGATGCGCGGATGGCCACCGGTCTGATAACTGTCGTAGATGGTGGTGTTGGGATTGTAGCCGGCTGACTGGACGGGATAGGCGTACTTGATCCCAGGATCGACAGCCTGTGTCGTATCCTTCGCGTAGCGGAAGGTGAAGGGGAAGAAACCGGTGGTGCTACCCGCCGTTTGGTTGTGCCCATAGCCGGAGATGAGCACCGTGCTGGACGCGCACGTGGAGCCGAACTCGTAGAGGTAATAGCCGGGCGTGCTGGTGACGATGTGCCGCGTCTTGGGGAAGATGATGTTGCCGGTCCCTTGTTCGAACGTGATGAAGCCGCCGCCCTGGACGAGGCTGTGGTTCGTGATCTGGTAGAGTTCCATGGGAACGGGCTGATCGTCGAACGCAGCGGCCGCCGCCACGGAGGTGTGGCCCGCCACGTTGGTATCGTGGTAGATCTTGGTCCACATCAGCGCGCCGCTCATGCTGATCTCCGTGGCCATGGCCACCTGGCCGCCGGTGGGTGAAGTACCCGATCCGCCCACGAAGTAGCTCTTCGCCCCTGCCCACATGTAGGTGCCGTGCGAGCACATGTCCCAGTCCGGCGATCCTAACGGGATGGGCGAGTCCAGCTTCGCCATCCATTGAAAGGTGAGCGCATCGGTCAGTTTCAGGGCGTAGCCGCTCTTGGGGTCCGTCGGGTTATAGCCCACCGCTTCGAAACCAGTGATCAGGTAACCACCAGCCGGGTCGGGTAGGAAATAGAGATTGGGGTTGGGCTGTTGATAGAACGCGCTGTTGATGATGTTGAGCGCGGGGGTGTGGCGGTTGTTGCCGGGCACCTGGATGTTCACCTTCGCCACGAAGTTGAAGTTGGTGTCGACCTGCAGCACAAAGCCCAGGTCCAGCCCGCCGACCTGCTCGTAGCCGCAGATCAGGTAGGTATGGTTGTTCCCGCGGCATACGTCCAATGCCACTTCGTTCCCGCTGGGCGAGAAGAAGATCTTGTCCAGCACCACGTTCCCACCGGCGTCGATCTTCATCAGGTGGATGTCCTTGGTGGTGCCCATCGTCGTGCTGGCCTGTATGTAGTGTTTCTTGGCGATGGACTGCACCACAGCCGTGTGATCATCGGACATCAGGTGCACGTATGCGTTGGCGAATTGGGCAGTGCAGATGGGTGACCATGCGATCACCATCGTGAAAATGGCGATGGTCCTGAGCGCAGCGAACATGGTGGCGGGGTGCTGGGTGGTTTCGGAACAGGGGTCGACCGGGATGGCCTTTGGCACAACCCGATCAAATGTATCCAGGGTTCGGTGATATCCAAGTTGCATATTGAAGTCCCGCGTTTTGTGACATGGATGCGTCCTTTGGGTTCGACATGCACGAAAGTTGGGCAGAATGGACCTAGTGCAAAAGCGAAAGGCGCCCTCTCGGGCGCCCTTCTGAATGATAGCTCTCGACTGAGTTTTACTCCGTCAGCACCACCATCGTACGTTTTCTAACGGATCACTCGGCTAGCACCAGAACCGTGTTGTTCAACACCTCCACCACACCACCCTTCACCGGGAAGAGCTCTTCACCCTTCTCGGTCCTCACCTTCACGTCGCCGGCCTTCAGCACGGTGATCAGCGGCGCATGGTTGTTCATGAAGCCCATGCTGCCATCCACACCGGGCACGGTCACGCTGGTGGCCTCGCCCTTGAAGAGCTCCTTGTCGGGGGTGATTATTTCAACGCGCATTGATCGTGAGGTTGTTGGGGCGCGTCATGACGCGCCCGTACATCAGGCCTTCGCGGCCTCAGCGAGCATTTTCTTACCGGCCTCGATCACATCCTCGATGCGGCCCTTCAGGTTGAAGGCGGCCTCGGGGTACTCGTCCATCGCACCGTCCATGATCATGTTGAAGCCCTTGATGGTCTCCTCGATGGGCACCATGACACCGGGCAGACCCGTGAACTGCTCGGCCACGAAGAAGGGCTGGCTGAGGAAGCGCTGCACACGACGGGCGCGGCTCACGGCCAGCTTGTCGTCCTCGCTCAGCTCGTCCATACCGAGGATGGCGATGATGTCCTGCAGTTCCTTGTAGCGCTGCAGGATGGCCTTCACGCGCTGGGCGCAGTTGTAGTGCTCGTCGCCCACGATGGCAGGCGTGAGGATCCGGCTGGTGGAATCCAGGGGGTCCACAGAGGGGTAGATACCCAGCTCGGCGATCTTCCGGCTCAATACCGTGGTGGCATCGAGGTGGGCGAATGTCGTTGCGGGTGCGGGGTCGGTCAGGTCATCCGCAGGCACGTATACGGCCTGTACCGAGGTGATGGAACCGCGCTTGGTGGAGGTGATGCGCTCCTGCATGGCACCCATTTCGGTGGCCAGGGTGGGCTGGTAACCCACGGCGCTCGGCATACGACCGAGCAGTGCGCTCACCTCGGAACCGGCCTGGGTAAAGCGGAAGATGTTGTCCACGAAGAAGAGGATGTCACGGCCGCCGCTCTGCTCATCGCCATCACGGAAGTACTCGGCGAGGGTGAGACCGCTGAGGGCCACACGGGCACGGGCCCCGGGAGGCTCGTTCATCTGTCCGAAGATGAAGGTGGCCTGGCTTTCAGCGAGCTTGGTGTAGTCCACCTTGCTCAGGTCCCAGCCGCCCTTCTCCATGCTGTGCACGAAATCGTCACCATACTTGATGATGCCGCTCTCGATCATTTCGCGGAGCAGGTCGTTCCCTTCGCGGGTACGCTCACCCACGCCAGCGAACACGCTGTAGCCGCTGTAGCCCTTGGCGATGTTGTTGATCAGCTCCTGGATCAGCACCGTCTTGCCCACACCAGCACCACCGAACAATCCGATCTTACCACCCTTTGCGTAGGGTTCGATGAGGTCGATCACCTTGATCCCGGTGAACAGGATCTCGGTGCTGGTGGTGAGGTCCTCGAACTTCGGGGCCTCGCGGTGGATGGGGTAGCTCTTGCCGGTATTCACGGCCTTCATGCCATCGATCGGTGAGCCGGTCACATTGAACAGGCGGCCTTTGATGGCATCGCCCACGGGCATGCTGATGGGCTGGCCCATGCCTTCCACCTTGGTGCCGCGCGACACGCCGTCGGTGCTTTCCATGCTGATGGCCCGCACGGTGTCCTCACCGATGAGCTGCTGGGTCTCCAGTACCAGGATGCTGCCATCCGGACGGGTGATGTGGAGAGCGTCGTAGATGTTGGGCAGGTCCTTACCGGCCTCGAAGCGAACGTCGACCACGGGTCCGATGACCTGGACGACCTTTCCGATGTGCTTGGACATGAGCGGGTTGTGCTGTTTGGGGGACATTGCCCCCGTTTTGCGGCCGCGAAGGTAGGGCTTGCCAACGGAAGCGGCAACCGCGTGTTGAGATCTTGGCGTCCCCTCGACCCCACTTGCCCGTTCCCTTCCCGGCCTTGTCCCAAGCGTTCCGGGGCTTTCCGGTCGTTGGCCCGGTCATCCACCCGTCCGACAGGTATCAACAGCTATGGGGCCGCGCACGCGCGCCGGACATGTGGTCACGGGACCGACCTTTGTGCCCGACCTCCCCATGCGCGTCCACACCGACCTGGCCTCCTTTGCCAACGTGCGCCGCCCCGTGCTCACCACGGGCACCTTCGACGGCGTACACCGCGGCCACCGCACCATTCTGGACAGGCTTACTG
>Ga0209985_10001362_pt1 | contig 24154 bp, 19 predicted proteins | sample NOAtaG_FD_187305 | JGI IMG/M metagenome (GOLD analysis project Ga0209985, IMG submission 187305) | Freshwater lake microbial communities from Lake Erie, under a cyanobacterial bloom - NOAA_Erie_Diel6S_1000h metaG (SPAdes) (version 2) | ecosystem: Environmental > Aquatic > Freshwater > Lake ...
CACGTTGGTCAGTTTCTTTTCTTTTACCGGATTCACCACGAGATCATTGTCTCGGGAATGAATACCGATAATCATGCCTTCGTAGAGCGCATCTCCCGGGCTTACAAACATCCGGCCACGCTCCTGAAGCTTCCATAAAGCGTAGGCCACCGCATTGCCATCATCCTGCGAGACCAAAACGCCATTACGCCGATCAATCATGGTGCCTTTAAAGGGGCCGTAGTCATCAAAGACATGGCTCATCAGTCCGGTGCCCCGGGTCATGGTGAGAAACTCGCCCTGAAAACCGATCAGCCCGCGGGCCGGAATGCGATAGTCCAGCCGAACCCGGCCACGACTATCGGGCACCATATCCAAAAGCTCGCCCTTGCGAACACCCAAATCCTCCATCACCGGGCCCTGGTGGTCCTGCTCCACATCCAGAGTTAAGGTCTCATACGGCTCAAGACGTTCGCCATCGGCCGCAGTCTTAAACACCACCCGCGGACGAGACACGGCGAGCTCATAGCCTTCACGCCGCATATTCTCTAAAAGAATAGTCAGATGCAGCTCGCCCCGGCCAGAAACCACAAACGTATCGGAATCCTCGCCAAACTCAACCCGTAACGCAACGTTGGACTTCAGCTCCCGCTCGAGACGCTCGCGTATCTGACGGCTGGTCACAAACTTGCCTTCGCGGCCGGCAAGCGGAGAGGCATTGACCATGAAGTTCATGGTCAGCGTCGGCTCGTCGACTTGCAGCATCGGCAGAGGTTCGATGTGGTCCTGGGCACAAACCGTTGTGCCGATATTTAATTCATCAATTCCATTGATGAGCACAATATCGCCCGCCTCTGCGACTGGAACCACCTCACGCTCAAGGCCCTTGAATTTCAGAATCTGATTGACGCGGGCTTTTCTCGGCGCACCCTCGGACCCATCTTGGATGATGACATCCTGTAGAGACTTTAATCGGCCACGGTTAATCCGGCCAATACCAATTTTTCCAACGTAGCTGGAATAATCCAACGAACAGATCTGCAGCTGCAATGGCCCTTCGGTATCGTCAGCCCGCTGAGGCACATGCTGCAAGATGGCCTCAAACAATGGCCGCATATCGCTTCCCGGCTGATCATGGGCAAGCGTGGCATAGCCATTTAACGCCGAGGCATAGACCACGGGAAAATCCAGCTGCTCCTCGGTGGCGCCCAACTTATCAAATAAATCAAAGGTGTGGCTCACCACCCAGTCGGGCCGCGCGCCAGGCCGATCAATCTTATTGACCACCACAATCGGACGCAGGCCCTGGGCAAGGGCTTTGCGGGTGACAAATCGGGTCTGGGGCATCGGGCCTTCAACTGCATCCACCAAGAGCAGCACGCCATCGACCATCGAGAGGACCCGCTCCACCTCACCGCCAAAATCAGCATGGCCCGGGGTGTCGACGATGTTGATGTGCGTGCCTTCGTAATCAACTGCACAGTTTTTGGCCAGGATCGTAATTCCGCGCTCACGCTCCAAGTCATTGGAATCCATCACCCGTTCAGCCACCTGCTGATGCCGGGCAAACGTGCCTGCCTGCTGAAGCAATTTATCAACCAGGGTGGTTTTGCCATGATCGACGTGGGCGATGATGGCGATATTGCGTAGGGCCCGCATACGGGTCTCCGATCTAAGAATGAAGTGATCGCACCCGGCTGGGGTGCAAAAGGCCTGCCGCATCGATCCGGCCGGTACCAAGAAACTCTCCGGATTCATTTCGAACCCTGCACTGCGAAAGCGGCGCATAGCCAGAGCAGAAAATGGTTTGTCCATGAAAAAACCGCTCGGTGGCTGCTGCATCAATCACCACCTCAGGCCAATCACGAATCAGCCAGTCCACCGGCTTTAAAAAACGTAGACGGCCCTGTGAGTCTGCCTGCTCAATCGACTCAAGGGGCACAATCTCGGGCGCCTGAAGCGGTCCGACACCCGTGCGCCGCAGCGACTGCAGATGAGCGGGGCAGCCCAGAGCAGCGCCGATATCTTCAGCCAGAGTCCGAATGTAGGTGCCCTTGCTGCAGACAACGCGCACCTCCAGCACCGGCAGATGAAAGCGGGTCAATTCCAGCGCGTGAATCGTGATCGATCTGGGCTCACGCACCACCTCTTCTCCCGATCGGGCGTAGTCGTAAAGGGCCCGCCCATCTTTCTTAATCGCCGAATACATGGGCGGCACCTGCAAACTCTGGCCAAGAAATTTCACCAAAACAGACTCCACCTGTGCCCGATCCAAAGCCGGCACCATCGCCTGCTCAATCACATCACCCTCGCGATCGCCGGTGCGGGTGCGGGCACCCAGACAAATCTCTGCGAGATAAGTCTTATCCGCATCTAAGCCCTGGGCAGCGTATTTCGTTGCTTCGCCAAACAAAATCGGCAGCAGGCCACTGGCCATCGGATCCAATGTACCGGCATGGCCTGCCTTTTTCGCGCCCAGTAAATGCTTCACGTGGCCCAAGACCCGCTGTGACGAGGGGCCGACCGGCTTATCGAGAAGTAACACGCCATCAACCATTAGATTTACCTGCCAGGGCCCGATCAATTAACTCACTCATCGCGATCGCCCTTGCGGTTGAGTCATCCCGTACAAAATGAAGCTCCGGTGTCTGATGAATTTTCAAAAGACGCCCAAGCCGCGCCCGGAGAAATCCACGGCAGGCGGTAAGGCCCTCTTCCGTCCGGGCAAGCTGCGCGGGATCATCGGGCAGCACGCTATAAAAAACCCGCGCGTGGGCGTAATCCGGCGAGACCTCTACATCCGTCAAGGTCACCAGGCCAAGCCGCGGATCCTTGACTTCCAGACGAATTAACTCGGAGAGGTCACGCTGAATCTGATCCGCTATTCGATGGCCGCGCTCAGAAGTTCTATTGGAGTGTCCGCGCAATTTCTTGGATCTCAAAGACTTCGAGCTGGTCGCCCTCTTGGATATCGTCGTAGTTCTTGAGAGTCAGACCGCACTCAAAGCCCTCTTTGACTTCTTTGACATCATCCTTAAAGCGCTTTAATGAATCGAGCTCGCCTGTCCAGACCACAACGTTATCGCGCAGCAGTCGCACACTGGCACCACGTCGCACCAGGCCTTCGACCACCATACAGCCAGCGATGTTGCCCAGTCGGGAGACCTTAAAGACCTGACGAATCTCCACCAGACCAATCACGTTTTCACGACGCTCCGGCGCCAGCATGCCTTGCATCGCGTTTTTCACATCATCAACTGCGTCATAAATGATGTTGTAGTAACGCAAGTCAATGCCATTGCCCTCGGCGAGCCGTTTTGCAGATTGATCGGCCCGCACATTAAAGCCGATCACGACTGCCTTAGAAGCAATCGCCAGGTTGATGTCTGACTCCGTAATTGCGCCAACTGCGGCATGCACGATGTTGACCTTAACTTCTTCAGTAGAGAGTTTCTGCATGGCAGAAGCCAACGCCTCTTGTGAGCCCTGAACATCTGACTTCACAATCAGCGACAGGGTCTTCACGCCATCGCCCATATTCTCAAAGATGTTTTCCAGCTTCGCGGCCTGCTGCTTGGCAAGCCGTACATCACGGAACTTACCTTGGCGGAAAAGCGCGATCTCGCGCGCCTTACGCTCATCGCCTAAGACCATCATTTCATCGCCTGCCTGCGGCACCTCGGTCATGCCAAGTATCTCTACCGGAATGGAAGGGCCCGCCTGCTCGACCTGCCGTCCATTTTCATCCAGCATGGCACGCACACGGCCAAAGGCAGCACCCGCAAGAATGACATCGCCTTTTTTCAAGGTGCCGGACTGGACCAAGACAGTGGCCACAGGGCCGCGGCCTTTGTCGATACGGGCCTCAACGATTAAGCCCTTGGCCAATGCATCGACAGGGGCCTTCAGTTCCAAGACCTCGGCCTGCAGCAAGACGTTTTCCAACAATGACTCAACGCCCTGACCAGTTTTCGCTGATACCGCAACAAACGGCGAGTCCCCGCCATATTCCTCGGGCACAACCTCCTCTGCTACAAGCTCGGTCTTCACACGATCCGGATTGGCCTCGGGCTTATCGATCTTGTTAATCGCCACCACAATGGGCACCTTGGCTGCCTTTGCATGGGCAATCGCTTCCTTGGTCTGCGGCATAACACCGTCATCAGCGGCAACCACCAACACCACAATATCGGTGGCATTGGCACCCCGTGCACGCATGGCCGTGAAGGCCTCGTGGCCCGGCGTATCCAGGAAGGTCACCACACCACGGGGCGTATCGACGTGATAAGCACCAATATGCTGCGTGATGCCGCCAGCCTCACCGGCAGCGACCTTCGTCGCGCGAATGTAATCAAGAAGCGAAGTCTTGCCATGATCAACGTGGCCCATGATGGTGACCACCGGCGGCCGCGTAATGGCGGAGGCCTGGGCGACTTTCTCCGCCTCGGTCTCCTCCAGAAATGCCTCGGGATCATCAAGCTTTGCAGCAAAGGCCTTGTGTCCCATCTCTTCCACCACAATCATCGCGGTCTCTTGATCTAAGACCTGATTGATGGTGACCATCTGGCCCATCTGCATGAGTGTCTTCACAACCTCAGCGCCCTTTACCGACATCTTGTGGGCGAGGTCAGCCACCGTGATGGTCTCAGGCACATGAATCTCGCGAGTCTGGGGCTCGACCGGTGGCACAAACGCGGGGGCATCCGAAGCACTCTGTTTGGACTTTGATCGTGGACCACCGCGCCAGCCGCCCGCACCGCCCGATAAATCGCCGCGGGTTTTAATGGTGCGGCGCTTGGCGGCATCATCCTGCCAGGTTGATGAGAGTTGAGAAGCTTTGAGCTGCTTTTCGTTTTTCTTTTCTTTGGGCCGCTCGTCACCCTCCGCCTTGCCTTCTGCCTTTTTAACAGCAGGCTTATGCAGGGTTGTCGAAGGCGCTGCCTCTTCCGCCGCCTTCTCCGGGGCCCGCGCAGTCGCAGCGAGCTTGCCGCTTCGGGCCGCGGTCATCAACTTGTTGATTGCTGCGACTTCGTCTTCTACCGCTCTTCGGGCCTCAACACTTTTTGCAGCATCCTCGGCTGCCTTGCGGGCCCGCTCCTGAACAGCGCTTGCCTTTGCAGCAGCAGACGATGATTTTGTGGAGGATTCCTTCGTGGCCTCAACAGCGCGGGCAGCCTCTTCGGCCTCTTGAAGGGCGCGGGCCTCACGCTCACGCTCACGCTCAAGCCGCTCCTGCTTTTCTTTTAATTCTGCCTCTTGGCGGGCAAGCAGCTCCGACTGACGGCGGCTTTCTGCCTCACGCTGGGCGAGCTCCTGCTCTGAGACCACCGGTGCGGCGGGCTCGGCAGCCGCTGGCTCAGCAGCCTCACCGGCCTCGCGTTTTACAAAGACCCGCTTTTTGCGAACTTCGACCTGAATGGTGCGGGACTTGCCCGAGCCATCGGCCTGACGGATTTCGGTGGTCTGGCGCTTGGTGAGCGTGATTTTCTTGCGCGGCGCCTCATCCGAACCATGAGCCTTACGCAAAGAGCTCAGCAGCTGCTCTTTATCGGTCTCGGTCAGCGAATCGGTGCCCGCCGACTTCACCACGCCTGCAGCGCGCAGCTGATCGAGCAGCGTCTCAACCGGTAGCTTTAGTTCAGCAGCAAATTTCTCAACATTATTAGCGGCCATCGGCGGCACCTCCTGCCTCGGCTTCTTCGGATGCAAACCAGTGGGCGCGGGCCTTCATGATCAACTCTTTTGCCCGCTCTTCATCTAGGCCAGCGATTTCCACGAGCTCATCAACGCCTAAGTCGGCTAAATCATCTCGGCTGAAGATCTTCGAATCGGCAAGTTTGACTGCGAGCTCGCGATCCATGCCTTCAAGATCCAGCAGATCCTGGGTCGTGGTCTCAAGCTTTTCTTCCTGGGCAATTGCCGCTGTCAGCAGCGCATTGCGGGCACGGTTACGCAGCTCGTTGACGGTATCTTCGTCAAGGGCCTCGATTTCCATCATCTCGGCCACGGGCACATAGGCCACTTCCTCGAGCGTGGAGAAGCCCTCATCAATCAGAATATCGGCGACTTCGCCATCGACATCGAGCTTTTGCATAAACGACTCGCGAAGCTTTTGCCGTTCGGTTTCAGATTTTTGGGCCGATTCATCGGCTGTCATGATGTTGATCTGCCAGCCGGTTAACTCCGATGCAAGCCGCACATTCTGGCCACCGCGGCCAATGGCCACCGCCAACTCGGCCTCATCGACCACCACGTCCATGGCATGACGCTCTTCATCGACCACGATCGACGACACATTGGCCGGTGCCAGCGCGCCGATCACAAACTCAGCGGGGTCTTCTGACCACAGCACGATATCCACCCGCTCCCCGGCGAGCTCATGGGTCACTGCCTGCACGCGGGAGCCGCGCACACCCACACAGGTGCCAATCGGATCAATACGACGGTCAGCCGTAAAGACTGCGATCTTGGCCCGAACGCCCGCATCTCGGGCAGCGGACTTGATGATCAGCATGCCCTGCTCGATCTCAGGCACCTCCAGCTCAAAGAGCTTCATGATGAATTCGGGTGCAGTACGCGACAAAATGATCTGCGGGCCACGCTGACTGCGCTCAACACGCAGCATGTAGGCGCGCACACGATCACCGGGGCGAAGGTTTTCTTTCGGAATCATCTGATCCCGCGGCAGTCTGGCTTCAATCTTGCCGGACTCAACAATCACATCGCCACGCTCAAGCCGCTTGACGGTGCCATTGATGATGACTTCGCCGCGCTCCAGAAAATCTTTCAGGATCTGCTCACGCTCAGCCTCACGGATGCGCTGCAGGATGACCTGCTTGGCGGCCTGGGCCCCAATGCGGCCAAATTCGATTGGCTCGAGCTCCTCTTCAATGAAGTCGCCCACCTCGATATCTGAAATCTGCTTACGGGCCTCGGCGAGAATAATCTGCAGGTCGTGGTCCTCGAGTTCGCCATCGGGAACCACCTGCCAACGGCGAAAGCTCTCGTAATCGCCCGTATCGCGATCAATCGAGACGCGAACATCGACTTCTTCAGAAAAGCGTTTCTTTGTCGCCGATGCAAGGGCGCTTTCCAGGGCCTGAAACACGATTTCCCGCTCAACGTTTTTTTCACGGGCCAGGGCATCTGCCAGCATCATCAGTTCACGACTCATCTTCCACTCTCCTAAAACTTGACTTGGGGCACCAGACGCGCCCGATCCACATCCTGTAATTCAAACTTCAACTCCAGCACCTCGCCGGGCTTACTTTCCCAGTGCAGCGACAGCGCCTGATCCGGGCCCACCACCAGCAGGCCCTCGAAATTGCGCCGACCCTCAAGCGGCAGCTTGAGCCGCAGCTTGATGGCCTGGCCCGCAAACCGCAGGTAGTGCTCCAGCTTGGTCAGCGGACGATCCATGCCGGGTGACGACACCTCAAGCCGCTGAAAATCAAAGCCCTCAACGGGCAGCTGATGCACCAGCTGCTTGGAGACCAGCTCACAGTCATCCACCGTGACCATGCGGCTGTGGTCCAAGGTGTCAATAAACACCCGCACCATCCCGCCGGGAGTCCGCTCCAGGTCCACTAACTCAAAGCCCACATCGCGGGCCGCCGATTCCACGACCTGCCAGAGATCCGCCATGCCCACAACGCCTTTCCAACAGCAAAAAAAAATGGGCTTTGTGAAGCCCATTTCTTATTAAGGACGCTGCTCAAACTGCCGAAAAGCGCGTCGTATGTGCTTGATTTTACTGGACTCTCACCCCTGGCGCAAGGCGCTACGGGCCCTTGCGGCCTTTGAATCCAGGCTTGCGGCCGGGTCGGCCCCCACGGGGCTTGTTGCGATTGCCGCCATCTGGCCGCTGGGGCGCCGATAACGAGGCGCCCGCTGGCTTGGCATTGCCCCAAGAGGTCTGCAAAGGATTCGGCTTTTTAGGGCCCTGGGGCCGCTTTTTCATGCCGCCGCCAAGGTGCGAGAGATGGGCATCGGGCCCAGAGGGCTGCCATTCATCGTCGGGATGCGGCTGCGATAAATCCTCATCATCAATCAGCGGCCGGTCATCGGACTGCACACGTGCAACGCTACTCGGCGAGTGCCATTCCTGCGCGCCCGGGCGACGCGGGCCTTTATTGGGGGGCCGGCTGCCGCGCGGGTTGGCTCCGCGACGCGGGCCCTGGCCACGCGCCTGATCCTGGCCTGCAGCACGCAGGCCCACGGACTGACACAGCGCCTGGACCTCGGTCTCGGCAAGATCGACCGCCTGCCCACGGCGCAGGCCCGACGGCAGGGCCACCTGACCATAACGAATTCGAATCAGCCGGCTCACCGTCAGGCCAACCGATTCAAACATTCTGCGAACTTCGCGATTGCGGCCCTCGTTGATGACCACGCGGACCCAACGATTGGCGCCTTCACCGCCTGCATCTTCAATTGATTCAAATTTCGCAGGGCCATCTTCGAGTGTCACGCCTGCGAGCAGCTGCTCACGGCCCTCGGCACTTAACTCACCCAGAATGCGCACCGCATATTCACGCTCGACTTGTGAACGCGGATGCATGAGCCGATTGGCCAGCTCACCTGAAGTTGTAAAAAGCAGCAGGCCTTCTGTATTCATATCCAGCCGGCCGACGGCGATCCAGCGGCCAAACCGGACGGGCGGCAGCTTTTTAAAGACAGTAATCCGCTGCTGTGGATCATCGCGGGTGACGATCTCGCCAGACGGCTTGTGATACGCCAACACCCGGACGGGCGGTGGCGCCACGCGAATGCGAATGGGCTTGCCGTTGACCTTGACTTGATCAGAATGCAGGATGCGTTGGCCAATATGCGCGGGTGTGCCATTGACCGATACGCGGCCCGCAAGAATCAACTCTTCCATCTCGCGGCGCGAGCCTACGCCGGCATCGGCCAAGACCTTATGAAGCTTTGGCGGATCGTAATCAAGACCTGCCCGTGAAGGACCATCAGTGCGCGGGCTGGTGCCCTGCTGCGCAAAAAACGGAATTGGTTCGGCCTCGGGTTCGGGCTCTGCAACGATGAACTCCTGATCCTGCTCACTCAAGATGCGGTCTCCGATAGGCCTGGCAGCAGATTGGCTGCGGTATCACTCCAATTGGCATCTAGGGTGGGCAGCTCTTCCAGCGACCGCAATCCAAGATCATCAAGAAAATGCCGGGTCGTGGCATACAGCGCTGGGCGTCCCGGCGCATCCCGGTGGCCGATGGCCTCAATCCAGCCGCGATCTTCGAGTGATTTGATGACTTGTGTCGCCACAGCAACGCCGCGAATGTCTTCAATATCACCACGCGTCACCGGCTGACGATAGGCAATGATGGCCAAGGTCTCCATCGTGGCCCGCGAATATCGGGGTGGTTTTTCATTTTTCAATTTGTCCAGATACTCACGCATCTCCGGCCGGGTCTGGAATCGCCAGCCCGAGGCCAGCGGCACGAGTTCCACGCCGCGGCCGACCCACTCGCGCTGCAAATCTTCAAGCAGCAGGCGAATCGTGTCTGCGTCGAGTTCGTCATCAAAGAGCCGTCTTAGTTCGGACACCGGCATCGGTTCGGTGTGGGCGAGCAAGGCGGCCTCAAGTACTTGTTTGGCTAGGGCCGTATTCATAAATAAAAGTGTTGTGGCGGAGAGAGGGGGATTCGAACCCCCGATGGGCTATTAACCCATACACGCTTTCCAGGCGTGCGACTTAAACCACTCATCCATCTCTCCGCGAGAGGAAGACAAGCCGCAGCCCGGAAGTCTTCTGGCTAGGCAGGTTCAGCGCTGGGGAGTGTAACAGAGACCGAGGGTGTCCACACCCTCGGCCAGCCCTTATGCCGACTGCTTCAACTGATCAAGAATTGCCGGATTTTCAAGCGTTGAGGTGTCCTGTGTGATCTCCTCGCCCTTGGCAAGGGTGCGCAACAGTCTGCGCATAATCTTGCCCGAACGTGTCTTGGGAAGATTGTCGCCAAAACGAATTTCCTTTGGCTTGGCAATTGGCCCAATTTCTTTGCCCACCCAGTTCCTCAAGTCAGTTGCAATTTTCTTGGCCTCATCTCCAGCAGGCCGCGCTGACTTCAAGACCACAAAGGCCACCACAGCCTCACCGGTCGTGTCATCCGGCCGGCCCACAACGGCTGCCTCAGCAACGATTGGATTGGCCACCAGCGCCGATTCAATCTCCATGGTTCCCATGCGGTGGCCAGAGACATTGAGCACATCGTCGATTCGGCCCATGATGGTGAAATAGCCGGTGTCTTTGTCGCGAATCGCGCCATCGCCTGCGAGATAGAGTCGGCCGCCGAGTTCTTCGGGGTAATAGCTTTTCACAAAACGATCGGGATCTCCCCAGATCGTGCGAATCATCGATGGCCAAGGCTTTTTCACCACCAGAATTCCGCCCTGCCCGTTCGGAACATCGCTGCCCGCTTCATCAACAATCGCGGCCTGTATACCCGGAAATGGCAGTGTGCAAGAGCCGGGCACCAAGGGTGTTGCGCCTGGCATCGGCGTGATCATGTGGCCGCCGGTCTCGGTCTGCCAGAAGGTATCGACAATCGGGCAGCGTCCGCCGCCTACATTGTTGTGATACCACATCCATGCCTCGGGGTTAATCGGCTCCCCCACCGAACCCAGTAGCCTTAAAGAATTCAAGTTGTAGTTCTTCGGCGCGGTGGCGGGATTGGCCTCATTGGCCTTAATCAACGAACGAATTGCAGTCGGTGCGGTGTAGAAAATCGAGACCTTGTGGTCCTGAATCATTTTCCAAAACCGTCCAGCATCCGGATAGGTGGGCACGCCCTCAAAAACAATTTCGGTCGCGCCACAGGCCAAGGGACCATAGGTAATGTAGGTGTGGCCAGTCACCCAGCCGATGTCTGCAGTACACCAGAAGACATCGCTGTGCTGAATGTCAAAGGTGTACTTCATGGTGAGAATGGCATGCAGCAGATAGCCCGCTGAAGAATGCTGCACGCCTTTGGGCTTACCCGTTGAGCCCGAGGTGTACAAAATAAATAAGGAATGCTCGGCCTCGACCCACTCAGGCTCACAAGTCTCCGGCTGGCCCTTGCAGATGTCATCCATATAGACATCGCGGCCTGCAGTCATCGGGATCTTGCCGCCAGTGCGACGATAAACGATCACGTTTTTGACGCCCTCGCATCCGCCCAATCCGATGGCCTCATCGACAGCCGGCTTTAATGGAATTGCTTTTCCGCCACGGCACTGTTCGTCTGCGGCAATGATGAGCGTGGCACCTGCATCGACCACCCGCTCTTGCAGGCTCTTGGCAGAAAAGCCGCCAAACACCACCGAGTGAATCACCCCCAGCCGCGCGCAGGCCTGCATGGCCACGACGCCTTCCACCGACATCGGCATATAAATCAGGGCGCGGTCGCCCTTTTTGTAGCCCATCGACTTGATTGCATTTGCAAGCTGGCAGACCTGCAGATGCAGCTGCCGATACGTCACCCGGGTGACCGTGCCGTCGTCAGCCTCAAAAATCAGCGCAACGCGATCTCCATTGCCGGCTTCAAGGTGCCGATCAAGGCAGTTATAGGAGACATTGAGCGTGCCATCATCGAACCACTTGTAAAACGGCGCCTTACTTTCATCCAGGGCGCGCGTAAAGGGTTTTTTCCAGATGATTTCCTCGCGGGCCTGCTTGGCCCAAAACTCGGCATAGTTCGTCTCGGCCTCCTTGCACATCGCCTGATAGGCCTGCATGCTGCCCAGTCGGGCCTTGGCCGCGAACGCTTTGGGCGGAGGAAATACGCGGGACTCGTGAAGTACCGATTCAATTGCCATGTTTTCTGCTCCCTCGCTGATGGACTTAGCGGTTTAGAATTATTATGTTGCAGCGCGACAAGAGCTCAGATGGCCCATAGGAATGTGCGCCTGCTTCTAAAATCTACAGCAAAACAGGGAGTTCTGCCATGGCCGCGATCCGACAAGACGACTTTATCCAGAGCATTGCCGATGCCTTTCAATTCATCAGCTACTACCATCCACTGGACTACATCCAAGCCCTCGGCAGCGCCTATGAGCGCGAGCAGAGTCCTGCGGCAAAAGATGCGATCGCACAGATCCTGACCAATAGCCGAATGAGTGCCGAAGGCAGACGGCCAATCTGCCAAGACACTGGCATTGCCACCGTGTTTCTAAAAGTCGGCATGAATACCCGGTGGGAGGGCGCCACCATGACCGTGGCCGAGATGGTCAATGAAGGTGTGCGGCGGGCCTATGGCGATAAAGACAATGTGCTGCGGGCCTCCGTGCTGGCTGACCCCGCAGGCAGCCGAAAAAATACGCGGGATAACACGCCTGCAGTGATTCACTACGACATCGTGGCCGGTGATGGGGTCGAGGTGATCTGCGCGGCCAAAGGCGGCGGATCAGAGGCCAAAAGTAAGCTCGTCATGCTCAACCCGAGTGATTCAATTGTGGACTGGGTGGTGAAGACCGTGCCCACCATGGGCGCCGGCTGGTGCCCACCAGGGATTTTGGGCATTGGCATTGGCGGCACGCCGGAGAAAGCCGCCCTGCTTGCGAAGGAGGCCTTAATGGATCCTGTCGATATGCCGGAGCTACTGAAGCGCGGGGCACGCAATCGCATTGAAGAGCTGCGCATCGAGCTTTACAACAAAGTCAATGCATTGGGCATCGGCGCACAAGGCCTCGGTGGTCTGACCACGGTGGTGGATGTAAAAATTCTGGACTATCCGACCCACGCTGCTAACCTCCCGGTAGCAATGATTCCCAATTGCGCTGCGACTCGGCATATCCACTTTCATCTGGATGGCTCGGGCCCTGCCCAGCTAGAGCCGCCGGCACTTGCAGACTGGCCCAAGGTCTCGTGGTCAGCCGATGTCGAAAAATCAAAGCGCATTAACTTAGACACGCTCACACCCGAGGAGGTCGCCTCCTGGAAGCCCGGGCAGACGCTGCTATTGAACGGGAAAATGCTGACTGGCCGCGATGCAGCCCATAAACGCATCTCGGACATGCTCGCAAAAGGCGAAAAACTTCCGGTGGATTTCACCAACCGCGTGATTTATTACGTTGGCCCCGTCGATCCTGTGCGCGATGAGGTGGTGGGTCCAGCTGGGCCAACCACCGCAACCCGAATGGATAAGTTCACCGAAACGATGCTTGCAAAGACGGGGCTCATTGCAATGATTGGCAAGGCAGAACGCGGCCCCGAGGCCATCGAGGCGATCCGCCGCCACAAGTCAGCCTATTTGATGGCCGTCGGAGGCGCCGCCTACTTGGTGAGCAAAGCCATTCGGTCCGCCCGAGTGGTGGGCTTTGAGGACCTCGGCATGGAGGCCATCTATGAGTTTGAAGTCAAAGATATGCCGGTGACCGTCGCGGTCGACTCTTCTGGCATTTCGGTCCATGAGACCGGACCAAAAGAGTGGAAAATCAAAATCGAAAAAATGGTGGCGTAATCTTTTAAAGCGCTGCGATTCCAGCCTTTGCGATTTGTGCGTCTTCGCTGGATTTCACGGCCGAGACTCCCACTGCACCAATGCAATGGCCGTCTACCATGATCGGCACGCCGCCTTCAAGCATGGCCTGCAATTCAGGCACCGAGAGAAAAGATGTGCGGCCCTGATTGATCACCTCTTCGTAAATTTTTGATTCGCGGCGGCCCATCGCCGCGGTCTTAGCCTTCTGCGGCGCGATGTAGGCTGAGATCGCTGGCGCGCCATCAAGGCGCTTTAGCCACAACAGATGGCCACCCCCATCACAGATCGCGATGGATACATTCCAGCCATTCTTTTTTGCCTCGGCGACCGCTGCATCGCCAACGCGCTGGACATCATCCTCGGTCAAAACAGGGCATTGAATCATGATGACTCCTTGATGTTTGATAATTCGTCCCATGATAGCCGACCGACTTTTGATTGCTGCTGCAGCACTGCCGCTTTTGCTGGTGATCGGCTGCGCAAGCCCGCCAAAGCCTACGCCCTCGGCCGGCACACCATCGTGGCGTGCGGAGGCCCAGATCGGGGCTTTCATTCAGCCGCCGGCGGGCATGTCGCGGGATCAGGCAGTCTCGGAAATCACCTCACGATCCGTGCTGCTACTGGGCACACCCTATCGCCTGGGGGGCAGCTCGCCTGCGGAAGGCCTGGACTGTTCGGGGCTGGTTGCCCATGTCGTTCAGGAAGCCTTCCGGATCCGTTTTCCCCGCACCACCGAAGAGCAGGCGACGGTGGGCGCGCCAATTCCGATGCATGCCCTCGCACCCGGAGACCTGGTGTTTTTCAATACCACCGGCAGGCCCAACTCGCATGTGGGGGTCTATCTCGGCGAACGCCGCTTTGTGCATGCGCCGACCTCGCGCGGCGTTGTGAGAATCGAGTCTCTTACCCAGGACTACTGGGCAAAGCGATTCGACCAAGCTCGACGGCTTATTGCCCAGAAGGACTGAGCTTTAGCCGCTTTCGCAGTTCAGGCACCACTGCCAGCGCGGCCTTTTCGCCCTCAAGAATGGCGATGTTTCGAGCGGAAAAATCAGTGCCGCGAATCTGCCCAATGGCAGGACGGATCACAAAATCGGCCGCAGCGAGTTCGTATTGGCCAATCCGGCTGCCCATAATCGTGAAGGTCTGCAGCAAGACATCGAGCGTGCCACCCACCTCTTGATTGCGCGGCCTTGCGGAAATATCCACGGCCAGCACAACATCCGCACCAAGCCTGCGGGCAATCGCAACCGGAACAGGGTGGGTCAGGCCGCCATCGACATAATCGCGGTCGGCAATTTTCACGGGGCTAAAAATTCCAGGCACTGCGCTAGACGCCCGCACTGCTGTGCCCACATCACCACGCTGAAACACCATCGGCTCACCCGACCTTAAATCCGTAGCGACAATGGCCAGCGGCCGCTTCAATCGCTCGATGGGCTGCTGTTTTAACTGCTGATTCACGTAGGCGGCCAATGCCTCGCCCTTCAGCAATCCGCGGCTGCCAATCGTCCAGTCTGCAAATGTGCTCTCATCCAATGCCAGACCCAGCCGCTGTAATTCAAACGCATCCACACCCGATGCATACAGCGCGCCCACAAGGCTTCCCGCGCTGGTGCCCACAATCAAATCTGGAACAATGCCATTGGCCTCGAGCACTTTAATCACACCGATGTGCGCAAAGCCCCGCGCTGCCCCGCCACCCAGCACCAAAGCAAATTTCTCTCGCCGATCAGTGGGCGCTGGTGTTGTGCCCGCGCAGCCCGCCAAAACACCGCCCGCAAGTGCTGCCAGAATCAGATGACGCCGCTGCTGCACGGGCTGCCCCATCGCGAGTGGCTTGGCCATCAACGGATCGTGTTTAGCGTTCGTCCGCATCGGTATGAAGTAAAAAATCGCGGATCACACTGATCTGATCGGCATGCATCAGGCTCGGCGCATGGCCAATGCCGGCAAACTCAATGACACTGGGCTTGGGTCCGCGGGCCGCCATCTGCTGGGCAACATCGCGGGTGAGCAAATCACTGTCGGCCCCACGCAGCAGCAGTGTTGGGCAGCGCACTAGGTCATATAAGGGCCACATGCTTAAATCTTCTGGCGTCTGCCCTGCCGCAGCCTGGGCGCCATAGGCCTGCCGAAACGGCTCCGCAATGGCGGGGTCATAGTGCAGACGGGTGCGGCCATCGGGCTGCACGACGACCACTGGATCAATTAACTGTCGCCACTGGGCCTCGGAGTGTGGGCCAAAGCTCGCAAAGACCATTCTCAAAAAGGCGCTGGCCTGTGCATAAGAATCAAACTCAGTCTTCACACCCACATACGCTGCGATTCTGCCCAAGGCAGCACCGCTTAAGACTGCGCCCACATCATTTAAGACCAGTCGTTCCACAGGAGACTGCTCTAAGGCGGCAAGCGACATTCCGATTAAGCCGCCCATGGAGGTACCGACCCACTTCACCCGATCGACATTTAGGCGGGCAATGAGTGTCACCATATCGGCGGTGTATTGGGGGATGCCGTAGAGCATCGGATTTTTAAGCCATGAGGATCGACCCCGGCCCACCACATCAGGGCAGACCACGCGAAAACGATCCGATAAGGCCTGGGCAAGATCCTGAAAATCCTCGCTCACCCTTGTCAGGCCATGCACACAAATCACGACATCCGTGTTCTGCGGATCGCCCCACTCCTGATAGGCCATGCGATGCAGGCCTGCCGTGCTGATGCAGGCCACTGAGCCCCGTCGGGGTCCGACGGTGCCTTGCTCGCTAAGCTTTATCATTGCCATGAATTGATCCTAACACCCTCTCGATAGCCAAAGGAGTATCCATGTCGGAGTCGAAACCTCACCGATCAAAAGTCGCCCTCGTCACGGGCTCTACCAGTGGCATTGGCCTTGGAATTGCGCGGGCCCTTGCTGATCAAGGAGCAGACATCATGCTCAATGGCTTTGGTGAGCCTGCCGCCATCAGCAGCCTGATTAGTGAGCTCGCCTCGCGCTATGGCGTGCGCGTGCTCCACCATGGTGCCGACATGAGCAAGCCCGCTGAAATCGAGGACATGATTCGGTCGACAGAATCAAAGCTGGGCCGAATTGATTTTCTGATTAATAACGCCGGCATCCAGCATGTCTCAGCGATAGAGACATTTCCGGTCGAGCGCTGGGATGCCATCATCGCCATTAATCTCTCCTCAGCGTTTCACACCACGCGCTGTGCGCTACCGGGTATGAAAAAACGCGGCTTTGGTCGGATCGTGAATATCGCCTCCGCCCATGGCCTTGTGGCCTCAGCAAATAAAAGCGCTTACGTTGCCGCCAAGCACGGCATTGTGGGCCTGACAAAAACGGTTGCACTCGAATGCGCCACGACTGCTGTTACCTGTAATGCGATCTGCCCGGGCTGGGTGCTCACGCCACTGGTGCAAAAGCAAGTCGATGCCCGCGCAAACGAAAAGAAAATCTCCAACGAAGCTGCTAAGCGGGATCTGCTTGCAGAAAAACAGCCCTCAGGTGAATTCGTGACGCCGGAACAATTGGGGCAGCTGGCAGTATTTCTTTGCTCAGATGCTGCGGCACAGGTCCGCGGCGTGGCCTGGGCAATGGATGGCGGCTGGACAGCGCAGTAGGCCCTAGCGCATCGGCTCGGTGGCCCGGTTCAGGTGCCACCAGCGCCGATGATCGCGCCAGAAATCCCAGTGCATCATCTGGCCAGCACTCCAGCGCAGCTCGATTGCGCCCTGCAAATCCGTCCGCAGCACTGCGGGGGCATTGACCTGGGCGCGCGCGATGCGATCCAGTGTCTCCTGATGTGGATGGCCAAACCGATTGCGATAGCCTGCCTGAATCACCACAAACTGCGGCGCAACTGCCCGCAGAAGGTCTTCGCTCAAAGAGGTTTTACTGCCGTGATGGGGTGCTACCAAGACCTGTGATGCGAGTCGAGCGCCGGCTAAGGCCAAGGCTTCTGGATTTTCTGGATCCTGCAGGCCAATGAATCGGCCCACCAACTCACGATCCGTTTTTAGCGGAATATCACCGGCCAGCAAAAGGCTGCCGCCGTCGGCGCTCTGAACATGCAACACACAGGAATAACGATTGCGCTGTGTTGGCGTAATCGAAGGTGGCAGCGTGCTGGGATGCAGAAACTGAAAATCAACCCCGTTAATGCTCCATTTTTGTCCTGCGCGGCAAAGCGTCTGACGTGGTCGCATCACGGCAGCCTCTGCAGTAAAAGCAGATTGCAGTGATTCATCGAGCGACTGAAACTCGGGGGCGACGATCGAGACGATCGGCATTGCAAGCAGCAGGCTTGCCAGTCCGCCACTGTGATCCTGATCGGCATGCGAGATTACGAGATGGTCAATACGCCGCACGCCATAGCGACGCAGCGTTGGCAGGATTACCCGCTCAGCCGCATCGCTTTGCCCCATGACTGGGCCGGTATCAAAAAGCACGGTGTGATCGCGCGTTCGAATCAACACCGCACTGCCTTGGCCGACATCCATCAGCGTGACTTGCATCTCTCCCTCGGCGGGCGTGGTTGCAGCAGGCAGACAGAGTGCGAGCAGGCCGAGCCAGCCGATATGCCGCCACCGATAGACCCGGCCATGCAAACATTTCCCGAAAACCATCACCATGCCGATGGTGGCAACTGCTGCCGCAGGCCAGCCGGGGCCTGGCCAATCCAACACTGCAAAGGGCTGTGTGGCGCTCCACGCCAGAAATTCAAAGAGCCGCTCTTGGATGCCCGCAGCAATGCCCAAAAGCCAGGCACTTCCGATCCAAGCGGACTGAACCACTCCGGCCATTGCCAGCGGGGTTATCAAAAAACTCACCACCGGAATTGCCAGCGCATTGGCAATCGGCCCCACCAAAGAGACCTGCTGAAAAAAGAAAATCGTCAGCGGCAGTAGGCCCAGGGTGATTGCCCACTGGGTGTAAGCCGCGCGCTTCAGCACACCCGCGCAGCGCTTCAGGAACCCAGCGTGTCGGCGTATGGTTTGGCCTTCGCCCAGGGTGAATAAAAATCCGACTGCAATGAACGACAACCAAAATCCCACCGACAGCACGGCCATCGGATGGGCCGCCAGCACCACCAGCATGGCCAAAGCCAGCACCGAGTAACTACTGGCCTGCACACCAAGAATGCGGGCAAGGCCCAGAACCGTCACCATCAAGGCCGTGCGTTGGGCCGGAATCGCAAAGCCGGCAAGCAGTGCATAGCCAACAGCACCAACAATCGCAAAGCCTGCGGCCACGGACTGCACGGGGATCCATAGGCCTGCGGCAAGCCGTGTCAGACACAGTGCACGCCAGAGGACTGCGCCGACTGCAGCAGCCATCGCCGCAAACATCGTGACATGTAATCCCGAAATGCTCATCAGATGCGAGACGCCCGTCTTTCGAAAGACCGCCCACTCGGCCACTCCAATCGCACGCTGATCGCCAACCACCAAAGCGCTCAGTACGCCAACTGCACTGGATTGACTGTGCGCGCCGATTAAGGCTCGAATCCGGTCACGCATTTGATCAATCCGCAGACCAAAGTCGGTCTCCATGCCAATCAAACGCGGCCGGGATGCGGACTTGCCGGTCTTCACGCTGCCGACAAAATGAAAGCCCTGCTCCATCATCCAGGCCTCTGCATCAAAGGCCTGCGGATTTAATGTTCCATGCGGCTGACGAATCCGGGCCTCGAATCCCCAGCGCTGCCCGGGCGATAGATGTTCTGGAAACTCCTGCATTACGCTTTTAGGCCAAAACATCAGCCCCCGCTCGGGCACGGAAATCACCGGACCATCCGGCGCGACACGTGCCAGACGGACTTCAGCCTCAAAGCGCCAGCCGCGCTCCTGCAGTGTTGGAAGATCACGCACCACCACCTCAAGCCAGACCGACTCGCCGTCCATCGCTGCCGAAAGACGACTCGATAGCCCAGCGGCTGCATCATCGGCGGCGCGAACGGCAAATAAGCCAGATGAAACGGCAAGCAGCAGTGCGCTTAGCCAAAGCCCATGAAAGTGCTGTGCCAGTAACGGTGGCCTCAAGCGCAAGGCCAGCCGAGTGCCAGCCCAGAGCATCGCCAGAAAGCATCCAGCCGACAGGCAAAGGCCTGCCAAAAGCACGGGATCCGGAAGGACCTGTCGGGTCTGAATCCAACAGATGCCCAAGAGTGCGCCCAGCGCGACCGCCAACAAGATCTATTGCAGCTGGTTTGTGAGCCGGGGTAATACGCGCATGACATTTGCGCCCGTGGTCTGAATCAGCTGCTCGGTCGACTCACCACGAAGCTGCGCCACGCACTTGGCGATCTGCTGCAGTTCAGCGGGCTCATTGAGTTCGCCGCGGGCACGCCATGCTGGCGCAATATCCGGTGAGTCGGTCTCCAGCACCAGGGCCGAGGCTGGCAGCGCCGCTGCCAGCCTGCGAATTTGCGTTGCGCGGGTAAATGTCGCCGCGCCTCCAAACCCAAGAACGAGGCCCTGACGCACATAGGCCTGGGCCTGCACCAGGCTGCCATTAAAGGCATGGGCAATGCCCTGCACGATTCCAAAACGACGCAGACCCTTGAGCACCTGATCCTGGGCCTTGCGCACATGAAGGACCACCGGCAAGGAATAATCCCGTGCCAACTTACACTGCGCCAGATAAAACATATTCATCTTCTCCCGGTCGAGATCTGGAACATAGTGATCAAGACCGATCTCGCCCACGGCGACAAGCTTCGGATGGCCCTGATAACGCTGCAGGGCATTTTGAAGGTCGACAAGGCTGCTGTCGCTCATGCTTTGGACATACATCGGGTGAATGCCGAGGGCAAAAAAGACCTCGGGAATCTGCTCGGCCAGGGCCACGACACGCTCGAAATTGTCCGGCATCACAGACGGAAGAATCACCGCCCGCACACCCACACTGCGGGCCCGGCCAATCGCACCCAGAATGCCCCCTTCAATGCCGGGTGCATCCAAATAATCCAAGTGGCAATGGCTATCAATGAGCATGGCTAGAATAGGCCGCTATGGCGCGCAAGTTTCTTCATCGCATTCTGCCGGACCAATCCAAACTCGAACAGAGCAGAGTATTGCGGGCGCTTGGGCCCTGGGTGCTGCACCCTGCGGTCTGGACGCTGCATCGTCGAAGCGTTGCCGGCGGGGTCGCTGCGGGTCTTTTCTGCGGACTTTTCCCGGCACCTTTTCAGATGTTCGGTGCTGCCTTGTTTTCATTTCTGTTTCACTGGAATCTGCCCGTGGCCGTGTTGATGACCTTTTACACCAACCCGATCACCTTTATTCCTTTGTATGTGCTTGCCCTTCAGCTGGGCATTGGACTGCTCAATCTCGTGCTGCCCGCCCAAGAAAGCCAAGGCAAAACTACGGAATCGTTTCCGCCACCGCCGGATTTTGATTTCAGTCAGCCGATTGGCTCATTTACACAGCTCGGAGAATGGGCGCTCGGCATGGGCTGGCCATTGGTGGTGGGTGTGTTCACGCTGGCGTTAAGCCTTGGCGTGACAGGCTATGTCCTTACCCGCTTGGGCTGGAACCTCTGGGTGCGCTGGGAAGTTATTCAGCGGCGCAAGCGCCGCAGCTGATGCTTTCGCAGCTATCTAAAGCGAGATGACCCGATCACAACGCTGGGCAAGCTCGGGGTCGTGGGTGACCACGACCAAGCCGCACTGCTGATTGCGGACCCGATCTAAGAACACCTCAAACACACGCGATGCAGTCTGCCGATCAAGATTACCGGTCGGCTCATCGGCCAGCACACACGACGGCTGCGTCACCAGCGCACGGGCAATCGCAACCCGCTGACGCTCGCCGCCCGACAGCATCGCGGGCGTGTGACTGCGCCGGGCCTCCAGGCCCACAGCCGCCAGCATCTCGGCGGCCTGCTGTCGGGCCTGGCCAGCCGGCAGCCGTCGAATCAAAAGCGGCATAGCGACATTTTCTTCTGCAGTAAATTCCGGCAAAAGATGATGGAACTGATACACGAATCCCAATGCCGTGTTTCGAAGCCGTGTCCGCCCAGCATCCGGCATGTCATATAAAGATTGACCTTCAAGCCAGACCTCGCCAGAGGTGGGCCGCTCAAGGCCACCAAGAATATGCAACAGCGTACTTTTTCCCGCACCAGAAGCGCCAACCACGGCCACGGTTTCACCGCGCGAGAGCATGAGGTCAACACCCGGCAGCGCCACGACCTCGCCAGCGCCGTCACCGAACACCATTTTCAGGCCCTTGCCCTCAAGCAGTGTCATCGCCCGCCCCCTCGCGTGCCATCGCCGCGGGCCCGATTACTCATAACGCAGTGCCTCGGCAGGCTCAAGCCGCGAGGCCCGCCAGCTGGGATACAGCGTTGCCAGAAACGACAACACCAACGCCATCAGCCCAATTTGAGTGACATCCGCAGCACGCAGATCCGACGGCAGTCGATCAATAAAGTAAATGCCCTTTGGCAGCACCTGAAAGCCGAAGATGGTCTCAATCCAGGCCATCACCAAATCAATGTTGCCCGCAATCAATACGCCTGCCGCGACACCGAAGCCGACACCGAGCAGCCCAAGCCAGGCGCCTTGCACCACAAAGATCGCCATGATGCTGCCGCGCTGAGCACCCAGTGTGCGCAGTATCGCGATGTCGCCGCGCTTATCCGTCACGGTCATGACCAGCATGGAGACTAGATTAAATGCGGCTACTGCAATGATCAGCGTCAGAATGATAAACATCATGCGCTTTTCGACCTGAACCGCAGCAAACCAATTGCGATTCTCGTAGGACCAGTCGCGAACAATGACATGCCGCAGGCTGGGATCTTGTGACAGCGCAACCGAGATCTCGCGGGCCACAATGGGTGCCCGCTGCATATCATCTAACTTAAGCCGTATCCCAACGGTGGCCTGATCCCGAAAAAAAACCGATGCATCGGCAGCATGAATTAAGGCCAGATTGCTGTCGTACTCGTGGTGGCCTGAGGCAAATACGCCCGCGACTGTGAACTGCCGCAGCCGCGGCGTGACGCCACTCGGTGAAACCACACCGTCGGCCGCCACCAGTACCACCGAATCTCCAACTGCAGCGCCCAGCTGTGCTGCGAGATCACGGCCCAGCACGATCTGAAACGATCGCGGTGTTAATGCATCAAGCCTTCCGGTCAGCAGCCGGGCTAAGCCGCCGCTGACCAAAGGCTCTTGGGCCGGATCAATGCCGCGCACCAGAATCCCGCGCATCTGACCATCACGAGAGATCATCGACTGGGCCATCACAAAGGGGGCAGCAGCCCGCACTGCGGAATGTCCCGCGACCTGAGGCTGCAGGCGATCGGCCAGCGCGAGATCACCCCCAGGAATCATGACCTCAGCATGCGAGAGCACGCTGAGCATGCGATCACGGACTTCTTTTTGAAATCCATTCATCACCGAGAGCACCACGATGAGTGCGGCCACCCCCAGTGCAATCCCCGCGGTCGCTAAGCCCGATATAAACGAGATGAATCGATTGCGTCGCGAACGGCCCGCCCCGCCCGCCAGACGACGCTGTGAGCGCGCCGCTCGGCCCGCCCGGGTATACCGCAGGCCAATCATGATTTCATAAGGCAGCATGCGATGAGTTTGCCATACTAGGCAGCATGAACGCCCCCGATATCGCTGCTGCCGGTCCGCGGCTTGCTTCGCGCAAGCGGCATGTGGACCCGGCCGTCAGCGCGGCGCTGACTCAGGCGGGCATTCACCCTGTCATGGCCCGACTGCTGGCCGGCCGCGAGGTCCGATCGGCCGATGAAGTTGCAACCGATCTCGATGGCCTGCTCTTACCCAATCAGATGCTCAATCTCACACATGCAGCCGAGGTGCTCGCCCAGGCGATTGTGAACGGCGAAAAACTTCTGGTGGTTGCCGATTTTGATGCCGATGGTGCGACTGCCTGTGCGGTGGCCATCCGTGGCCTGCGGCGTTTCGGTGCAAGGGTGGAGTTTTTAGTTCCCGATCGCTTTGCATTTGGCTATGGTCTGACCGCTGCCTTAGTCGATCATGCAGCCGCCTTGCATCACCAGGAGCTTCCCGACTGGATTATTACCGTCGATAACGGCATCTCCAGTCTTGCTGGCGTAAATCGGGCAGCAGAACTCAATATCAAAGTCTTGGTTACGGACCATCATCTGCCAGGCCCGACACTGCCGAAGGCCTTGATCGTCAATCCGAATCAGCCGGGCTGTGCATTTCGAAGCAAACACTTGGCTGGCGTCGGGGTCATGTTTTATCTGCTGATGGCCTTGCGGGCCCAATTTCGCGTGCAGCATCAGTGGCCGTCAGAGCAGCTGCCCCGGCTTGACGATCTGCTGCCCATTGTGGCGCTGGGTACGGTGGCTGACTTGGTGAAGCTCGATGCCAATAATCGCCGGCTTGTTGCCCAGGGCCTTAAGCGTCTGCGGCGCGGCACGGCATTTGCAGGCCTGAATGCCCTCTTTGAGGTCGCGAACCGCTCACCACGTGATGCGAGTGCCCGCGATCTCGGATTCGCAATTGGTCCGCGTATCAATGCGGCCGGCCGATTATCGGATATGGCCATCGGCATTCGCTGTCTCATTGAAGATGATCCTGAGCAGGCCCGAGAACTCGCCATCACGCTGGATCAGCTCAATCGCGAACGGCAGGAAATTGAATCCGAAGCCCGCGAGTCGGCACTCAAGCTGGCCCAGGATAAAC
>Ga0209985_10001364_pt1 | contig 24133 bp, 30 predicted proteins | sample NOAtaG_FD_187305 | JGI IMG/M metagenome (GOLD analysis project Ga0209985, IMG submission 187305) | Freshwater lake microbial communities from Lake Erie, under a cyanobacterial bloom - NOAA_Erie_Diel6S_1000h metaG (SPAdes) (version 2) | ecosystem: Environmental > Aquatic > Freshwater > Lake ...
CCGTTCCATAATTAGCCAGCTATGGAGCGATCCGAAGCTAAATGAAATGCTATCCAAATTCAATGCTGGTGCCGGTCAGGACGACCTCAAATCAGAACTATTTGCCGTCTTATGTGAAAAGGACAATGACTTCATTTGCGACCTTTGGTCAAAGAATCAGCTTTTATTCTATTGCACAGGCATAGTTCAAAGGATGATTTTTCAGCCGGGTAATCGCTTCCATCGACGCTACCGGACACAATCATATGAATTTACCGAAGCTATCCTGAATACGACAGATGAAGAGTACAATGCCGACAAAGAAAAGAAACTGCAAGATCTCGAATCAGCTATGGATAAAGATTTGCATTGGGTTGAGAATGCTATGGTTAAGCTCCATCAGGATTTGGGAAGCATGGAAAAGATTAGCAAAGTCACGAAAATAAGTTTCAATCAAGTAGATCGTATTTATAAAAAAGCAAAGGAAAAATTAAGGACTTCGCTTTCGGGTAAGCTTATGGGTAATTATATTGTAGTCACAGGGGAATTCGTTTTGGACATTCCACAAGATGTCACACCTGACAATATTAACGACATACTGGATGAAACTTTGGATTACATGAAGATGCGATTAGAAGGCCGCATGATACCTTCCAAAGAAAAGACCAACGGATACATCAAAGATATCAAACCACTAAAAGCCAAAAAGATAATATGATTCTACTTATCCCGATAACTGCCATCCTTTGCGCATGGATATGGATGGATGTGTGGCGAATGCCTGAAAGGTATCTGTGGCTTAATAGAAAGCCATTTAATTGCCCTATGTGTTTATCGATGTGGCTAAGTTTACTTTTGTATCTTTGCCCTTTATTCATACAGCAAATCTTATTCGTAACCACAACAGCAGCAGCATTAGGAGCATGGGCAGATCAAAAAAGATAGTAACATTAGAAACCAATATCCCCGAAATTAGTCAGTACGCTAAAAATCGGGCAAAGTTTATGGAATTGGAACAGCATTGGTCATCAGTCAGGATAGGATATTTAAAGAGCTTAGACGCTGAAATAAAGATGCAGATTGAAACAATATACAAAGAAGAACTTGATCCTAAATGGTTACCGAACAAATACTGCACAGGATGCTATTTTAACGCGGTCAAAGATTTAATACTACATTTTTTCTTATGAGTTATATCCACGAAACTGCCATTATTTACCCAAACGTCATTATTGAAGACGACGTACATATCGGGCCATATTGCGTTATAGGTGGTGAGCCAGACTGGAAAGGGAGAGAGAATGACAGCAAAGGAGTAATAATAAGATCAGGGACAAGACTTACTGGATTTGTTACAATAGATAGTGGTGCAGAAGGTGTAACATATATCGGCCAGAATTGTTACATCATGAAGTATACATACATAGCTCATGATGTTACCCTAAAAGATAACGTGACCATATCGGCCGGTGTCAGCATTGGCGGATTATGTACAATAGGCGAAGGGACTAATATTGGCATGAATGCAGCTATCCATCAAAAAGCAAAAGTACCGCAAGGGTGCATGATCGGGATGGGTGCTGTGGTAACAAAGAAAACGGAATTAAAAGAGAATTGTAAATATGCCGGCGTGCCTGCAAAATTCATAGGATACAATGACAGGAATCATATATCTAAATTATAAACGCAAAGAGCATTCAGATCGGGCATTACAATCAATAAAGCAAGGTCAGGCAGATGCCGAGATACTTGAGGTTGAAATGTTTGGTATTGCAGCCGCTATAAATTACGGACTGAAATACTTCTTTGAAGATAATGGCTTCGACTATGTTGCCATCTGTGCAAACGACATCATAATGCCTCCGGGATGGCTTAACAAAATGATTAATGATGCTGAAATAATTACAAACACCGGACTATCTGCCATTCATTGCGTGGAAGGTTTACCCGATGAACAAACAATAAACGGGATTAAATGTCATCCATCATGGGGTGTATTTGGTAATGCTTTACTGACAAAGCAAGCATTCGATAAGGTCGGCTATTTTAACACCGATCACGATCCATATGGGATGCAGGATAGCGATTATTGTTACCGATTACATAAAGCAGGATTTGTAAATTATTACATATCAGCATTAAAAGCTGAACATATCGGCGGTGATGTCGGAACGGGAACGGATTACCGATTAATGAAAGATGAAGGGTTAAGCAAGGCTGGTAATACTTATGGCAAATGGCTGAAAGTTTACGATTCGGGGAAGGTCTATCTTCCGTATTTACAAGAGAATTACATAATCCAAATGAATCAAATGTATGGGGAGGTATAAATTAATAGAATCACCGGAAAAGATGTGGGAGCTGTTTGTAGCTTATAAAGAAAGCGCAAAAAGTAAACCTATATTAGTGCAGGACTTTGTAGGTAAAGACGGGATGGAAGTTAGAAGAGAAAGGGAAAGGCCTCTTACAATGGAAGGGTTTGAATGTTATGTTTGGGATCAGGAAATAGTAGAAGGTGTTGAGCAATATTTTAGCAATAGAGATGGAAGATATGCAGATTTTGTAGGTATCTGTTCACGTATTAGAAGGGAAATAAGGCAGGATCAGATAAGCGGTGGCATGGCAGGTATTTACAATCCATCCATAACACAAAGATTGAATGGGTTAGTAGAAAAGACCGATGCAAAGACAGAAGGCATCCAAAAGATAACAATTGAGCGCGTCACAAAAAATACAGATCAATAACGAACATTCCGGGCAGCTAAAGGTACTTTCCGAAGCTAAGAGATTTAATGTATTGGATTGTGGTAGAAGGTGGGGGAAGTCTGCTTTGGCGGTTAACCTACTTTGTGAGCCGGCATTAGATGGCCATCCGGTCGCCTATTTTGCTCCATTTTATAAACTACTCGAAGGGACGTATAAAGAGTTATATTCGGTCTTAAATACAGTTACAATAAAAAAGCATGAGAATCAGTTTATTGAGCTTGTAACAGGCGGATCGATTGAGTTCTGGTCACTTGAGAATCCATTGGCAGGCCGTTCACGAAAATACAAGGTGGCCATAATAGATGAAGCGGCATTTAATCGAAACCTATGGCAGTCATGGACAGAGGCAATAAGGCCGACATTAACCGACCTGAAAGGTAGCGCGTGGTTTATGTCAACGCCAAAGGGTAAGAATGATTTCTACAAGCTATGGATGCGAGGACAGACGGGTGAGCCGGACTGGATGTCATGGCAGATGCCGACCATTACAAACCCGTTTATCGATCCGGCAGAGATAGAAGCAGCAAGGCGCGACCTTCCTGATCTTGCATTTAAACAGGAATACCTTGCAGAGTTTAATGATAATGTCGCTAATCCTTTCGGATTAGATTACATCCGGATATGTACGGGAAGAATATCCAATGAGCCGGCCGTCTGCTTCGGGATTGACCTTGCAAAGTCGTTTGACTGGACCGTCATAATAGGGTTAGATAAGTTCGGCAATGTTTGTCATTTTGATAGGTTTCAAAGGCCCTGGAACGAGACGAAAGAGATTATCAGGCGATTGCCGAGGGGAGCGATAAAGATAGATAGTACAGGTGTAGGCGATCCGATAACGGAGGACATCCAACGTGAGCGTGGTGATGTGCATTCTTTTAAGTACACATCGACATCAAAACAACAACTTATGGAAGGGTTAGCGGCTGCCATCCATCAAAGGCGCGTGATCTTCCCTGATGGGGTTATAAAGTCCGAATTAGAAAGCTTTGAATATCAAATGACAGGAACGGGTGTAAAATATACTGCACCTCCCGGACTGCATGATGATTGCGTAAATGCTTTGGCATTGGCGTGGGCCATGTACGTACAGGACAACGGGGGGCATGTTAAATATTCTTTTTTATGAACTGGAACAAAATCACAGTAAAGCAATATCAGGATATCTTCCCGATAATTAATGATGACAATTTATCCGATCTTGATAAGCTTGTTAAAATTATCTGCATACTTACCGGATACACGGAAGACTACATCGACTCATGGCCGATTGATAAGCTGAATGAGTATAGGCATTTATTTGAGTTTGACCACAAAAAAGAAGCTCGCAAGAGGGTTAAAGTCAATGGCAGATATTACCGATTTAACTGGGAGATCAATAAATTAAAGGCGGCAAGATACATTGAGGCCAAAACATTCACGGGTGAAGGACTATTTCAAAACTTACATAAGATTATGGCATCATGCGTAATCCCGCAAAGGAAGATCGCATTCTTTTACTTTGATAAAAAGTACAATGCAGCGGACCACGACAAATATGCCACTGATTTATTAGATGCCCCTTTCCCATTTGTTTATAATGCTTGCGTTTTTTTTTGTCAATTATTAATGAAGTGGATCGACGTTACCCTGTCTTATTCGGGGGAACTCAAAGGGAAGATGACGGAGAGCCAGATAGCAGCATTGAAAGAGTCTTTGCAAGGTATTACGGATGGATTTATAGTACGACCCTTGTCGCAGATCTCGAGCGAATAACATTAGATCATGCATTTGAGTTACCTATTTATCAATATTTGAACGGACTGGCATATTGCAAAATGAAAGAGAAATTAGAACGCAAACAATTGGAAGATATGCAAAAAAAGAAGTAGATTTGTCGTTTCATAGCAAGCATAGGTTTAGGTTTCCCCCCTGATCTTTTTAGATTAGGGGTTTTTTGTTTTTATTGTATTTATGAAGGTATGGCATTATCAATAGCACAAGCGCAAGCAGCATTCCTCAAAGATGGTGGTCCTGTGGGGGGGACTTTAAGGGGGCAGCCTAATGAGCTATCTGATATTGAAAAAATGATGTCGGACTATATTACTAAGTTTTTAAATGCTGCCTCCGATAATCTAAATAAGAATCAATCGGTTACAACAGGTAACCTGTTGGATAGTTTAAACTTTAATATTGAATCTACAAAGGCCGGATATACCATAAACTTTACGGCCTTAGATTATTATAAGTTTGTAGATAAAGGGGTTAGGGGTGCAGGTGCAAGCCTTAAGAATAACACATCGCCCTATAAATTCAAATTCATAACACCTTCAAAAAGTCATATAGCGGCTATTGAAAAGTGGCTAACTAAAAATAATTTAACGGCTACGGCAAGGGATGTGAACAAATACGGAAGAACGGGAAGGGAGCGTAAAGCGACTGACCCGGCCGAAGCTAAGCAGTCATTGGCGTATATTATTGCCAAAAGTATAAAGCGCAACGGATTGAAAGCGACTAACTTCTGGACCGATGCCTTCGATGATACATTTAAAGATTTCGGAGTAAAAATGAGTGAGGCATTAGGTAAAACAATAACTGTTAACCTGCAGCAAATGGCCTCAGAAGTTCAAAGTAAAAAAGGATCAAAAATACCACGATAATGGGAATAACAATACATCAATCGCCTACGGGATTCGCATCAGCGCATGAAGAGGTGTGGCACGTAGTCGAAAGTACAGATAAGAACATCACCGGCTTTCAATATGTCTATGACATTTACAAGGGTGCTGAATTACTGACAAGGGTAAAAAATTCACCTTTGGGCGCAAGTAAGTTGGGTGTATTGGATGTCGGCAATATTGTCAGGTCGGCATTGGATTCTTATAACTTCCCTGCTTTCAATCTGGCTGCATTTACGAACGAGGTGACATTAGGGGCGGATGTATTCTTTACTGACTATGATGTAAGATATGGCCAGGTGAGTGGTGTGGGTGAGGTTAGCGGTAACTTGGCATCCGGAACATATCGCGTGTATAATAATTACAAGAGGTCAAAATGGGATAATGCGACAAGTGAAATATCGGCAGATGCATTCTTAACTAACAGACCATCGGGAAGCACATACTATCCCGGTGAGCCGATTGTTGCAAGCGTTTATGTGGGCAGTGAAGACAGGTCGAGATTGCTTACTACAAGCTACGGCAATGCCGGCAAATATTATAACACATCGGGCCAATACAATCTGGGATATACTTTTGGGATATTGCCTGTGAGCGGTACTATTACATTTGATTTGCAGGATGAAAATGATGATGTAATTGATACGATTACATTTAGGCAAAAGTGCGCTAAATACGAAACGCATACTTTGATTTTCTTGAATGCTTATGGTGCTTATGATTCCTTTACGTTCGTACATGGTAAGCTCATGATGTCAAATGAGAAAAAGAAGTTCGAGCAGATGCGCTGGGGATTGTCGGGTAATAGTATGGTTGAAAAGTCAGGATCGGTTTATAATGAAAGCATGAAGACGTATGCGGTTAAATACAAAGAGCGCATGATGCTGACAAGCGATATTTTAAGCACAGGCGAATATAACTGGTTATCGGAACTTATCAATAGTCCGCAAGTCTATTACTATTCTACGGAGAATGCTGAATATTACCCGGTACAGATTACAGATACTGATTATGAGTTTAAAGATGATAAGATCAATAAGACAGATACATTAAGCGTGACCATTGAATTTAGCACGCCACAAAACACACAATACCGATGATCTACGAACTTTATCTGAATGGTGAAAAGGCAGACGTACGTCAAGACTTAGGCGTTCAGTTGAGCTTTAATATCGATGACATTAATAAGTTCGGATCACGCGATACATCATTTAGCAAGACGATTGTTTTACCCGGAACAGCAAACAATAATAAGCTGCTCGGCTTTGTGGCTGACATGGGCAGCTTTAATACATTCGACGCAGGTGCGGCAAATATAGGCGCTAACTTTAATGTTGCCCAAACGACAAAGGCGGAATTAAGGGGTAACGGTTTATTATTGATTAAAGGCGTTTTTAGGTTATTAAGCATCGTAAAGGATAAAGATATTATTGAATATGAGTGTGCGGTATTTGGTGAGCTTGGTGGGTTTATTGCATCCATTGGCAATGGTAAGCTTGAGGAATTAGATTTCAGCGATTATGACCATGTTTATAATAGAGCAGCTATTGTTGGTAGCTGGGATACAATAAACGGATCGGGATATTATTACCCATTGATTGATTACGGGACGCATTCTTCTGCTGACATTTACGGCATTGTAAAGGCGAAAGTCGATTATAATTATTTGACATTTAGGCCGGCTCTGTACGCTAAAGAGTACATCGATAAGATATTTTCCGCAGGTGGTTATACCTATGAAAGTACATTCTTTGATAGTGCGTTTTTTAAAAAGCTGATCATTCCTAATAATCAAAAAGGGATATTTAAAAAAGAAGGCTATAATGTGCAGGGTTTGCGGACAACAGCGGTTACAACAACTGCCCGCAATGTCTTATTATCTTATGAGAATACTACATTATCAGCCGACTGGCTTACCAATGCCGGCAAGAATCAGTTTACTTATATCGGCTCAACGGCACAGACATTTGATTATAGCTTTGTAGGTACTTTTACACTCACATCGGTTACTGATGCTGGCTGGTCGTTTGAGATAAGGAAGAATGGCGTGGTGGTTTACACACAAGGTATGTCAGAGATTAACGGGCAGCAGTTCGTATATGAAGAAACGGGAACCATATCCGTAGTCACCAATGATGTTATTACAATACGGCTTATTTATCCGGAGGTTGAGGCGGTCAGCGTAATATATGATGAGCTAACATTTAGAATATTTAATTCATCTAACCCTTGGGTAGAAATTACTTTAAATGGTGCCATTGAGATTTCTCAAACCATACCGAAGGGCATTATGCAAAAAGACTTCTTTACATGGATTATAAAGATGTTTAATTTGTACGTAACAGAAGATAAAGAAAAATCTAATCACCTGATCATTGAGCCGTACATTGATTACTACGGGACTGACACAATAGACTGGACATATAAGGTGGCAAGGGATAAGGCATGGCAGATAAAACCAATGGGCATGCTGAATGGTAGATTCTTTGAATATAGGTTTAAAGAGGATAGCGACTTTTATAATGATGGTTATAAAAAGAAATACAATCAGTCGTATGGTGACAGGTTAGAAGATACGGCCTTTCAATTCGCAAAGGATAAGCAGACCATTGACGTGGGTTTTTCACCTTCTCCTTTGGTACAATATAACGGGACTGATAAAGTTTTGCCGGCCATTTACAAACGAAGTAAAGGAAATTCAGTCGATCAAGAAGAGCTTGTAGATAGCAATATCCGCATATTAATGGCCAAAAAGGTGAGCTGTTCAAGTTGGAATATAAGGAATGGTAAAACGCCAACTTCACCGAATTTAGGCGCATCGCTTATTGTTTACGGATATGCCGGCCACTTTGATGACCCTATTAACCCAACAAAGGATATCAACTTCGGGGCAGCGTCTGAGATATACTTCGATCCTAATAGCTATACATCAAATAATTTATTTAATGATTATTGGAGTGAGTACATATCCGAGATAGCCGATAAAGATAGTAAGATATTGAGCTGCTTTGTACATTTAACACCTTTAGATATTGCCCAGTTGGATTTCAGCAAAGCGGTCATGATTGACGGCATAAGATTTAGGTTAAATAAGATTGAGGACTTTGATTACACGAATAATGAACTTGTAAAGGTTGAACTTTTAAAAATAATAAATAATGGCTAACACAGTTATAGGGGCAACGGTTGAAGTAGATGTTCAGTCGGTCGGTAACATGAAGCAACAATTAAGGGCGGCTACGGCTGATCTTGTTGCTATGAATGAAAAGTTTGGGAGTACATCAAAGGAAGCTATTGCAGCAGCGAAGCGAGTGGCAGAATTAAAAGATGCCATAGGGGATGCCAAATCGCTTGCGGATGCCTTTAATCCGGATGCAAGGTTTAAAGCATTAGGGCAAACGCTCGGAGCTGTGGCCGGTGGGTTTTCAGCAGTACAAGGGGCAATGGTATTGCTGGGGAATGAAAGTGAAGACCTGCAGAAAAGTCTATTAAAAGTACAGGCGGCCTTAGCTATATCGCAAGGACTTGAGCAGCTTGGAGATTTAGGCCAGGCTTTTAAGAATTTAAAGGCCGTAGCGGTTAACGCTTTAAATGGTATTAAGGCGGCCATCGGATCAACAGGGATAGGGTTGTTGGTTGTTGCTTTGGGTACCATTGTGGCCTACTGGGATGAAATAAAAGCGGCGGTAAGCGGCGTAAGTGAAGAGCAACAAAAGCTTAATGCTGATGCAGCTGCAAAATTAAAAACAGCGCAAAAAGAGCTTGAGGTTTTAGGTTTACAGGAAAATAGTTTAAAGCTTCAGGGCAAAAGCGAAAGGGAGATTCTTAATTTAAAGATTAAGGCAACTGATGAAGTTATAGCCGCGACGGAAGCTCAGATAAAGCAAAATGAAATAACGCTAAAAGCTCAGATAGAAGCAGCGCAAAGGAATAAAGATATCCTGCAAGGTATATTAACGTTTATATCAGCGCCGCTTGCTTCATTATTAAAGGGCATTGATTTAATAGGTGATGCTGTTGGTAAAAACTTTGATTTATACAATAAATTCTATGGCGGCATATCTTCATTTGTTTTTGACCCTAAAGAGATTGAGGCCGAAGGTAAAAAGTCACTTGAAGAACAAGAGAAAGCATTGTCACAATTGCGTAATCAAAGGGATGGCTTTGAAATACAAAGGAAAGCTATTGATAAAAAGAATTCTGATGACAGGGCAAAGAAAAATGAAGATGATGCTAAAAAAGAAGCCGAAAAGCAGGCGGCCGCTGCAAAGGTTATAGATGATGCAAGACGCGCTAAATTAACTGAAAGACAAAGGGAGGAGGAAGATGCGATACGTGCCTTTAATGAAAGAAAAAAGACTTTGGAGCTTGCCGGCAAAACGGACTTGACAGGTATTGAAGAACAAAAGGAGATCGAGCTAAAAGCTATTAGGGATAAATATAAAGCGATACAAGACGAAGCAGATAAAAAAGCACAAGAGGCGAAATTAGCAAAAGAAAATGAGGAAGCCGAAAGATTGAAAGCGGCCGATGAGAATACGCTCAAAATGGTTGCGGAACAAAATCAGGCTTTGCTAAATGCTGAAATTGAATTACAGAATCAAAGATTTAATGCAGCACAGGCAGGGTTAGATCTGTTGGCATCATTAGCTGGCCGCAATGAGAAAATCGCAAACATAATATTTGCAGTACAGAAAGGCTTAGAGATTGCTCGAATAATAGCAGATACGGCGCGCGGCATTGTAGCTGCAAAAGCAGGACTTGCGGCTGTGCCTCCCTTTATAGGGGTAGCTCCTAACCCGGCGTTCGTACTTGCAGCGGCATCGGCTGCCAAACAGATTGCGGGGTTAAAGATTGCGGCTGCCGTTGGTATTGCACAGATAGCAGGGGCATCAATAGCCAAATTTAAAGGGGGTGGCGGTGCAGGTGCGGTAGGCGGTGGCGGTGTCGAGGTGTCCGGTGGTGGCGCAGCTCCTATGTCAGCTATGCCATCAGCATCGGTAACCGCTCAGGCATTAAACGCACAAGCGATTAATAATTTAAACAATCAGGGGATAAGAGCTTATGTGTTAAATAGTGACATTCAAAATACAGAACAAAGAAACGCGTATTTAGAAAGAAGCTCATCCGTTGGCGGTATGGATGCATTTATAAGAAGAGTTACAGGTAGACCTTAAAAATAAAATTATATGAATTTACCATTATTTAAGCTGACCATCAAAGAAAATGAGGAAGCTATACAGGAAGTGAACGCGGTAGCATTGGTTGACATACCGGCCATCGGTGAAAACTTTTTTGCGTTCAATAAACAGTTATTTGTTGAGCCTAACAAAAACGAAAGGGAAGATGAGTTCATTCCGCGCTGCATATCGTATATGATAGGCGAGGGCAAAGATGAAGATCAGGCAGCAGCTATCTGTTATAGCAAATGGGAAAACAAAAGTCAGTCATTCCAGGAAAGCTATTCTGATTACCCAAAAGCAGCAAGCGAAAATGCAAAGATAGCTTTGAGATGGGCCGAAGAGAATGGATGGGGTGAATGCGGAACGCCTGTCGGGAAAGCAAGGGCAAACCAATTAGCAAAAGGAGAGCCGATCAGTAGGGATACGATCGCACGTATGGCAGCCTTTGAAAGACATCGGCAAAATAGCCAAAAGGAGTTAGGAGATGGATGTGGCCGGCTGATGTGGTTAGCGTGGGGAGGTGATGCTGGTATTGAATGGGCGCAGCGTAAATTGGAACAGATAGATAAGCAAAAGATGCAATCATTCGCGGTGGTGAATGACGAAGAGCGTATCGTTGTCGGCCCTGCCATGATCCCTGACCTACCTATTTACCGAAATGATGAAGCAGGCGAATATTATGTATTCTTTGATAAGAAAACCATTGAAACTATTGCTTTAAAGTTTTATGCAAAAGGGTTTCAGCAGAATGCCAATGAGATGCATGCTAAGGCGGTCGATGGTATTACATTCTTTCAATCATGGATAGCAGACGAAAGTAAAGGCATCCCGAAAATGAAGCAGTTTGAAAATTTACCTGATGGGACATGGTTTTTAGGTGCAAAGGTTGAAAATGATGAGACGTGGGCAAAGGTAAAGGATGGAACGTTTAAAGGGTTTAGCGTGGAGGGTATGTTTGACATGACAGAAATAAAGATGCGCAAAAGTGCTGATGAGATTATAGCAAAACTTCGTGAGCTATTGGCTGACATTTAGGTTTGGTTTTTCATTGTTTGGTTAAGTGGACATCCCCGGCTGTTTCTACGGCTGGGGTTTCTTTTTGGTATATATAAACATGAGCGCGAATCTGCAGCCGATACCATTAGGATTGATAGCGATACAGCCATATTTGGACTTTGTTGCTGAAAAGGGTTTTTCGCCTATTGAGCCGGGAGATACTACTTATCAAAATGATGCATTCGCTAACCCTCCTTCGGTGTTTATTGATGGGTTATTGCTTACTTATGTTCCGGTATTGGATAAAAGATACATAAGCTTTGATTGGTCGACGCGGACCATAACGTTTAATAATGGCACGTTAATACAAGGTGAAACAGTCCAGATATTTTTATAACCAAACAAACAAACATGAAAATTTTAGTATTGACGCAAAAGTTCAGCGGATGCGGTTACCATCGGCTTATGCTTCCCGTTTCATTTATGCCGAAAGAATATGGCAGAATTACAGATACCATAACGGAAGAGGAATTAGCGGAAAAGAAATATGATATTGTATTTGTGAATCGGGTATGGGAAAAGGATGACCTGATTGATCTACGCAAAAAATACGGTTTTAAGTTGGTGGTTGATGTAGATGATTATTGGATACTTAATCATGACCATTTGATGTTTGATTCATTTAATGCTACTGGGTTCGCATCAAAGCTGATAAGATATATGAGGGAGGCGGATATGGTCACATGTACGCATTATAGATTAGCGGAGGCGGTTGCGGTCCATAATCATAATGTCATAGTGGTACCTAATTCGATACCTTATGGACAAGGGCAGTTCAATGGTGAACGTGTAGCTACTGATGCCGTTAAGATATTCTGGGCGGGCGGCATTACGCATGATCAGGATTTGAAGATACTTGAAGCGCCTATGAAAAGAGTTGAAGGTAATGTACAGATGGTTTTGGGTGGCTATGCCGATTCAAACGAAACGGAAAGGTATTATTGGGGGCGCATGGCTAATTATTTCACAGCGGATAAGCGGTTACCATATACTTTGATGCGTGGCAAAGAGGTGTTTGAATATTATGAGCTTTTCAAATATGCCGACATCATGCTGATACCTTTGGTTAAAAATAACTTTAATAAGTACAAGTCAAATATCAAAATATTGGAGGCAGCCGGTAAGGCGGTGCCGGTGGTGGTTAGCGCGGTCCATCCTTACTTAGACTTCCCAGATGATGTGGTCAATTACGTATATGATAGGGTCGACTGGAATAAGCATATTAACCGACTTGTAAATGATAAGGGGTTACGGGATGAACAGGGGGCAAAGCTGCATGAATATTGTTGTAAATATTACAACTTTCACGAAATAAACGAAACGAGGCGAAAGTCTTTTGAGGCATTGGTTTCAAAGTAAAATGGGGAATAAATTAAAACATAAGTATATATGATTATGAAAAGTCCGATCGAATTATTACAAGAAGTTAAAAAGCTGGTGTTTCAAGAAGAAACAGCTCCAGCTCCTTCCTATTCTTTGGAAGATGGCACTAAGATACTGATTGATAAATTAGAGGTTGGCGGTGTTGTAACATTGGAAGATGGTACACCTGCCCCTGTTGGCGAACATACACTTGCTGATGGGACTATGATTGTTTTAGGTGAGGGTGGTGTGATTGCAGAAATAAAGCCTAAAGAAGTTGAAGATGACAAAGTAGAGATCGAGATTGAAAGCGCGGAAGATAAGAAACCGGATATGGAAGAGATGAAAGAAAAGATTGCAAAGATCGAAGAGGAGTTAAATGCCGGGAAAAATAAGATGAGCGCTTTCGAGGTTGATTATTCAGCATTAAAAGAAGCATCTGCAAAAGCTCAGGAAGGTTTACAGGCTTTGATTGCTTTGGTTGAAACTTTGGTTAACGTGCCTTCACAAGAGCCGGCCGAAGTTCCAAATGGTTTCAAAAAACATTCAGCTTCTACAAAAGAAGATAAAATTCGTTCGTATTCTCAATTCGTTTCACAATTTAAAAAATAACAAAAGATGGCTTTTTTAGTAACAGGCCTTACGGCTTACACAGAACAAAACGAGCAGCAGCTCGTAACTGCTTCGCTGTTTGAGGCACGTACTCAACAGCTTATCCTTTCCGAAGGTAACGTAATGACAGGTGTGAAATCTTCTCAGACCGTTAACCGCATGGATACCGATGTATTCTTCCAAGATGACAGCTCTTGCGGGTTTTCTGCTTCTGGCACAACTGAGTTCACTCAGCGTACTTTGACAGTTGGTAAAGTTAAAACACAAGAGATCCTTTGCCCTAAAGATCTGGAAGCTTACTATTTACAAAAGGCACTGCCTGCTGGATCTAACTATGACAGCATGATCTTCGCTCAAGAATATACAAGCCGCAAAGCTGGTAAGATTGCAGAAGCTTTGGAGGTTGCTATTTGGACCGCAACAGGTAGCGGGTTTGGTGGATCTAATGGTCTTTTGAATAAGTTTAAAGGTATCCGCCAATTAGTTGCTGATGCTGGCGGTAGTGTCGTAAATGCTAACGTAACTGGCTTCTACGGTACCGGCGCTCCTATTACTGCAATTGATACAATGGATAAAGCTCAGAAGTCTGTGCTTGCAGTTATCAATGCTCTTCCTAATGGAGTAAAAGGCAAGACTGATGTTCGCATCTTCGTAGGATGGGATGTTTACAATCTGCTTATCCAGAAGTATGTTGATCTGAACTTGTATCACTACAATCCCGGAAGCAATGGTAATGCTCCTTCATCTGAGTTCATCGTTCCCGGTACATCTTACAAGGTAATCCCTGTACATGGATTGAATGGTACTAATGACATCTATGCATTCAGAATGTCAAACATCTTCATGGGTGTTGACCTTCAAGGTGAAGAGGACAACTTTGAGATGTGGTATTCTCAGGATGACAGGAACGTTAAGTTCAGCGCATCTTTCAAAATCGGGATTCAGTTCGCATTCCCTGACGAGATCGTTAAGTTCGAAGCGTAATTAATTAATAACGAGGGCGGTCAATAGCCGCCCTTTTTAAAATAGATAAATATGCCCTGCGCATTAACACAAGGATATAGTTTAGATTGTAAAGATTCAGCCGGCGGTATTACCGAAGTTTACTTTATTGAATTGGCTAATGTCAGCTCAATGGCAAGTGCTTCAGGTGTAGTAACCGGACTAACTAAAGCATCCGGAAAAAGATTCTGGAAGTATGAACTTCCAAAAGAGACCGGCTCATTTACTCACAATCCAACAGTATCAACAGAAAATGGTACTTTGTTCTTTGAGCAAAACTTAACAATCGTAGTTAACAAGCTTTCAGCTTCCATCAATACGGAGCTTAAATTATTAGCTCAAAACATTCTTATTGCAGTTGTTAAGGATAATAATAACAAGTATTGGATGTTAGGTAAAGAAAGAGGTTTGGATATGTCAGGATCTACAAGCGGAAGCGGTACAGCTTTCGGTGATCGTTCCGGATATAGTCTTGTATTTGTAGGTAAAGAGCCGGATCAACTTTATGAAGTTAATAGCTCTATTGCCAATGCTTTACAAACGCCTGGTTAAGTTTAGATGATTAATGGTTAAGCGCCTGCCTTAAATAGGCGGGCGTTTTTATTTAATGGTATTTATTAAAGAATGATAAAGTTTACCAAAGGCACTACGGATACAATTTATCTGACATTAAAGGAGAAGCAGACCATATTGGATGCTAACTTCCTCTGTGTTTTTCAATCGCGATCAACGAACGAGAAGGTAAAGTTTGTACTTGTAAATTCAGCCGATCAAAGTTTATATAAAGATCGGTTTAATGAGTTTGACATTGTTGTTAATACTTACTTTGCAACAAAAGAGGAAGGGTGGTTTACATATACGATATATGAGCAGGTCAGCTCTTCAAATTTAGTGGAAGCGAATGCCGGCGCAATAGTGGAGACGGGCTTAATGTTTTTATCAGATGGTCAGGATGTAACCACAACTAAATACGATAATCCAACAACATTTAAAGTATATGATGCGACATAGTGTATCTTTTATAAAGTTTGCCGATGTGAAAGTTCCGGTAATGAAGGAAGTGCCTAATAAGGGATGGGTATTATTTGGAGAAGATAATAAGTTCCCAAATATGCTTTTAAATATGTTTAATAAGAGCAGTAAGCATAATGGCATCGTGTTGGGTAAGGTGAACTATATTACCGGCAAAGGATTTGATCATGTATTGCAAGCGAATGCTTATGAGAATTGCAATGAAATACTTAAAAAAGCTTGTTTGGATATTGAAGTGTTTGGAGGGTGTTATTTGGAGATTCAGTACAATGCGGCTGGCACGATTGGCGCATTTTACCACATCCCTTATCATAAGGTAAGATCAAGCAAGGATAATACTCAATTCTATGTTAAGGATTGGGACAGCTATAAAAAGAATGATGAGCCGAAGGTGTTCGCCGCTTATAATCCTAAATTGGATGTTAAATTACTACGCAATCAGACTCAAATACTTTACTACAAAGAATACAGACCGGGTGTTGAGACATATTCATATCCGGGATACATGGGTGCGCTTAATGCTATTCAGACGGATATTGAGATAAGTAAATACCATTTAAGCACCATCACGAATGGGATGTTTGCATCAAAGATGATCAGTTTCTTTGAGGGTATCCCTACGGAAGAGGAGAAGCGCGAGATTGAAAAGGGTTTCAAAAGTAAGTTTACGGGGAGTGAGAATGCAGGTAATATCGTTTTGAACTTTGGTAAAGACCCTGCGAAGCGGCCACAGTTGGATGATCTTAGCAGTACGGAATTAGATAAGCATTTCGACATACTTTCTAAAAGCGTACAGACTGAGATATTTTGCGGTCATCAGGTGGTCAGTCCGATGTTGTTCGGTATTCGTGTTGAGGGGCAATTAGGCGGTCGTAGCGAGATTAGGGAGGCTTATGAGATCATGAAGTCAACCTATGTAAACGATAAGCAGCAGGCGTTAGAATTGCTATTTAAAGAGATTACAGGTCAGGATCATAAGATAATACCTGTTGAGCCGATAGGATTTGAATTTAGTGAACAGACTTTATTACAGATTGCTCCTAAAAAATGGCTATTAGAAAAGATCGGAATTGATTCGAGCTTATACCCTGAGATTGCACAGCCTGACGGCGTTGCACCACAATCGCAACCGATGGCGGTTAATGAGAATTTAAAGAATTTGAGCGGTCGGCAATGGCAAAGCTTAACACGTATTATCAGGAAGTTTGAGAAGGGTGAGATCAGTCAGGATCAAGCTAAATTGTTATTAAAGAGCAGTCTGGGGTTGAATGATGACGAAGTGAATACTATGCTTGCGATTGATAATGGTATGGAGTTCAGCAGTCATGAGAATGATGAATTATTACTGGCTGAATTTTCAAAATGTGGTGAGCCGAAAAATGAATATCTGATTATAAAGCAGTCCAAATTTGTATTTGCTAAAGATCAGCAATTTGCCGACGTCACTCAAATAGAAACCAATGTTCTGGACTTATTAAGGAAAGATAAAAAAATAACGCCTGAGGTTATTGCTGAGACATTAGATTTGGAGGTTGACAGTGTAAAAGAGATTTTAAAGAGATTATCCAGCGAAGGTCGTATATCTATAAAGACTACAAAGGTAGGCCAGGATAATGTGATTGAGCGTACTTTGACAGAGCCATTAAAGACACAGACTGATAAGAAGCCTGAGACTTTAAACTTTAAGATTCTTTATTCTTATGAAGGACCAAAAGATGACAGGAATAGAGATTTTTGCGCAAGACTTTTGGAGATGGATAAGTTATGGTCAAGATCTGAAATTGAAACCATGTCGAGAAGGATGGGGTATAGCGTATGGGATAGGCGTGGCGGATGGTGGACCATGCCGGATGGGGACCGTTCAAAGTCATGCCGTCATGATTGGGTTAGCAATATCGTAATGAAGAAAAAATAAAACATGAGAGATATTATATTTATCAGTCCGGAGAATATTTATGAGCGCTCATCTGTTCATAAAAATATAGACAGCAAAATGATTGTGCCTGAGATTAAGGCGGTGCAGGAGATGTATCTGCTGCCGGTTTTGGGTACTGCATTATATGAGAGGTTACAAGATGGCATCGACAATGATGATCTAACAGCAGACGAAGAAACGCTGCTAAAAGATTATATCCGCGATCCTTTGATTCATTACACCATTAGCGAATTAGCGCCGGCATTGAGCTTCCAATTGTGGAATAAGGGATTAACACGTAAGACTACTGAGAACAGCGAAGCGGTCAGCAGTTCAGAGATTGATGACTTTACTGCAAAGTTTAAAAATAGAGCGGAATGGTATCTTGAAAGACTTATTAGGTACTTGATTGAAGAAGCTGGCAGCGGTACTAAGTTTCAGCAATATATTAACCCGGGTAGCCGGGCCGATACTTTCGTACCTAAGCGCACATCATTTGAGATTGGTATTTATTTGGGGAATACTGATGTTAGCCGTAAGGAGATGCCGAAATGGTATAAATATGAGTTCTTATCCTGTTGCAGATGAATGGACAATATACTAACAAAATTCAAAAGCTATTAAAAGCTTATTTAAAGAAACATGACGCTCAATCAAATAATAAAAAAGCTGATCGAGATAGCATCCGGCCACAAAATGGTAAGGACTGCAAAGCACGTAAAAGCTGAAGACTTTATTGTCTTTGATTATAAGGATGTGGAATATCCGGCCGTATGGTACACGCTTAACACGTCATCCATTACCGGAAAGGAAAAGACTTACCAAATTTTGGTAACTATTGCTGATATTCATCATGTAGAAAATATGGATGAATTAGAGATGCAGTCAGATTGTGAGCAGATAGGTCATGATCTACTTGCTCAGGTAGGGTGGAATTTGCAGGAATGGGTAATGGAAAGGTCATTTAACTTTGAATATTTTAGGCAAGGTCAAGAAGATATACTGGCCGGGGTGACATTTGAATTAAGTTTAAAGTTGCCGATTATTTACAATGCCTGTCAGGTGCCATCTGATTATGAGTTACCTAATGGCAATTTCGTATATATTAATACCAATAGATTTATGACAATTGCGGATTTCATAGTAGGTGCCGGTCAGCCGATGGAGCAGGGGGATACTGAATATCAAGATAATCAGTTAACGATTGCTCCTTTTGTGTTTATCGATGGGATATTACAGACGTATGTGGTGAGATCGGATAGAAGGTATATTACGCATAATGCAACAACAAAAACAATAACAATAAATGGCGGTGTCAATGAAGGCGAAAATATTAGGATTCTTTTGTAGTTTACTGATTGTAAACTTTGCTATTGGTCAGACTATTGATGGAGTTCTTTATACGAACTTTAATAACTATTATAAATGGAAGGGAGGTGCATTTGATTCGACTTTCCTACTTCCACAAACATCTGCGACTAATGGCAAGCGTGCCGGTGCATTAAGATATGCCGCTGCTGATAGTTCTGTTTATTCATGGAGCGGTACACAATGGATAAAGTTAGGCGGCGCGAGTGGCGATACCGCCACCGTTGTAAAAGCCTACGTGACCAATGCCGAAGCGGTTACGATTACAAAAGGTCAAGTGGTTTACATTTTTGGCGCAAGCGGAGACAGGGCAAGCGTAAAACTTGCAAAGAATACAAGCGATACATTTAGCTCAAAAACTTTGGGTATAGTTAGGGCGAATATTGCAGCGGGTGCGGCTGGATGGATTACTACACAGGGACAGGTTAGCGGCATAAATTTAGGCGCATATACGGCGGGGGATATTCTATGGTTGGATAGTATTCCTGGAGGGTTTACAAAGACAAAACCTCAAGCCCCTTATCATGCTGTGTTTGTTGGTGTGGTTGAAAGGGCGAACGCTGGCAATGGGCTGATATATGTTAAGCCACAAAACGGGGTTGAGTTGGATGAGCTACATGACGTTAGGATTACAAGCCTTGCAAATAATGACATTATAAGATACAACTCTACTTTAGGGTATTGGGAGAATAAAAGCATTACAACTACGCTGGGTTACACTCCTTTAAATGTTACCGATACAACGGCAATGCTTACGCCTTATCTTAGAAAAGTAGATACTTTGAGTTTGAGCAATAGAATAAATGCAGTAGCTGCTTCGGCAGGCGTTCAATGGACTGGTGTTGATAGTTCGTTCGCATCTGAATTAGCAGCTAATGGTGAACATGAAGTAGAAGAGTTTAAAGTGTTTCCAACGGCAATTGCTACAAATGGTTTTTTCCCGGGTAACAAATGGGCATTTGTTAATGGTGGTGGAAATTATATAGGATTTAATGATAACGCAGTAATTGCAGTAAGGTTAGGAACTCAAACAAGTACAACAGCCGCACCATATATACATTTAGCAGCTGGAATAAACGGGACTTCCCCACCAGGTTATATATTAACATCTGATTACATTGTAATGACAACAAGAATAAGAATACCTGATTTAAGCGATGGTACTAATTCTTATTATATAAGAGTTGGACTTACAAATATAATGAATCAATTAAACCAAGCTCATGCATGTATTTTTACTTATGATTTAAGTGGGACACAAACAGGAAGTAGTGCTTCAGCAAATTGGCAAGCATTAACAGCTAATACCAACGTCAGGACTTTTACCAATACAACTACTGCCGTATCTGCAAATACATGGGTTAAATTAAGAATTGTTGCAAATAGTAGTAATGTGTTTTTCTATGTTAATAATACATTAGTGGCTACGCATACTACAAATATACCAACCACAAATTTAACTCCTTATATAGATATACGAAAAACGGCTGGAAGTACTGCAAGAACTTTGGAAGTAGATTATTCAACTATTGATATTAAATACTCAACTCCACGATGATAACGAAATACAAAATAACAAAAGACGGCGTTACTATTGAATTTTTAACGCTTAATGAAGCAAACAATTTTATCCTTGCAAACCCTGAATGGGCGGGCGTAGCGGTTATAGAATTTCAGGAAGATATACCAGCGCCTGAAGTGATAGTACCTTTTGACGTACCTACGTGGCGTTTGCGTGCCATCCTTGCTTTGGATAATTTGGAGCAATCGGTAACGGATGCGCTCGATCAGTTAACCGATCCGCAAAAAACCATAGCCAAAAGGGCGTGGGACTTTGGTAGCAAAACTGAAAGATCAAGTCCGACAGTTGACTTTATTAAAGGGGTTTTGAATTTAACTGATGCACAGGTTGATGATATATTTGTGCAAGCCGAAGCGATACAGATATGAGAGGGTTTGTATTATTGATTGTCGCTATTCTGCTGGCAATAATAATACTGCCAATTGGTTTTGGTTATCAGATTATAAGTTCTTTGTTTAAAGCGGTAAATGAGTATTTATTTAAAGTAGCGAAAAGCATAGACCAGTTGGGGAATGTGGTCTGCCGGGACTTATTTAATGATACTTTGATAAAGAAAAACGGATACCGATTTGGAAATGAAGATGTGACGATTAGTCACGTATTGGGAAAGAATGAAGAAACAAAAACATTGAGTATCATGGGTAAAGGTTTGGCATGGATATTAAACACAATAGATAAGGATCACAATAAAAAAGCGATTGAGAGATGAGCGTTAAGTTTGAATATGCGTTGTTAACGATAATGAGTATTATCGGTTTTTTGTCGAAGCATGACGTATTATTTACCATATCGGTAATTGCTCAGATAATTTTTGCCATTAAGAATTTGCCGGGTGCTATACATAATTTAAAACAATTTAAATACAGAATATATGCCAGAATGGTTAAAAAGACTAACAAAGACTGACATTCGCAATTCACTTGCTATTATTATCGTTGTGGGGAGCTTTTTGCTTTTGTATCTATTGCAAGTAAAGCCGATACCCGAACAGAATCATGATCTTGTATTAACTGCCGGCGGCTTCATCTTTGGTGGCGCATTGGCCGGTGTGGTCGGGTATTATTTCGGAGCTACTAAAACAGATAAAAAGCATGACACCGAAGGATAAAGAGATGCATTTTTGGGCGGGTGTGTGGGTTAGCTTTGCTGCCCTTATTTTATTTAAGGCTTTAAATGTACAATACTGCTGGCTTTATGTTCTTTGTGCTGTGTTGGCCGCTGCCATCGGTAAGGAATTAAAAGACGTTTTGGATTACGGTAAATTTGATTGGAGGGATGCGGTTTACACAATCGTTGGTGGCATGTCAGGGTTTATACTTTCATTCTTTTAATATGAATAAATATATATTCTTTTTGTTCTTTTTGGCATCATGTGCAAATCCTAATAAGTTGCATAAAATGATGGATAAACTTCCGGAAGCTACGGCGGATGAATGTGCGTATAGGTTTCCAATAAAGGAAACAATCGAAACGATAACAATAACCGATACGGCTTTGCTTCAGCAATATGAAACTGAATTTAATTACATGGCCATGCTGATTGATAGTCTGCTTTCAGCTAATTGCGATACGGTGCATATTGATAAGATCAAAGAGGTAATTACTAAAATACCATGCAAGCCGATCACAAAGGTCATTATTAAAACTCAGGAAAATACGGCGAAGCAACAAGTAATAATTGATAATTGCGCCAAAGCTACCAAAGAATTAAATGATAAATTGGATAAGCAGACACAAATATCAAAGAAACTTACGGCTAAATTGAATAAAGCTAAATGGCAGCGAAATTGGTTATTTTGGTTAGTTATAGCTTTACTTTTTTGGACATTCCGTAAAGTCATTGCTATACTGATAAAACCATGAAAAAAACAGACATAGCACATGAATATCGGGCAAAGTACGGGATGGAGATGCCGACATTAACGCTTGCAAAAATCATGTATAAAGAAAATAAAGAAGCGTTTACCAGTGTCGATCATGCAAGGTCTGCATTGCGAATGATTGAGGGTAAGTCGGGCAATAAATTACGCGGTGAAATAAAAGATAAAAGTTTATACATGACAGAAGAACGACCAAAAAACCCTTGGAAACTGCCCGAATCTGAGGAAACGAAATATGAGCCGTTTGTTATTAAAGCCAAAAAAATAGCCGTTTTAAGTGATATCCACATTCCTTACCATTCTGTCGATGCTTTGTCTGCCGCCCTTGATTTCATACAAGCTGAAAAGCCGGACGCGATCTTATTGAATGGTGACACTATTGATATGTACTCTTTGAGCAGATTCCAAAAAGATCCCCGCAAAAGATCGGTGGCGCATGAGTTACAGGCAACCCGCGACTTTTTGGATGTCATTAGTCAGTTCGGAGCTAAAATTTATTTTAAGATAGGCAATCACGAAGAGCGATATGAACACTATTTGATGCGCGTAGCTCCAGAGCTATTAGGGGTGCGAGAATTTGAGCTGAAACACCTTTTAGGATTAGATACACGCGGGATTGATTTAATAGGCGATAAACGTATAATAAAGGCCAATGATTTAAATATAGTACATGGGCATGAGTTCGGTCAATCGATATTCAGTCCGGTGAATGTGGCGCGTGGATTGTTTTTGAGGGGCAAGGTATCAGCTATGCAAGGTCATAATCATTCCGTTTCAGAACATACTGAAAGCAACATGAATGGAGATATTGTGACAACGTGGTCACTCGGATGCCTTTGTGAGCTTAACCCGGCCTATCTGCCCATCAATAAATGGTCACATGGATTTGCAATGGTTGACTTATCGGACAACGGCAAAGACTTTCATGTTCGTAATTATCGCATTCATAAAGGTAAAATCTTATGACAGACGAAGCTAACATACATACTGAATTCATACCGGTAGATAATGAGCTGTTGCAGATTATCGAGGTTGAGTGTATGTTATTGGCTACCATTGCGGATATATGTGATGCTGAATATCGGACTTATGATCAAGAGATCGAGGACATGAATGTAATAAAGGGGAATGCTTACAAGGTCATATTTGCGGCTCAAAAGAAACTATTAAAATTCATTAAAGACTATGAACAAGGGAATACCGATAATACGAAAGTTTGAGGGGTTAAAGCTGAAGGCATACATATGCCCGGCGGGTGTACCAACAATAGCATGGGGCAATACGTTCTATGAGAATGGTAGCAAAGTACAAATTGGGGATAAGATTACATTAGATAGAGCGGATAAGTTGTTATTTTTTATTGTGGCTAAATTTGAGTCAGAGGTGTCAAAACTTGTTAAATCTTCCATTAATGACAATCAGTTAGGTGCGCTCACTTCCTTTGCATTTAATGTAGGTGCCGGCAATTTAGCTAAAAGTACTTTGTTGAAAAAAGTAAATGCCAATCCTAATGATGTGACAATACGGGATGAATTTATGAGATGGACTAAGGCAGGCGGCAAAGTGCTGAATGGTTTGGTTACAAGGCGCAAAGCCGAAGCTGATTTATATTTTACTATTTGAGCCGCTGAGGGATTCGAACCCTCATCTCCCTGACCAATCAGGGGCGTTATCCCGAGCCGGTATTCATTCCCGGTTACGCCAAGCGGCTATCCAACTGCCATCCCCTTTAAATTACTAAT
>Ga0209985_10001369_pt1 | contig 24090 bp, 17 predicted proteins | sample NOAtaG_FD_187305 | JGI IMG/M metagenome (GOLD analysis project Ga0209985, IMG submission 187305) | Freshwater lake microbial communities from Lake Erie, under a cyanobacterial bloom - NOAA_Erie_Diel6S_1000h metaG (SPAdes) (version 2) | ecosystem: Environmental > Aquatic > Freshwater > Lake ...
CGCCCGCCGACGCGGGGCATGCCGACGACGAGTTTCTCGTCGGCGTCTACGCGCGCTTCGAGAAGCGGCGAAACACCGAGGGTTTCCGCACCTTCGACGATCTCGTCGTCGACAGCGTGCGCGCGCTTGAGCGCGACCCGGCGCGGCTCGGGCTCTCCGACCGATTCGAGCATCTCGTGGTCGACGAGTTCCAGGATTGCGACCACGCGCAGTTCAGGCTGCTGTCGCTGCTCGCGGGTTCGCGCGCGCGCGTCACGGTCGTGGGCGACGACGACCAGACGATCCACGAGTGGCGCGGTGCGCGCAGCGCGTTCATCCGCGGCGAATTCGCGAAGCGCTTCACGGCGCACCCGCACGAGACATTCACGCTGTCGACCAGCTTTCGCTTCGGGCCCGATCTCGCGGCCGCGGCCGAGCGCGTGATCGCCGCGAGCGACACGCGCGTGCCGAAGCGCATCATCGCCGCCGATCCCGACCAGGACACGCAGCTGGTCGCCATCACCGAATCGGGTGCCGAGCCGCGCGCACTCGACCCGCTCGTCGCGCGGCTCGGCGAATTGCTCGCCTCGGGCACGCCTGCGCGCGACATCGTGGTGCTCGGGCGCTCATGGGCGCAGCTGCTTGCGATGGAGTGGCGCATGCTCGCGGCGGAGATCCCGTTCGCGATGGACGAGCACGCGGCGTTCGCCGAGGATCCGTCGCTCTCGCTCTTGCTTTCGTACGCGCGCGCCGCGCGCACGCTGCGCGTGCCGCTCGACGCGGATTCCGATGGGGAACTCGCGAAGAACGCCTCGCGCATCCTCAACCGCCCCTTCCGCGGGCTTTCGCGCAAGGGCATGGACATGCTCCTGCGCGACGCGCAGCGCGACGGCCTCACGCTCGGCGACCTCTGCTTCGACGACGACCTCCATGTGATGGCGGGCTTCCACGGCGGCGCGCGCAAGGAGCTCAAGGCGCTCGGCAACACGCTGCTCAAGGCGCACCGCCGCGCGACCGAGGAGGCGGGCGCCGCGCAGGCGATCCGCGTGCTTCGCAGCGAGATCGGGTTCGAGGAGGCGCTGTCCGCGCACCGCAGCGCCGCGAGCGTGCAGGAATGCCTGCGCGCCTACGAGGTGCTCGAGGACTTCGCGCGCGCCGCGCGCTGTCAGCTTGGAGAACTCGAGACGCGCCTCGCGGAGGTCGACACCACGCAGGGCCGCGCGCGCGAGGACTGCGTGCGCGTCACCACGATCCACCGCGTGAAGGGCCTCGAGTGGGACTATGTGTTCGTGCCCGAATGCGACGAAGGCTGGATGCCCTTGCCCGGCGACGAGGAATCCGGCTGCTTCGCAAAGCGCGACGCGCACGCGACACTCGAGCGAAGCCCCGCGGTCGAGAGCGAGCGGCGCCTCTTCTATGTCGCGATCACACGCGCGCGCACCGCGTGCTTCGTCAGCTGCGGCGACGAGGAGGCGCGGTCGCGATTCCTCCGCGACGCGCTGCAGCCTGCGGCGGCCAAGCCGCGGCGGTGAGCGCCGTACGCACGAGCGCGAAGCGCGAGCAGGTTGGCGACGACTTCGCCAAACGTATTGTGTGGCATCGCCTCTGGTGATGGCGGCATCGCACGCGCCGGGTGCGCCACGCCGGCAGTCTGAGAGCACACCGCGCGTTCGCGGCCGCCACTACCCCCTGCTGCGCAGGAGGTAGTGCCACACGACACATCCTGCGACCTCCGGCACCCAACGCTCAGGCTTCGCTGCGCTCCGCCTTCGTGGGCGCACACGAGCGCGGAGCGCAGCGAAGCGCGAGCGGGTTGGCGACGACTTCGCCAAACGTATCGTGTGGCATCACCTCTGGTGATGGCGGCATCGCACGCGCCGGGTGCGCCACGCCGGCAGTCTGAAGGCACACCGCGCGTTCGCGGCCGCCACTACCCCTGCTTCGCAGGGGTAGTGCCACACGATACGCCCTGCGCACCCCAATATCGTCCGCTCAGGCTTCGCTGCGCTCCGCCTTCGTGGGCGCACACGAGCGCGAAGCGCGAGCAGGTCGGCGACGACTTCGCCAAACTTATCGTGTGGCATCACCTCTGGTGATGGCGGCATCGCACGCGCCGGGTGCGCCACGCCGGCAGTCTGAGAGCACACCGCGCGTTCGCGGCCGCCACTACCCCTGCTTCGCAGGGGTAGTGCCACACGATACGCCCTGCGCACCCCAACATCGTCCGCTCAGGCTTCGCTGCGCTCCGCCTTCGTGGGCGCACACGAGCGCGGAGCGCAGCGAAGCGCGAGCAGGTCGGCGAGAACTGTTGTCACCACCAGAGGAAGCGCCCGCAGGCGCGACCGCTCAAGATCGTGTGGCATCACCTCTGGTGATGGCGGCATCGAACGCGCCGTCTGCGCCACGCCGGCAGTCTGAGAGCACACCGCGTGTTCGCGGCCGCGCCTACCCCCACCGCGCGGCGTCGCTGTCGAGGTACCAGCGCTGCTCGCCGCCGATCGGGCTCACGCCCTTGATCGGGATGTCGCGCACGGGGTCGGCGCCGGTCGCGATGCGGTGCACCATGTGCGCCTTCTTCTTGCCGAGCACGAGGATGCCGATGAAGCGCGCGCTGTTGATGAGCGGATAGGTCATCGTCACGCGATCGGGCGGCGTCACCTGCGGCCCTCGGTTGAAGCATGCGAAGCGGTCGTCGACGCGCAGCGCGTCGGAATGCGGGAACAGGCTCGCCGTGTGTCCGTCGTCGCCCATCCCGAGCAGCACGAAGTCGAGGCGGTCGTGCCCCTTCTCGCGCCAGCCGAGCGTCTCGCGCAGTTCGTCTTCGTAGAGCGCGTCGGCGTCGGGCTCGTACGCGTGGATCGGATGCACCTGCGAGCGCGGGATCCCCGAGTGGTCGACGATCAGCTCCGCGATCTGCCCGTAGTTCGAGCGCGGGTCTTCGAACGGCACGCAGCGCTCGTCGACGATCCAGAGGTGCGTGCGCCGCCACGGCATGTCGCGGAACGCGGGGTCGATCATCATGCGCTGGTAGAGCGGCATCGGCGTCGATCCGCCCGAGAGCGCGAGATGGAAGTCGCCGAAGCTGCGCACGCACGCCTTCGCCTGGTTGACGAGGTCGAGTCCGATCGCGTCGATCGCGCCGTCGGCGTGGTCGAACAGCGACACGGAGCCCGGCAGCCGCGGCGTCGGCGGCATCTCGTCGAGGATCTTGTAGGGTCCGGTCTCGTCGTCGCTCATGCGGGGCTCGCGGGAAGCACGGCGTACAGGGTACCCGAGCACCCCGTCCGCGGATTCACGGCTCGTTCCGCCACGCGCGCCCATCGCGGGCGAGCAGCTCGTCCGCGGCCGCCGGGCCCCACGACCCACACGCGTAGTTGCCGTGGATCCCCGCGCGCGCGGCCGCCGAGCGTTCGTCGAGGAACGGCATCACCGCGTTCCACGCGCCCTCGACCTCGACGCGGTGCTTGAACAGCGTCTGGTCGCCGCGCATCGCGTCGACGATGAGCGGTCCGTACGCCTCGACGGGCTCGCTCTTGAAGTGGTCGGCGTAGTCGAGCTGCATGTCGACATTCGCGCCGCGCAGGCCGAAGCCCGGCACCTTCACCTCGAATCGCAGGTTGAAGCGCTCCTTCGGCGCGATCTGGATGACGAGCCTGTTGGGCGCCTCGCTGCCGAAGCCGGGCACCTTGCGGAAGAGGTTCGCGGCGGGCGGCTTGAACTGCACCACGACCTCGGTGCGCTTCTGCGCGAGCTTCTTGCCCGTGCGGATGTAGAACGGCGTGCCCGCCCAGCGCCAGTTGTCGAAGTGCACCTTCATCGCGGCGTAGGTCTCGGTGGTCGAACCGGGTGCCACGCCCGCGAGCTCGTGGTACGCGCCTTCCTTGCCGTCCGACGCGAACTGCCCGAGCGCGCAGTGCGACGCGACCTCGTCGGCGGTCGGCACCGAGATCGAGTCGATGATCTTGATCTTCTCGGCGCGCACATTCTCCGGTGTGTACAGGCTCGGCGGCTCCATCGCCACGAACGCAAGCACCTGGAAGAGATGCGACTGGATCATGTCGCGGATCGCGCCCGTCTGGTCGTAGAACGCGGTGCGCTGCCCGACCGACACGGTCTCCGCCGCCGAGATCTGCACATGGTCGATGTACTGCCAGTTCCACACCGGCTCGAAGATCGAGTTCGCGAAGCGAAGCACGAGCATCGACTGCACGAGCTCCTTGCCGAGGTAGTGGTCGATGCGGTAGATCGACTCCTCCTCGAACGCGCGGCCGAGCGCGCGGTTCAGGCTCGCGGCGCTCACGGCGTCGTGGCCGAACGGCTTCTCGACGATGATGCGCTGCCAGCTCTTCGTGTTCGGATCGATCGAGCACCAGCGCTTGCCCTCGACGACGAGCCCCGCGTCGTCGATCTGCTGCACGATCGGCTCGTAGAGGTTCTCGGCGACCGACAGGAAGAAGAGCAGGTTGCCGCGCGTGCCCTTCTGCGCGGCGAGCTCGGCAAGGCGCGCCTCGAGCGGCGGATAGCACTCGCTCTTGACGGCGTCGCCCGGGAAGTAGAAGAGCCGCTTCGCAAACTCCGCGTACTTCGCGGCATCGAAGTTCCTCACCTGCTGCGACACCCACGGCTTCAGCTCGTCGCGCCACGCGTCGTCGGTCTTCTGGGTGCGCGACACGCCGAGGATCACCGTCGACGGGTGCAGCTGGCCCGCGACATGCATCTCGTACATCGATGGAACAAGCTTGCGCGAGGCGAGGTCGCCGGAAGCGCCGAAGATGACGAGGATGCACGGGTCGGTCGTGAGCATGGCGGGTGCGCGGGAGGCTACCGCTTCGGCGCGCATCGCGGAGCGGGAAAATCACCGATCGAAGCGCGGATGGAAGCGCGTCACCGTCTCGCGCAGGCGCGACTTGTCGACATGCGTGTAGATCTGCGTCGTCACCACGCTCGCGTGGCCGAGGAACTCCTGCACGGTGCGGAGGTCGCAGCCGCCGCGCAGGAGGTCGGTCGCGAAGCTGTGGCGCAGGACATGCGGGTGGACATCGTGGAGGCCCGCCGCCGCCGCGTACTTCTTGACGAGCATCCACACCGCGACGCGCTCGAGCGGGCGGCCTCGGTTCGAGACGAAGAGGCGGTGGTCGGCGCGCGCCTCGTCGCCCTGCACGATTCCCGGGCGCACCTCCTCGAGCCAGCGCGTGAGCGCCTGCATCGCGGGCATGCCGACCGGCACCACGCGCTGCTTCGAGCCCTTGCCGATCACATGAAGCGACGCGATCGCGGGAAACCACTGGTTGAGGCGCACCGAGCCGACCTCGCTCGCGCGCAGGCCGGCGGCGTACATCAGCTCGAGGATCGCGCGGTCGCGCTCCCACAGGTCGCTGTTGTCGGGGGTCGGCGCCTCGACGAGCTTCTTCATCTGCCCCGGCGAAATGACATCGGGCAGCTTCCGCCACTTCGTCGGCCGCTCGAGGAGCCGCGCGGGGTTCGCGGCGATCAAGTTGCTCGCGTGCAGGAATCGGAAGAAGACGCGCACGGTCGAGACATGCCGCACGATGGTGGCGGGGTCGAGGCCGCGTTCGCGCGAGAGAAACCGCACATGCTCGACGAGGTGGGCGGGTTCGACGGCGGCAGGCGTCGTGACGCCGCGGGCGACGAGGTCGCCGACGAGGTCGTCGAGGTCGCGGCCGTAGGCCTCGCGGGTGGCGGCTGCGAGGCCGCATTCGATGCGGATGTAGGCGTTGAAGCGGCTGAGGGCCGGGGCGAAGCCGCTCGACTCCGCCGTGCCGCGTGGTGCGGCGGGCGTGGTCTCTGGCTTAGCGGCGGGCGCCGCCGCCCGAGCCGAGGCCTTCGCCAGGTTCACCGTCCGTGATCGGCCCGTCGCAGGAACGGAAGCGGGCTGCTTCGGCGGCGATGGGCTGCTCGCACGCTGCTGGCGCGTCGGGCGCTTCGCCGCCGAGCTCGTCGCGGAGGACGGTGTGGATGGTGTTGCAGGTTCGGAACGCTTCATCGACGGCCGGCTCAATGACCTGCTCGAGCGCCTGCTCAAGGGCCTGCTCGAGCGCCTGCTCGAAGGCCTTTTCGAGGTTGCCGAGCGTCCAACGGACCGCAGAGCCAACATTGTCAAGTTGACTCAATGGGTTGTTCGGCTTCGTGGGCTCTTCGGTTGCCATCGAGCGGTCCTCAAAGATCGGCAGTCGGGGGGAACGGGCGCGAAAGATGGAGGCGATCCCAAGAGATTCCATCGTTTCGGGCTGAAACCCAGATTGGGATGAGGCCGCCCGCGCGAGGACCGTCCTCCGGCGGCCCCGCCCCGGCAACCGCAGCAGCCCCAGCGGAGCTCGCCAGCGCCATCGGACACGGTCGCGCCCGACCGAGGCGCGGAAATCAGCAATCTTTATGGTTGCATCTTGACGATAAAGGGTTAGAGTGTGAACATGGGTCTTCGCGTGCCGAACTTCCGTACAACTGCGACCACACTGACCGTTCTCGCTCTTTGCCGCGCGGGCGAAGGATCCCGACAGGTATCAATCGAGTGCTTCGACTGCCAGTCGACCGCGTCCGTGAAGTCCTGCGAGGGCGGCGCCTTCGACGCATGCGCCCAAAGCGCTGTCTTCGGCGAACTTTGTCTGGCGATGTGTGCCGATCCCTGCAGTCGAGTAACCGTTCGAACATGCACAGGCCGCGTGCAAGGCTCCGATTTTCGCGAAGTTCCCGACTGCGCGGACTGGGGATCGACCCAGCTGTTCGCGTTCTGCGTTCTGAAGCAGCCGGGCTACCCCTGCTTGTGTGACACCTCGGACCCGAATGCCGTCCTGATGCTCTACCCCTGCGATCTGCCGCTCGCCTTTCGGGCTATCCGCAGCTGCGGATCCTGACCGTGACCCCAGCCTCTCCTCGCCTCTCAGGCGCTCGACCACTCTCGCCGTAGACCACCTTTCGGAGCGCACCATGCATCTCGATGCTGTTCGGCATAGCGGTTTCACCACTTCCATCATTCCGCGCGCCCTCAATGGGTGGATGCTTCTGACTTGCGCCCTCGTGGCCCTGCTCAATCCCGATGCGGCGCTCGCATCGCAGTCGGCGATATCGAAGGATCAGGTCCTTGAGGGCGTTCGACTGTCGCGCTCGGGTATGCCGGCGTTCCATGCCACTGCCACGGTCACCACACGGCGGGACACGGCCGAAGGAGCTCCCACGGTCGCGCCCAGCGTCCGCGAAGAGACTGTCGTCTGCGATCCGAGGCGGGCCGTACGGGTTGAGCGCGCGGTCGGCTCGGCTCGGCAGTGCATGGCGACCAACGGCGTCGAGCACCTGCGCTACGCGATACTCGACGGCGTCGCAGGCGAAGGCCCGGAGGTGACCGGTTCGGTCTCGCAGGATGCGCGCACGCTGCGCCTCGAGGGCGAGCGCTCGACCATCGACCTCCTCATGGACTGGCCGCTCGTGTCAGAGGTCTTGGCCTCCGCGAACGGTGCCGAGCCCAAGAACGGGCTTGTGGCGTGGCTCGCCCAGGCGGATGTGCAGGTTGTCGACTGCGAGACTGTGGTCGACGGTTCGCAATGCGTCCGGCTCTCGCGCACCGCCCCCGGCGGAGGCCTTCGGGTCGAATACACGCTCGACCCTGCCTGCGGCTGGCTGCCGCGGCGCTATCAGGTCTTCTCAGGCGAGACCCTTCTCCTTTCGCGCGAGATTCACGAAATCGAGGCGATCGGCTCCGGCGCATTCCTGCCCCTGCGGGCGGTCGAGCGAAATGTCGCCGGCGGAGTGACGGTCGAATTCGCCGTCGCCCGAGATGCGGACGGACGACCGAACGCCGGAGTGGTTCTGGATACCACCTCGATCGCGACCGCGCCCAGCGGCGCAGTGCTCCAGGCCGAGTAGGCCGGTCGCTCTTCGTGTCGGGCACGCGCCTTGCATGTTGATCTTTCGACGCCCGCGACAGGAGGTCGCGGCGGCAGACAACAGGCAAGGAGTGCCGCATGCCAGAAGCCCGGTCCAACGCCGAATCCCTCGTTTTCCGTGCGATTTCCGCGGAGCGCGCCCCCTCGCGGGCCGATCGGCAGGAACTGCCTTCGCTTGACCTCGTGGGCGCAGCGATTGCGCGTGCCGCGCGTCTCGCCGCGGCCGAAGACCGCGCCCGCCACGCCTACGCCATCCTCCAGCGCTCGCAGGCCGCAGAGCTGCTGCGCGCCGCCCGCGAAGCCGCCAACTCGGCCCGCACCCCCGCTCCCCGCGCACACGACCCGCTCTTTGCGGACCTCGCCGCCGCCACCGCGTCGGACGAAGGCTGCGTGATCCCCGCCACCGCCCGCGCAGGCGGCTTCGTCTGGCGCTTCCACCCGGCCCCGGCCGACGCTGGCGCGCCGATTGCCTCCCCGGGCGACGGAGCGCTCGCGTGAACTACGGATTCCACCTCTCCACCGCCGGCGTCGTGACGGGCATGCGCCGTCTCGACACCATCGCGAACAACCTCGCGAACGCGCAGACGGTCGGCTTCAAGGCCGACTTCCTCAACCTCGAGGCGCGGCTTCCCGCCAACCTCGAGAACGGTGGGCTCTACCACGACACGAACCGCGCCCTCGACGCCCTCGGCGGCGGCACGCTCTTCAAGCCGAGCGGCATCGACCTGCGCCAGGGCACCCTGCGCCAGACGGGCCGCGACCTCGACATCGCCCTCGAGGGCAAGGGCTTCTTCCGCGTGCAGAGCCCCGACGCGCCCAACACCCGCGACGCGTTCCTGACCCGCGCCGGCGAACTGATCCGCGACCGCACCGGCCGCCTCGCGCTTGCCGGAAGCGGCGCGCTGCTCCTCAACGCCGACGGCAACCCGATCGCGCTCGACGGCGACGACCCCGATGTCGTGATCGACGCCGACGGCCGCGTCTACCAGTCGGGCACCGAGATCGCGCGCCTCGCGATCGTGCTCCCCGAGAACAACGCGAACCTCCGCAAGGAAGGCCGCGACCTCATGCGCGTGCTCGGCGGCAAGACCGTCGCGGCGGCGCCCTCGACCGCCGTCAAGCAAGGGGCGCTCGAGGAAAGCACCGTCGACCCCGTGCTCGCCCTCGCGGACCTCGTGAAGGTCTCGCGCGGGATCGAGTTCTCCACCAAGCTCATGCAGTACCAGGATCAGATGGCCGGCCGGCTCGTCGATGTCTTCGGACGCTTCGGCTGACCTCCTCACGACACTTCGCCGCGCCAGCGGCTTCGACTGAAAGGACACCTCGATGAGCTACATCGCACTCAACACCGCAGCAACCGGCATGTCGGCCTGCACGATCGGCCTCGATGTGACGGCGAACAACATCGCCAACGCGAACACGACCGGCTTCAAGGCCTCGCGCGCCAACTTCGAGGACCTCTTCTACCAGGAGCTCGCGCAGCCGGGCCTTCCCGCGGGCAACGCCGTGCAGCGGCCGACCGGCCTCTATGTCGGTCTCGGCACGCAGGTGTCGGGCACGCAGCTGAACTTCGAGCAGGGCCCCGCGCAGGCGACGGGCCTCACCTACGACATGATGATCGAGGGCGACGGCTTCTTCCAGCTGGCGATCCCGCCCGACCTCGGCGAAGGCGTCGGCTACACGCGCGCCGGCAACTTCACGCTGAACAGCGAAGGCCAGATCGTGCTCGCGAACTCGCCGGGCTACACGCTCCAGCCCGAGATCCAGATTCCCGAGAACGCGCAGGACATCAACGTCTCGCAGGACGGCATCGTGTCGGGCAGCATTCCCGGCTCGACCGAGGCCGTCGAGTTCGGACAGATCACGCTCGTCCGCTTCGTGAATCCGTCGGGCCTCGAGACCATCGGAAACAATGTCTACCTCCCGACGCTCGCGAGCGGCCAGCCGCTTGAGGGCGAGCCCACGCTCGAAGGTCTCGGTGGCATCCGCCAAGGCTTCCTCGAGTCGTCGAATGTCGACCCCGTGACCGAACTCGTCACGCTCATCAAGACGCAGCGCACCTTCGAGATGAACAGCCAGGTCATCCAGTCGTCGAGCGAGACGCTGCGCAACATCACCAACCTCCGCGGATGAGCGACGCGCTGAACCCTCTGACCGCCTGAACCTCTTCTCCACCGGACCACCCCATGCGCCTCCCGAGAATCCTGCTCATCGCCCTTCCTGCGGCCTTCGCCTGCGCCGCGACGGCGGCTGCGGACATGATCGCGCTGCGCACCTCGGTGCGCGTGGCGCCCGGCGCGCCGATCACGCTCGCCGACATCGCGGAGCTCGGCGGCGAGGATGCGCGCCGGTTCGCAGGCGTCGAGATCGCGCGCGGCGGCGAGAAGGCGTTCGAGATCGAGATGAAGGTGGTCCGCGAGAAGCTCGCGGAAGCCTCCACCAAGGACGACGCGCTCCGCTCGGGCGCCGCCGCGCTGCGCTTCCGTGGCGAGCGCGTCGTGGTGCGGCCCGCGCGCGGCCCGCAGGTCGACGCGAAGCCGATCGCGCCGACGGCGACCGCGCGCCCCGCGGCGCCCGAGACCGTCGCGGGAATCGACCCCGCGATGTACGCAGGCAACGGCACGCCGCTCGGCGTCGTGTGCGAACTGCTGCGCAACGCGTTCGGCCCCGATGTGAGCGACCTTCGCCTGCACATTCCCGCCGCCGACCTCGCGCGCCTCGCGCCGAAGCCCGGGCTTCGCTACGAGGTGAGCGCACGCAGCGCGCTCAAGTCCGACTTCGTCAGCTTCGAGGTGAGCGCGATGGACGGCGACCACCATCTCACGCGCGACCGCGTCCGCGTGACGGTGCGGCGTCTGCGCGAGGTCTGCGTGGCCACCACGCTGGCGAAGCGCGGCAGGCCGCTCGGCGCCGATGCGTTCACCGTCGAGTCGCGCGAGATCGCGCCGACGCTCGCCGACCGCGCCGTGAAGCCGCAGGAACTCTCGGGCGCCTCGCTCGTCCGCAGCCTCGACGCAGGCGTCGTGATCACCGCCGACGACCTCGCGCAGGCCGTCGCGATCCGCCGCAACGACCGCGTCATCGTGCGCCGCGAGGTCGGACTCATCGCGATCGAACTCGAGGCCATCGCGCTCGAGGACGGAAAGCCGGGAGACCGCATCGCGCTCCAACCCGCGGGCACGCCGAAGTCCCGCGCGTCGCGCGCCCGCAAGGACGACGAACAGACCATCCTCATCGCGGAGGTCGTCGCAAACGGCCGCGCCGTCATCCGCTGAACAGAGTCAATCCCGGCGCCTGCGCCGCAATCGAGAACACGCCATGCACACCTCCATCCTCATCGCCCTCTGCCTTGCAGCCCCCGCCCGCGCGCCCCAGCAGGCGGCGCCGCCGGCTTCGGCACCGCTGCCGCAGTCGACGCCTTCCGAGGAAGACGCCCCGCGCGTGCTGCGCGAAGACGAGAAGGCCGCTACTCGGCCGACGCGCTCCGTCACCGCCGCCGCGCTCGACTCGCAGCAGGCTTCCGCGCGGCCGCTCCGCGACACGGGCGCGACCGATCTCGGCAGCCTCTTCGCGGTGAAGGACCCGGAGCCGCGCACCTTCGCGGTGCACGACCTCGTGACGATCGTCGTGAGCGAGCAGAGCAAGTCGAAGAGCACCGCCGATGCGAAGGCCGACAAGAACTGGGAGACCTCGGCCGCGGTCGACGCGTGGATCTCGCTGGATCCGGCCGCGATCGGCAACGGGTTCCTCGCACCGCTCAACTCGGCCGAACTGCCGTCCGTCGGCGTCGGCGGCGACAAGACCTTCAAGGGCAAGGGCAGCTACAACCGCGCCGACGACTTCTCAGCGCGCGTGACGGCGGAAGTCGTCGAAGTCCGCCCGAACGGACTGCTCGTCCTCGAGGCGCGCCGCGAGATCACCAACGACGGCGAGACGCAGGTCATCGTGCTGTCGGGCATCTGCCGGCCCGAGGATGTCGACACGAGCAACCAGGTGCAGTCGCAGCGCGTCGCCGACGCGGTCATCAAGAAGACGACCACGGGCCAGCTGCGCGACACCACCGAGAAGGGCGTGCTCGCGAAGCTGATCGACACGATCTTCGCGTTCTAACGGCCTGGGTCCGACGGACGCGCGGTCTCGTCCGAAGGATCGCCGCGGTCCGCATCGCCGTCGTCGCGTGCGAGCGCGAGTTTCCGGTTGTGGCGCACCAGCACGATGATCGAGGTGATGCCGAACGGCACCATCACGGTCAGCTCCGCGGCGCGGTGCACGAGCTCCGCGACGATCGCCTGCGAGGTCGAGACCGGTTCGTGCGAGATCATCGGCGCGAGGAGCCCGATCACCCATTCGCGGATGCCGAGACCGTTCGAGACGATCGGCAGGAGCGTCGCGATCACGCTCACGCTTGCGAGCACGATCGCCGTCTCGAGGTCGATGGGCGCGCCGACGAGCTGGAAGACGGCCCAGTACCGCAGCGTCCACAGCGCAAGCTCCACCTGCCGCACCAGCAGCGCCTGTGCGAGCGTGCGCGTCTTCGGCCAGAACATCGCGACGGCGAGCACCGAGGGCGCGACCAGCGCCCACTCGCCCTGGATCTCGAGGCCCGCGAGGGTGTATCCGCGCGCCTTGAGCGCACGCAGCGTGACGAGCGAGAGCAGGAAGAACGACGCGACGGTGCCCGAGAGCGCGATCGCCTCGATGATGGTGCGCAGCGTGTGCGTGGCGCGGATCCCGTGCCGCAGCCGGTGGTAGGCGACGCGGCCGACGAAGCCCGGCTTGAGCGGCAGGTAGTTCGCGAACGCGGTCGCCGCGATGAGCGCCTGCATCTCCCAGAAGGGAACCTTGCCGAAGCGCTTCATGAGGATGTGGAAGAGCAGCGCGCTGAGGACGGCGCCGATCGCGACCGAGGCGAGGACGAGCACCACCGCCACCGGCGGCGGATCGCGCAGCGCCTCGAGCGCCTTCGCGAACTCGGCCTTCTCGGCCATGGCGAAGTGGATCGCCGCGGCGAAGAAGAAGAGGCCGATCGCCAGACCGATCACCCGCAGCGCGGTGCGCCGGCGATCGGGATCTTGGAACAGTCGGAATCTCATGGCAGGCCGCGCGCGGGCGCGGCGCGACAGCCTACTGCAGGTTGAGCTCGCGGCGTCTCTCGTCCTGCACGCTCAGGAGCCAGGACTGATAGACCTTCGCGAAACCCGCGAGGCGCTCGTCGGGCGACTTCAGCGTCGCCTCGAGGACCGGGTCCTCGGGCCGCGTCGACCGGACCGAGATCCACGCAAGCCGCGGGAGGTAGGCCTCGTCCTCGCGCAGCACGGCCATGAGCGGCTCGAGTTCGGGCACCGGCGCCGAGAGCATGGCCAGTTCGGCCTCCTGCGCCGCGGCGGCGGTGGCGCTCTGGACCTCGCGCCGCTCGATCGCGGGCGCGTGCGGCGCTGCGAAGGCAAGCCATGCGCGCGCCTCGGGCCAGAGCCTCTTGGCGGCGTCGGCGAGCGCTGGACCCGATCCCGCGAGCGCCTCGCGGATCCCAGGGTCGGCGTTGTCGCCCTCGCGCACGGTGCGGCGGTGGGCGTGTGCGAGCAGCGCGATCGTCTCCGGGTCCGGGACCTTCGAGGTATCCGCGAGTTCGGCGAGCCGCTCGACGACCCATTCGCGGGTCAACCTTGCGCCGCTGACATGCACCTCGCTCGAGGCGACCTCGACTCCCAGCGGCCCGGGCTCGAGGCCCTCCTGCGTCGTGCGCCAGTTGAGGATGCCGTGCAGCGAGAGGAACGCGCCGACGATCGGGTCGTCGCGCAGCGCGACGCTCGCATCGGTGAGCGAGGCATCGAACGGAATCCGAAGCGTCTGCTTCGGGCGGAGCACCAGCTGCCGGTCGATCGCGACGATCGCGAACGGCGGCACGCCCGGCATCCGACCCGGCACATGCACCGCCGCGGTGACGGTCATGGTGTCGGCGAGCGGGCCCTCGGGCGAGATCGCCAGCGGCCATTCGCTCAGGTTCGTCAGCTCGACATCGAAGATGAGCTGATCCCACGGACGCGCGCCCGTCGCGCGGGGAGCGATGCGCAGCAGCACCTTGCGCGATCCGTCGCGCATGAGCTCGAGAAACTCAGGCGGCAGCGACGCAGCGGCGTCGATCTGCGCGGCTTCCGCGAACAGCTCGACGCGCTGGCCCAGGATTCCCTGCAGCTTCTCGCGCGCCCAGACGCCCATCGCCGTCTGCGGCATCGCGCGCGCGACCTCGAGATAGGCGCGCGCGGCACCCTTCTTGTCGCCCGTCTCGTCGAGGAGGATCGCGAGGCCGAGGCGGGCGCTGGTGTCGTTCGGCGCGATCCGCTCGAAGATCTCCCGCGCCTTGTCCTTCTCGCCCTTGCGGAACAGGATCCAGCCCTCGAAGCGCGCGCGCGCGTCGTCCGACAGCGGCATCTGCGCCTGCGCCTGGTCGATCCAGGTCGCCGCCTTCGCGGCGTCGCCGCCGAGCCACAGCAGCACGATCGCACCTTGGAGGCGCGCCGAAGCGAGCTCCTCCTTCAGCCGCGTCTTGTCGAGGTCGCTGCGCTCGGGATCCTCGAGGAGCCGCTCGAGCGACTGCATCTGGGTTTCGTAGGAGAAGGCGCAGTTCGACAGCGCGGCCTCGCGGCTTTCGCTGCCGCGCGCCTGCGTGATGGCCGCGAAGGTCGCGGCCAGCTGCGGCGCGATCGGCATCCGCACCTGCGCGCGTTCCTCGACGGAAAGGATCGCGCCGCTGCGGTCGAGTTCCTCCATCAGCGACTCGTCGAGCATGCGCTGGCGCCGCGAGAGAAGCAAGAACGCCTTCTCGAGCTGGTCGGAGCCCCAGAACGCGACCGCAAGGTCGGTGAGGACTCCGTCGAAGACCGGATCGGGCCGCGGGGTCGCGAGGATCTCAGCCTCGACATCGAGGATCTGTGCCGCCGAGCGGTAGGCCCCGTTCTCGAGGCAGAGAGACGCCAGGCCGAGCGCGGCGGGCGTGCGGATCGGATTCGCGATGAGCGCCACGCGCATCGCCTGCGCGTCCTCGACGCGCGATGGCGCGCGCATGCGGAAGTATCCCGCCGCGATCTCGGTCGCCTCGGGGAACGACGGATCGAGGTCGACCGCGCGGAGGAGGTACTCCTCGAATCCGGCGATGTCGCCGGTGCGGCGCAGGAGGACCGCCGCGTCGAAGGCCAGCCGCGCGGCGACGACATTGCCGATCTGCGCGACCGACTGCGGTTCGAGCAGTCGGTTGTAGATCGCGAGGCGCTCCTCGGCGGTCTGCCGCACCGAGATCGTGTCGAGGATGCGGCGCAGCCGGATGACCTCGTTGCCGGGATCGAGCTCGTTCAGGCGCTTGAGCGCCTCCTTCGAAAGGGCGACGGCCGTGGGGTCGCCGTCCTCCATCGTGGTGGCGAGGTCGAGCGCGATGCGCCAGATGAACGGGTTGTCGGGCGCGAGCTCCGTGGAGATGCGCAGGAGCGCCTCCGAACTCTCGAGCATGCCGAGGTAGACCCGGTCGCGCTGCAGCAGATTGCGGGCACGCTGCGCGAACGACCGCGACAGCCGCTCCGTGAAGATGGCGCGCACCTCGGCGGTGGGCTCGGGTGGCGGAAGGGTCGGCTGTGCGGATGCGGGGGCGGCTGCGGCTGCGGGAGCCGCGCCGGCGGCCGCATCCTGAGCCCCGTGGCCCGTCGGGGCGAAGGCGAGGACGCATGCCGCGGCGGACAAACCCGCCGCGAACCCCCTCGCCCGGCTCGAAATGAACCGAGCGGCGGGACTGGACGGTGCGTGCGGGAGCAGGCACGGCGACTGGCGGCTTGGGGTCCGGAACATCGGGTTTCTCAAGACTGGTCTCTCGCAGGTCTCTCGGTCAGTGTCTTCGGCCATCGGACCCCGCATCGGGCGTCCGACCCCCTGTTTCCACCCCTTCATCGGCTCGGCGGGCGTGCTTGGTGGAGTTGGAGGCGGAAACCAGCCCCCTGCGTCCAACGCAGGCGAACGGGCGTCCGTTCGTTGACATACCGGCTTGGTTGGATTAGCGTCCAAACCCTTGCGCCTCTCGGAAGAGGGGCGCCCCGCGGTTCGCCCATACCCAGGATCTGGATCATGTCCTTCCGACCCCTCTTCGGTTCGCTCCTCGTCGGCTTCGTCCTCGCGTTCTGCGGGTCTGCGGAAGCCCTCGGGCAGTCGGCAGGTCTCGACCGCAGCATCATCTCCGCGAGCGGCGCGCTCAACGACGGCCAGAAGACCTCGGTCTCGAGCTTCGTGGCACGGCACGCGGAAGCCATCCGCACCGGCGGCGACGCCCGCTCGGTCGAAGAGGCCCGGGCCGCCCTTGCGACTCCGGCGCGCGACCCGTCCGCAACTCCAAGCTTCCGCAAGGCCTACGGACAGATTCTCGTCACCGAACTTGCGACCGTGGCCAAGGGAAGCGACCTCCACCGCGCCCTGAACGCCATGCAGGCGCTCCGCTTCAGCCGCACGCCCGAGGCGCTCGATGTGATCATCGAGCGCACCGCCGTCGCCGGCGAGTCGAGCTCGGCCAAGCGCATCGCCGCGGCCAGCCTCGCAGCCGACGCGTTCGAGGATCTCGACGCGAGCAACGCCTACTTCGAGACCGCGGCCCGCCGCCTCCGCGACGCCGCGGTGAGCGAGACCGACTGGCTCGCGCTTCAGCAGAAGCTCGCCGCGATCGGCACAGCCGCGCGCCGCAAGGAACTCCCCGCGGAGAACGCGCGCAATGTGCGCAAGGCGCAGGCCGAGGCGCTCGCCTCGATCGCGAAGGCGATGAAGGCATCGTCCACCGCCGAGCCGCGCATGCAGGCGATTCAGCGCACGCTGGTCGGCCTCCGCAACGACCTTCTCGTGATGCAGTCGGCCGACCGCTCGGCGGTGGCCAAGGTCCTGGCGCCCGCCCTCTCCGACCTGATCGGCTGTGCGGGCGCGCAATGGGATGCAGCCCACGCCGATGCGACGCTTTCGGCGTCGTACGCGTCGGTGCTCAACAACTGCGAGGTGCTTCTGCGTCTCATCGACCGCGGCGAGCGTCCGCAGGCCTACGCGGGCACCAAGCCGGAAGGCGATGCGCGCGTCCTCGGCCCGTCGTGGGACTCGAAGGACAAGGCCAAGTTCGAGGCCGAGGCGACCCGCTGGGCGGGGATCGTGTCGGGGGCGCCGTACAAGAATTGAGCGGTCGCAGCGTGGTTTGAGCGGTCGCAGCGTGGTTTGAGCGGTCGCAGCTGCGGCTGCTCCCTTTGGCGTGTCCAACACAGAGGCTGCTGCTCCCTTTGGCGTGTCCAAGACCGAGGCTGCTGCTCCCTTTGGCGTGTCCAACACAGAGGCTGCTCCCTCTGGCGTGACGGGCAAATTGCCTTTGTGCGCCCACGGCTATCCTGCCGTCCGTGCGGCTTCTGATCCCCGTCATCGCGCTCGTCCTCGCCCTTGCGGCGGTCGTCTCGCTTGACCGCCCCCTGCCGCCCGCCGACTTCGTGCTCATCGACCGGAGCGATGTCTACACGCTCGACCCGCAGCGGATGAGCTACCAGCACGAGCTCCGGCGCGCGCGCGTGATCTACGAACCGCTCGTCAACCTGCGCGCATCGGACTGCGAGATCATCCCCGGCGTCGCCGAGCGATGGGAACTCTCGCCCGACGGGCTCACCTACACCTTCCACCTGCGCGCGGATGCGAAGTGGTCGAACGGCGACCCCGTCACCAGCGAGGACTTCCGCTACTCGTGGCGCCGCGCCATCCTGCCCGACAGCGCAGCCGACTACTCGGGGCTCTTCTTCTCGATCAAGGGCGCGAAGGCGTTCTTCGAGGCGCGCAACGCGATGATCAAGGAGTTCGCGGCCAAGCACGCGAAGAATCCGTCGGCCGCCGAAGCGGAAGCGCTGTGGAAGCGAACGGTCGAGCTCTTCGATTCGACGGTCGGCCTGCACGCGCCCGACGCGCGCACGCTCGTCGTCACGCTCGACGCGCCGCTCGCCTACTTCCTCGATCTCTGCGCGTTCCCCTGCTTCTCGCCCGTCCACCCAGCGACGGTCGAGGCGTTCGTCTCGATCGATTCCGCCACCGGACGCGCGATCCAGCGGCACGACTGGACGAAGCCAGGCCGCATCGTCGTGAACGGCGCGTATGTGCCCACCGTCTGGCGATACAAGCGCGACATGCGGCTCGAGCAGAACCCGCACTACTGGAACAAGGACGCGATCGTCGCCAAGACGATCGAGTGCCGCACGGTCGAGAATCCGAACACGGGCGTGCTGAGCTTCCAGTCGGGCGCCGCCGACTGGCTCACCGACCTCGGCCCCGAATACAAGACCGAGATGCTCGCCGAGCGCCGCGCGTATCTCGCGCGCTTCAAGGCCGAGCTCGACGCGGGCCTCGCGCGCGGCGGCCGCGTCGACGACATCGTGGCGACGCTCCCTCCGCCGGGCGACGGCGAGCGCCGCGACGCGCGCGGATTCAACGCCTTCGGCACCGACTTCTTCAGCTTCAACTGCCGCGCGGCGCTGCCGGGCGACCGCTTCAATCCGTTCAACGACGCGCGCGTGCGCCGCGCCTTCGCGCTCGCGGTCGACAAGCAGGCGCTCATCGACCGCGTCACGCGCCTGAACGAGCGCGTCGCCTCGACGCTGGTGCCGCCGGGCACCATCGACGGCTATCCGGTCGTCGAGGGCCTCGGCTACGACCCCGAGCGCGCGCGTGCCGAACTGAAGGCCGCAGGCTGGGAGGACCGCGACGGCGACGGCATCGTCGAGAACGCCGCGGGAGTGAAGTTCCCCACCGTCGACATCCTCTACTCGACCTCGAGCCCGCGCTACCAGAACCTCGCGCTCGCCATGCGCGACATGTGGAAGCGCGAGCTCCGCGTCGCGGCCGAATGCCGCGGCAAGGACTCGAAGCTCTACAAGGAGGACCTCAAGAAGGGGAACTTCATGATCGCGCGCGGCGGCTGGTACGGCGACTACGGCGATCCGACCACCTGGCTCGACCTGCAGCAGAGCCAGAACGGCAACAACGACCGCGGCTACTCGAATCCCGAGTTCGACCAGCGCCTCGCGGCGGCGAGCGGCGAGGTCGATCCCGCGCTGCGGCTCCGGAAGCTCGCGGAGGTCGAGCGCTGGCTCTTCACCGAAGAGGTGCCGATGCTGCCGATCTGCAATTATGTCACGGTCTACATGTACGACCCGGTGCGGACCGGCGGCATGACCGACCACCCGCGGCTCGAGCAGGATCTCTCGATCCTCGGCCCGCGCCGCGGCGACGCGCCGCCGGCGAAGGAGCCCGCTCCGTGAACGCGCGGCCCGTCTCGATCGTCGCGCTGATCGTCCGGCGGCTCGTGCAGCTGCCGTTCATCGTGCTCGCGGTCTACACGCTCACCTTCATCCTCGCCTGGAGCGTGCCGGGCAACCCGCTCGAGAACCCCGAAGGCCGCCGTCCGCCCGCCGAGATCGTCGAGGCGATGAAGAAGCAGTACAAGCTCGACGACCCCGTCGCCTTCTACTTCGACTATCTCGAGAAGGCGAGCGGCATCGGCTATCTGCGCGGCACCACCGACCGCGTGTTCGACCTCGGCCCGTCGCTCAAGCAGCCCGACTGGAGCGTGAACGAGATCCTCGCGACCGGCCTTCCCGTCTCGATCACGCTGGGGCTGTCCGCGATGGTGATGGCGCTCATGCTCGGGCTCTTCGCCGGGCTCGTCGGCGGACTGCGGCCCGGCTCGATCGCCGATCTCGCGACGCAGCTCGTCTCGGTCATCGGCATCAGCCTGCCGAGCTTCGTGATCGGCAGCGCGCTGCTCATGCTCTTCGCGGTCAAGTTCGGGCTCTTCCCGGTCGGCGGCTGGGGCGGCTTCGCCTACATCGTGCTGCCCGCGCTCACGCTGTCGCTGCCGTTCGCGGCGTACATCTCGCGGCTCATCCGCTTCGGCATGATCGAGGAGATGGGCTCCGACTACATCCGCACCGCGCGCGCGAAGGGCCTGACCCGCGCGCGCGTGGCGCTGCAGCACGCGCTCAAGAACGCGTTCCTGCCCGTGCTCTCGTACCTCGGCCCCGCCACCGCCGTCGCGCTGACGGGCTCGTTCGTCGTCGAGAAGGTGTTCGCGGTGCCGGGCGTCGGGCAGCACTTCGTCGACGGCGTGCTCGGCAAGGACATCACGCTCGTGATGGGCGTGGTGCTCGTCTACTCGACGCTGATGGTCGTCTTCAACCTCGTGGTCGACGTGATGTACCGCTTCGTCGATCCGCGAATCGCGTAGGCGTCACGGCGCAGCAGCCGCCGCGTTCGCCGCTCCCGCAGCGTCCGCATCGGCGAGGCGCTTCGACAGCCGCTCGATCAGCACGCGCTCCATGCGCTCGTCGCGCGAGACGGCCGTCCAGGTCGAACGGTCGCGGGGCGTGCGCGGGTCGTCCTTCATGGTGACATCGCGCGAATAGCTGCCGAGCGCGCGCGTGTACGCGCTGCCCTGGTAGCCCGGCCGGAACTGCCGCTCGACCGACACCGACACGCGCACCTCGAGTTCGCTCGCGTCGCGCGTGACATCGACACCCTGGCCGCGCTCGGAACCCGGCAGGATCGGGCCCGCGAGCGGAGCGGTGCCCTCGGGAGCCGCCGGTCGGAAGCCCGCCGGAACGAACTCGAACCGGACGCGTCGGCGCTCGAAGCCGAAGGTCCCCTCGACCACATCGCCGGCGGTCATCTCCACCCAGGTCCACGGCTCGATGGCGGAGCCTGCGAACTTGGGTTCGGACTCGATCGCTCCCGCGCGGCGGTCGACCACCTCGGGGACGAAACCCTCGTCGCGCGCCGCCGCGCACGCCGCATCGAACGCGCGCTCGTACTGCGCCTGCGGCACCGTGAGGAACGCAGGGCCGGCCGGGTTCGACGCGCAGCCGACCGCGGACAGCGCGGAGGCGATGACGGCGAGTGCGGCTGCAAAGCGTCCGCGGATCGGGCGTACGAGCTCTGAATCGCTGCGGAAGTCGGGCGACATGCGCGGAGTGTACCGCTGCGTCCGATACACCGCCCATCCAGAGCGACGCGCCCGCAGAAGAACTGCATCGGGCAAGAATCAGACTCGAATCTTGACCTGCGCCGAGCCGATCGTACTCTTGGTCTTCTGCGCGCCGGCAGGTCGCCGGAACGCAGAACCACGCCGCGATTCGCCGTTTTTACGGAACGCGGCGGGACCCCGTGCGAACCGATCACTGTTCGCGCGGAGTCATCGAGTCGGGTCCTGCGGCCCGAGTCGACGCGTGCGCTCGGAGTCCCCGCCGCCTTTGGTCGGCGCCGAGAGAGAGGCCTGATCAAGATGCTGCGAGACCCATCGAACACCCGCGCCCCCCGCTCCGTCGCCCGCGGCAAGATCATGCGCGGCGCGCTGGTGGTTGCGGCGCTGGCCGCCGTCGGCGTCACCGTCGGTGCCGTCGCCTCGCGCGGAGGCTCGCAGGTCCAGGTCCCCACCACGGCCGAAGACTTCTTCCAGCCCGGCACGCAGCCCAACCCCGATGTCGAGGAGTTCACGCCCGTCGTCGGCGCGATCAACTGCACCTACTGCCACTCCGACTATGGCGTCGAGGTCGCGCCGTTCGACACCTGGGTCGCCAGCCTCATGGCGCAGAGCGCGCGCGATCCGATCTGGCACGCGGCGCTCACCATCGCGAACCAGGATGCGAACATCGGCGGCGAGACCTGCATCCGCTGCCACGCGCCCGGCGCATGGCTCGGCGGGCGCTCATCGACCGGCACCACCGCGGAGTTCAACTCCGACGACTGGGACGGCATCAACTGCCACTTCTGCCACCGCGCCGTGAACCCCGAGCTCGGGGCGAACAGCGCGATCGGCTATCCGGGCGATCCCGCGGAACCCGATGTCCCGATCATCAGCGCGCTCCAGTCGCAGGGCCTCATTCCCGAAGGCCAGGGCAACGCGCGCTATGTGATCGACCCCGACGACAACCGCCGCGGTCCGTTCAGCGATGTCCCCGAGAACCTCCACGGCGGAGGCACGAAGCTCATCACCTCGCCGTACCACCGCTCGAGCGAGTTCTGCGCGACCTGCCACGATGTGAGCAATCCGCTCTACTCGAAGAACAAGGCGGGGAACTATGTGCTCAACCAGCTCGGGTCGCCGCACCCGACGCAGGATCCGCACGACATGTTCCCCGAGCAGCGCACCTACAGCGAGTGGCTGAAGAGCGACTACCCGAAGGGCGTCGCGTACTCCGATCACCGCTTCGGCGGGAACGACCCGGACGGCGTGGTGGCGAGCTGCCAGGACTGCCACATGCCGAAGGTGATCGCGGGCGGCTGCCGCTTCTATGAGTTCGGCGACCCGTGGTTCGAGCGGCCCGACATGCCGCAGCACTCGTTCGCCGGCGCCAACACCTGGGTCGTGCAGGCGATCCGCAACCAGCTCGGCCCCGACGACGCCGATTCGATCGGTCTCACGCAGGACGCGATCGACCAGCAGGCCGCGCGCACGATCAACATGCTCCAGGCCGCGAGCGACATGACGCTGACGCAGGTCGGCGGCAACCTCAAGGTGCGCGTGACCAACGAGTCGGGCCACAAGCTGCCGACGGGCTACCCCGAAGGCCGCCGCATGTGGCTCAATGTCAAGTTCAAGAACGCGCAGGGACAGGTCTTCGCCGAGCGCGGCGCGTACAACAACAAGACCGCTGTGCTGAACAGCTCCGACACCAAGGTGTACGAGGCGAAGCAGGGCATCACCCAGGCCGTCTCGAAGCTGACGGGCATTCCCGTCGGCCCGAGCTTCCACCTCGCGCTCAACAACAAGGTGTACTTCGACAACCGCATTCCGCCGCGCGGCTTCACCAACGCGAACTTCATCGAGATCGGCGCCGGACCCGTGGGCTACGCCTACGCGGACGGCCAGCACTGGGACGATTCGCTCTTCGCGATCCCGTCGGGAACCGCGAGCGCAACGGTGACGCTCTACATCCAGACGACGACGAAGGAGTACATCGAGTTCCTCCGCGACGCGAATGTGACCGACGACAAGGGCCAGGTTGCCTACGACCTCTGGGTCCAGGCCGGCAAGAGCGCTCCTGTCGCGATGGACAGCGCGACGCTCACGGTCGTTCCGTCGAACCCGGCCGACCTGAACGGCGACGGCACCGTGAACGCGGCGGATCTGTCGATCCTGCTGTCCGCATGGGGCACCGCGGGTCCCGGCGATGTCAACGGCGACGGCACGGTGAACGCGGCGGATCTGTCGATTCTGCTGTCGAGCTGGTCGTGATTTGAGCGGTCGCGGCTGCGGCCGCTCCCTCTGGCGATACGTGATGTGAGCGGTCGCGGCTGCGGCCGCTCCCTCTGGTGCTAGTGAACGCACGGGTGCCCTTGGACGAAGTCCAAGGAACGGGTGATGTCAGACTGCGACTCCGGCGCGGGTGGTTCCGTGGACTTCGTCCACGGGCACCCGTTGCTGTCGTATCGCCAGAGGGAGCGGCCGCAGCCGCGACCGCTCAAACCACCGCGCCCTTGGACTTCGTCCAAGGGCACCCATTTCCGTATCCTGCGCGGGTGCAGACGCAGTCGGACATCAAGTCGATTCTGAGCGCGCGGGGGCTCTCGCCGAAGCATCGCTTCGGGCAGAACTTCCTCGTCGACCAGAACCTGCTGAAGAAGCTCGTCGATGCAAGCGGCATCGGCGAAGGTTCTCTCGTGGTCGAGATCGGTCCAGGCACCGGCACCATGAGCGAGGAGATCCTCGCCCGCGGCGCAGAGCTCATCGCGATCGAGCTCGACCGCGACCTCGCCGCGCACCTGCGCGAGCACTTCGCGGCGAACCCCCGCTTCACGCTTGTCGAAGGCGACTGCCTCGACGGAAAGCGCGCGCTCAACGCAGAGGCGCTCGCGAAGATCGGCGCGCGGCCGTTCACGCTTGTCGCGAACCTCCCCTACCAGGCCGCGAGCCCCGTGATGGCGATCTGCGCCACGATGCCCGCATGCCGCGGACAGTTCGTCACGATCCAGCGCGAGGTCGGCGACCGGCTGCGCGCAGCGCCCGGTTCAGGCGAGTACGGCCCGCTCACGATCATCGTGCAGGCGTTCGCAGAGGTCGAGCAGATCGCGGTGCTGTCGCCCGGCTGCTTCTGGCCACCGCCGGAAGTCACGAGCGCGATGCTCGCGCTGCGGCCGCGCGCCGTTCCTGCGCTCGCGCCCGATGAAGCCGATGCAT
>Ga0209985_10001370_pt1 | contig 24088 bp, 24 predicted proteins | sample NOAtaG_FD_187305 | JGI IMG/M metagenome (GOLD analysis project Ga0209985, IMG submission 187305) | Freshwater lake microbial communities from Lake Erie, under a cyanobacterial bloom - NOAA_Erie_Diel6S_1000h metaG (SPAdes) (version 2) | ecosystem: Environmental > Aquatic > Freshwater > Lake ...
CATCAAATCTTATGGCCTAAAGGGGTGGGTCAAACCATTCCCGGAATCAGTGGGTCAGACTTCCCGGAATAATCAGTATGCGTACGAGCTGGCTTTCCATTTCATTCTTTTCCTCATGCAGCGTTTTCAATTCACTTTGCCATTGGCTGCGCTGTGTTTCTTTCAGTTGCGCTTTAGCATCTTCTGCCTTTTTCAGTTCAAATTGAAAATTCTCAAACTCCATGGCAGCAATTACTTTTTCTTGGTAGAGTTTGTATTGCCGATCAAATGCCTGCTTGGCTTTGTTGAGAAGCGTTTGAGCCTCATTTACCTTCTGCTGGTAGGTAAAATAGCTCTGCCGATAGACCGCGCTTTTAAAAATTGGCTTTGTAGTTGATGGAGCTTTTGACGCCTCTATCACCAACTCCACATCTTCTGCCAACGATTTCTTAATACTTATTTTCTCCTGAAAAAAATCTTCTTGTTCATTGAGTGTCTCAGAGTCGATCACATAAAGTAACTCACCCCCTTTTACTTTTTTGTTTTCCCCTGCATACGTTTCCCTTATCTTCCCAGAGCTAATGCAACGGATTATATTTACCTCAGAAGCAGGGCGGATCAGTGCCGATGAGCGCACGCTCACATCTGTTTTTAAATAAGGCATGGCGCCAAGCGCAATAAAGCAACAGACAATGCAGCCTATGTAGATGATGGCTGTGCGGGTGTAAGTGGGGAAGTAGGTGTTTTCGGGGAACATTTTGTTTTAGTTGATCATACTTTTGAACACAAGAGGGTGCTTGCACTAGTTAGGGTTTGTTTCGCGAGGATACGAACCAAGGCATTGGGTGAAAGCAACCCACATTAACGTTGGGCAACACGACCAGCTCGCTATTGTAAAAAAAAGTTAACGCCTCTGTTGTTGGTTTTTAGAGCCAGCTTGTAAAGTTTCAATGATTCTCTCTTCCTCTTCTGTAGCTAACAGTGCCCTTTGACCTTTCCAAAAAGGCGTTTGGTAATTATTACCTCTCTTATAAATACTATTCTTTTTATACTTCTCACGATTAGAGTACTGTTCGATATTTGAGCCAACTTTATTCACCAACATTTCACTTGTGAATAAGTGTGTCACGTTGTAGTCCTTCTTGTTATACACATGTACACCGAGTGTGGCTTTGGCATATTTCAAATGGCATTTATCACCAATCATTTGAAATTGAACGTAAACCTTTGCTTTACTTACCTGAAATTTTACACCAAGTAGGTTTCGAACTTCAATATACTTTACATTCTCATCCGGAATCTCATATTCAACAGAATGTATTATTTCATTCACTTTATCGATTAAAAAATTACCCTTGTAAAGCACCTTGGCTACATTTGATTTTGGTTTGAATTGAATTTTATAAAAGTCTCTCTTACCATCTGTCTCGTCATATGACTCGAACTCATAATCTAGCGGATTAAATCTCACCTCAAACTTCTTTTCGATATCAAAAAATCGTGGTAAGATTTCTAGGTTAATAGGTTCCGGTATTTCAATGTCACCTAGCGATTTTGCCCCTGTATTATAAGGCACCGACTTTGCTCTCGACTCGGTTATCTTTACATCCACTTCAGGAAAATCATCTGCTCGGTATTGTATGAAGTAATCAACCAAAGCGTCTGCAAACTTTATGTAGTGTCCATTTTTACTTACAAACTCTCGATAATACGTATTTAGAATAGCCGGTGTGAGCGATTTCGCGCTGGTACTTCTTAACGCCTTTTGCAATAGTACTAAAGGCGATAGTGCTGTTACTTCAATAGGGTTTAGCTCCGTTACAGACTCCTGCAAGCTAATCAATAACGTGTCTCCCAATGATAGTAAAGCAATCCCAACCCTTTGTGGTTTGAATCCGACAAAAGATACAATCAGCGTATCGGTACTTGATTCAGCAGGAATCAACAATTTGAAAAGACCGTCTTCATTAGAAATGGTGCCTAGTCCTGAATTCTTAAAATAAACATTAGCGAACTTAGCTGGGGCTTTGCTTGTAGCTTCCCAGACACGCCCTACTATAAAAGGTTCATTTCCTTGGCCTAAAGCAGTGTTTGAGTCAACTATTCCAAAAACAAATAGTAGAAGGAAGTGTAGTCGCGAAATGATCATGTCAATTGATTTCCTATAAAATAGAAAAATTAGATGAAAATAGACAAGCTGATGTCGTACCACTTTTAATACGACATCAGCAATGTAAACAATATCAAATGGTCAAATAAAGCCTTCAGCAAACCCCTCGAATAGTTTGTTCAAAGTTTGGAGAAAGCCTGCTTTGAAATCAGCCCACCATCCCCCGCCTGAGTAGGTCGTTAGCTCTGAAAAATTGAGTTGGGTAACACCCGACTCCTTTATTTTTAAGGTATCCATAGTTTTTAGAGGTTGAAATGTTTAAAATTCGAATCCGAATTCAAAATTGCCTGATCCTGCAACTGCGCCCCCCAAAGCAAATGCAAATGCAACATAAGCAAGCGCAGACCCTAGCCATTTCCAAAATCCTCCGCCTTCAGTGTTTAGCATTTCCCTTTCATTAAGTTGAATAAGCCCCATTTCTTCTAGTTTTAAGTTTTTCATGGCAGTAAAATATAATTTAGAAATTCATTTTCAGCCCCGGCCGGAAGCCTTGTTGTGAAAGTATTGGTAGCGGGGAGTAATTTCCAAACCAAAACCTAAAATACCTGATAAATCAGGTATAAAAACCACCTGATTTATCAGGTATCTTTGGAAGAAAATGAAGAATAAGCCCACTTCTTTCTTGTTAGCCGATAATCATACATTATTTCGGTGGGACTGAAACAGTTGCTACAACAGCGATTCACCGCAATCCTTGCAATTACTAGTTCAACAGATTGAGAGTTTTCATAAAGCAACAGACAGTGCTGCCTATTTTAGAGATTTAGTGGACAAAAATAGCGGTGCGGGTGTAGGTGGGGAAGTAAGTGTTTTCGGGGAACATTTTTGTTTTAGTTGATCATACTTTCGATGCACAAGCGGATGCTTGCGCTAGTTAGGGATTAATCCACTATTGAATTAGAGAAAACTAAAACTGTTAGTATTTTAGAGGCTTTACAAAATCAGCTCTTTTGAGAGCTTCAAAGTAATAAACGTTTTCATCCTTCACTATCTGTATTTTATTTTTACTTAAGTAGTGAGCTTCAAGTTCCTTTTTTAGAGTTGTTGTTAATTTGTAATGTTTCTTTTGTCTTAAATCATGAAATTTCAAAGAGCTTAAATAATATGTCTTGGAAATCTTGTTACCAATTGTCACTACTTTAGAATTCAAAACATCTAGATTAACTAAGTAGTATTTTTTTTTGATTCTTTGGTAGGATGCTGATGTGTAGTCTCTTTGTTCATATCCATTTTTACCCTTGTTCAATCCAATTTTAATCATAGCATTTTTTACTCCGTAATCCTTCGTATTGATTTTAAATAGAGCCGAAACTACTAGCTGTGAAAATGGTTGTTTAAAAATTGCTGACAAAACATAATGACTTTCTAGTTCAGTAGATTCAATACCCTGCAATTCAAAGTCAATAGATTGATAAAATTTCTCTTCTTTTATATTTCTCAATAGAAGAAACCTAATTGGTTCTTCTATTGAAAGAAGGGTATATGGACTAAGAGAGTGGGTTTCTGTACTGAAAACGCTGTATCCAATTCTTGAAACAGTGTCAAGATTTAGAAATCTGTCAGTAACTTGAATCGAATCAATCTGAAATTTAGGATAACGATTAAGACTGTCAATAAATTTGTTTTGAACTATTCCATACGTTGAACAATGGCCTAAAAGGTTATACGCTGTATCTAGGATAAATTGATCCAAGGTAAATTGAGAAGACGACAGATAACCATCAAAGCTTTCTTGCAATTTCTTGCCTGCTCTCCAGGCAATTTCTTTTGGAGATATGGAGCTGACAACTACTTCTCCCAGTGTTTCAATCTTAGGATTCAAAAAAACAATTCTATTTTTTACAATCTGGCTAAGTGTTATTTTTTTTGTCTCAAAACCAATACATGAAAAAGTAAGCAATGAATCTTCAGGTAATGAATTAAATTTGAGAATAAAAACACCAATTTGATTTGATGATGTGCCTTGTTCATGACCGTAAATATTGACAAAAGCTATTGGAGCATTTGTTTCGCTGTTAAGTATTTGACCTTCAACAGCTGTTAGCGTTTGAGCGCATGCCGATAAAGAAATAGAAAAATAAATCAGAATCAACAATGTCTTTTTCACCATAAAAGCAATTTAAAAAACTCTTCGGATATAGTACCCGAAGAGTTTAAGCAAGGATTTATTGCCAAGCAATTCCACCCCATGCACCGCCACCTAAATTTACCCAAAATGACCCACCATTTTCAGGAGTTAGTGCCCACATTACTGCAATCAATTCCCAAAGCCCGCCACCGCTAGTCTTTTTTCTTTCTTCAACGGTTAGTTCAGTAAGATTCAATTTTTCCATTTCGAGAGTTTTCATAATTGTAATTTTAGTGTAAAAAAACTATTTTAGAAATTCAGTTCTGGCCAGAACCTTAATTCGAAAGTATTACTGTCATGGAGTAATTTCCAAACCCAAACCTAAAATACCTGAAAAATCAGGTATAAAAACCACCTGGTTTTTCAGGTATCTTTGGCAAAAAATGAAGAATAAGCCCTCTTCCTTCTTGTTAGCCGATGATCACCCTATTGTGGCAGTAGGGCTTAAAGAGGTATTAGAACAGGAGTTCACAACTTCCAAGTTTTATACTGCGCGCACTGGGCAAGAGGCTTTGGCTGTATTGGAGCAGCACCCGATAGATATTCTTTTTCTGGATGTGTCCATGCCGGCACTGGATGCTTACGGTGCCTTTCCTGCTATTAAAAAACAATATCCGGCTACGAAAGTGATCCTTTACACGCAGTTTATGGCCAAAGATATGATCCTCCACTTCTTGCAACAAGGCGTTAACTCAATCCTATTCAAAGGCGAAACTGATGACATTTGCGAGGTGGTGGAACAAGTATGGGCAACGGGCAAGTGGCTTCCACGTTCTGTGCTTGAGTTGGCGGAAGGCCAACTATATGAAAAGTCCTTCCACAAATTGCCGCTGGGTGAAAATGAACGAAACATCATAAAGCACATTTCAGAAGGGAAATCCAGCAAAGAAATTGCTACACTCCTGCACTTGGGGGAAAATACCATCAATAGCTACCGGCAAAATTTACTGAAGAAAACCGGTACGAAAAATACCGATGAGTTAATCCGCTATGCTTTTGACAGTGGATTGATCTGATGATTCCAGTACATGAAAAGTGATCTCCAAATGCAAGCCCTTGATATCAAAAGGTTGTTTTGAAATTTGCCCACCCATGAGCGCTATACGCCTCGTAACAGATTTTCCCACTTCCCGGGTGCCAAGTAATTGCTGTCCATCGTCACGCACAAAAAATACGAGTTTTCCATTTTGCTCCCAGTTCAATGTGAAGTTCATATGCCAACAGTCGGAGTACTTAATCGCGTTAGCTACCAGCTCCTGCACGATGCGGTAGATGGAGATTGCTAGCAACTCTTCCATTTTACGGGGTGTTCCTTTTTGGTAAACCGCAAAAGCAATACCTCGCAACCCACTGTTTTTCTCTAGAAATCGTTCAATCGATTGATACAAATTGTTTACGTCTAACGCCAGTGGTTTGATCTGTTCGATAGCATGCCTTAGTTCATAAGAAGCTCCGGATATCATATTTCTAACAGATTGAAGCAATCGAAAAGTCTCGTCTGAGATGGTATCTCTTCTAATGAGTGCCAGTTTATTTTGTGCCGCTGCAAAATAGGCTCCCATTGCATTGTGAATATCAGCCGAAATACGCTTTCGCTCCATCGCCACTGCTTGTTCTTCTGCCCAAAACCTGTCCCGCTCTCGTTGCTTATTCATCTCATCAAACTTTCTTTTGAATGAAGTGAGCGCGTTGTCCATATTGGCTCGGTGCATGAGCGCTGTTTTTACTCGCTTTTTCTGGCGCAGCCAAACGCAGCGAGCTCCCAATAAAAAACCAAAAAGCAAAAGAGAGATATAGATGAACAAATCGGTTGACTGTGGCATAAATTTCTTGGAGCAAATCTAAATTTAAAACCACGTTGTTTAGTGAAAGAAAATTTTGTATCGATGGCGTTCAAAATAAATCAAGGCATCTCATCGTTATCCCTCCACTATGCAAAATAAGTGGAGGTTTTACGCCTTCGCGGCAATGGTATTGCCGCTCTGGGCTCATGGACAAAACAATACCTTAGGTGACCGCACTACAACTAGCGCGTTTGAAGAGACACAAAAACACTCTCATCGCGTTCACCTCTCTCGAAAAGAAAAAAGAAGACAACGTCTTTTGTTCAAAAAACCGAAAGTGGAAAACACCGCGCGTTACGAATTCTATAAGCGCGTAGAAGAAGCTGCGAAAGAGAAACAACGCATCTTGAAGAAACTGTCTAAACCACAATATTCCAACTTCGCTTACTTTGGACATAAGAACAAGCCAAAACGAAACAAGCCCTACGCGATGAAGTACTGCAAAGAATGCGGGATTAGGCACTAACGATTGATGATTTGTGATTTACGATTGAGGAGCGTTATATTTGTTTACTTATGAATACTACTGATATACGCCAAAAGCTTCACCACTACATCGAAACCGCCCAAGATAAAAAGGTAAAAGCAATCTATGCGATGGTGGAAGATGAGATACAAGAAACTTATGATTACTGGAGTGATGAAGAGTTTTTGTCTGAGCTAAGGAGAAGGCAAGAATCTTACATCTCTGGACAAGCAAAGACTTATACATTGTCAGAAACGATGAGGGAGATTAAGCAAGCCATAAAGAGAGTAAACAAGAAAAGGTGAATAGCCTTGTAATACTTGACGATGCCAAAATTGAGTGGCAAAATTCTGTTTTATGGTATGAAGATCAACGCCTTGGATTAGGAACTCGCTCTGCAGAAGTCATTGAAAAGAAGATTGAGTTAATTTCAAATTCGCCTGAACAATTCCCCATAAGGAAACACCATATGCGTGAAGCTGTTGTTAGTGTTTTCCCGTTTAGTATCGTTTTTGAATTCCATCAAAAACGTGGCATCGTTACTATTATTTCCATTTTTCACAATAGGCAGAATCCGAACAAAAAATTTATACGAAGGAAAAAATAACTTTTGGAAACCCTCAACCGCTATATCGAACACACTAACCTAAGCCCTACGCTTACCATCCAGGACGTTGACAAACTGGTAGCCGAAGCGAAGCAATATCATTTTCTTGGTGTCTGCATTCCACCGTTCTGGGTGAAGCGCGCTAAGCGTGAAATAGGTGACTCAAAAATTCTGCTCATTACAGTAGCTGGCTTTCCACTCGGCTACTCAATGACAGAAACCAAACTGGAAGAAATCAAATGCGCCATTGAAAATGGGGCAGACGAAGTAGATGTAGTCTGGAACATTTCTTCGTTTAAATCAGGAAATCCCTGGACGAAAATTGAGATCGCCAAGTGCAGTAAACTTGCGCACGATCATCAAAAAGCCTTAAAAGTAATTATCGAAACGGCCTATCTGTCAAACGATGAAATTGTTGAAGCCTGTAAAATAGGTGTCGATGCAGGTGCTGATTTTGTGAAAACATCGACAGGCTTTGCCCCCAGTGGAGCAAAAGTTGAACACATCCAATTGATGAAAAAATCTGTGCCTGGTGGCGTAGGCATTAAAGCATCCGGTGGAATCAAAACCAAAGAACAAGCAATCCAATTGATTGAAGCAGGAGCTGATCGCCTCGGCACATCTTCGGGCATTGCTATTGTGGCCATATAGATTTAGATCAGTAACTTAGCGTTTCTAAACAAATGCTATGAGTCATTTTCTATCCAATCTATTCCCCGAAGAATCATCTATACCTGAACAATATCAACTGCGCGCCTATGTAGAACAGCGCGAATACCTCATTAACGGTCAACTGCGGCAGTGGACAGGCACGCTCAACCCCGTGGCCAGCCCGGTCTATATTAAGAAAGGCGAGACGTTAACTCAAAAAATAATTGGAAGCACGCCCCTCCTCACGAAGTATGAGGCATTGGAAGCACTCGATGCGGCCGTTACTGCTTACGATTTGGGGCATGGAACTTGGCCCACAATGGGCGTGGCCAAACGCATTGAACACATCGAAAAATTTTTGGCCGCGATGCGAACGAAACGAGCTGAAGTAGTAAAGCTGTTGATGTGGGAGATTGGAAAATCCTTGAAGGATTCAGAAAAAGAATTTGATCGCACTTGCGACTATATTGTCGACACGGTCAAAGCGCTCAAAGAGCAAGACAGAAGATCTGCGAACTTAATCGAAGAACAAGGTTTTCTCGGGCAAATAAGGAGAGTGCCGCTGGGCGTTGCGCTTTGTATGGGTCCTTTTAATTATCCGCTTAACGAAACTTTCACTACGCTAATACCGGCCCTCATCATGGGTAATACCGTAGTTTTTAAACCTGCTAAATACGGAGTATTACTAGTAAAACCTTTACTGGAGGCGTTCCGGGAGAGTTTCCCTGCCGGAGTCATTAACATTATTTATGGCCGTGGACGTGACACAGTTGGCGCCTTAATGGAAACAGGAAAGATTGACGTGTTTGCTTTCATCGGCACAAACAAAGGAGCAAACGATTTAAAAAGACTCCACCCCAAACCACACCGCTTGCGCTCCATTCTTGGGCTAGATGCAAAAAACCCGGCCATCGTATTATCCGATGCCGATTTGACAAACGCTGTTGCCGAGTGTATCACCGGTTCACTTTCATTCAACGGCCAGCGCTGCACGGCACTCAAAATTTTATTTGTACATCAATCTATCGTAGCCGAATTCACAAAGCGTTATCTCGAAGAGTTGAAAAAGTTGAAACCCGGTATGCCGTGGGAAGCGGGAGTTGGGCTAACGCCTTTACCTGAACCCGGTAAGACTGACTATTTGAAAGGACTTGTAGACAACGCGAAGCTACATGGCGCAAAAGTGATGAACGAAAATGGAGGTGAAATTTTCCAATCGTATTTTCACCCAGCCGTTTTGTATCCGGTAAACGAAAAGATGAATATCTATCACGAAGAACAATTTGGTCCCATCGTACCCATCGTCCCCTTTACTGACGATGAAGAGCCCATAAACTATTTACTGAACTCACAGTTTGGGCAGCAGGCCAGCTTGTTTGGAAAAGATTCGAAGCGGTTGGCAAAGGTGATGGATGCATTGGTAAACCAAGTGGGTCGAATAAACCTGAACACCCAATCGCAACGCGGACCAGATACGTTTCCGTTCAATGGAAGAAAAGACTCAGCAGAAGGAACTCTTTCGATTGCAGATGCACTGAGGGTGTTTTCAATCCGCACGATAGTTGCTACAAAGGGCACCGATGACAACAAACAAATTTTTAATTCCATTATCCGCAACCGCGAGTCAGACTTTTTGAGTACGGATTATATTTTATAGGATAAATGGAAACCGAGAATAACATTGAGTCAGAAAAATCATGCGCTGAATTACTGACTTATATATTTTCTGATTTCGAAAACTTTCTGAAACGAATCGCCCCAGATGGGTGGAATAACTCCGAATTTAGAAAGTTCTATCATCCAACACCAGAACAACAATTTGATGAATACAAAACACTATCAAACAACCTAGCCAAGCTGTCGAAAAAACCCATTACTGATGGCGATAAAACACTACTCGATTTTCAAAAAGAATATGTAGTTGAGCCAGCGAAAGAACCAGAAGAGTGTATTGAAATATTGGGCAATGCAGTGTATGATGTTTTCTCCAACAATCACGAAGTAATTAGTGCATCCAAAAAAGTTTATGACCTTGGCTCTATGCGCGGAAGCGCAGGCTCTATTGCAGATTTTTTAAATTCGTTTTTTACAGAGTATCGATTCAATTTCGATTACATCGATTTTTATATGGGGACAATATTTTTGCGAGAACGCGCAGACATGACACCTTTCTATGAGTATGTTTTTAACAAACTGAAAGAAAAAGATTGTTCGTGGAAATACTCCTTTCCCCGACTTTATCTTTTAGATTTCAAAAAAGCACAAGAAGTAGACACATCTCCCGAAAAGTATAACCCAGAAGAGTCGTTGCTAAAAGAACTAGAGAGGAAGAAAGAAAAAGATAAGATCGAAAAAATGCGTCAAGAATTAGATGACGCATACCTAGAAGAATTGGAAGAAGCAAAATATAAACCACTCCCTAAAGTTGTGCAAGCATATAAGAATATCTTTGGTTTTTTGCCAGAAGGTTTTCTTCAATAATTTAATCTTATTCAAATAGTATACAGGCCTTTCTTTCAGAAGAGTAATTCCATTCCGTTAAGACATGTATCCTGCCAGATGATGATTTAGAAGATTACTGCGGATGATAAATCGCCTTCGCTTCCTTAAAAACCTCCTCTTTGTTGAGTGTCATCGGCTTTGTTTTCTGCTGCACAAACAATTCTATTTGCTGCCCGCAACAACACAATTAGGCCGCAAATTCTCATTCCTTATTTTTTTGTTTGTAAAGCACTACTACTTCAAGTGCTGTGAACGCACCATAACAACCCAGATAAAAAACCGCATTGCTATTTGCCCCAGCCGGATCCAACTTCAACAGAATAACGATAGCTACACCACTAAGAATAATTTTTAAAATAACAGACATCAAAAAAGCCCTGACAAATTCAGTTGGGTCAACTTGTGTGATTCTGTGAAGCATAAAGTAGACTAAAACGGTAATCAAGGCAAATGCGAGCAATATTTCCATCCAATAGGAAGGTGCCCGATTAACGAGAGAATAGAGTTCTAACAATCTTACTGTTAAACCAATCAACGTGGCCAATAGCAGTGTCAGTCCGGTAAAAAAAAGAAAACGCTTACTACTCATTGATGGATCGATAGATTCTATAGATCATTCCGCCAAAGGACGCAAAAACAAAAAGAAGTAAAAACAGCGGGAAGGTGAAAGAAAAATACTGGTCAATTTTAAAACCGAGCCACCCAAAAAATCCGATGGTGGCCAATAGCTGAATCCCAAGGCTGCTGTACTTTAGAAATAGGTTGGGTTCTTTCTCTCGACTCATGATACTACTTTATGATTTGCCTAGGTGTCTTGTTAGAAAAGATACATAGTACGCAGTAAAACAAAAAGCTGTGGGTTGGTGCCCACAGCTCTGCTTGTTCAATTATTTTCTTCGGATTTCCGGTAGTCTTAAATTAGTTCAACCGAATCTCTTGCGCATGTGGGGTTCTAGCGCCATTCTCTCCCAATTTAATATCTTTAATAGGAGATCCCATTTTACAGCTACCATTAAAAAGCGCACCGGGCTCTACTACTAATTTGCCCGTGCTAATATCTCCGTGAATCACGGCAGTAGATTTCAATACCAACAATTCAGAAACGTCAATTCTTCCTTTCACCTCTCCCTCCAAGTCAGCATTTTGTGCGATGATGTTGCCTTCCACATGGCTGGCATTACCTAATGCGATTTTTGACTTTGACTTGATGTTTCCTATAATACGACCCTCGATGCGTATGTTGCCGTATGTCTCAATATTTCCTTCCAATACTGTTCCCTTACCAATTACGTTACTGGAATTGCTGATTTCGTCAGCGGCTCTTTTTTGCTCTTTAGAAGTTAGCATGGCATGTAGTTTAAAAAGTTACAAATTCTTGGGGGTCAAGTGAATTGCCGTTGTGCCACAGTTCAAAATGTAAATGTGATCCATCGGTCATCTCTCCACTGTTGCCAACTATAGAGATAATTTCCCCTGCGTTGACAAAACTACCAACTTTTTTTAATAATCCCGCATTGTGCTTATACACCGAGACGAGGTTTCCCCTATGCTGTACTGCAATAACGTACCCAGAATCCTGGGTCCACGAGGCCAACACCACTGTTCCTTCTGCTACGCACTTGACTGGCTCATTGGTTTTTGCCACGATGTCCACACCGAAATGGAGCTTTTTAGCGTCATACTTATCACTGACAAAACCAGAAATGGGGGTAAAGAAGAAGAAACCCTGTAGTTCCCTGTACTTACGATCATTCAGGGAAACCACCGAAAACTCGGTTTGCTCAAACTCCTTTCTGAATTGGGAGTCCTCGGCTGTTAACTTCAAGTCGGCCGTTTTCTTTACCGGCATATTATCACCACCCAATAGCTTAACCGGATCGACAAATCCGCTAGTGGTATCTCCACTAAGGATTCGCTGCAAATTCTGAATAAAAAGATCCTTACGGTCGACCTCGAGAGAGAGCGAGTCAACCTTGATAGCTAAAGCATATAACTTCTTGTTTTGCTCCGTCTGCTCGTATTTCGGGTCAAACCATTTAGAAAGCAAGGTCTTTGATAAAAAAAGACTGCCCACAAAAATCACCAGAAATGCGGCAGCTGCTACCAATAAAAACTTCGCGTAGGTAAAACCAAAGGAAGTTTTCTCAGCAAGATTATCTTCATTACGAATAACCAGTTGGTATTTGTTGGTCAATCGCTCCGATATGGTTTTCTTTGGTTTCAAACTCGTTTTTTTGCAAAATTAGGCAATCCCAACAATATATGATTGATTCACAGTTTTTTACATTTACAATAAGGATCGAAGTTGCCCGTTAAGATTAGTTCATGAGATTGGTTACAAGTAGTGTATGGATAAGGTTGGCAGATAGTAGCAAGCTGCTTTTTCCAATTTTCATTCTTGCGCTAGCTGCTTGTTGGTTTTCGGGTTGCTCCATCGAACAAAACACAATTACGAGCAATGCCTTCCATAACCTGACCGCTCATTACAATGGCTACTATTACGCCCGCGAAAAAGCGCGTGAAGTTGAAAAAACAATTTTAAAAACACTGGATGACGACCCGACCCAGGTATTGCGCATTTTTCCAGCGCTAGATACCGTAAAAGCAAAAAGTTACAAAAAAGACACCGATGAAATCATCAAGATGGCGTCCATCTCAATTCAACGCCATCCCAACAGTAAATGGGTAGACGACAACTACGTGATGGTGGGTCTTGCACGTTTATATGCTTGTGATTTTCAAAATGCTATCCTCACATTCAAGTACGTCAACACAAAAAGTCCTTCCTACGAAACGCGCCATACTGCGTTGCTTTATTTACTGCGAACCTTCACCGAGCAAGGAGATTTTGATCGGGCGGAGGAGGTTTTTCGATTTCTGGATAAGGAAAAACTGATCAGCAAACAGAACGCAAAAAAATTGTATCTGGAGAAAGCCTACTTTTATCAAATTCGAAATGATTACGATAACATGGTGCAAAATCTTTCGAAGGCCGACTCACTTTTGTCGCGGGTAGATCGAAAAGGAAGAATTTATTTTATCATTGGCCAAGTCTATCAAAAACTCGGTTTTAATTCGGAGGCCTACAACTTCTACCGTAAATGCTTAGCCACAAATCCCGACTATGAGATTGACTTCTATGCGCGATTGAACATGGCACAAGTTGCTCGCCTGCAAGATAAACGCGATGTGCGTCTGGTGCGAAAGCAATTTGACAAAATGCTTACGGATAGCAAAAACCTGGAGTTCAAAGACAAAATTTATTTTGAGTGGGGAGAGTTTGAGCGCAAGCAAGGAAATTTAACAGAGGCGATATCCAACTACAAGTCCGCAGCCCATTCCGGCAAAAGCAAACGAATCCAAGGGAACGCTTATCTTCGAATCGGTCAACTTCAATTCGATTCGCTGAAAAAATACAGTCTGGCAAAACTGTATTATGACAGTGCCGTTAGCGCACTGCCAAAAGACTTTGAAAATTATGAAGCGATCAAAAAACGTCAAAAAATCCTTGGCGAGTTTGCAGGCTACACAGAGACGATTACTCTCAACGACAGCCTTCTTACACTCGCTTCGTTTGATTCCCTTACCCTTCGAAAAAGACTTGATTCTGTCTTTGCCGCTCGCGACAAAAAATTGGCTGTGTTAAAAAAGAAACGAAAAAAGGCTGAAAGCGTAACTTCAGAAAGCGGTAACCAGAACAATTCTTTCTTCAACAACGCTCCTTCGAGCGCGACTTCTGACTGGTATTTTGGAAATAGTGCATTGGTCGCAACTGGCCAAAGTGAGTTTCAGCGGATTTGGGGAGGTGTGGCGCTGGAAGACAATTGGCGAAGATCTAACAAGGCTGCTGCTGCACCCGAAGCAACATTGGCTTCTTTGCGAACTGCGGAAGAACCCACAAAGAATAATACCGCTCCAACAACTGTAGAGAAACCCGAAGAGAAATTAGATGAAGTGGGGAAACTAATTGCCCAATTGCCCACCACTGAAAAGCAAAAAGAAGAAGCATTGGCAGCGATTGAAAAAGCCTATTTCAAGTTGGGTGACTTGTTTTATTTTCAGCTCGATGAAAAACAAAATGCTGCTGCATCCTATGAAAAACTGTTGAGCCGGTTTCCCCTATCTGATTTTAGACCAGAAGCACTCTACAAACTCTATCTCATCCACCGGGATACGGATTCAGAGAAAGCAGCTAGCTATACAAAACAATTGACAGAAACCTATCCTACTTCAACGTTTGCTAAAATCTTGGTGAATCCAAACTATCTAAAAGAAACAAGTGTCGCAGCCGAAAAACAAAAGCTGATTTACAAAGAAGCCTACCGTTATTTTCAACAAGACAATCTGCGACAGGCTCAAGAAAAAATAAGTCAAGCCCTGCAAGTGGGAGAAACAGGATTTACTCCTCAGCTTGAATTATTGAAGGTATTGATTACCGGCAAAACGGAGGACGTCACTCGTTATCAATTCGAGCTGGAGAGTTTTATCAAGCGCTACCCTGCTGAGCCGACTAAAGCATACGCGGAACAACTTTTGGCAGCTTCAAAGGCGTTGCTGGAAAAACTGGAGAAGGCAAAAGGAATTCGGTATAGTGCGAACGTGGAGGGCATCCACTATTTTGTTACCCTATATACCACCAGTGACCGAATCACCAACACTGTGGTGGATGCGTTGGAAAAGTTCAATGAAACACAGTGGGCAAAGCTTAAACTAACGACCAGTAACCTGGCATTGAATGATGAGAAGTTGGTCACCATGGTTGTCGAGTTTCCCGACCGCGAAACAGCACTCAGTTATTACGACAAGTTTCTCGCCCAACTATCGATCGCAAAGCCATTTTCCAACTATAAATTCTATAATTTTGTAATCACTAAAGATAATTTCCAAACCTTCTACCGAACCAAAGCACTCGATGAGTACCTCACGTTCTTCAACCGAAACTATCAAAAACAAAATCAATAAACTGTTTCAGATAAAGAAACCCTGGATACCCAAGGCAATCAAGTACGTCTGGATCGCGTTCCTTTGTTTTTTCCTTGGCTTTCCAGTTTACATTTTGTCCGTAAAGGCCGATCTTTTTGGTTTGTTTGGAGGTATGCCTAGTTTGGCCGAAATCGAAAATCCAGACAATGATTTATCTTCAGAAGTACTCTCAGCAGATGGCGTTTCGCTTGGACGCTATTTTCGCTACAACCGTAGTCAGGTACACTATGAAGAACTATCGGAAGATTTAATTAATACACTTTTAATCTCAGAAGATCATCGGTTTTATGATCACTCCGGACTCGATCTACCCGCCTTTTTTCGTGTATTCAAAGGGTTGATTACTTTCAATCCTGCCGGAGGCGGCAGTACCCTCACTCAGCAACTTGCCAAGAACCTCTACACACTCAACCCTGATAAGGGGCTTGATGGATTGCTGGCAGGGTTGGGCAAGTATCCGCGAAGGATTATTCAAAAAACAAAAGAATGGGTTATTGCTATCAATCTCGAAGAAAACTTTACGAAGGAAGAAATCATTGCCATGTATCTCAACACAAGTAATTTCAGTAGCAATGCCTTTGGCATAAAAGTGGCGGCAGAAACCTATTTTGATAAAGAACCCGATAGCCTCAACTTACAAGAATCCGCAATCCTGGTAGGCATGTTACAAGCTCCCTCTTTCTTCAATCCAAAGCGCAACCCCAACAATGCGCTGAGAAAGCGAAACGAAGTTTTGTATAAAGTTTATAAACATGGCTATAAGATAGACACAAAAGAAAAGTTTGACTCCATCAAGAGTTTGCCCATCGAACTTACCTATAGTGTTCAAAACCAAAACGAAGGATTAGCTCCCTACTTCAGAACCGTGTTGAGTAACTATCTACAGCAATATTGCAATGCGAGAGGAATCGATTTGTATAACGCAGGATTAAAAGTCTACACAACAATTGACAGCCGTCTACAAAAATATGCGGAGGAAGCGGTGGCAGAACATATGGCAGTGTTGCAGGGACAATTTTACCAGGAATGGAAAAGGCGCAATCGCAATCCCTGGTCGGACGAAGATGGTCGTGAGATCAAGGACTTTTTGAAAAAGCGAATTAAAAAGACAGATGCATATGCGATCTATGCAGATAAATATGGAGAAGATTCTGACTCTCTAAAAATTATGCTAAAGCTGAAAAAGCCCATGAGTGTATTCTCATGGAAAGGCGATCGAGACACGCTATTCAGCAGTATGGATTCATTAGATTATCATATGCGTTTTCTACAGACCGGAATGATGGCGATGGATCCCAACTCAGGTCATATCAAGGCATGGGTAGGAGGTATTGATCACAAGTACTTCAAGTTTGATCACGTGAAGCAAGGGAAGCGGCAGCCCGGATCTACATTTAAGCCCTTCATCTATGGACTCGCGATGGAATCTGACTATTCTCCTTGCTACAAACTGAAAGATATCTCACCACAGTTTAAGATCGTAAACCAACCGGATTGGTATCCTTTCAATGCCGAGGGCGATAAGGGTTTTGGTGAAGAGATGACAATCCGTCAGGCAATGGCTCAATCAAAAAACTCTATCACCGCACAGATGATGCAAGCACTCGGTATTGAAAATGTGATAGAATTTGCTCACCGTGTGGGGATAGAAAGTGACTTGGACACGGTTCCTTCACTATGTCTCGGAACAAGCGATGTCTCATTGTTTGAGCTGGTGGGAGCGTACAGCACTTTTGTAAATGGCGGCATTAACACACAACCATTTTTCATCACGCGCATCGAAGATAAAAATGGAAACGTAATCGAAAATTTTGTGCCTAAAACAAAACAAGCTATTAATGAACAAACTGCCTTTAAAATGATCTACATGTTAAGAGGCGGAGTCGAAGAGCAACACGGAACTTCGCAAGGAATCACCTATGATTTGCGTGTGGACAATGAGATTGGAGGAAAAACAGGAACCACTAATGATGCGTCCGATGGTTGGTATATGGGCGTAACTCATAACTTAGTAACAGGCGTATGGGTGGGCGGAGATGAGCGAGGTATTCGGTTTCCTTCCTGGGCATTTGGTCAAGGTGGAAAAACGGCACGTCCTATCTGGGATAAATTTATGGTTAAAACATATGCTGACCCCAAGACCGGCATTGCCAAAGGCTTTTTCAAACGACCAAGCAGTGGTGTAGATGTTTCGTTTGACTGCAGCAAAAATTCTGATCTGCCCGACTCAGTCCGAAAAGTAGATGAGAAGCCGTGGGATATTAAAAATTAATCATTCAAAATTCAAGACCCTCCTTCACCTCATTCTTTATTTTGAACTTTGAATTTTGAATCTTTAACAATGTTGAAAGATCAAATCGCATCCCTACCGGACTCTCCCGGAGTTTATCGGTACTACAACAAAGAAGGTATATTGATTTATGTCGGAAAAGCCAAGAGCTTGAAGAAACGCGTATCTAGTTACTTTACCAAACAATCGCAATACAATCGCAAAACTGAGAAGCTTGTCTCAGAAATTATTAAACTTGAATACACCTTAGCTAATACAGAATTTGACGCGCTGCTGCTTGAGAACAATCTCATCAAACAAAACCAGCCGAAATACAACATCTTACTCAAAGACGATAAAACGTTTCCTTATCTCTGTATTTTAAAAGAGCGTTTTCCAAGAATCATTTCTACCCGTAAATACATCGCGAAACAGGGCGAATACTTTGGGCCGTATTCCAGTGTGGGCGCCATGAACAGTCTGCTGGAGTTAGTGAGACAATTGTACTCAATCCGTACCTGCTCGCTCCTTCTTTCAAACGAAAACATCGAAGAGAAAAAATTTAAAGTGTGTCTGGAGTTTCACATAGGTAATTGCAAGGGCCCTTGCGAAGGACTGCAGGAAGAATCCGTGTACAATGAAGAGATAGCTCAAGCACGCTATATTTTAAAAGGCAACCTTAGTATTGTGGAAGAATATTTTGCTAGTCAAATGAAGTTGGCCGCTGAACAACTTGAATTTGAAAAAGCAGGCTTTTATAAATTCAAACTGGAGAAACTTGAAAATTTCCAAACTAAGTCACTCGTAGTAAACCGCAAACTCACGGATATTGATGTCGTCACGATTGCCAGTAGCGAAACGGATGCGTTTATCAATTACCTACAGATCAAAGAGGGTGCCATTATCTTTTCGAAAAATCTGGAAATCAAAAAGAAATTGGACGAACCCGATGAAGAGATATTGAGCATGGCTGTACAAGAATTGCGCAGCGAACACCGCAGCAACAACCCGGAAGTATTTACCAACAAAGAGCTGTCCGTTAAGTCCGATTACTTTGAAAACATTGTACCACAGATAGGTGACAAAAAAAAATTAGTCGATCTATCGCTCAAGAACGCGTTGTATTTAAAACGAGAACGCGAGATCAACAAAGAAGAGCGCAAGACCAAGAAGAACGAAGTGCTTCACATCCTTCAGGAAAATCTACGCCTCAATCAATACCCAAAAATTATTGAGTGCTTTGATAACTCCAACTTTCAAGGCACCAATCCGGTGGCTGCGATGGTACGTTTTGTAGATGGCAAGCCCGACAAAAAAGGGTATCGTCACTTCAATATAAAAACGGTAGTGGGCCCCGATGACTTTGCTTCCATGAAAGAAATTGTAGGAAGGCGTTACAAGCGCATCATGGAGGAAGAAGGCGAATACCCCCAATTAATTATTGTCGATGGCGGTAAGGGCCAATTAAGCAGCGCCTGTGAAGCCTTACAAGAACTAGGATTGTATGGAAAAATACCGATTGTGGGTATTGCCAAACGATTGGAGGAAATTTATTACCCTGACGATTCGTTGCCTTTGCTTATCAGCAAAAAGTCGCCAGCGCTCTTGTTGATTCAGCGCATTCGCGATGAGGTACACCGTTTTGGCATCACCTTTCACCGACTTAAAAGAAGCAACTCCACTTTCGTGACAGAGCTCGAAAGTATTCCGGGAATAGGAAAAAAAACTGCCGACAAGTTGCTGGCTCATTTTAGATCCTTTAAAAAAATTAAAGAAGCTACCTTGGACGAATTAAAAGAAGTGGTGGGCGAAGCGGCCGCGAAGAAAATTGTTGGCCACGGAAAAGAATAGTTGCCACGAATACACGAATTTACACGAATTGTTTACCGCCATTTGTGATCATTGGTTTATTCGTAGCAAAAAGTAGTTCCATTTACATTTGTTTGTTTACCAGCGGAGACACTTTCGTTCCGATCAAGTTAATCGCTTCCATCAAACTAGAATAGTTGCCACGAATACACGAATTTACACTAATTGTTTACCAGCTGAGACACTTTTGTTTCGATCAAATTAATCGCGTCCATCAATCTAGAATAGTTGCCACGAATGCACGATTTTACACTAATTGTTTACCAGCGGAGACACTTTTATTCCGATCAGATTAATCGCGTCCATCAATCTATAATAGTTGCCACGAATACACGAATTGTTTACCGCCATTTGTGATCATTGGTTTATTCGTAGCAAAAAGTAGTGCCCTTTACATTTGTTTGTTTACCAGCGGAGACACTTTTGTTCCGATCAAATTAATCGCGTCCATCAATTTTGCATGAGACAGACCGGCATTGTCCATTTGAAAAGACACGCGCGATAATCCACCAAGGGCATTGCTGTGACGGATAATTTTTTCGGCTACTTCCTCAGCACTGCCCACCAAGAAGGCGCCAAGCGGACCACGTTGTGCTTCAAAGCCTGACTTAGTTACTGGCGGCCATCCTCTTTCTTTTCCGATTCGTGTAAACATCTCTGCATAGCCGGGGTAATAATCGGCAACGGCTTGCTCAGTAGTCGATGCTACATACCCAAGTGAGTGCAAGCCTACTTTTAATTTCTCCGGAGGATGCCCTGCTTTCTTTCCCGCTTGCCTATACAAATCTACTAGTGGGCGAAAGCGATGAGTATCGCCACCAATGATGGCGACCATCAACGGCAGTCCAAGCATCCCGGCTCTTGCAAAAGACTCAAGCGTGCCACCCACACCTAGCCAAATGGGAAATGGCTTCTGCACCGGCCTTGGATAAACCGATTGATTTTTCAAGGCTGGTCTAAACTGACCTGACCAATTGACAACCTCATTTTCTCTGATGTTGAGCAAAAGCTCCAACTTCTCCGCAAAGAGATCATCGTAGTCTTGTAAGTTTAACCCGAACAATGGAAATGATTCAATGAAAGATCCACGTCCTACCACCATCTCTGCTCTACCTTGAGAAACTAAATCCAGAGTAGCAAAGTTTTGGAAAACGCGAACCGGGTCTGCCGCACTCAGTACGGTAACCGCACTCGTCAATCGAATACGTTTTGTTCTGGCCGCAGCGGCAGCGAGTATCACGGTAGGCGCAGAATCTAAAAACTCTTTGCGATGATGTTCTCCAATGCCAAACACATCAAGCCCCGATTGATCCGCATGTTCAATGCGTTCGAGTAATTCGGTGATGGCTTGCACACTGCTCGTTTTCACCGAGCCGTCACTGGCCATATTGCTCGCAAAACTGTCTATTCCTATTTCCATTTTTTGATTTTTCTATTCCCCCTGCAACCTGCCGAAGTTATGCCTAACAACAAAACAATCGGAAGATTAGTTTTGATTGCGAACATAAAACCATCGGTCATGGCATTTAGCCACTGTACCGATAGGCGAGCACAAATAAGCTCGACTCTACACAAAAGAAAATTCTCTTAACTTCGTGTCATCGGTAGTAACATCCATTACATTTTGTCAACCCAGTTATGCTTAAAAAATACCTATTCAGTTTTGCCATGCTACTTTTCATTACGATGGCCGCGAAAGCTCAATCTGAAGTTAAACAAGAAGCAAAAGCCTTAGGCAGCGAAATAAAAAAGGGCGGAAAAAAAGTAGGTAAAGACGTGGCCAGGGAATCGAAAAAGATAGCAAAACAAACCAAAAAGACGGCAAAGGCAAGCGGCAGGGCTGCTAAGGGTGAGGCTACAAAATTGAAAAAAGCGTTAAAGAAAAAATCAGAGTAAGTCTATTCGTTTGTTTTTCTAGCTTCCGGCTACTGACGACCCGAAGACTCCCGATCATCTATATTATTTAGGTAGGCTATTGAAGATATAAACTTTGGATCACACCCCACCATTGAAGAAACATTGTGTTGGTAGCTGTAGGGCCTTTCTCGAGTCTTCATTCGTAGCCTGTCTTTCGTCACTCGTTAATGTTGCACGTCTCTTTATAATTCAAGCGAGTGGGGGCATTTTTGATTTACTACTTTGTCCACTTACACGAAATTGAGCACACTTATTGAATGGCTTTGGATGTGGGTGGTTTGTGTGGCCAGACAATGTGTGTGCGACTCCACTAACTATCCTTAATTTTCTTCACTGCATTATCGTAAGATATGTTGGTCTTATCATATGCTTCATGTCCATATCCATGTTTTTCATTCAGTTCGTAAAGCATATTATAAAGTTCAATCGGTTTCTGTGATTCGGTAACCCATTTTAAAATTAAATCAAGTATTTCTGACATATTTTCCTGATAGGTCATGCGTCCGTCACTGCCTCTTATTCCGTCACCATCGGATTTCTTTTTGCCTCTATTCAGGAAAATGTTCTTTTCATCGTAAATAATTTGTCGTCCCTCTTCATACATCTCGCCTTTGGGAAGGTACTGCATAAGCAGGTTTCTTATTCCTTTATAGTATAGCTGATACTTTTCTTCTGGGTTTTCAAAGTCTTTACCGATCAACTGCTTAATCTCGTTAATCTCTTTTAAATCACCAGTATCAGCAATAATGAGCTGCTGTCCTTTCTTTTCATTAGCTTTTTGAAGGAGTTCGAGTCTCTCTATATCCTCTGGTGATAACGATGATTTCTTTTTGAGGTCTTTTTCTTTAGCCATAATTATTTCTCATTTAATTCAAAGATTGATTTAAGGTTGGTGGCAATTTCCGAAATACTGTTTTCCTTCCAGGTAACGGGATTTAAATTTTCGATTGCTAAATAGTAATCGGGAAAGTATTGTTTAAATGCGCCATAAAAGTTTTGATTGTATAGACTGTTTTGGAAATGCTGAAATGATGTGTATATAAAACTGGGATGCACCTCTATCTCTTTTGCAAATTTTGACACTAAGAATTCATTGTGGATATGCGGGGCAATATACCGGAAACGATCTAAGCCACAGAAGTACTCTATTGCAAAGTCTTCCGCTTTTTCTTCAATTAAGAAAAGATCAGGGTCGCCTGTTAAATGAAACGTTGTGTTCTCAATCGTTTTCAAATCGTAAAGTACGTGATGTATTTCGTGGATCAGGGTTAACCAAATCGTAGTGTACTTTTTATTGAGGTCCGTGAGCACAATACAAGGTTTACCGTTTACGATAAATGTACCGCCACGAACTTGCGTTGTTGGGAGTTGAGTTTGAACAATAACTGTTACTCCTACATTGTAAAGCGCTTTACAAACTGTTACTAATCCTTTTTCAACATCTTGAGAGTAGGGCTTCATTTTAATCAGAATATCCTTCAACGCCTCTCTGTTGTAATCATTCGGATTATTCATTACGCTAAAACACTGATACGCTGACTTAACCCAAAAGTCCTTCATCTTGTCAGCAAACGTTCTCTTTGTTTTACTGAACAATGGATAAATGAGATTACTCTTATAATCAAACACATTGTCGTAACCGAAGAAACTTAGAATACGGTCTGTAACTGCGTCTATATTTTCAGTGTCAGTAAAGAAGCCAAGATTCTTTAGTTTTTTCAGGTCGAAGTTCTTTGCTATGAATGAAGTTTTTTTCGCTTTTTCAATTGCTCCAATATTTTCAGGTGTTTGATTACTTAAAATAGTAGAAACAATTTCCTTAAGATCAATCTCTAAGAATTCCGATAATTTGAGAACGTTAATCAGATTAGGCTGTTTGGCAGTTCCGGTAATCAAGTCATTCAAAGTGTCTTTATCTATGTTAAGAATGGTGCAGACTTTCGTCTTGGTGATCCCATACTCTTCTAGTTTCTTATCGAAGATTACTTGTAGGGATTTTGTTTCGCTGCTCTCAAATGCCCTCCTAAGAAGTTGGTTTATATCGTTGTCGGTGATTTCGCTCATACAATTAGGGGTAATTTCCCCTACAAATATATGACAAATTCGACATTTTTAAACATTTAGGGGAAATTACCCCTTAAGTATACTAGTAGCCGTCTGAAATCAGCCGATTTAGGCCTCTCATTATAATTTGGAGAAGGTGGTTGGGATTTGGCTCTTGCCATAGCTTTGGTGTCGCGGTGGAGTTAAGCGGCTATGGCATGTGCCAAATTGCGAGGGAATTCGGAGGAGAATCTTCCTAAAAATACTAGGTCGGCTGCATTATTTTTTAGTCTGTCCCAAGTTTTAGTTTTTTCAAAAGTCGAAGTTGTTTGAGAAGCCATTCGTTTGTCCCAGTGGAGAATCCTTTTTAGTAAAATGTCGTCCGCTTTTTTGGAACACAAATTTGTCCAGGCCCTATTGCTACCAACGTTTGTGTTTGCGCAGTGGTGGGCTTTCGAAGCCGCCACTGTCCGCGTGGGCAAACGTTGAACGAAGATAACATTTTGAACTTACACGTCACCCCACCATTGCGCAAAGCTTCTATGCTATAAAAAGTGAGGCGTCTAGGGAGAAAAGTAGTCCTTCACTAACTTAGTGTTGGCTACAAATAATTAGTTGAAACTATAACCCCCTAAACGCCATGAATAAAGTTAACGCAAA
>Ga0209985_10001371_pt1 | contig 24079 bp, 12 predicted proteins | sample NOAtaG_FD_187305 | JGI IMG/M metagenome (GOLD analysis project Ga0209985, IMG submission 187305) | Freshwater lake microbial communities from Lake Erie, under a cyanobacterial bloom - NOAA_Erie_Diel6S_1000h metaG (SPAdes) (version 2) | ecosystem: Environmental > Aquatic > Freshwater > Lake ...
GTCCGGTATCCGGATAATCGGCCCTTCCAGAGATGCGGCGCTGCTGGAGGGCAGTAAAGCTTTTGCAAAGGCTTTTATGCAAGAAATGGGTATCCCCACGGCGGCATACCGTGCTTTCACGGCAGATACGCTTGATGAGGGCTTGCGCTATATCGCCGGCCATCCGCTGCCAATCGTGCTAAAAGCGGATGGGTTAGCTGCAGGAAAGGGGGTCTTGATCTGCCGGTCCCATGCAGAGGCGGATACGGAATTCCGGGCGATGCTAAGCGGAAAATTTGGTCGGGCTGGCGATAAGGTGGTGGTAGAGGCTTTTCTCGCAGGCAGGGAATTTTCGGTATTTGCCCTTACGAACGGGCAGCAATACAAAATTTTACCGGTCGCAAAAGATTATAAGCGCATTGGTGAAGGCGATACCGGGCTTAATACGGGCGGTATGGGGGCGGTATCCCCTGTACCTTTTGTGGATGACGCCCTGATGCAGAAAGTGGTGGAACGTATCGTCGGCCCTACTATGGAGGGGATCCGGCGAAAAGGGCTGGTGTATCATGGGTTCGTTTTTTTTGGCCTTATCGAAGTGGCCGGCGATCCCTTTGTAATCGAATACAACTGCAGAATGGGCGATCCGGAAACGGAAGTGGTGCTGCCCCGTCTGAAAAGCGACTTGCCCGCGCTTCTTCTGGCCATGGCCGGGAACCGTCTGGATATTTTCGACCTGGAAGAAGATCCCCGGGCAGCCGCAACGGTGATGCTCGTATCGGGGGGGTACCCAGGTCATTATGAAAAGGGCAAGGTCATTACTGGTACGGACAGGACAGCGGGTAGCCTGGTATTTCATGCCGGGACGCAACAGCAAGGCCCCCATCTACTGACGAATGGGGGCAGGGTAATGGCTATTACGTCGTTTGGGGCGGATTTTCGCGAGGCTTTGCGCCTGTCCTATGAGAATGGGGAGAAAATTAGCTTCGAAGGGAAGTATTTCCGCCGCGATATTGGTTTTGACCTGTAATTTCGATACCACTGGTATATATGATGCAGTACGCTCCAGAAACAATCGCCGCTGCAATCGGCGCCGCTTTTTTACAGGGGCCACTGGAATGCCGCCCCGTGGAAACGTTGCTGGTGGACAGCCGGCAGCTGTATTTCCCGGAAGTAGGGGTCTTTTTCGCTATCTGTGGAGAACACCACGACGGGCACGATTTTCTCGCAACCGTATATGCAGAGGGGGTCCGGAATTTTGTAGTGTCCCGGATAATAGACGCGGAACGCTTTCCCGGGGCCAATATCCTCCAGGTGCAGGATACGTTGAGGGCATTACAGCAGTTGGCAGCGTATCACAGGGCACAGTTTGACGTGCAGGTACTCGGCATAACCGGCAGCAATGGCAAGACTATTGTCAAAGAGTGGCTTTTTCAGATGCTGCAGGGAGACTATCAAGTGGTGCGCAGCCCGAGGAGCTTCAACTCCCAGGTAGGTGTCCCCCTGTCGGTATGGCAGTTGCAGCCGCGGCATGAAATAGCGTTGTTTGAGGCGGGTATCTCTAAAATGGGTGAGATGCAATGGCTGGAGGAGGTAATCCGCCCTCAGGTGGGTTTGTTTACGAACCTGGGCGAAGCCCACAACGAAGGGTTCCCGGACATGGCAGCAAAGCTGCAGGAAAAGCTCGTGCTTTTCAAAAATGCGGATACAATCATCTATTGTCGCGACGATGAAATGGTGGACCAGCAGATCAGGGCAATGGGGAGGCATTGTTTTACCTGGTCAAAGCAGCACCCTGCCGATTTGCAGATCCTGGATATCCGGCAGGTGGGGCGGTTTACCTTCATCGAAGGGGTGTTCCAGGGCATAGCCTGCAGCGTGCGCATCCCCTTTGCCGATAATGCATCAATAGAAAATGCGGTACACTGCTGGGCTTTTCTGTTGTTTACGGGGATTTCCCAGGAATATATCGCCCGGCGCATGGAGCAATTGGAACCGGTAGCGATGCGCCTTGAGCTGAAAGAAGGCCTCAACCAGTGCGTGATTATCAACGACGCCTATAACTTTGACCTTACCTCCCTCAACCAGGCCCTGCATTTTCTGGAACGCCAGGCACAGGGCCTTCGCCGGACGGTTATTATCTCGGACATGCTCCAGGGCGGGGAATCCCCTGAAATTGCCTATCGGCGTATCGCACGGATGCTTGCCGAAAAAAATGTGGAGCGGGTTATTGGGGTCGGTGCCCAGGCGCGGCGTCTGATTGACTGGCTGCCTTTTTCAGTTCGGCAGCAATACTTTTCCAATACGGCATCCCTGCTTGCTGTATTGTCCGAACTCGATTTTCACCGCGAAGCAATCCTGATTAAGGGGGCGCGTTTGTTTGGCCTGGAACAGGTTGCAGAGCAGCTCGCCCGTCAAGTGCATCAAACCCGTCTGGAAATCCATTTGGATGCGTTGGCCCACAATTTAAGGGTGTATCAGCGTATCCTGGGGCCGGGGGTCCGGACGATGGCCATGGTAAAGGCAGCGGCCTACGGGAGCGGGAGCAGGGAGGTAGCCCGTTTGCTGGAATTTTACCGCACCGATTACCTGTGTGTCGCTTACGGAGATGAAGGTGCCGACCTGCGGCGTGCTGGTATCCAGCTGCCAATCCTGGTGCTTAACCCGGAACCAGGCGGAGTTGACCAACTGCTGCGCTATCGCCTGGAGCCCAAAATATTCAGCCTGGAACAGCTAAAGGCCATGCTGGAATATCTGCAACGCCACAATGGATCGCTCCCCCTGCATATCAGTATAGATAGTGGCATGCACCGCCTGGGGTTTGACGTCCATGAGCTGCCTGGGTTGCTGGAGCTGCTCCAGGCTAATCCCGGGCTGGAAGTACGCAGTGTTTTCTCTCATCTTGCGGCAAGCGAAGACCCCCGCCACGATGCTTTCACCCATGAACAATACCATAGATTTGAGACGGCGTATGAAAAAATTGCCCGGGTGTTGGGCTATCGCCCTTTGCGCCACTTGCTCAACTCCAGCGGCATCCATCGTTTCCCGCAATACCAGATGGATATGGTGCGTTTGGGGATTGGCCTCTATGGGATAGACAGCTCGAAAAGTATCCAGGAAAAACTTCGGGTCGTCCTTTTCCTGAAGGCGGCCATTTCCCAGATTAAAACCCTGGGTCCGGGAGAGAGTATCGGTTACGGGCGGCTGGCACGCGTGGAAGGTGAGATGCGTATCGCTACGATCAGTATCGGGTACGCCGACGGGCTGCCCCGGAGTGCGGGCAACGGTTGCTTTTCCGTGGTGATCCGCGGAAAAAAAGCACCTATACTCGGGGCCGTGTGTATGGATATGTGTATGGTGGACGTCACGGATATCCCGGAAGCCTGCCCCGGCGATGTAGTTTCTGTTTTTGGGGAGGATCCCACGGTCAAGGTACTTGCACAGGTAGCCCAGACGATTCCGTATGAAATCTTCACGGGTATCTCCTCACGTGTAAAAAGGGTGTATGTCCAGGAATAAAACAAGTCTATTGAGGGTGGCGGGTCAAAAATTGGCTCAGGATACCCTTTTCTTCCGGCGATTAATAAGGACGAATTATTTAAATTTGCGTTTTGATAGCATGTCAGGCTTGCTGAGGCCGGATTATGGAGGGCTAAAAAGTCGTTTTCCAGGCTCACCGTACCTTTTTCGGCTATATATCCGGGCTGGGCTCCTTCAAAAAGCTTTGGTGTGGGTGGGAAACACACATTTTCCGGCTACGCCTGCCCAGACCGTTAAGTCTCTGTGTATAACCCTGACAGGCACCCGTGCCATTGCAGGTTAAACGTAATGAAACGATTGCCTTTTTGATATAATTAAACTTCGCATAAAGCAAAATCAATTATGAACAGGTTCTTTGTGTTGCTTTCTTTGCTGCTCACCGGATTTGTAGCGCAGGCCCAGAAGGAGGACCCGGTATTGTTTACATGCGGTAGCACCAACGTCCAGGTTTCGGAATTCGAGTATATTTACACCAAAACCAACGGTAAAAACGCAGATTTTTCTAAAGCATCCCTGCAGGAGTACCTCGATTTGTACATCCGGTTTAAGCTCAAAGTAGAGCGGGCCAAGGCCATGAAACTCGACACCATTCCTTCGCTCAGGGAAGAACTCCAGAGCTACCGCAGGCAGCTTGCCGATTCTTACTTGATTAACCGCGAGGTGACCGACCGGCTTGTGCGCGAAGCATACGAGCGTTCGACCCAGGATGTTGAGGTGCATCATATTTTCTTCGCGCTTTCCCCCGAAGCGTCCCCTGCGGATACCCTTGCAGCATATCGCAAAGCCGTTTCGGCAAAAAAACAGCTGGACTCGGGGGAAGAAGATTTTGCTACCCTGGCGCAGTCAATTTCTGAAGATAAATCTACCGCCGCCAACGGCGGTAAGATTGGATTCCTGAATGTCCTTTTCCCCAATGGCTTTTATGCACTGGAAAATGCCGCATATACCCTGCCCCTTCAAAAGGTGAGTGAACCCCTCCGTTCCAGCGCAGGGTATCATTTACTGAAAGTTGGCGCCCGCAGGCCGGCAAGGGGGGAAATCGAAATTGCCCATATTCTGCTCCGGAAAGACCTTTGGGAAGGAGATCCCGATAAGCTGAAGGAACTGGCTTACAGCCATCATCTGCAACTTCTCGACGGGAAACGTTTCGAAACCCTTTGCAGTGAGGTCTCTGACGATAGCCGTACGGCACAAAAAGGCGGGTATCTGGGCTTCTTCGGGATCAACCGTTATGAACAGGCATTCGAAGATACCGCTTTTGCGATCCGGCAGGATGGCGCTTTCTCGTGGCCGGTCGAAAGCAGCATCGGATGGCATATCATAAAGCGCATCAGCAAAAAGGAGTTCCCCTCTTTTGAGATAGCCCGCCTGCAATTAGAAAATCAAATCCGCCAGGATGGCAGGTTTGAACTCGCACGTAAGGCGATGATTGAGAATATCAAAAAAACCAATAGCTTTAAAGAGAATACGGCATTGCTGGATAAAATGGCCAAAATGCTCAATGATACCTTCTTTACTTTCCGCTGGAAAGCCCCGGCTGGCGGACAGAAAGAGGTCCTGTTCTCGCTCGGTAGCCGCCGCTATACGATGGAACAGTTCAATGCCTTTCTCGCCGGAGCCTCCCGCGAGCGTATGCAGCTGCGCGAGACGCCCTTCCGGGACGCCTTGCAAACCCTCTACCTGCAGTTTGTCGAATCGTCCTGCATGCAATTTGAAGAAGAGCAGCTCGAGGTCCGGTATCCCGATTTCAAAGCCCTGCTCCGGGAATACCAGGAAGGTATCCTGCTTTTTGAGGCTACCCGGATCGAGGTTTGGGATAGAGCTTCCCAGGATAGTATAGGCCTGGAGCGTTTTTTCGAGACGATACCCGGAAAGTATCAATGGAATGAGCGCGCAGAGGTGACCAGATATTTCGTGGAGCCGTTCAATATTGCTGTCCTCGAATCTATCCGGAGTGCAGCAGCCAAAAAATCTAAAGCAAAGATGCTGGAAGAATTCAACGCCGGGGACAAAAATGTCATCGCCCGCGTCGAAGAAGGTGTTTTGGAGCGCGATAAAAGCCAGGAGGCCCTCGAAATCGGGCAGTGGTCGGCCGGTGAAGTAACGACTATAAAAGTTGACCGCGAAAGCAATCAATTTTACTTTTATAAAGTCGAAAATGTAACCCCGCCCCAACCTAAAAAACTGTCTGAGGCGCGTGGGTATATCGTCGCAGACTACCAGGACTACCTCGAACAGGAATGGGTGGAATCCCTTCGCGCAAAGTACCCGGTGAAAGTTGATCAGAATGTATTCGAAAAAATGATCCGTCAAAAATGAAACTGCTGACCTGGAACGCCCTGCTGGCCTTATTTGTGGTATCCTGCTGCTTTTCCTGTGGCCAAAAAGGCAATGATCCACAGGGCGATCGCCTGTTAGCCAAAGTGTATAATAAAGAACTTCGCCTATCCTCCCTGGAAGGGATGTTCCCGGAAGGTACTGCACGTGATGATAGTGTACTGATTATAAACGCTTTCGTACAACGATGGATTCGGGAAACCCTGCTCTTGTCCGAGGCAGAACGCAGCCTGCCCAAGGATATGAACGTGGATAAATTGGTGCGCGATTACCGTGCTTCTTTAGTCAAAAATAATTACGAACAGGTCCTCGTCGAACAATTACTGGACTCTACGGTCACTCAGGAGGAACTCAAAGCTTTTTATGAGCGCAATAAAGAGCAGTACCAACTGGAAACTTCTATCCTCCGGTGTTTTTTTATTAAATTACCGCGCAAAGCACCTAATCAGGATAGCCTCAACCGCTGGTGGGCTGTGGTGAACGACCGCACCCTCCCGCCCATGGAGCGCTACTGCAAAAAATACGCGGTCGGCTTCAACCTCCGGGAAGGCACCTGGACCAGGATTGACGATATTGCCTCACAACTTCCATCTGGCACGCTGACAATGGAAAATATCAGGTCCCGCCGTGAATTTACGTTGAGCGACGATGATTATAAATATTACTTCCGACTGATCGAACTTAAAAACAGCCGGGAAATCGCACCCCTGGGGTTTATCGAGGAACAAGCCAGAAAATATATCCTGCACCAACGCAAAATCAAACTATTGGAGCAAAAACGGGAAGACCTCTACCAGTTGGCGCTCCGCAAAAAAGATATCCAGTTTTTTACGGATTGAACACAACCCATGTATTTATCGGTATGTCTTTATGTGGGCTTTCTCTACCCCGCGTCCGGTATGTTTTGCCGCCAAAGGTTCTGTGTCCCACGTTTCATCTTTATCTAAATTAAAAACATGAACTGTCCCACATATTTTTCGAACAACAGGATCAGGGTACTCGTTCTCATCCCTGTCCTGATTTCATCCCTCTCGCTGCATGGCCAGCGAAAAATGATAGACCGCGTTGTGGCACTGGTCGGAAAAGAATATGTCCTGTTGTCCGAGGTGGAAGAACAATTGGCGATGCTCAAATCCCAGCGGGCAGGCACCCCTTTGCCCCCCGATGCCCGCTGTAGTGTCCTGGAACAAGTGATGGCAGGAAAACTGTTGCTGAACCAGGCAAAACTGGATAGCGTCGAGGTGAAAGACTCCGAAGTGGAAACCCAGCTCAATGCCCGGATCGAGCGTATCCTGGGATATATGAACAACGATATGGCGCAATTTGAGGCCTATTATGGACAGACCATCGGCGAAGTAAAGGATCAACTCCGCGCCGACCTGAAAGACCAGCTACTTACCGAACGCATGCGCGGCCAGGTCATGGCAGATATCACCGTGACCCCCTCCGAGGTCAAGGCATTTTTTGAAAAAATCCCCCGCGATAGCCTCCCGGATTTCAATTCCGATGTCGAGGTAGCAGAAATCGTGGTGAAACCTAAAGCCAACGAGGTAGAAAGACAACGCTGTATCGAAAAGCTTGAAGGCATCCGCAAACGAATCGTGGAAGGTCGGGAGGACTTTTCCGCCCTTGCCCAGAAATTCTCCGATGATGGCTCCGCAAGGACGGGTGGCGATCTCGGCTGGGCAAAACGCGGTAAGTATGTGCAGGAATTCGAAGCTGCTGCGTATAAACTCGACCAGGACGAAGTCTCGCCGGTCACAGAAACCGAGTTCGGATTCCATATTATCCAAATGCTGGGCCGGAGGGGCAGCAATATCCACGTCCGCCACATCCTCATGAGGCCTCGCGTTTCAGACAACGACGTGGAGATCTCCAGAAAATTCGTTGACTCCGTCCGTATACTGGTTTCAAAAGATTCTATAACGTTCTCCTATGCGGTAAAAAAATTCTCGGATAAAAACCAGCAGAGCTATCATAACGACGGCAGAATGGTTAATCCTGCGACAGGCAATACGTTATTCGAGGTTGGGGACTTAGACCCCGATATCTATTTTGCTATTGATACCATGAAAGTGGGCGGGATATCCGCACCCATCGAGTTCTCCGACCGAGGTGGTGATCCCTACCTGCGTATCGTTATGCTTCAATCGCGCACAAAACCTCACCGGGCCAATCTAAAACAGGATTATTCTAAAATTCAGGAAGCTGCTATCGAATCTAAACGCAACGAGTTCCTCAATAACTGGATCGAGCAAACGATTCAAAAAACCTTCATCCAGGTAGATGCGATGTTCGCCGGATGCCCGAATGTCCAGGAATGGGAGAAATTAAAGGAGAATAAATAGAGGCTGTCTCACAAGTCCTTTGGCCGGAGGTTGTGTAAAAAGTATTCCGCCGCCTACGGCGGCGAAAGAAAGTTTAGAACGAACGCTTTTTTTTTACTGATTTTGCGAAGCAAAATCAGTAAAAAAAAAGCGTTCGTTCTAAATATTACTTTCAGAGCCGCGTTTTCAACGATTTTGCGAAGCAAAATCGTTGAAAACGCGGCTCTGAAAAAGTATTATTTGGCGGCGTCAGCCGCCAAATGACGTGCCGGAGGCTTTTTACATAACCCCGGAATTCCACCACCTCGTGTTACGATTTCGCAAAACGCCATAGCACGAAGGCCAGGGCAGCAAATGCTGCTAAGCCAGCGGCATCCCCCATCACGCCCATTAGCTCGGGGTCATTGAGGCGTAAGCTGCTCAAAAGGCTGATTGGCGAACCCTTGGCATCGTATCCAACAGTATATCCGATCATTGCGGCAATCAGGATACCAGTAACGGCGCCTCCGGCAATCATCCCCGAGCTGAAGAGCGCACCCGGGCCAATTTCCGATTCTTCCTTTTTTGCCACATTTTTTCGCTCGATCAACCATTTTACCAGCCCGCCGATGAAGATTGGGGACGTAGTGGAAAGCGGCAGATATGCGCCAACAGCGAAAGCGAGGGAACTGACCCCGCACAATTCTACTACGGCCGCAAGCCCCATACCGGTAATGACCAGTGCCCAGGGCAAATTCTGACTGAGCAGGCCTTTGATAACTGTTGCCATCAAGGTAGCCTGAGGGGCTGGCAGGGGGTTGGGATGTTGGGCAGTAGCTTCGCCAATACCCAGGGTGCGCTCCAGAAGCAATACGGTAAAACCAATAACTACCGCAGAAGAGACCACCCCGATCATCAGGCCTAATTGCTGCCGTAGTGGCGTAGCACCCACCAGAAAACCTGTTTTGAGATCCTGGGAGGTCGCACCGGCATTTGCTGCCGCGATACATACTACCGCGCCTACTACCAATGCAATCGGTTGGTAGCTGTCATCGCTCCATCCCAATCCCAGGAAAATGAGGGAAGTGGCCATCAGGGTAGCAATGGTCATACCGGATACCGGACTGGACGAACTCCCGATTAATCCGACAATCCGGGAGGCCACGGTGACAAAGAAGAAGCCAAAAAGAATGACCAGTACCGCCGAAAGCAGGTTCATCGGCATATTGGGTAAAATGGCTATTACAAGGACGAGTACCCCACTGCCCACCAATACCCAGATGAGCGGGATGTCTCTTTCTGTTCGGCCCCTGGCCTCGGCATTACCGCCGCGGTTGTTGCGGAAATCCGCTATGGAGTCCCGGAACGCACTGATAATCGTCGGAAAAGTTTTGATCAGGGTGATGACTCCGCCAAAGGTGACCGCACCTGCGCCGATATAACGGATGTACCTGCTCCATATTTCCGAAGGCGACATATCTGCGATGAGCCTGGTCGTCTCTGGCGGGAACGGTACTGTTAATCCACTCCCAATAACGGTAATCAGGGGGATGAGTACGAGCCAGGATAATACCCCGCCTGCTACCATGACTCCTGATATCCGTGGGCCGATGATATATCCTACGCCCAGCAGCTCGGGGGTGATTTCCCCGCTTACCGAGCCGTTGGGGAGCGCAGATGCCTTATTAAATATATAAGTGGGTGTATCCTTCCAGAACCCCAGGATAGACATGAACAATTTGTACAGGAAAGCAATCCCCAGGCCATAATATACTTTTTGTGCCAGCGTACCACCTTTTTCACCCGCTATGAGTACATCTGCGCAAGCCGTCCCTTCAGGATATGGCAGCTTACCGTGTTCCTTTACGATGAGCGAGCGACGCAGGGGAATCATGAAAAGTACCCCTAAGAAGCCTCCTACGAGGGCGAGTACAAAGATTTGGAAATACTCAAAAAAAGCTTTGCCGCCTTCCAGGAACAATAAGGCCGGTACCGTAAACACAACCCCGGCAGCTACCGATTCCCCGGCGGAGCCGATCGTCTGTACGATGTTGCTCTCCAGTATCGTCGCGTTTCCAAGTTTTTTGAAAACAGAGATGGCAAGCACTGCAATCGGAATAGACGCGCTCACCGTCAGTCCGACTTTAAGTCCGAGGTAAACAGTGGCCGCCCCGAAGATCACACCAAAGAAAACGCCGAGGAGAATGGCTTTGGGTGTAAATTCCGGGATGAAATCCTTTGCGGATATATATGGTTTGAATTGGTTTTCGGTTTCCATAAGTCTTTATTTAGTGCTTTCTTCAAAATGGGGACGGCGAGGGGGAGTAAAGGGCAGCTTACAGGTGCTTTACGGTGACCCTTCGCAGCAAGTCTAATGCACCCCGTGCATCCATTTCTTCAACCACCCCGATAGTACGAACAGGAGTATGGCCGCGCCTACGGTGACATACACGCCCCAGGTCATATATACGTCAATATACCCTTCGAGCGCTGTCTTTGCCGAGGCTCCCTCCCCGGGGGACGCAATGAGCTGCCCCAGGTAACCGGCAATTTTATGGGCAAAGGAAATAGAAAGGAACCAGGTCCCCATAACAAAGCCTACGGTTTTTGCCGGGGAGAGCTTGGTTACGACCGAAAGGCCTACCGGTGAAAGGCTGAGCTCTCCGGTGGTGTGGAAAAGGTACATGAACACCAGGAAGAACACTGGTATAAGGGCTCCATCATTGACCGTTCCGAGTACGCTGCGCGCACCTGCTACGATGATGAAATACCCAAGGGCCATCTGAAGAAGGGCATAGGTAAATTTCAGCGGCGTCCGCGGTTCGGCGTTGCGTTTGCTCAGGGTGTCCCATATCCAGGAAAATACCGGTGCCAGCAGGATAATGAATAGGGCATTTAAGGCCTGGAACTGGGAAGTTTCGATCCCGTGTTTTTCTACGTATTTGTCTGTCAGGAAATTGAGCGAGCCGCCTGCCTGTTCGAACAGGGTCCAGAAGATCATGTGGAAAAAGAACAGGAATACAAATACGATGAGTCGCTGGCCTTCGGTCTTGTCCTCGGCAAAGAACAGCGAAGAGATGATGATATACCCGATGACCAGTATGCCCGCAATAATGAGGATGTAATTGGTGATACCTTCGTTTTCGATAAGCAGCGAAAAAATCGGGGCGGTGATGATGATACCCAGGAAAACGAGCCACTGCTGGGGGATGCCGAGAAAGCCGGGCTTATTGAGCGCATCGGGGGTTGGGGGGTTGCCCTTATCCTCGTAATTGCGCATATTCCTCCAGAACACAAAAAGGCCAAGCAGCATACCCGTACCTGCAGCGGCGAAACCGAGGGAGTAATCGTAGGTCTCTGCAAGATACCCGCAGGTGAGCGGTGCAAGAAAGGCCCCTACGTTGATACCCATATAAAAAATGGTGAAAGCACCGTCTTTACGGCGGTCGTTGCGGTCATAGAAAGTACCCAGGAAACTGGAAATATTCGGCTTGAAAAACCCATTGCCGATGGCGAGTATGGACAAGCCAAGGAAAAGCAGGGAGGTGCTGTCGGTAGTAGCGGCATTAAACGCCATCGTAAACTGACCCGCTGCCATTAAAATAGCACCCATGATAACTGCCCTGCGGAATCCGAGCATCCGGTCGGCGAGCATGCCGCCTATGATCGGTGCCGCATACAACAAGGCATTGAATGCGCCGTAAATCCCTACGGAGCGCTCCTGTGCGCCGCTCTCGCCCATGCTTTCGAAAATTTCCTTGGAGATATACAGCACCAGGAAGGCCCGCATCCCATAAAAGGAAAACCGTTCCCACATTTCTGCAAAAAACAGGGTAAAAAGTGCTTTTGGGTGTACTTTCCGTTGGGACAAAACCGTCAGGGGCACCCAAAGGAGCACAAACACCCATCCAATAATCAGTGATAGAAGTGCGAAACTCATGTCAATATGGTTTTAGCTGTGAAACATTCCCACGGGGCATTACCGCCGTGTTTGGCTATGCGGGCTAAATCTACAAATTTTGTCTGTATTTTCGTTATTTTGAGGTGGCCGCAATAATAATGAATGGACAGTGTCAAATTATAATTTGGCGTATAGTGCACAGAAAAGACTTTTGGGATGGGGCTATGCTTAGGATATAGAACCTGTAGGCACCTGTTCCCCGATAGGTGGTCTGAGGGCAAATACCTCTATTCGGTATTCGAGCAAGACACCAGGGCTGTCCAGGTCTGTTGCCCATCCTGAAGGGAGAGGAGATATGACCCGGTAGCCAGGCCTGGCAGGCGGAGTAAAGCCATACGCTGTCCCGTCGGGGCTTTGGTCTGGGCAAGGATTGTACCTTGCGGGGAAACAAGTACAAGTCTGGCCTGCGCAGAAATATTTCGCGGGAGCTGGACCATGATTTCTTCCTGGAAGGGATTAGGAAATATACGAATGCCGGGGGTATAAGTATTGTAGGAATACAGCTCAACCGCCATGGAATCGGAAATCCCGCCCCATGGTACCTCTGCGATCAGGCGGTAATAGTTTTTTCCGGGAAAGGGATAGCTATCGGTGAAGGAATAACGGGTGGGCAGAAGGCTGTACCCTTCTGCTTCGACATATCCAAGCCTTCGGAATGTTTTTCCATCGTGGCTGCGTTCGATATGGTATCCGGTATAGGCGTTTTCGGGGGCGGTAATCCAGTGAAGCGTTATGCCTTCGTCAAAGACCAGGCCATAAAATTGTGTGATTTTAAGTGCGATATCCGGGATTCCAGATGTGGCAAATATGCCTTGACCGAGCATTAAAACAAACAGCGTGCATTTCATCGTTCCGGGGGTTTAAGCATTCATAATAGGCTTTTCTACAGGCTGTAATACAAAAAGACAATCGTTCATCCCTGGCAGGAAATTTCATGTGGCCATCAACTCCTGAATTTTTTTGAAAGCTATTTTTGTGAATTTTGCCTCAAAATGATTTACGGGATGGTTCTGCAATAATCCAGCTACAAGGATGCGGGAAAAATAGTCCGGTTATAGTTTAGGCACAAGGGGTGTTTGCACTGAAATGTCGAGATCAGGGCAAAAGGAGGCTACTGTCCCCATAGCTGAGGAAGCGAAAACCGTTTTCCAAAGCGTACTGGTACACGGTTTTCCATCGTTGGCCGATAATGGCGGCGACCAGCAGCAGCAGGGTGCTTTTGGGCTGATGGAAATTGGTGATAAGCCCACCTGCGATTTTAAGGGAATATCCCGGGGCGATGAGTAGCTGAGTATTGCCCTCGAGGGTATTCCTTTGGGCGGCATCCATAGCCTGGAGTAATTTTTCTATCGCCGCTTCAGGGCGTAGTGCAGGGATATTCTCCTGATAAGGTGCCCACTGATCAATCGTGAAATGGGTGGGCAAGCTGGTGTCCGGGGATAAAGTAAGTTGCATACCGGCCCAGAAAAGGGATTCGAGAACGCGCATACTGGTGGTACCTACGGCAACGACGGTTTTGCCCTCGCCCAATGCTATTTGCAGGGCTTCAAGGGTTTCGCGGCCGATATACCACTGTTCCTGGTGCATGTGGTGGTTGGCGAGGGGGCCGCCACTTACAGGTTTGAAGGTGCCTGCGCCTACGTGGAGGGTGAGATAAAGGGTTTGTACGCCCTGTTGCTGAAGTTTTTCCAATACGCGTTCGGTAAAATGTAATCCTGCAGTTGGTGCAGCGACAGAACCTGCTTCAGCGGCATACACGGTCTGATAGCGGTCTTCATCCAAGGTAGTACTTTCCCGATGCAGGTAGGGAGGCAGAGGGATAAGCCCTGCATAGTGCAGTACTTCCCCGAAGGCCAGCGTGCCTTCCCACGAAAATCGCACTTCGAAAGCGTCTTCGCAGCGTCCGAGGCGTTCGGCATAGAGGGTCGTTGCCCCAGTTGGAGATTGAACGTGAATATGCAGGGCCCCACCTTTCCATTTGCGGTTGTTGCCGATCAGCGTTTTCCAGGTAACGGTTTGCAGAGCGGAAAAGCTTTGCTGATAGTCTGCTGGAGAAAGGGGTTCCAGGCAGAATATTTCGATATCTGACCCTTGTTCAGTACGAAACCGCATCCGGGCATGGATTACCCGGGTGTTATTGAAGACCAGCACAGTATTCGGGTCGAGCCATTCCGGCAATGCGTGGAATTCCGTTTCGTGGATTACTCCATTCCGGTGGATGAGCAGCCTGGAAGCATCCCGTTCCTCTAACGGGTATTTGGCAATACGCTCTTCCGGGAGCGCGTAGTCATAAGTTTCTATTTCGATTTGCCTGGGGTCGTGGTTTTCCATATCCATGCGGTATCAATTAGGAGCTGTATAAAAAGTATTGTGCCGCGTCAGTTGCCTTTAGTGGCAAAAGCACCTTTTATACAACCCGGGCACTTCTAATAGTTCAGAACAGGGGCGAGCCATTTTTCCGCTGTTTCGACGTCGAGCCCTTTACGCAGGGCATAATCCTCTACCTGGTCTTTTGAAATTTCCCCTAAGCCGAAGTATTTGGCTTCGGGATGACTGAAATACCAACCGCTGACGGAGGCGGCGGGGTACATTGCAAAACTTTCGGTGAGGTATATGCCGGTGTGTTGTTCGGCCTGGAGCAATTGCCAGAGGGTAGCTTTTTCCGTGTGGTCAGGGCATGCGGGATAGCCGGGTGCAGGGCGTATGCCGATATAATTTTCGGCGATGAGGCTATCGTTATTGAGCGTTTCTGCCGGGGCATAGGCCCAGAATTCTTTGCGTACCCGTTCGTGGATATGCTCGGCGAGGGCTTCTGCGAGTCGGTCGGCGAGGGCTTTGAGGAGAATTGCCTGATAATCGTCGTGTTGTTGTTCGAAATGGGCTACCCATTTTTCTATACCGATCCCGGTTGTGACGGCGAATGCGCCGATATAATCCTGGCAGAGGTGGGGTTGATTTTCGGCAGGGGGGCAGAGCGGTGCGATGAAGTCGGCAAGGCAGAGGTTAGGTTGACCAGGGGCTTTGGCCCTTTGTTGCCGGAGGAAGTGCAAAGTTGCGAGCGGGCTGTCCCTGAATTCATCTTTGAAAATAGCCACATCATCGTCGTTGAGCCGATTGGCGGGGAATATACCGATAACTGCCCTGGCCTGCAGCCATCCCTCGTCAATGATTCGTCGGAGCATACTTCTGGCATCGTTGTAGAGCTTGCGGGCTTCTTCACCTACCACGCTATCCTGGAGGATTGCGGGGAATTTGCCGGCCAGCTCCCAGCTTTGGAAGAAGGGTGTCCAGTCAATATATTCTGTCAACACTTCGATTGGATAATCCACGAAGGCTTTGACCCCCTGGAAAGCTGGTTGTGGAGGCGTATAATGTTCCCAGTCGGGTGCGAATTTATTTTGTCGGGCTTCTTGTAGCGGGAGGAATTTTTTTATGGATTCCCTGCCGGCACGTTGTTCCCGGATTTGCAGGTAGCCGGATTTTTGGGCTTCTACGAAACGCAGTGCTTGTTGTGGGGCTTCGCTTAGCAGGGTACTGGCTACGCCAACGGCCCTGGAGGCGTCCAGGACGTGTACGACGGGGCCATGATACTGTGGGTCAATCTTTACTGCCGTATGTGTTTTTGAGGTTGTTGCCCCTCCGATGAGGAGTGGTACTTTAAAACCCTGGCGCTGCATTTCTTTGGCCACGTGTACCATTTCATCGAGCGAAGGCGTAATCAGGCCGCTGAGGCCGATGATATCTGCTTTTTGTTCGATTGCTGCCTGCAGGATTTTTTCTGCAGGGACCATGACCCCGAGGTCAATAATCTCATAACCGTTACAACCGAGGACGACGCCCACGATATTTTTCCCGATATCGTGAACGTCCCCTTTGACTGTTGCCAGTAGAATCCTGCCCTTTGAATGCCCGCCGGTACTGGCTTTTTCGATTTCGATATACGGGGTCAGGTAGGCGACCGCTTTTTTCATGACGCGGGCACTTTTCACGACCTGGGGCAGGAACATTTTACCTGCGCCGAAGAGATCCCCGACATGGTTCATCCCATTCATCAGAGGCCCTTCGATGACAGACAAGGGGGAGGGGAATAATTGCCGGGCTTCTTCGGTATCGTTTTCGACATAATCGGTAATACCCCTGACGAGGGCATGGGTGAGGCGTTCCTGCAGGGGGAGCGCTCTCCAGGAGAGGTCTTTTTGAACGGTTCGTCCACCTGTATATTTTAGGTTTTCGGCATATTCGACCAGGCGTTCGGTAGCATCCTGCCTGCGGTTGAGCAGTACATCTTCCACCCGTTCGAGGAGTTCCCTGGGGATTTCTTCATATACTTCGATCATACCTGCATTTACGATACCCATATCCATACCGGCCTGGATCGCGTGATACAGGAATGCGGAGTGCATTGCTTCGCGTACGGGATCGTTGCCCCGGAAGGAAAAGGAGATATTGCTCACGCCGCCCGAGATTTTGACGTTTGGCAGGCGATATTTGATCTGCCGGGTAGCTTCTATGAAATTGATGGCATATTCATTGTGTTCTTCAATTCCTGTTGCCACGGCGAAGATATTGGGGTCGAAAATGATATCCTCTGGTGGGAAGCCGACTTCCTGGGTCAGGATATGAAAAGCACGTTCGCATATTTCCACTTTTCGTTCGATGGTATCTGCCTGGCCTTGTTCATCGAAAGCCATGACGACGGCTGCGGCACCATAGCGTCTTACGAGTTTTGCCTGCCGCAGGAATTCCGCTTCGCCTTCTTTCAGGGAGATCGAATTGACGATACATTTTCCCTGGACACAGCGAAGGCCTGCTTCGATAACGGAAAACTTGGACGAATCAATCATAATGGGCAGGCGGGCAATTTCCGGCTCCGCCATAATGAGGTGGAGGAATTTTGCCATGGCAAACTCTGAATCCAGCAGCCCTTCGTCCATATTGACGTCAATAATTTGTGCTCCTCCCTCTACTTGCTGCTGGGCAACGGCCAGCGCATCGGCATAACGTTCTTCGCGGATCAGGCGGGCAAACTGCCGGGAACCGGTTACGTTGGTACGTTCTCCGATATTGACGAAATTGGTTTCTGGCCGGATAATAAGGGGTTCCAGGCCACTGAGCATGGTAAAGGGGGGTGTTTCCGGTATCGTACGTGGCGGGATACCTTTTACCCCCTCTGCCATGGCGCGGATATGGTCGGGGGTGGTGCCGCAGCAACCCCCGATGATATTGACAAAACCGCTGGAGGCAAAGTCGCGGATATATTCCCGCATCTCTTCCGCCCCCTGGTCATATTGCCCGAATTCGTTGGGTAGTCCGGCATTGGGGTAGGCAGAGACGCAGCAGTTGGCGATGCCGGAAAGGGCCTCGAGATAAGGACGCATTTCTTTGGCACCCAGCGCACAATTCAGGCCGATACTGAGCAGCGGGATATGTTTGACAGAAATCCAGAAGGCTTCGGCAGTTTGACCAGAGAGGGTGCGCCCACTGGCATCGGTGATCGTCCCCGAAACCATGATCGGAAGGCGGATACCGCGTTCTTCAAATAATTCCTCTATAGCAAACAAGGCGGCTTTGGCATTGAGGGTATCGAATATAGTTTCTACCAGCAGCAAATCAGCACCGCCATCTATGAGCCCGGATGCTTGTTCGCGATACGCCTGGCGCAGTTCTTCGAAAGTGACCCCCCTGAACCCTGGATTATTGACGTCGGGGGAAATAGAGGCCGTCTTGTTGGTCGGGCCTAATGCCCCGGCCACATAGCGGGGGTGCTGTGGCTGGCGTGCCGTGAAGTCATCGGCTGCCCTACGGGCAACCTGTGCCGCAGCAAAATTGAGTTCATAGGCCAGATCCTGCATCCCATAGTCTGCCTGTGAGATAAAGGTACCGTTGAAGGTATTGGTCTCGATGATATCTGCCCCTGCTTCCAGATATTGCCGGTGGATTTCCTCAATGATATGTGGCTGGGTAATGGATAGGAGGTCGTTATTGCCCTTGACGTCGTGAGGGAAATCAGCAAAGCGCTTCCCACGGTAATCAGCTTCCTGCAATCGGTATCGCTGAATCATGGTGCCCATGGCCCCGTCAATGACGAGGATGCGCTGCGCAAGCAAACTCCGGATATCTGGTTTTTCCATGGCTTTCGATTATTTAAGGTTATTCCGGGGTGCCACTGGCACAAAATATTATGTATTCATGGCCGGGCCGTTTTATAAGTTGGGTTGTGTAAAAAGGCCGGGGGCCTTCCTTTGGCGGCGTCAGCCGCCAAAGGATATTTCGAAAGAACACTGTTTTCATATAGAACCTAAATTTTTCAGAGCCGCGTTTTCAACGATTTTGCTTCGCAAAGTCGTTGAAAACGCGGCTCTGAAAAATATCCTTTGGCGGCGCAAGCCGCCAAAGGACGTGCCGGAGGCTTTTTACACAACCCCAGGACTTGTGGGGCAGCCTCTTTTTGTATAACCCCGAAATATTTTACGTTTACGCACTTTTGCGATAGCCTCGAATACAGGTTTAGACATATAACAGTGCATAGTATTCTTCCAGCATACGCTTTACTGCAAATTGTTCTTTTGTGCTGAGGATGCTGGCCTGCATCATCTGCACCCATTTACTGCGGTCGTCGTAGAAAGTTGGGATGACGTCCCGGAGGAGTACTTCGAACAGTGCCTTGCTATCGTGGGTATCCTGGACCGTCTCGTCCTCGCTTTCGAAGCCATCGCCAAACTGCCAGCCATTGACGCCATGCTGGCAGGCTTCGGGCCACCAGCCATCCAGGATGCTCAGGTTGAGGACGCCGTTCATAGCAGCTTTCATGCCGGAAGTGCCGCTGGCCTCTTTAGGTCTGCGCGGATTATTGAGCCATATATCCGAGCCGCGGGTGAGCATGCGGCCAATAGCCATGTCGTAATTTTCGAGAAAAACAACGGCATGCGGAAAACGTTTGCTCATTGCCACGAGATCGGTGACGATTAGCTTGCCATTATCGTCAAGGGGGTGGGCTTTTCCGGAGAAGATGATCTGGACTTTGCGGGATTCCAGGAGCGGTTCGATGAGTTCCGGTTTGCTGAAGATGAGGTTGGAACGTTTATATGGTACGGCCCTTCTGGAGAACCCGATAATGAGCTGGTCTTCGTCGAGTCTGACGCGGTTTTTTGCCTCTACGAAATCAATGAGGGCACGTTTGTTCTGGAGGTGGGCGGTCCAAAGGTCACCGCCTCTTTCGGCAATTGTGGGCATGGCGGGATCCACCCAGGTGGGCAGGTGGATTGCGTTGGTGATCGCGACGATATCGGCGCGGTCTTCGACATGTTCCCACATCGCGTTGGCGGTTACACCGTGTAGCTGGGCTACCGCATTAGCTTTTTTGGAAAGGCGCAGGGCCCCGACGGTCATATTGAAGGGGTCTCCACCGAGGGTTTCAAGTTCTTCCCAGCTTAGGCACATATTGGCACCCATATAGATGATTTTCTCTATGGGGTGCGATTCATTGCCCTGTAAGACCGGAGTATGGGTGGTGAAGACGATGGAGGGCCTTACGGCTTCCACGGCTTCTTCAAAGGTCATATCTTCCTCTTCTATTTTTTCCCTCAAGAGTTCGAACCCGGCAAAAAGCGCGTGGCCTTCGTTAAAATGGTAGAAATCCGGCTGGATACCGAGCTGCCGGAGTGCTCTTACCCCACCGATGCCGAGTACCATCTCCTGGGCGATACGTTCTTCGCCGAACCATCCGTAGAGCTGTCCGGTAATCCACGGATCCTGACTTTCGGGCACATCGGTATCGAGGAGATAGATATCGGCATTACCAAATTTATCTACCTTCCAGACTTTACACTCTACTTCTACGCCGCGTATTTCCACCATTACGCTGACCCCCGTATCTACAAGAAAATCATAAATATAATTATGGTAGCTGTCATAAGGACGGCCGTCCGGGCCGATGCGCTGGTCGGTATAACCCTGTTTCCACTTGATCCCGATCCCGATGACCGGGTAATCGTGGTCTTTGGCGCCTTTGAGGTAATCCCCGGCAAGGATACCCAGCCCTCCGGCATAGGTTTTCATAGACTGGTCGAGGGCATATTCCATACAGAAATAGGCAACAGCAGGTCGTTTTGGTTGGCTCATGAAAAAATATTGTTTATTTTAAGTTAAAGGAAGGCTTTAACCTGATATGGTATATTGGATTTTATCTGCTGATTGGGGTTGTGCAAAAAGTATGGAGTTGTGTAAAAGCCGGAGGCCTTCATTTGGCGGCTGACGCCGACAAATAATATTTTAAAAAACACTGTTTTCACTGATTTTTTTTCGAAAAATCGTTGAAAACAGTGTTTTTTAAAAACTTTCTTCCGCCGCTGTAGGCGACGGAATACCTTTTACACAACCTCATAAGATTCTTCGGAACGCCGATTTTGTTCATTTTGCGCGCAAAATGAACAAAATCGGCGTTCCGAAAAAATATTCTTTGGCGACGAATGCCGCCAAAGGACTTTCGGGACAGCCCTAAAATTTTCTTAGAGCGCTGTTTTCATTGATTTTGCGAAGCAAAATCAATGAAAACAGCGCTCTAAGAAATATTCTTTGGCGGCACAAGCCGCCAAAGGACTTGAGAGACCGCTTCTTTTTAAAAAATATATTTTGCCGCCGAAGGCGATGGGATTTCTCCCCTGCTGCGCCTGCAAAAGTAATCAATTTCTCGCATACGCTTTAAAATAGCTGCATTCCTGAACGATATAGGCGTAGAAGCGCGTCTGGGCATAATTCCTTTTCAGGAGCTCGAAATATTGGTTGTTACGTGGCCCGAACCCGGCGAAGAAGAGGTTTTGCTCGCAGCGCGCCGCCATAAAAGTAGCACGTGCGGCGAGTTCGGGGTCGTTGGTGAGCTGTCGGGCGAGTTCGAAATAATCGAGGGCGCGCTGGCAGTCGAAATTTTCGTGGTTGCCGAGGGCGAAGCGGTTATCGCTAACGACGAGCTTGTCTTTAGGGGAGCGGCTTCTTTTCAGGCTGGCCCCGCTGCGGAAGAAATCCAGGGTTTTCCAGGCATAACCGAAGTAGGACATATTATAATAAGCGAGGCCCAGTTGGTAGAAATATTTTGGTCCTTCGACACGGTCGGCCCTGGCACGGTATTCGAGATCCAGCATTTTTTCGATAAGCGCGCCGCGGTTGAAGCCTGCGGAAGTATCGCGTACGGGGCAGTGGATACATTCCCGGAAACGCTCTACGAAGGGGTTGAAGCGGCCGTAGTCGTCCCAGGCAAGGCGGTCCATTCGTTTATAGGTAGCGAGTGCGCTGTCGAGTTGTCCGATTGCAAACTGATGGGTGGCTTTAAGGTTAATGAGGTCGTTGGCGAGGTTTGTATTGTCAGTTTTGCGCAACAGTTCGCGTTCGAAGCGGTTTGGTTCGCCGGATTCGGCGAGCTGAATGAGGTCTTCGATCAATGTAGTCTGAGGGTTGCGATAGAGGTCGCTCAGGGGTGCTCTTACGAGGAAGGCTTTGCCTGGCCTGTTGGACTTTGCATAGAGCCAGCTCATCTTGTCGTTGAGGAAATCGGGGAAGCTGGGATATTTTTGATAGAGGGGGTTTTTGAGCCGGATATCGGCGGCAGTTTCTTCTACGGTGTAGGTGGGTACCTCAAAGCTGAGGATAGTGGCCACGGTTTCGAGGGCTTCGGCCTGTTCCAGGAGGATATCGTCCTTACAGATATCTTTGGCATAGGAAAAGTTAATTTTGGCAGCATAGGCATCTCCGGCGATGAGCTGGAGATAGCCAAGGCCGATTGCCCAGTAGCAGGGGTTGGCATTCCGGCTTTCCCCGCTTACTTTTTGAGTAAATGCCTGTAGTGCGATCAGTTGTTCGCGGATACCTTTTGCCGGTATTTTGTGATAGCGTTGGTTTTCGTTTTTACGGGGATTGAATTCAAGTCCGAGCAACTGTTTTTCGAATTTTTTGATTTCGCGTGCGAGCAATACTTCGAGATATGGGCTTTGGGGGTCGAGGCGATAGATTTCCTCCATATCCCGGAGCGGTTTGCTGTCGGGTATGTAAGCACGCATGGCATAGAGGGTGGCGCGCTCGCGATCGTCCTGGCAAAGGAGCAGACATTTTTCCCATTCCTCGTCGGTATTAATCCGGAAGCTCCGGTAAGCGGACTCGCGCTTGCCCGGGCAGTTGAGGAAGACCCGGGCATAGAGGTAAGCGGCTTCCACATTTCTGCCCATTGCTGCCAGTGCCCCTGCTTTATGGCCAAGAATCCAGAATTCGATGGCGCTGGGGTCGTGGTCAATTTGGGGCATGAGGAAATCAAAGAGGTCGAGGGTGCGTTGGTATTGCCTGGAGTAGTGTGCCATGCGGATGACCTGAAAGGCATAGCGCAGGCGGATATAATCAGATTGCGTACGTTTAAAAGCCTGAACACCGTTATCAATCAGGCGGTCCATTTCCTGTTTGTGATTGTTGTTGCCCTTGTCGGCCCAGGGGTCCAGCTTACGGGTAGCATAGGGCTCGCAATCTTTCGCGAAGATGAGATAGTCCACCGTTTCTCTACATTTATGGCGCACGAGGTACCTGGCAAAAGAATTTTCTTTCAACAGCGGGTCAATAAAATTACTTTTGGCAGCAATCGCCGTGCGCATTTCCAGTAAATCGGAAAAAGTATAATCATAGATCACTTTGTGAACATCTTCTTCCTTTGGGATATCGCAATAGCGGGCACGCCACTCCCGGACGTTTTCGTCGGCCTGTTCCTTTTTCTGCTGGCCAAAACGTTTATAAATCTCTTCAAAACCGAGGATTTGCGGAGCGCCTGGCAGCCGGTAGTCGGCCATCAGGGGGTGCATAAACGAGTACCCGTAATATCGGTTTACGGCTGGCAGGCATTGGCTACGGCCAAAGGAGGCAGGCAATGCGATAAGGACGAGGACGAAAACCGCTGCCGCGGTCTGAGGCGGCAGGGAAGGCCACTTTTGAACATCAGGGCGAAAAAGCTTTGAATACCCGTTCGGCAGTTTCATACGGCATCCTTTGTATTAACGATGGCTCGATATGGTAAAGGGCGACGGTTTTTGCCGGTGTTCTGCGCAACGCGGGCCGCAGCAGGCGTGCAGCGCTTTTACAGGTTTTCGCGTCCGTGCTTTCCAGCCGGATACGGTCGCCATGATAAAGATAATGCCCATCAAGGTACGTATTTTTTTTGACCATGAAACGGTTAATGCCGATTTGTGTAAACCTTTCAGGGTCGCGTAGTGCAGTTGCTTCAAGTCCGTGGAGCAGCCGCACCAGCCGACCATCCCTGAAGATAACGCCCCATCGGAATACGGGCAGGGCAATGCCCATGGGAAGGGGGTATGGCTCCACCCTGTCGAGGTACGGGCGCAGGGCTTCGTCGCTAAGGATGCTGTTGGATTCTTCCCAGCGCTCGAGGTCGCCGGTATTATAGCACATGAGGATGGCGAGGTCGGCAGGTGGGACGCCTGTGCGCGCTGCATATTTCCACTGGTGCAGGCGCAGGGTGACGCTGAGCTGCCATCCCCGTGCCCGGGATTTTATCTCTTGCAAAAGGGCAAAATAGCGGTCGCGGGTCCCTTCCGTCCAGTCACAGTCCACGTGCAATTCGCGTATTCTGTTTTCCCCCAGGACTTGTCCGGACTGGATTACTTTATTTACGATTTTTTCTGCCAGCAAGCGGACATCGGCCGGGTCTGTTTCCCGGATTGTGCGGTTGGTGATAAAAACGGCAGGTACGATGCGCAAGCCGGAAGGCACGGATTGTATTTGTACCTCTGCCAGTGGTACGGGCACTCCCGCTTCCAGGTCCACATCAAAAAATCGGACGTATAACGTCTTTATCAGGAGTTTTTGGAGGTATCCCACCTCTTGCGCCGTCAGTTCCAGACGTGTTTCCCAGTGGTAAAATGCCCTTTCCGGCACGTCTTTCGGCTTTTTACACGCGGATAGTAACAATAAA
>Ga0209985_10001372_pt1 | contig 24060 bp, 20 predicted proteins | sample NOAtaG_FD_187305 | JGI IMG/M metagenome (GOLD analysis project Ga0209985, IMG submission 187305) | Freshwater lake microbial communities from Lake Erie, under a cyanobacterial bloom - NOAA_Erie_Diel6S_1000h metaG (SPAdes) (version 2) | ecosystem: Environmental > Aquatic > Freshwater > Lake ...
ACCCGCTGTCGCGCGGCCGCGAGCGCACGGAGCGAGATGCCGACCCGCAGGACGCCGACCCGCCGGCGCTCGAACACGATGTCGGCCGCGACGTCGATCACCCGCTCGCCGCGGAGCCCGCGCCGCGCGGCGGCGTGCTCGACGTCGCGGAGGAGAAAAGTCTCGCTGAGGCGCGGTCCCGCCTCGGTGCTCCGCGCGCGCTCGGTCACCTCGCGCGGCACGACGTCCGGCACGTGGTGACCGATCAGGTCCTCGGGGAACGCCGCGACGATCCGCCCGCCGCGTCGCTCGTCGGTGACGAGCAGGTACACGAGCTCGCCGCTCTCGCGGGCCACGTCCCGGAACTGACCGCGGATCTGGTTCCAGTTTCCATCGATCAGCTCGTTGCTCCACGCGCCGGACATCGCGACGGCGAAGGACTCGGCCTCGTTGCGCTGCAGGCGCCGGACCAGGCGCGATTCGCTCGCGACCCAGGAGATGGCGAGCGTCGCGAGCACGCCGGCGACGAGCCCGACGGTGCCGAGCATCATCCGCAGCCCGATCGAGAAGCGCGGCCGCACCGTGCGGACCGGGCGCGCGGGCTGGACCTCGGGAGTGAAGGTGAGGCGAGGCTCGGGCGGGATCGTCACGGCGGAGGCTCCGGCGCTTCGACCTGGAGGTCGGTCACGAAGGTCAGCCAATCGTGCTCGGCGTGGGCCCGGGCGGCCTCCCCGGAGAACGCGAGCACGAGCGGTCCGCCGAGCCGCGCGGGGATGGGGCGTGCTTCCGGGCCGTAGGCGCGTCCGAGCAGCACCCCGCCGCTCCGGACCTCTTCGGCCGAGACGTAGGTCGGCCGCTCGTCGCCGCGGGTGATCGCCGCGATCGTCATCACGCGCACGCGGCTGTGCTCATCGAGCGCGAGGCCCGCGGCCTCGAGCAGCGCGGCGAGGCTCGGTCCGACGATCCGCACCGGCTCGCTCGGCCAGCCCACCCGGTAGCCCACCGACGTGAGGAGCTCGCTCTCGGGCAGCGCGGCGAGGGAGGCGTCGTCGAAGTCGCGGGTCCCGATCCGCACCGACGCGGCCGGCGTGCCCACGACGAGGTGCGTGACGTAGTAGACCCACCAGCTCTCCGTGTAGCGCGCGAGCAGGTCGGGGTATTCGTCGAGCGGAAAGACCGCGAGCAAGGGGCCGCCATCCTCGCGCCGCAGGCGCTCGCCGTCGCGGTGCGTCGCGAGGATGATCGGCGCGCGGATCACGTCCGACCAGGCGATGGTGGCGCGAAACCCGTCCGCGGCGACGAGGGTGACCTCGTCGACGCCCTCCCGCGCCCCGCCGGCGCGGGCCACGAGCGCGTCGATGCGCGCCCCGCGGTACGTGGCGTGCTCCGCGCCGACGCGCGGCGGTGCCGCGGCCACGGTCGTCGTGCTCGCGGACCCGAGCTCCGCGGCCCCGAGCACCGCGGGGACACCCTGCGCCGTCGCGCCGAGCACGGTGAGGGTCCAGCCGGCAGATTCGTCCTCGCTCGCGTGCATGGCCCGCTCCCGCTCGTCTGCGGCGCGAACCTCCGCCAGCCACCGATCGAGCTCGGCCTCCGACGCGCGCTCCTCGCACGCTCCCAGCAGCGCGGCGGCGATGCACACGGGGGCGAGGCAGCGTGCGGCACGCACGGAGCGCGCCCCGCTCGCACTCCGCACGCGCGGACCGAACGCGGAGGCCGCGCGAGCGCGTGCGTGCATGCGTTCTTGTACCACGCTCGTTGTCCGCTGCGGCGGGACGACGTAGCCTCCTCGGCGCCGCTGCCGTGTCCGAACCTCGCTTCATCGTCGGCATCGATCTCGGTACGACGCACACCGTCGTCGCCTCGGTACCTCTCGACGCACCGGGCGCTCGCCCAGCGATCTTCGCCCTCGAGCAGCTCGTTGCGCCGGGGGAGGTCGCGCCGAGGCCGCTGCTCGATTCGCTTCGCTACCACCCGGCCGATGGCGAGCTGCCGCCCTCGGCGCTCGCGCTGCCCTGGAGCGAGGGCGCGATCGAGGGCGAGCCGGGTGCGCCCTTCGTCGTCGGTGAGCTCGCGCGGCGCCTCGGCGAGAAGGTGCCGGGTCGCCTCGTCGTCTCGGCCAAGAGCTGGCTCTCTCATGCGTCGGTCGATCGGACCGCACCGATCCTTCCGTGGGGCGGCGCCGAGGGCGTGGCGAAGATCTCGCCGGTGCTCGCGAGCGCGAGCTACCTCGCGCACGTGCGGAGCGCGTGGGACCACGCGCATCCGGGGGCGCCGCTCGCCGAGCAAGAGGTCGTGCTCACGATCCCCGCATCGTTCGACGAGGGCGCCCGCGCGCTCACCCTCGAGGCTGCGCGCGTCGCGGGCATCGGTCGGGCGCGGCTGCTCGAGGAGCCGCAGGCCGCGTTCTACGACTGGCTCTCGGGCCAGCAGGATCTGCGGGGTGCGGCCGAGGGCGTGAAGCTCGCCATCGTCGTCGACGTCGGCGGCGGCACGACCGATCTCACGTTCATTCGCATCGAGCTCCGCGAGAGCGGCCCGCGCCTGACCCGCATCGCGGTCGGTGACCACCTCATGCTCGGCGGCGACAACATGGATCTCGCGCTCGCCCACGAGCTCGAGCAGCGCCTCGGCGGACGCCTCGGTCCGGGGCGCTTCCATCAGCTCGTCGCGCAGTGCCGGCGGGCCAAGGAGCTGCTGCTCGATCCCGGCGCTCCGGAGCGCGCCCACATCTCCGTGCTCGGCACCGGCAGCAAGCTCGTCGGCAGCGCGCTGAGCGCCGAGCTCGCGCGCGCCGAGGTCGAGGAGAAGATCGTCGAGGGGTTCTTCCCCCGCGTGTCCATCGACGCAGAGATCCAGCGCCGCAGCGCGGCGTTCGTCGAGTTCGGTCTGCCCTACGTGGCCGACCCGGCGATCAGCCGACACGTCGCCGCGTTCATCCGGCGCCATCAGGACGTGGCGCGTGAGGGCCGCGAGGAGCGCGGTCTCGTGGCGCCCGACGCGGTGCTCTTCAACGGGGGCGTGTTCCGCGGCGAGCTCTTGCGTCGCCGGATGATCGAGGTCCTCGAGGGCTTCCGCGGCGCGCCGGTGCGCGTCCTCGAGAACGCGCGGCCCGAGCTCGCGGTGGCGCTCGGCGCCGTCGCGTATGGCCTGAGCCGACGCGGCGTCGGCATGAAGATCGGTGGCGGCTCGGCGCGCAGCTATTTCCTGCTCCTCGACCGGAGCGGGGAGGGGACCGAAGAGGGCCTCTGCGTGCTGCCGCGCGGCGCCGAGGAGGGCGAGCCCGTCAGCGTGGCCGAGCGCACCTTCGCGCTGAAGCTCGGTCAGCCGGTGAAGTTCCGGCTCGCCTCGAGCATCGGCGAGGCGGCCTACGTCCGCGCCGGGGAGATCGTTGCCGTCGATGCCGAGCTCTTCCGGCCGCTGCCTCCCGTCGCCGCGGTGCTCGACGACGGGAGCGGACAGCGTCCGCTCGAGGGGCGCTCCTCGCTCGTGCCCGTCGCGCCGGGACCCGCGAGCGACGTGAAGGTGCGGCTCGAGGCCGAGCTCACCGAGATCGGCACCCTCGAGCTGCACTGCATCGACGCGCGCGACGCGACGCGCCGATGGAAGCTCGAGCTGACCCTGCGGGGCGGCGGCGAAGGACAGGAGCAGGCCGCGCAGCGCATCGCGCGCATCGCGCCGCGTTTTCGTGAGGCGCGCGAGCGCATCGAGCAGGTCTTCGGCAAGAGCGATGCCGCCGCCGAAGGACGTTCGGTGAAGACGCTCCGCGCCGATCTCGAGAAGCTCCTCGGCGAGCGGCAGCATTGGCCAGTGCCGCTGCTTCGCGAGCTGTGGAGCGCGCTCTACGCCGGCCTCAAGCGTCGCCGCCGCAGCGCCGATCACGAGCGGGTGTGGCTGAACCTCGTCGGCTTCACGCTGCGGCCCGGCTACGGCTACCCGCTCGACGAGTGGCGCGTCGCGCGCATCGCCGAGATCTACGACCAGGGCGTGCAGTTCGCGCCCGAGGCGCAGGTGTGGTCGGAGTGGTGGACGCTCTTCCGCCGCATCGCTGGTGGCCTGCCCAAGCCGGCGCAGAAGACCATCCTCACCTCGCTCGAGTACTACCTGCATCCACCGACGCCGCGCCCCCGCCCGCGGCCGCCCGGACCGCGTGCGCAGGGCTACGACGACATGGTGCGCCTCGCGGCCTCGCTCGAGCGCATCGACGCGGCGGACAAGGCGAAGGTCGGCGGATGGCTCGTCGAGCGCCTGCAGAAGCACGGCGAGGGCGCGTTCTCGTGGTGGGCGGTCGGCCGCATCGGCGCACGCGTGCCCTTCCACGGCAGCGCGCACGAGGTCGTGCCGCGGGCCCTGGCCGAGGCCTGGCTCGATGCCGTGCTCGCCGCCGACTGGTCGAGGAACGAGCCCGCGCCCTTCGCCGCGGTCCAGCTCGCACGGCGCTCCGGCGATCGCACGCGCGACGTCGACGAAGCGCTGCGGGGCCGCGTCCTCGCGCGGCTTCGCGCCCATCCCGGCGGCGTGCCGGAGGCGTGGACGCGCATGGTCGAGGAGGTCGCGCTGCTCGGCGAGGTCGAGGCGCGCTCCGTGCTCGGTGAGGCGCTGCCGCCCGGCCTCGTGCTCGTCGATGAGTGAGCGCTTCGCCATCGTGGGGCTCGGGCAGCTCGGGCGCCTCGTCGGAGCGGGCCTGCTCGCGCTCGGTCATCCCATCGAGCCCATCCTGCGCGGCACGCCCGGGGCCGAGCGGCGCGCAAGGCTCGCGCGGGCCGAGCGCGTGCTCGTCGCCGTCGGCGAAGACGACCTCGCAACCGTCCTCGACGAACTCCCCGCGGCGCTTCGCGATGGCCGCACCTGGCTCCTGCAGAACGAGCTCTCGCCGAGCGATTGGGCGGGCGTGCTCACGCGGCCCACGGTGATGGCGTTCTGGGCCGAGAAAAAGGCAGGAAAACCCCTTTCCGTCGTGCTCACGACCCCGGTCGCGGGCCCCGACCGCGCCCTGGCCGTCGCGGCGCTCGCAGCCATCGACGTGCCGGCCGCGCCGATCGACGACGGAGCCCTCGTGGGTGAGCTCGCGCTGAAGAACCTCTACATCCTCGTCTCGAACCTCGCTGGCCTCGCGGCCTTTCCCAGCACCAGCGGCACCGTGGGTGAGCTCCAGCGCGCACATTCCGCGCTCCTTCACGCCGTGGCGGAAGAGGTGCTCGCAGTGGAAGAGGCGCGCCTTGCCCGTGCGCTCGATCGACCGGCGCTCCTCGCCCGCCTCGCGGCGGCGTTCGACGCCGATCCCTGCCACGCGTGCCGGGGCCGCAGCGCGCCCGCGCGCCTCGATCGAACGCTCGCGCGGGCCCGCGCGCTCGGGGTCGCGGTGCCGCACCTCGCCGAGCTCGCCGAGCGGATCCGTCCACGCGGCATGGAGCGGTAGGGCCGAGGCGCGTCGCGCTCCGCGGCGCCGCAGCGCTCGAGCTCGTGGGCTCGGGCGCCTGCCGGACGCGGCGCGGAGAGCGCGCAGGCGCTGCACGGCGCCGAACCGCGAGGCGCAGACGCTGCGGTGGTGCGGTGAGCGCACGCCCGCCCGCGGCACGCCTCCGAGCGCTGTGGTAGTCGCCCACGATGAGCTCCGACGAGGTCGTCCTCGAAGCACGTGCGCTCACCAAGGTCTACCGCATGGGCGAGGTCGAGGTGCGCGCGCTGGCCGGGGTCGACTTCGCCCTTCACGCCGGAGAGCTCGTCGTGCTCGTCGGCGCTTCGGGCAGCGGCAAGTCCACGCTGCTCAACCTCCTCGGCGGCCTCGACACTCCGACGGGCGGCAGCGTCCGCTACCGCGATCACGACCTGACCCGCGCCGGCGACGCGGCGCTCACCCGCTACCGGCGTGAGCATGTCGGCTTCGTGTTCCAGTTCTACAACCTCGTCCCGAGCCTCACCGCGCGGGAGAACGTCGAGCTCGTCACCGACATCAGCCCCGAGGCCGCGCCGGCCGAGGAGACGCTCGCGCTCGTCGGGCTCTCCGAGCGGATGGACCATTTCCCCGCGCAGCTCTCGGGCGGCGAGCAGCAGCGGGTCGCGATCGCCCGCGCGGTCGCCAAGCGCCCGGACCTGCTCCTCTGCGACGAGCCGACCGGCGCGCTCGACTCGGCCACCGGCATCCTCGTCCTCGAGGTGATCGAGAAGGTCAACCGGGAGATCGGCACCTCGACGGTCGTCATCACCCACAACGCGCCCATCGCGGCGATGGCCGACCGCGTCGTGACCCTCGCCGACGGCAAGGTGATCTCCGAGCGCCGCAACAGGACGAAGGCAGCCGCCAGGGATCTGCGCTGGTGAGCCCGTGCGCCCGCTGACCAAGAAGCTCTGGCGCGATCTGCTCCACATGCGCTGGCAGGTCGTCACCATCGCGTTGGTGGTGGCCGCAGGCGTGGCGAACTACGTGTCGATCTCCGGCACGTACGCGTCGTTGCTCGGCGCGCGCGATCGCTACTACGAGCGCGAGCGCTTCGCGAACGTGTTCGCGCCGTGCGCCCGCGCGCCCCGCGCGATCGTGCCCGACCTCGCAGCGATCGACGGCGTCGCGCGGGTCTACCCGCGCATCGTCGAGCACGGTCTCATCCCGATGACCACGATGCCGGAGCCGGCGGGCGCGACGCTGATCTCGCTGCCGGTCGACGGCGTGCCGCCGCTCGTCGGCGTGGTGGTGATGGCGGGCCGACTTCCGGACCCCGAACGCACCGACGAGGCGCTACTCCTCGACGCGTTCGCGTCGAACCACGATCTGCACGCCGGCGAGATGCTCTCGGTGGTGATCAACGGGACGCTGCGGCAGGTGCGGATCTCGGGGATCGCGATGTCCCCCGAGTACATCCTCTCGGCCGAGATGGGCGGGGGCCGGGGCGACGATCGCTTCGCGGTCCTGTGGATGCCCGAGGCGGTGCTCGCTGCGGCGTACGATCTCGAGGGCGCCTTCTCGAACGTGCTCCTCTCCACCGAGCCGGGTGCGAACGAGCGCGCGGTGCTCGCCGAGGTCGACCGCATCCTCGAGCCCTACGGCGGCAGCGGCGCGGTGCCGCGGAGCCACCAGATCTCTGCGTACGTGGTCGACGGCGAGATCGCGCAACTCAGCGGGATGGCCACGACGATCCCATTCATCTTCCTCTCGGTCGCGGCCTTCCTCCTCCACGTCGCGCTCTCGCGCCTCGTCGAGCTGCAGCGCGGACAGATCGCGATCCTCCGCGCGGTCGGCTACCGCGCCTCGGAAGTGGGCGCGCACTACCTCGCATTCGTCGCGATCATCGGCCTGCTCGGTGGCGCCCTCGGGATCGGCCTCGGCGTCTGGCTCGGGGAGGCGTGGATGAACCTCTACCTCGAGTTCTTCCACTTCCCTTACGAGTCCTTCCGTCTCACGCCCGACGTCGCCATCACCGCGGTCGCCGTCAGCGTCGGGGCGGCCTTCGCCGGTGCGACCACGACGGTCCTCCGGGTGATGCGGCTGCCGCCCGCCGACGCGATGCGGCCCGCGAGCCCCGACGTGTACCGCGCATCGCTCCTCACGCGGATCGGCCTCGTACGCCTCTTCGAGAGCGGCGGACGCATGGTGCTCCGAGAGATCGAGCGGCGTCCGGGCCGGCTCTTGCTCAGCTCGTTCGGGATCGCGATGTCGGTCGCGATCCTCGTCGCGGGCCGCTTCAACGGCGACGCGATCGAGTATCTGATGGAGAACCTCTTCGGCCGCGCGATGCGGGAGGACGTCATGCTCGGCTTCGTACGGCCGGTGCCCGAGGCCTCGCTCCTCGAGCTCGCCCACCTGCCCGGCGTGCACCGCGTCGAGGGCTTTCGGCAAGTGCCCGCGCGGATCCGCTTCGGGCATGCGCACCGCGACGTGGGCCTCGCAGGCCATCCGCCCGATCTCGCGCTGCGGCGGATCATGGACCTCGAGGGGACCTTCCACCGTCCGCCCGAGCACGGCCTGGCGATCACCACCAAGCTCGCCGAGATCCTCGGCGTTCGGGTCGGCGATGAAGTGGATGTGGAGGTCCTCGCGGGGAGCCGTCGCCGCGCGCCGGTGCGCGTCACCGCGCTGGTCGAAGAGATGTTCGGCCTCCAAGGCTACATGACCGACGACAACCTGCGCCGTTTGCTCCGTGAGGAGCCGAGCATCGACGTCGCGCTGATGACGGTCGATCCGAGCCAGCTCGGCGAGCTCCGCCGCCGGCTCACGCGCTTGCCCGGCGTGGGCTCCGTCGTCCGCCGGACCGCGATCCTTCAGGCATTTCGCGAGCAGACCGGGCGGATGCTCGGCACGATGACGCTGATCCTCACGCTCTTCGCCGGCGTGATCGCGATCGGGGTCGTCTACAACAACGCCCGCGTCGCGCTGAGCATGCGTCAGCGCGACCTCGCCACGCTCCGCGTCCTGGGCTTCACCCGCCGCGAGGTGGGCTCGGTCCTCTTCGGCGAGATCGTCTCGCACCTGCTGCTCGGCGTGCCCTTCGGCCTCTGGGCCGGCCACTGGATGGCGGTCGGCATCATGTCGACCATCGATCCCGAGCGGTACCGCTGGCCGGTGGTGATCGGCCCCCAGACCTACGCGTTCGCGGCCCTCGTCGTGATCGTGACCACGATGGCGACGTGGCTCGTGTTCCGCGAACGCCTTCGCCGCCTCGATCTCATCGCCGTGCTGAAGACCCGGGAGTGAGCCCATGACCGATGCCAACGCCGAGCCGACCGCCTCGCGAACGAACGCTGCCCGCCTGCGCTGGCTCCGGCGGATTCTCGTCGCGGTCCTGATCCTCGCGGTCGCGGCCCTCTTCGTGGTGATGCTCCGCCCGGCGCCGCTCGCGGTCGAGGTCGGGGTGGTCTCGCGCGGTCCACTCGAGGTGACGATCGACGAGGCGGGACGGGCGCGGGTCATCGATCGCTACGTGGTCGCTGCGCCCCTCGCCGGGAGCCTCTCGCGCATCGAGCTGCACCCGAGCGAGCGCGTCGCCGCCGAGCAGGTCGTCGCCCACGTTCTGCCGGCTGCTGCGCCGCTGCTCGACGACCGCAGCCGTGCCTCCACCGAGGCGCGTATCGCGGCGGCCCGGGCCCAGCGGGACTCGGCCCGCTTCGCCATCCGGCGGCTCGGCGACCTCGTCGACTTCGCTGCGCGCGAGGTCGCGCGACGCCGCGAGCTCGTTGCGAGCGGTGCGCTGCCTTCGCGCGAGCTCGAGCTCGCCGAACTCGACGAGCGCAACCGGCGGAGCGAGGTGACCTCGGCGGAATTCGCGCTCCGCGTGGCCGAGCACGAGGTGCGGGTGGCGGAGGCCTCGCTCGGTCGACTCGGCAGGGGCAGCGAGGGCCCCGAAGCCATCGAGGTGACCTCGCCGGTCGCCGGCATCGTGCTGCGCGTGCTGCAAGAGAGCGCAGGCCCGGTGCAGCCGGGGACACCCCTCTTCGAGGTCGGTGATCCCGCGGCCCTCGAGATCGTCGCCGACATGCTCACCAGCGACGCGGTGCTCGTGTCGCAGGCCGCCGAGGTGCGCATCGACCGCTGGGGCGGCGAGACCGTGCTCCGCGGGCACGTGCGGCTCATCGAGCCCTCGGCCTTCACCCGGGTGTCCGCGCTCGGGGTCGAGGAGCAGCGGGTGAACGCCCTCATCGATCTCGACGACGAGCGCGAGACCTGGGCGGCCCTGGGCGACGGCTATCGCGTCGAGGTCCACGTGGTGGTGTGGCGGCACGAGAGCGTGCTCCGCGTCCCGGCGAGCGCGGTGTTCCGCCGCGGGGAGCGCTGGTGCACGTTCGTGCTCGAGGGCGGGCTCGCGCAGCTGCACGAGGTCGAGCTCGGCCACCGCGGCCGCGACGAGATCGAGGTCCTGTCCGGACTCGACGAGGGTGCCAGGGTCATCGTCTATCCCGGCGAGCGGGTCGAGGACGGCGTCGAGGTCGCGCCGCGCTGAGCCGCCCGCAGGTGCCGTCGTACGTCGCTCAACGACTTGGGCATGCGCTGCAGATCGTGGCCCCGGGGCGCCGCGGCGTTGACGCCGCCGCCGTGCTGGATCAACACAGCCTCAGGTGTCGCGCTCTCTTTCGTTGATCCTCCCCGCCTTCGACGAGGGGCGCTCCATCGTCGAGGTGGTCGAGGAGGCGCACCGGGCGCTCGGCGTTGCGCGGCTCCGCTTCGAGATCGTGGTCGTCGACGACGGCAGCACCGACGGGACCGCACAGCTCGTCACCGACCTCGCCTCTTCGCTCGCCGAGGTGCGCCTCGTGCGGCTTCCCGAAAACCGCGGTTACGGCGCGGCGCTGCGGGCTGGCTTCGCGGCCGCGCGCATGGACGCGATCGGCTACATGGACAGCGACGGTCAGCTCGATCCGGCCGACGTGGTCGCGCTCATCGATGCGCTCGGTCACGCCGACCTCGCGGCGGGGGTGCGGGCGCGCCGCGCCGAGGGGCCGATCCGCTGGGCGCTCTCCCGGGCCTACAACGGGCTCGCGACCCGCACGCTCGGCATCGAGGCGAGCGATCTGAACTGTGCGCTGAAGGTCGCGCGCCGCGAGGTGATCGACCTCGTCACGCCGCGCACCGATGGCTACCTCGGCGGGGCCGAGATCGTGGCCCGGGCGCGGGTGCGGGGACTCCGGGTCGCCGAGCTCCTCGTCGGCCACCGGCCGCGCCTCCACGGCCGCTCGAAGGTGACCGTGCGCCGCTCGCTCTCTGCGCTCGTCGAGCTCGCCTCGCTGCGAGGCCGGCTCCTCGAGACGAGCGACCGGGCGACGAGTGCCGAGCGCGCTGCTCGCCCTGCCAGCGTGGACGCGAACTGAGCGCGCTCAGGCGAGGCGCGCCTCCCAGGTGACGCGGATCGCGGGATCGAGCGACTCCTTCACCGAGCAGTACTTCTCCACCGAGAGCTGCACCGCCCGCTCGAGCTTGTGGGGATCGACCGCGCCGTGCGCCACGAAGCGGAGATGCACGCTCACGAAGGGCGCGGGGGTGGCGTCCTTCCGCTCGCCCTCGGCGAAGACCTCGAGGTGCTCGAGCGGCTGCTTCTGTTTCGTCTCGAGGATGTGCACCACGTCCATCGACGCGCAGCTCGCGATGGCGCCGAGCAGCAACTCGACCGGCCGCATCCCGCGGCCCTCGCCGCCGATGTCGGGTGAGCCGTCCACGACGAGCTCGCCGCCGTCCTTCGCGCTGGCGCGAAACGCCGCCTTTCCGATGCGATCGAGCTTCACTTCGAGCTTGGGCTTGGCCATCCGAAGGGATTGCCGCAGCCCGCGAACCGCCGCAAGCGGAGCTCAGCCGAAGAGCGTCGAGGAGAGGTAGCGGTCGCCGCGATCGCAGAGGATGCAGACCACCGTGCCCGGCCGTCCCTCGCGATCGAGCTCGGCGCACACGCGTCGCGCAGCCCACACCGCGCCGGCGGCGCTGACACCGACCAGCGCGCCGACCGTGCGGGCCAGCTCGCGCGCCGTCACCTCGGCGTCGGCCTGATCGACGTCGATGGTGCGGTCGACCCGCGAGGGCTCGAAGATCGAAGGCAGGTAGGCCTCGGGCCAGCGGCGGATGCCCGGGATGCATGAGCCCTCGGTGGGCCGGCAGCCGACGATCTCGACGGCGGGGCTTCGCGCCTTCAGCGCCCGGCTCACGCCCATGATCGTGCCGGTCGTCCCCATCGCCGAGACGAAGTGCGTCACCGCGCCGCCGGTGTCCGCCCAGATCTCGGGCCCCGTCGTCTCCTCGTGGGCGCGCCAGTTGTCGTCGTTGCGGAACTGATCGAGGAGGAGGTAGCCGCCGCGCGCGGCCTTCTCGCGGGCGTGATCGATGGCGCCCTCCATCCCCGCGTCCTTCGGCGTGAGGATGACCTCGGCGCCGTACGCCCGCATGAGCTTCACCCGCTCCGCGGTCGCGTTCTCGGGCATCACCAGCTCGATGGGGTAGCCGCGCGCCGCCGCGATCATGGCGAGCGCGATGCCGGTGTTGCCGCTCGTCGGCTCGATCATCCGTACGCCCGGCCCGAGCTCGCCCCGCCGCTCCGCGCCGAGGATCATGCGCTTGGCAGGCCGGTCCTTGACGCTGCCGCCCGGGTTCTGGCCCTCGTGCTTGCCGAGCAGGCGCACATGCGGCGAGCGCACGCCGGTCGGCAGCGGCACGAGCGGCGTCCGCCCGACGAGATCGAGGAGCGACACCGCTCAGCCCTTCGCGATGGTCTCTTCGGCGAAGCGCACCTCGTCGCGGCTGCCGATGAAGAGCGGCACGCGCTGGTGCAGCTGCCCGGGCTCGATGTCGAGGATGCGCGTGCCTGCGCCGTTCGTCGCGGCGCCACCGGCGGCCTCGGCGATGAACGCCATCGGCGCGGCCTCGTAGAGCAAGCGCAGCTTGCCCTCGGGCGCCTTCTTGTCGCCGGGGTACGCGAAGACGCCACCACGCAGCAGCGTGCGGTGGAAATCGGCGACGAGGGTGCCGACGTAGCGGAGGCCGTAGGGCTTGCCCCCCGGCGCGTCGTTCGACTTCAGCGTGTCCACCCAGCGGGCCACGCCGGGCGTCCAGCGCGAGCGGTTGCCCTCGTTGATCGAGTAGGTCGGCGAGGTCGCCGGGATCTGCAGGTTCTCGTGCGAGAGGAAGAACTCGCCCACGAGCGGGTCGAGGGTGAAGCCGTGCACGCCGTCGCCGGTCGTGTACACGAGCATCGTGCTCGAGCCGTAGATCACGTAGCCGGCTGCCACCTGCTCGGTGCCGCGCTGCAGGCAGTCCTCGACCGTGCCCGGGCCCGACGCGGTCCGCCGCCGGTGGATCGAGAAGATCGTCCCGATGGAGATGTTCACGTCGATGTTCGAGCTCCCGTCGAGCGGGTCGAACATCAGGACGTACTTGCCGTGGGGATAGCCCGCCGGGATCGGGATGATCTCGTCGTTCTCCTCGCTGGCCATGACGCAGACGTGGCCGCCGGCCTCGACGCACCGGATGAGGATCCGGTTCGCGAGCACGTCGAGCTTCTGCACCGTCTCGCCCTGCACGTTCGTCGCGCCGGTCGCGCCCAGCACGTCCGCGAGACCCGCCTTCTGCACCTTGCTCGCGATGACCCGCGCCGCGAGCGCGATCGACTGGAAGAGGCCGGTGAAGTCGCCGGTCGCGCCCTGCACGCGGCGCTGCCGCTCGAGGATGTGCCGGTCGAGGGTCCAGCCGAGCTCGTCGCCCGAGCTCGCGCCCGGCGGGGGAATCGAGACGTTCGCCATGGCGCCGTTGTCGATCGACACGGCGAGCTGCGCAAGGGGAAGCTGCGCCTCGCTGTCGCCCATCCGCACCCCATCGCGTACGCTCTGGCCGCCCATGCCTTCCATCCCCACGTCGGCGCGGCTCCTCCTCGTCGTCTTCGCGCTCGCGGTGGGCGGGAGCTGGGTGCACGGCCGGGTGACGCACCGCGAGGAGCTGGTCCTCGAGCCGGCGAGCCGCGAGGCGGCGGTGCGGCTCGGCACCCTCGAGACGCCGCGCGAGCCCGACGCGGCGCCGGCCTTGCCGGCCGTCCCGACGCTGCCGCCCGGCACCTCCCTCTCGCGCACCCACGGCGAGAGCGCGAGCGCGGCCGAGCGCGGCGACGACCTGAGCGCAGAGATGCGGCTCGTCAGCGAGGCCCGGCGCACGATGGCCGAGGATCCGGTCGAGGCCCTCGCGCTCCTCGATCAGCACCGCGAGCGCTATCCGCGCGGCGCGCTGCGCGAGGAGCGAGAAGCCCACGCGATCCTCATCCTCCGTCGGCTCGAGCGCACCCTCGATGCGGAGCGGCGCTACACCGACTTCCTCGCCGACTTTCCCGGCAGCAGCTTCCTCGCCGTGCTGCGCGATGACGCCGCCGCGCGCACCGCGGGGGCTGTCCCGCGCGTCAGCCGAAGCGGCCGGTGATGTAGTCCTCGGTCCGCTTCTCGCGCGGCCGGGTGAAGACCTGCTTCGTGTCGCCCTCTTCGACCAGCTCGCCCATGTAGAAGAACGCGGTGCGATCCGAGACGCGCGCCGCCTGCTGCATCGAGTGCGTCACGATGACGATCGTGTAGCGGACCGAGAGCTCACGGATCAGCTCCTCGATGCGCGCCGTCGCGATGGGATCGAGCGCGGAGGCAGGCTCGTCCATGAGGATGACCTCGGGCGCGACGGCGAGCGCCCGCGCGATGCAGAGCCGCTGCTGCTGGCCGCCCGAGAGCGCGAGCGCCGAACCGTCGAGCCGATCCTTCACCTCGTCCCAGAGCGCGGCCGAGCGAAGCGAGCGCTCCGTCACCTCGGCGAGCACCTTCGGATCGTTCTGCCCGGCGATCCGCAGACCGAACGCCACGTTCTCGAAGATGCTCTTGGGGAAGGGGTTCGACTTCTGGAACACCATCCCGACCCGCCGCCGCACCTCGACGGCGTCGACGCCGCGTCCGTACACGTCCTCGCCGTCGAGCAGGACCGTTCCCGTGACGCGGCAACCATCGACGAGATCGTTCATCCGGTTCAGCGAGCGGAGGAAGGTCGATTTGCCGCAGCCGGAGGGGCCGATGAGCGCGAGCACCTGGTGCTCGGGCACGACCAGCGACACGTTCGCGATCGCGCGCTTCGGCCCGTAGAGCACGTCGACGGCGCGGGTCTCCATCTTCGCGTGGGCGGCCGCGGCGCTCATGCTCCGCTCCGCGCGCGCGCCCGGTTGCGCAGCACGATCGCCGCGAGGTTCAGCCCGAAGGTGAGGAGGAGCAGCACGGTCACGGTGGCGAAGAGGAAGGGGCGCGCCTGATCCACGTTCGGCGACTGCGTCGAGAGCGCGAACACGTGATACCCGAGGTGCATGAACATGTCCCGCGCATCCGTGGGCAGGTAGGGCAGAAAGTTCGCCGCACCGGTGAAGATGATCGGCGCGACCTCGCCCGCCCCCCGGCTGATGGCGAGGATCACGCCGGTGAGGATGCCCGGAGTGGCGTTCGGCAGGGCCACCTTCATCGTGGTCTGAAAGCGCGTCGCACCGAGCCCGAGCGCCGCCAGCCGTAGCTCGTCCGGCACCTGCCTCAGCGCCTCTTCGGTCGTGACGATCACGACCGGGAGCGTGAGGATCGCGAGGGTCAGCGCGGACCAGAGTACGGCCGGCTGTCCCCACACCGGGCTCGTCTCGCCCGGGTAGAGCGCGGCGTCCATCCCGCGGCCCACCATCATCACGAAGAAGCCGAGGCCGAAGAGGCCGAACACGATCGAGGGGACCCCGGCGAGGTTCTGCACCGCCGCACGCACGAGGCCCGCGATCCGGGAGCGCTTCGGTGCGTACTCCGCGAGGTACACGCCGGTCGCGATGCCCACCGGCACGCCGCACACGGTCATCAGCAGGGTGAGCAGCACCGTGCCGTAGATCGCCGGGAAGATCCCGCCGCCGAGCAGGTCGGAGGTCGGCGCCTCGGTGAGGAATTCGACCGAGAGCACCGGCACGCCCTCGGACAGGACGAGCCCGACGATGGCGACGAGGACGAGGAGCACGAGCATCACGGCGAAGAGCGAGGCGCCGTGGAGCAAGCGGTCGCCCACGGGAGCCCCCGCCGAGGGCATCAGCGTCGAGCGCTTCGGAGGCTCGGTCTGCGGCTCGCTCACGTCGCCTCCGCGCGAAGGCGCTTGCCGAGGCGCTCGATGATCACCGCGCCCGCGCGGTTCAGCACGAACGTGAAGAGGAAGAGCACCGTACCCAGCAGGAAGAGCACCCGCCAGTGAGCATCTCCCGGACTCACCTCGCCCAGCTCCGAGGCCAGGGTCGCGGTGATCGTGCGCGCACTCGAAGTCGGGTCGAAGAGCTCGACCACCGCAGCGTTGCCGCTCGCCATGAGCACGATCATCGTCTCGCCAAGCGCGCGCCCGAGGCCCAGTACGGTGGCGGCCGCGAGGCCGGGCATCGCCGCGGGCAGCACCACCCGGAGGATGACCTGGTGCTTGCGTGCGCCGAGCGCGAGCGCGCCGTTCACCAGCTCGCGCGGCACCGAGCGCAGCGCGTCCTCGGCGATGGTGAAGACGAGCGGCACGATGGCGAGCGAGAGGCCGATCGCGGCGACGAACGCGTTGAGCCGGTAGGTCGTACCGAAGAGCGCCTGCACTGCCGAGGCGAGCACGACGAGCGAGAAGAAGCCCAGCACCACCGAAGGCACGCTCGCGAGCAGCTCGATCGCGGGCTTGAGGAGCTCGCGCACCCGCTTGCCTGCGTACTGCGAGACGTAGATGGCGCTCAGGAATGCGACCGGTGTCGCGATGAGCATCGCGAGCAGCGTCACCTTCACCGTGCCGGCGAGGAGCGGGACCACGTCGAACTTCGGGACGTCTCCGACCGGTTGCCAGATGTGCCGCGCCTCGGGGTAGCCCGGCCAAGCCCGCGCGAAGAGCAGCGCGTCGAGGCCGCCGAGCTCTTCCTGCGCCTCGGCATCGAAGAAGAGCGGCAGCGCCTCGCGCGCGATGATCGCGAAGATGAGGACGATGGCGAGGATGGCGGCGAAGGCGACGACGCGGATCGCGTTCTCGGCGACGAGGTGCGAGCGCGGGGTGCGGAACCCCTGGCCGAGAGGGGTTCTCGCCGGGGTGCTGGCCCTGCCCGAGATGCGCTCCACCACCTCGCTCGCCTCCCCCATCAGCTGCCGGCCTCGAGCTCGGCGGGGGCGCTCGGGGCCGGCGCCGTGCCCTCCGGCGATGCGCCGGGGCTCGGCGCGGCTTCGCTCCCCGGGCCGCCCGCGCCGCCGGCCGCTGCGCCCGGCAAGGGGAAGAAGCCGGCCTCCGTGACGAGCGCCTGGGCCTCCGGGGTGAGGACCCATGCGAGGAAATCGGCGGCGGTACCGGTGGGCGGGCCCGCCGTGTACATGAGGAGGAAGCGGGAAATCGGGTAGCTGCCGTTCACCGCGTTCTCCATCGTCGGCGCGACCGGCGCGGCACCCTCGGCCGCGAGCGGTACGGTTCGGACGCCCTCGGCGTAGCCGATGCCTCCGTAGCCGATCCCGTTCGGGTCGTGCGAGACCGCGTTGATGACGGCCGCGGTGCCTGGAAGGGTCTGCGCGGTCGCGGCGAAGTCCGCGCCGTCGAGCACGTGCTCCTTGAAGTAGGCATAGGTGCCCGAGTTGTTCTCGCGCGAGTACAGGATGATGGGCGCGTCGGAGCCGCCGACCGCCGACCAGTTCGTGATCTCGCCGCGAAAGATCCCCGAGAGCTGGGCCATCGTCAGGCTCGGGATCGTGTTCGACTCGCTCACGTACACGGCGAGCGCGTCGAGCGCGACGCGGGTCTCGACCGCCTCGGTGCCTCGCTCGCGCAGCGCCGCGGTCTCGCGCGCGTTGATCGGACGGCTCGCGTTCGCGATGTCGGTCGTCCCGTTGAGCAGGGCCGCGAAGCCCGTGCCCGAGCCGCCCCCCGACACCTCGAGGACCGACCCCTCGTGGCTCCGCATGTAGCCGTCCGCGAAGCGCTGCGCGAGGATCACCATCGTGTCCGAGCCCTTCAGGCTCAGTGATGCGCCGCGCGTGGGCTCACCAGGGGCGGCGGTCGGCGGAGCGCCCGGCTCGGCGGGCGGGCCCGGTGGCCCCTCGCGGTGGCCTCCGGAGCAGGCAACGAGCGCTGCGGCGCCGAACAGCGAGGCCAGGAGGACCGCAGTGAGTGGGGTTCGATGGGGACGCATGGGGACAACACTCCTTCTGCACGCACGCTCGTTCCGCGGCGGCTCTAGCGGGCTCGTGTGACGGTTGTGTGACGGAAGTGGGGCGGCCACGAGGCGGTCAGAAGTACGCCTGCATCTGGAGCCGGAACCGGTGGCTTCCCTCGACGAATTCCTCGGTCGGGTCCGAGATGTGGGTGTAGTCGAACTGGAGCTTCAGGTTGTGTTCGATCGGGTACCAGTTGAGCCCGAGCGTCATCTCCCGGCAGGCCCGGACCGTGCCCGGAGCGGGCGAGGAGCTCGCGCACCCCACGACGTTCGGCACGTCGCTGCTCGTGAGCGGGATGATCTCGGAGTAGCGCGCCGCGACCTCGATCATCGGCTCGAACATGTAGCCGGCCTGCACGAAGTAGCCGAGCGCGTTGCCCGCGCGCTCCTCGGTGGTCTCCATCGTCATCGGATCCGTGGTGGCTCGGAGGTTCGGACCGGTGCTCTGGCGGTAGAGGACCTCGCCCATCACCGAGAGGCCCGACCACTTGAACATGAAGTCGAACTCGGCGTGCGCGTAGTCGAAGCCGCCGAGCTCGTAGAAGCCGCCGGTAGTGCTGCGCGTGCGCCGCGACTCGTGGTTGAAGGCCCCGCCGAGGCCGAGTGAGAGGCGCGCCCGATCTTCGCGGAGGAAGTCCGCCTCGACGTACGAGTCGGCGAACTCGCCAGTGGGCTGGATCTGCAGCCGCGCGACGTAGAGCAGGCCTGCGCCGTCGTTCAGCCGCAGGCGCCCCTCGCCGCCGAAGATGCCGATCTGGTAGCCGAGGTAGCCGCCGAGGTCGAAGAGGTCGGTCCCGAAGATCTGCACGCCGACGTCGCGGTCGAGGGTGAGCTCCGCGTTCACCGCCGAGCGATCGACGAGCTGCAGGGCCGAGCTCGAGACCACGCGCTCGCGGTTGAAGGGCACCTTCATCTGGCCGACGCGCAGCTGGAAATTCTCGATTCCGGTCCACGTCACGTAGGCGTCACGCAGCGGGACGAGCAGGTCCGGCTCCATGTCGCGGGGCGCGAGCCCGAGCTGCACGTAGTACTGCAAGTGCTCGTCGAGGAAGTTGCCCGAGAAGACCAGCCGCGCGCGGCGGATCATGAACTCGATGCTCTCCTCCGGGTCCGGATCCTCGGCGGTCCCGACCGTCGTCGAGGCCTCGGCCAGCGCCTGGATTCGTCCGCGGATCGTCAGGCTGAAGGCCCGGTCCTCGGAGCGGACGGTGAGGCCGCGGCCCCACTCGAGCTCGACGAGCGGATCGGCACTCTCCTCTGCGGCTTCGGCGGGCTCGGCCTCGACGGCTTCCTCCTCGGCCGGCGCCTCCGCCACGGCCGCCTCACCCGGCGCGGGCGCGGCTCCGTCGGTCGCGGCCGCTTCGGCGTCCGCCGCGGCCTCCGTGGATCCGGTGTCCTGGGCCAGGGGCCCGCTGAGCGCGGAATCGCCCTGCGCGTGCGTCACCGACACGCCACCCGCCCACAGCGCGAGGCAACAAACGAGTGTCCTGAGGAGATTCTGTTTCGGAAACGCCACGAGGTCGGCTCCTTGCTGCGTCGGATCGGGGTCCGTCGCGCTTCGGCGCCGTGTCTAGACGCTTCGTGTGACGCAAGTGTGACGGAATGGAGAACGGTGCGCGGCGAATGTGACGCCGCCCGCGCCGCATGCCGCCGTCGCCCGCCCGCCCGCGCTCAGGCCGCGCGATGCGCGCTCAGCTGCCCCTCGAAGCGCTCGAAGTGCTCGAGCGTCGCGTCGAGGTCGTCCGTCGCATTGAGCGTGCGCCGCAAGGCCGCGCCTTCGTGCAGTCCGCGCAGGTAGCCTGGCCAGTGGCGCCGCAGCATCCGCACCGCGCGGAGCGCACCACGTTCCTCGGCCGCCAGGCGCAGGTGCTCGCGGCACAGCGCGAGCCGCTCGGCGGGGCTCGGCGGGGCCAGCGTGACGCCCTCGTCGATCAGGCTCCGTGCCTCGCGGAAGATCCACGGATGGTCGTTCGCGTGACGCCCTACCATCGCGCCTGCAGCGCCGGTCGAGGTCAGCGACGCGAGCGCGTCCTCGGCGCTGCGCACATCGCCGTTCACGATCACCGGGATCGACACGACGTCGCGGGCCTTCTTCGCCCAGCTCCAGTCGGCGCTCCCGGTGTGGCCCATCTGCGCGGTCCGGCAGTGGATGGTCAGCGCCCGCACGCCGACGTCCTCGAGCCGCCGCGCGAGATCGATGATGGGCATCTCCGACTCGGGCCCCCACCCGATCCGGGTCTTCACCGTGACCGGCATCGGCGCGACCCGCTCGACGACCATCTTCGCCATCGCGACCATCGCCGATGGGTCCCGCAACCACCCGGCGCCCGCGCCACGCCGCGCGATCTTGGGCACCCAGCAGCCGCAGTTGATGTCGATGTACGCGGGCTCCGAGCGCTGCGCGACCTCGGCAGCCTCGGCCAGGCGCGGGGCGTCGGCGCCGTAGATCTGGATCGCAGTCGGCTGATCGCCGGGCAGCAGATCGATCTTGTGGGCCGCGTCCTTCGCGCCCCGCAGCAGTCCCTCGACGTTCACGAACTCGGTGACGCAGAGGCTCGCGCCGCGCGCGCGGCATACCTGACGGAACGCTGCGTCGCTGACGTCCTCCATCGGCGCGAGAATGACGGGCCGGGCGCGGAAGGCGGCGTCGAAGTCGAAGGCGGGCACGGCCCCGAGGGATGCCGCTTCGCTTCCTCGTGCGCAAACCGCCCGACGACGGAAGCCAGAAGGCCGGCCCCCTCTCGGGAACCGGCCTTCGGCTCACTCCGATCCGAGCGGGATCAGAGGTTCGCGGCGGTCGTCGCCTCGAAGGTCAGACCGGCCGAGATCGCGTTGCAGACGGAGCCGTCGGCGTTCGGATCGAGGTCGGGCTGCGCCACGCCGCGGATCGTCATCTCGTCGACGCCGAGGCCGAACATGTTCGCCAGGCTGACGAGGTCGGACACCGCGAGCTGGGCGCCGATCTCGCCGTCGCTGAGGCCGGTCTCGCTGATGTTCGCGGCGATGCGCGCCTCGTTCAGCGTGAGGGTGAGGTCCATGCCGTCGACCGCGAGCGAGAGGGGGAGGGTGTCCGCCGCCACCTCGAACCGGCCGCCGTCGATCTCCGCGCCGTCGATCTCCGCGAGGACGGTCATCGACTCGAAGGTCTGGCCGGCGGTGAGGCGGCCGTCGGCGCCGACCATCGCCATCGTCGTGCCGGCGGGGAGCTGGCCGAGGATGAGGCGGACGTTGACGCTGCCGTCGTTCGTGTAGCTGTCGATGTCGTTCACCTCCATGAGGAGGAGGAACGTGCCGGCCGCGATCTGCTCCTCGATGGCGCCCGTGACGCCGCCGTCGAGCATCCCGCCGAGCAGACCGATGACGTTCGCGCTGAGCTGGTTGTCGACGTTCGCCGCGCCGGTGATGGGCGAGGTGTAGTCGAGCGCGTCGTCGCAGCGGTCGGTCGCCGCGACGCCGGGGGCGCCGTCGAGGTCGAAGCCGGGCGCCTCGTCGTCCGCGTTCACCTCGGGCACGTCCGCCGTGCTGACGATGTACGTGACGGTGTCACCGTCGTCCGGGTTGTCGGGGCCTCCGCCCCCTCCGCCGCCGCCACAGGCCGCGAGTGCAAGAGCCGACAGCGCAATCAGCGCATTCTTCTTCCAGTCCATCCGGAGCCTCCTCGTTACCAAGTGCAGGAAACCGCTCGTGCATGACCCAAGGGGGTGGGAGGCCGATGAGCGGAAGGGCCTCCTTCAAGCGAGCGGCGCGTTGTATCACGACCCCCTTCGGCGGTTCAAGCATCGTGCGGCCCGCGCCCCCTCGGCCGCGATGGAGGACAGCGCCTGACCGTGCTAACGGTCCCGCGCTCGTCGTGGCGCTGCCTCCGCTCCCCATCACCGCCCTCAGCCTGGTGAACGGCATGGGTCGCACCACCGCCGAGGTGCTCGACGCCCTCGACGGTGGGCGCGCGGGTCTCGTGCCGCCGTCCTTTCCGCTGTCCTTCACGACGCTGGTGGGGGCGGTGCCCGGTGATCTGCCCCCGCTGCCCTCGGCGCACGAGGGCTACGACACGCGCCTGGCGCGGATCGGCGTGATGGCCCTGGCGCAGATCGACGCCGAGGTGCGTGCAGCAATCGCCCGCTGGGGCCCGCGCCGCGTGGCGATCCTCGTCGGCACGAGCACCGGGGGCCTCGACGCCACCGAGGCGGCATACGGCCACTGGGCCGAGCACGGCAGGTTGCCGGACGGCTTCGACCTCGCTCGGCAGCATGACTTCAACGCGCTCGGGGAGCTCTTCGCCCACGCGCTCGGCGTCGAGGGTCCCGTCTACGTGGTCTCCACCGCTTGCTCGAGCTCCGGCAAGGTGCACGCCTCGGCGGCCCGCATGATCCGCGCCGGGCTCGTCGATGCGGCGCTCGTCGGCGGCATCGACAGCCTCTGCCGCATGACCCTGCACGGCTTCCGTGGGCTCGGGATCCTCTCCGAGACCGCCTGCCGGCCTTTCTCCGCCGAGCGGAGCGGGATCAACATCGGCGAGGGGGCGGCACTCATGCTGCTCGAGCGCGAGGCCGCGGCGCCGCTCGCCCTGCTCCGCGGCGTCGGCGAGTCGTCCGATGCCTACAACATGAGCTCCCCGGAGCCGAGCGGTCGGGGCGCGCGCGAGGCGATGGAGCGCGCCCTCGCGCAGTCGGGCGCCGGGCCGGCCGAGGTTAGCCTCGTGCTCGCGCACGGCACCGCCACCTCGCAGAACGACGTCGCGGAGGGCGCGGCCGTCGCGTCGCTCTTCGGTCCGGGCGGCGTGCCCGTGGTCTCGACGAAGGGGTACACCGGCCACCAGCTCGGCGCGGCCGGCGCGACGAGCGCTGCGTTCGCGGTGCACGCGCTGCGGAGCGGGCGCATCCCCGCGAGCCTCGGCGCGGCGCCCGTCGATCCGGCGATCCCCGCCCGTGTCGAGGCCGAGGGCCGCGCCGCCCCGCTCGAGCTGGTCCTCGCGAACGCGTTTGCGTTCGGCGGCAGCAACGTGTGCCTGGCGATCGGCAGGGCGACGTGAGGCCCATCCACATCACCGGCCTCGGGCTCTTCGCCCCCGGCTTTCCCTCGCTGTCCGCGTTCCTCGCGGGCCAGCCCGATCCCGAGGTGAAGGACGCGGCGAACCCGTGGGTGCCCTCGCGCCTCGGGCGCGGCACGAGTCTGCTCACCCGCATCCTCGGAGAGTGCGCCGCGCAGGCCGTGCTCGATGGGGGCCTCGACCCCAAGACCTGCGGCACGATCTACGGCTCGGCCCTCGGCGAGTTCGAGACGATGGTCGTCCTGCTCGACGTCATCGTGCGCGGCGACGGTCAGCTCTCGCCGATGCGCTTCAAAAACAGCGTGCACAACGCGGCGAGCGGCCTCGGCTCGATCGGCCAGGGCAACGCCGGCTTCTCCACCGCGCTCGCGGGCGGCCCTCGGACCTTCGAGATCTCGATGATCGAGGCGCTGCTCCTCGCGAGCGAGTCGGGGCGATCGGTGGTCGTGTCGGTCGCCGACGATCGGCTGCCCGAGCCCTTCGCCGCCCTCGGGACCCGGGGAGGCCTCGGCGTCGGGATCGCGCTCTGTCCCGAGCTGCCCGACGGAGCTCGCGTGCTCGCGACCATCACTGGTCTCTCGCAGCGGACCGAGCCCGCACCGCCGGTCGCGAACTTCCGGGGCCGTTCGCTCGCCGGCTGGGCGGGCAACCCGACCCTCAGCGCGCTGCCGCTCATCGAGGCGATCCTCGATGGCAGCAAGGGGGACATCCCGCTCGCGCACGGCGTCCCTCACCCCTACGTTCTGACGCTCGGCTGAGCGCGCGTCGGGCGCGGCAAGAGCCGCCGCGCGGCCCCTGGACCGTCCCACGCCGCATCACATGGCGAACGACGTACCGAACGCGCCAGGCGGGCCGCTCGCCGCGCTGCCCGCGGTACCGCTGCCGCCGGCTCCGCCGGCTCCGCCGCCGCTGACGCTCACGCTGTTGACGCCCGCGGTGATGGGCGCGCCGATCGAGAAGAGCCCGTAGGCTGGCCCGCCCGGCCCGCCGCTGCCGCTGCCGCCGGCCCCGCCCGCGCCGCCGGCCCCGCCCGCGCCACCCGGGCCGCTGTCATCGCCGTCGCTGCCGCCGGAGCCCGCGCGGCCGCCGCCGCCGCCCGCGCCGCCCCCGCCGCCGCTGCCGCCGTCGCCGCCGCGGCCCACGGTGATCGCGTTGCCGTCGGCCCGCACGCGGGCGTTCACGGCGAAGATCCCGAAGGAGCCGCCGCCCCCCCCGCCGCCGCCGCCGGCGCCGCCCCCGCAGCCGCCGGCGCCGCCGCCGCCGCCGCCGCCGCCGCGGTCCGCGTTGCACACGACCGTCGCGCCGCCGCCGCCGCCGCCGCCGCCGCCGCCGCCGCCGCCGCCTGCGCTGCCCGCGGTCCCCGCCGTACCCGTCGTCGCGACGTAG
>Ga0209985_10001373_pt1 | contig 24058 bp, 23 predicted proteins | sample NOAtaG_FD_187305 | JGI IMG/M metagenome (GOLD analysis project Ga0209985, IMG submission 187305) | Freshwater lake microbial communities from Lake Erie, under a cyanobacterial bloom - NOAA_Erie_Diel6S_1000h metaG (SPAdes) (version 2) | ecosystem: Environmental > Aquatic > Freshwater > Lake ...
TGTTCATGGTTGCTTGGTTTGCGGGTCGAAGGTAGAAGGATCTTTAATTGTCCGCCACTTCGACCCTGTTAATTATTGGTTCGTCGATTGTTGACAAGTTCTGTGCCAGCGCCTTAGCAAGCACTAACGTTCCGTCCCTATTGCTGCGCCCGGATGATGTTCAGGGCACTTCCAGCCTTGAACCACTCGATCTGTTGTTCGTTGTAGGTGTGGTTACAGAGGATGGTATCGCTACTGCCGTCCTTGTGCTTGAACACCAGGGTGAGCGGCTTGCCGGGCACGAACGAGGTGAGGTCCGTGAAGTCGATGCGGTCGTCCTCCTGGATCTTCTCGTAGTCGGCCTCGTTGCTGAAGGTGAGGGCGAGCATGCCCTGCTTTTTCAGGTTGGTCTCGTGGATGCGGGCGAAGCTCTTCACCAGCACGGCGGCCACACCCAAGTGACGGGGCTGCATGGCGGCGTGCTCGCGGCTGCTGCCCTCGCCGTAGTTGTGGTCGCCCACGATGATGCTGGACACGCCAGCGGCTTTGTAGGCGCGCTGCGTGGCCGGAACGGCACCATGCTCACCGGTCATCTGGTTCTTCACCTTGTCGGCATCACCGCTGTAAGCGTTGATGGCACCGATGAGCGTGTTGTTGCTGATGTTGTCGAGGTGACCGCGGTACTTCAACCAGGGACCGGCCATGCTGATGTGGTCGGTGGTGCACTTGCCCTTGGCCTTGATCAACAGCACGGCATCGCTGATGTTCTTGCCGTTCCACGCGGGGAAGGGCTCCAACAATTGCAGGCGCTCACTGTCGGGCTTCACCACCACGCTCACCGTGCTGCCGTCGGCGGCCGGGGCCTTGTAACCGGCATCCTCCACATCGAAGCCACGCGGAGGCAGTTCGATGCCTTTCGGCTCATCGAGCTTCACGCTCACCCCGTCCTCATTCACCAAGCTGTCGGTGAGCGGGTTGAAGGTCAGGTCACCGGCAATGGCCAGGGCGGTCACGATCTCCGGGCTGGCCACAAAGGCGTGCGTGTTCGCGTTGCCGTCGTTGCGCTTCGCAAAGTTGCGGTTGAAGCTGGTGATGATGCTGTTCTTGCGGTCGGGGTCATCGGTGTGCCGAGCCCACTGGCCGATGCACGGTCCGCAGGCGTTGGCGAGCACCACGCCGCCCATGGCGTCGAAGGTCTTCAGCAGGCCATCGCGTTCGGCGGTGAAACGCACCACCTCGCTGCCAGGAGTGATGGTGAACTCGCTCTTGGCCCTCAGGTTCTTGTCGATGGCCTGCTGGGCGATGGATGCACTGCGGGTAAGGTCCTCGTAGCTGCTGTTGGTGCAGCTTCCGATGAGGCCCACCTCCAACTTGGCCGGCCAGCCCTTCTCCTTCACGGCTTCAGCGAACTTGCTGATGGGCCATGCAAGGTCCGGGGTGAAGGGACCGTTCACATGTGGTTCCAAGGTGCTGAGATCGATCTCGATCACCTGGTCGAAATATTTCGATGGGTCGGCATAGACCTCAGGGTCGCCCTGCAGGTGCTCCTTGATGCCATCGGCCATTGCGGCCACCTCGGCACGACCGGTGCCCTTGAGGTAGCGGGACATGCTGTCGTCGTAGCTGAAGGTGCTGGTGGTGGCCCCGATCTCGGCGCCCATGTTCGCGATGGTGCCCTTGCCGGTGCAGCTCATGCTCTCAGCGCCGGGACCGAAGTATTCCACGATGGCACCGGTGCCGCCCTTCACGGTGAGAATGCCGGCCACCTTCAGGATCACATCCTTCGGGCTGGCCCAGCCGCTGAGCTTACCGGTGAGCTTCACACCGATCAGCTTGGGCCACTTGAGCTCCCAGGCCAATCCGCTCATCACATCGCAGGCGTCCGCGCCGCCCACACCGATGGCGATCATGCCCAGGCCGCCGGCGTTCACCGTATGGCTATCGGTGCCGATCATCATGCCGCCGGGGAAGGCGTACTGTTCCAGCACCACCTGGTGGATGATCCCTGCACCGGGCTTCCAGAAGCCGATGCCGTACTTGTTGCTGATGCTCTCCAGGAAGTTGAACACCTCATTGCTCTTCAGCAGCGCTTCCTGCAGATCGGCCTTCGCACCCACCCGGGCCTGGATGAGGTGGTCGCAGTGCACGGTGCTGGGCACGGCCACGGCCTTGCGTCCGGTGGTGCTGAACTGCAGCAGGGCCATCTGCGCGGTGGCATCCTGCATGGCCACGCGGTCGGGCGCAAAGTCGACATAGTCCTCGCCGCGGTTGAAGGCGGCCTTCGCATCACCATCCCAGAGGTGCGCGTAAAGGATCTTCTCGGTGAGGGTGAGCGGGCGGCCGACGGCCTTGCGGGCGGCGGCAACACGGGCGGGATAGCGGCTGTACACCGCTTTGATCATGTCGAGGTCGAAGATCTGGCTCATGCGGGTTCCTTCGTTTGCGGGCGCAAAGGTAACCCACGGGTAAAAGCGGAAAACGCAAAGGGGCGGACCCTACGGCCCGCCCCTCGTTCGCAGCATGTTGGGTCTCAATTATTGCGCGTCGACCGATGCGGCCAGGTTGTTCATGGCGGCCTGGTTGTTGGCGCCACCGCCCATGGCCACGCTGTTGGTCAGCAGGTCCAGTCCATTGAGCAGCACCTGTACATCCACTTTCACGGCCAAGGTCACCGTACTACCCGATACCACGTCAGCATGGATATGCACGTGCTTCTCGCGCAGCAGCGCATCCGTGGCGCAGTGGTAGGTGAAGGGAATATCCTCGGAGTCGTCCACATCGCCATCGCCATTGCCATCAACAATTCCTTCCATGTTCAGGAACTTGTACCCTGCCATGGGGTTCCAGCTCCAGTGCATGCCCGGCACGTTCAGCGGGTAGGCCGCGGTGAGCGGATCGGCATGGTTCGTTGCACTATCCAGCCCAAGCGCGAAGTTCACCATGTGCACGTGGCCCGGGACCATGGTGCCAAGGGTGAAGACATTGCTCGCGGCCGAACCGTCCACCAGCAGATAGGTGTCGTGGTACTCGGCCACCATGTTGCTGTCATCGTCCTCGAGGTGCACGTCGCTCACATAGAACTTGAGCGTGCTGAAACGAATGGCATGGCCGAGCCCGTCGGTGTAATTGGCGGCCATATTGAAGGGACTGGTGCCGCTCACGAAATTGAAGGACATCTTCATCGTGGCGTTCGAAGGTGCGGGCGCAGGTGATGGTGCAGGAGCGTCCTCATCCTTCTTGCAAGCTGCAAAAGCCAGTGGCAGTGAGGCCAGTAAGGCCAGTTTCGAAAGGTTCATGTGTGTAGGTTCAGTTGTTGATGAGGTTGTAGGTCAGGCCGATCACAAAACGTTCCTTGTTGGGCACCATCCATTGCCCGATGTCCTGGGCCACGGCGAACTGGCCAATGGCCTGCACGCCCCAGGACCGCCACCAAGCGCGGGCCCCTGCGCTGGCGAACAAGGTGGAACCTCCGGTGCCTTCCACGTCCGTGCCATGGTGGGCATCCTTGCCGGTCAGCTCCCAATACGCGCCCAAGGAGGGCATCAATTTCCAGTCCTCGCCGACGTCCCAGCGGCGAAAGAACTCCGCGGTTGTGCTCAGGCCATGGCCCATACGCGTACCATCTGCATCGTCACCGTTGTAACGGCCGATGAGAGCGAGCGAAGCGCCATTCCGGCCACGGCGCACCATGTATTCCGCTGTCCCCAAGGCGTCCCACGAACCGCTACCCGGTTGCAGGTCATCAGCCACGGGTTCACCCCGATAGGCCAGATCGCTCTGGCCCAAAGGCACTTTCAGCCCGGCACCCACCTGCACCCGATGCACGGTGCGCTCCTCCAGGCTTGTGCATTTGGTATTCACCAGCAGGTAACGTCCAATGAGCAGGGGATCACCCACGCCATAGACATCCGCAGCAATGACGCCGTTCACCGCCTGATAGTTGTTCACCAATGGCAGAGATGCCAACAGGCTGATGCGCTGCGACAACCAGAGGTCGGCACGCAGTTCGGCCACCATGTAAAATTCGCGGTAGAGCGAGGAACCGGTGGACGCCGCTTCCGAACCATGGCCACCATGCTTGGGCAAGGCCTTGGCCACGCCGGGCACCATGCCTTCGAGGTGGCGGTAGCGGTAGAGCATTGAGAACGAACTGGCCCGGTCGTGCGGTTGTATCCCAAGGAAAATCCCGCAGACATCACAGGCCTGGCCCATGGATGGCAGCAGGAGCGCCATCCATGCGACCAAGAAGGTCTTCATGTAGGTTGATCTAAGGTTGAACGGAGGGTTGCCGACAGCAGGTCGGTAGCTCACATCAACCTCGGGGGATGGCGTCCAGGGTCCCGAAATGACCGGGGAGCACCCTTTCCACGAACACGGGGAAAACGCGTTCCACCGGGTTGCGGGCCAATGAGGTGTGCTCAAAGGCCATCCCGACCAACGGCTCAAAACGCTCTTGGAAACGTTCGGCAGGGAATCCCTGTTCCGATTCGTGCTCCAGCGCTTTCAATTGCTTCGACAGGTGGCACTCACCATGGCAGGTGCGCATATCCGCGATCACCTCGCGTTGTACGCACAACTCGCGCTCCACATAGGCCCGCCTCCATTGGAACCGCACCAGAATGGCCGTCGGCATGCTCAGCATAATGCCGACCACGGCCACCAGCAACGCCCCGATGAAGCGGTTCATGGGACTAAAGTAAGAAATGATCAAGGCCACTGGATGACACCCGTCAGTTCAAGGACCTTCCCTGGGGCAGGTGCAGCCTGCACAACACCTGCCGCTTGAGCCCTACAGGCGGGCCTGATGCTCCCGAGGAGCATTGGCGGGGAACTCGTAGCGCTCGTACTTGAACAGGTTGAAGGCCAGGCTCACATACAACACATTGGCATTGAGGCCGGCGTAGGGCTTGTCGCGCACGCCGTCCTTTTGTTCCTCGAAATCGGCATTGTGGAAATTGGTGATGTAGTACTTCACCTTCAGGCAGGCCCCGTTGCCGAACTGCACACCGGCCATGAAGCTGTGGGTGAACAGGTCCGTGCGATCGCTGAACCACACATTGAACTTGTCCTCCTTCCGCTCGTTGGCGAACTTCTTCTCCTTGTAGTTGATCACGAGCTCGGGTTCATAACCCAGGAAAAAGAGCCCTCCGTTCATGTTGCCGAACTTCAGGCCCAGGGGCACACCCACGTTATAGGTCCGGTACTTGAACCGAAGGGTCGTGTCCGGCACATCATAGATGAAGCCCACGTTGCGGATGGAAAGGCCCATGAACATGCCGGCCTTGGCGCTGAAGTCGCGGTTGGCCACCCCCTGTGCATTGAAGAACGGCGAGAAGCGGATGATGGAACCTTGGTCGCTGGAGCTCTCGGTACCGTTGGGGCCTGGTGTGCGCACATCCAGCAGGGCGGTGGAGAAGATCCATTCACCACCGGAGGTGATGTACCACTTGCCCGGCGGAGGGTCCGAGACGAGTTGGGGGGTCTGACCGGCCAGGTCCATGCAGAACAGGAAGGCCAGCCCGGTAAGCAGGGCGTTCGAATGCATCATGGTGCAAATGAACGAAGTACCATCCACCGATGGACGGACTGAAACGAACAAGGGGCCTTCCGGCCCCTTGCGCTTGTCTTGATCGTGAGGCAGGATCACTCCTCCACCACCTCGAAGGCGATGGTACGCACCACATCGCGGTGAAAGGCGACCTCGGCCTCGTACTTGCCGGTGGCCTTGACGGCATCGCCCTTGATCTTGATGTTCTTGCGGTCCACCTCGAAGCCGAGGGCCTTGATGGCATCGGCGAGCATGATGGTGTTGACACTGCCGAAGATCTTGCCCTTTTCGCCCACTTTGGCCCCGATCTTCAGGGTCTTGTTGGCTAGCCCATCGGCCATTTTCTCGGCCTCGGCCTTGATCTTGGCCTCCTTGTGGGCACGCTGCTTCATCGTTTCGGAGAGCTGCTTGCGGGCAGGCTCTGTGGCGGCGATGGCCAGGCCACGGGGCAGCAGGAAATTGCGTGCGTAACCGTCGCGCACCTTCACCACGTCGTTGGCGTAGCCCAGGTGCTCCACGTCTTGTTTCAGGATCACTTCCATGGTCGTAGGCGTGTTGCGGTTACTTCATCATATCGGCCACGTACGGCATCAGCGCCAGGTGGCGGCTGCGCTTGATGGCCTGACCCACCTTGCGCTGGTACTTCAGGCTGGTGCCCGTGAGGCGACGGGGCAGGATCTTGCCCTGTTCGTTCACGAAGCGCAGCAGGAAGTCGGCATCCTTGTAGTCGATGTACGTGATGCCCATCTTCTTGAAACGGCAGTACTTCTCCTTCTTCGTCTCGATGGCGATCGGAGTGAGGTACCGGATCTCGTTGTTGTCGGCTGCCATGGCTTACGCGTTGGTGGATTCGACGTTCTTCTGTTTGTTGCGGCGCTTCTCAGCGAAACCAAGGTGGTGCTTGTCCATCTTGGTGGTGAGGAAGCGGATCACACGCTCATCGCGGCGATACTCGGTCTCGAGCTTGGCAACGAACGCAGCGTCCGCTTCGAACTCGATCAGGTGGTAGAAGCCCGTGGACTTCTTCTGGATGGGATAGGCAAGCTTGCGCATCCCCCAGCTCTCTTCATGGTGGACCTTACCATGGCCTGCTTTGATCAGGTCTTTGAACTTCTTTACCGTCTCCTTTGTCTGGTCCTCAGACAAAACGGGAGTAAGAATGAAGACGGTCTCGTACCGGTTGGTCATAGCCTTTCGGTTGAAAATGGGCCGCGAAGGTAACAAGATCTTGTTGATATCCAGCAATTCGGGCCAAGCCCCTTCCGTATGGCCACCCTCCCCCGCCATCCACGATCGTGGACAACTCCCGCACGGACGGAGGCATCTGAGCGGTCTATCTTCGTGCCGGGCCGCAGGCCCAGCCCATGGACCAGTTCGTTGTCAGCGCCCGAAAGTACCGCCCGGCCACCTTTGATACGGTGGTGGGCCAGGAGGCCGTGACCGGCACCCTGAAGAACGCCATCCGCAGCAATCACCTCGCCTCGGCCTTCCTGTTCACGGGTCCCCGGGGGGTGGGCAAGACCACCTGTGCGCGGATCCTGGCACGCACGATCAACTGCGAGAACCTCGGCGAGGACCTGGTGGCCTGCGGGCAGTGCGCGCCATGCAAGACCTTCGAGGAAGGCCACAGCCTGAACATCTTCGAGCTGGACGCCGCCAGTAATAACAGTGTAGAGGACATCCGCAGCCTGATCCAGCAGGTGACCATTGCCCCTCAGGTCGGCACCAAGAAAGTGTACATCATCGACGAGGTGCACATGCTGAGCCAGGCAGCGTTCAACGCCTTTCTGAAGACCTTGGAAGAGCCTCCTTCCTACGCCATCTTCATCCTGGCCACCACCGAGAAGCACAAGATCCTGCCCACGATCCTGAGCCGTTGCCAGGTGTTCGACTTCCGTCGCATCCAGCTGAGCGATATCACCCGGCACCTGGCCTCCATCGCCCAGAAGGAAGGCATCACCGCCGAACCGCAAGCCCTGCATGTGATCGCCCAGAAGGCGGACGGCGGCCTGCGCGATGCGCTGAGCATCTTCGACCAGCTGGTGAGCTTCGCCGGCGACCAGCTCACCTACCAGGCGGTGGTGCAGAACCTGAACGTGCTGGACCACGAGCACTATTTCCGCATCACCGAAAGCATCATCGCGGGCGATACACCCGCCGCGCTCGTGGAGTTCAACGCCATTCTGCAACAGGGATTTGATGGGCACCTGTTCGTGACCGGATTGGCACGCCACTTCCGCGACCTGCTCGTGAGCCAGGACCCGCGGACCATTCCGCTGTTGGAGGTGAGCGAGGACCTGGGGCAGCGCTATGCGGAACAGGCCCGTAACACGCCCCGCGAGATCCTGCTGAAAGGCTTGGACCGCTTGGCCCAAGGCGATGCCCAATACAAACTGACCAAGGAGCCCCGCCTGTTGGTGGAGCTGATGTTGATCCAACTGTGCCGGCTGAACGCCGCACCGGTGGAAGCTGACCCTGAAAAAAAAAGCCCTGACGCGAGCATAACGCGTCCCGCAGCGGCTGTCCAGCGGCCTGTAGCGCCGGTTCCCGAGCCGATGGGCAGTGCATCCCCGCCCGCTCCAGCGGCTCCGCCGATACCTGTTGCTCCCGCAGCTCCGGTGGCCATACCCATAGCGTCGGCGCCCCCGGCCGACAACTACGTCCCCAAGCGTCGGCTGGCCAACCAGGTGAGCATCAAGGCCAACACGGCGACCTCGGCAACGACCACTTCGGCCCCGGTGGTGGCCGTACCCAACGCTGATGTGGAAGGTGTAACTCCTGCTTCCACCAAGGAGATCAACCCCTCGTTGCTGGCCAAGGCCTGGCGCGAGTACGCACAGAAGTGCAAGGACCAAGGGCGCAGCAGCCTGCATGCCACGTTATCGGCACGCGAACCCCAGATCGCTGGACCGGGCAAGATCACCTTCGCCATTGTGAACGAAGTGCAGGAGAACTACCTGCGCGACGAAAAGCCTGAGCTGTTGGGCTTTCTGCGCCGACAGATCGGCGACCCCGGGATGGAACTGGAGGTGGTGAAGGAACAGGTGACGGTGAAGCCCCGCTATACGGCCATGGACCGTTTCCGCCTGTTGGCCGAAAAGAACCCAGCGCTGATCACCTTGAAGAACGAGGTGGACCTGGACCTGGGATAGCCATCCAGCATATACGTCCTACAGGAGCGGCTGAGCACTCCTGAGGACCGTTATGCCGTCGTTGATCGGTATCGGTACTTTCGCGGCACCAATCCAAGTAGCGAACGATGTCGAAGATCAAGGTTGCGAAGCCCGTAGTGGAGCTCGATGGCGATGAAATGACCCGCATCATCTGGCGGTGGATCAAGGAACAGCTGATCCTCCCCTATGTGGACGTACCGATCGAATACTACGACCTCGGCATCGAGTACCGCGACGCGACCGACGACAAGGTGACCGTGGAAAGTGCGAAGGCCATCCTGAAGTACAACGTGGGCATCAAGTGTGCGACGATCACCCCCGATGAGGCACGGGTGGAGGAGTTCGGATTGAAGCAAATGTGGAAGAGCCCCAACGGCACCATCCGCAACATCCTTAACGGCACCGTGTTCCGCGAGCCGATCGTGATCAGCAACATCCCGCGCCTGGTGCCGGGCTGGACGCAACCGATCATCATCGGCCGCCATGCCTTCGGCGACCAGTACCGCGCCACCGATGCGGTGATCAAGGGCAAGGGCAAGCTCACCATGACCTTCACCCCGGAGGATGGCGGCGAGGTACAGACCTGGAACGTGTACGATTTCGAGGGCAATGGCGTGGCCCTGAGCATGTACAACACCGATGAGAGCATCGAGGGCTTCGCGCGCTCCTGCTTCAACCTGGCCCTGGCGAAGAAATGGCCGCTCTACCTGAGCACCAAGAACACCATCCTGAAGAAATACGATGGGCGCTTCAAGGACATCTTCGAGGAGATCTACCAGAAGGACTTCAAGGCCGCCTTTCAGGAGGCCGGCATCGTGTATGAGCACCGCTTGATCGATGACATGGTGGCCAGCGCCATGAAGTGGAGCGGCGGCTACGTGTGGGCCTGCAAGAACTACGACGGCGATGTGCAGAGCGACACGGTGGCACAGGGCTTCGGTTCACTGGGCCTGATGACCAGCGTTCTGATCACGCCGGACGGCAAGACCATGGAAGCGGAAGCCGCGCACGGCACCGTGACCCGCCACTACCGCATGCACCAGCAGGGCAAGCCCACGAGCACCAACCCCATTGCGAGCATCTTCGCATGGACGCGCGGCCTCGCTTTCCGCGGCAAGCTCGATGGCAACCAGCAACTGGTCGACTTCTGCACCGCGCTGGAGCAAGTATGCATCCGCACGGTGGAGGCCGGCAAGATGACCAAGGACCTGGCCGTTTGCATCCATGGCGAAAAGGTCGGCGCCGACCACTACCTCAGCACCGAGGCCTTCATGGCCGCGTTGCGTGTGGAACTGGAGCGCACCATGTGATCGACCAACACACTTTCCTGTGAACGGGTCCTGCGGGACCCGTTCGCTTTTATGCACCTTCGTGCAGATGATCGGACGGAAGATCGACCCCAGTCGTTTCCATGCCATGGTGTTCGTGGCGGCCGTGTTGGCGCACCTCATCACGGCCTGGAACAGCACCGGGTATCACAGTGCGGACGAGCACCACCAGATCATCGAGTTCGCGCAATATCACTTGGACGAACTACCACGCGGACACCTCGCCTGGGAGTACCCCACACACATCCGATCATCGATCCAACCATTGATCGCTGTGGCGGTGTTCAAGGGAACCCGAACGCTTGGGCTGACCGACCCGGAGCAGTTGATGCTCCTGCTGCGCCTGCTCAGTGCCGCGCTCGCTCTCTGGGCGGTGCATCGGTTCGTACGCACGGCAATGGACCAGATCGAGCATGGGCTTCAGCCTGCTTTCATCCTCCTCTCCTATTTCCTCTGGTTCCTGCCCTTCCTGCACGTTCGCTTCAGCTCCGAGGGCTGGTCGGCCACCTTCCTGCTGCTGGGCTTGACCGAACTGCTACGCCTGGACAATAGCACGAGATCGCCATACCTCATGGGCCTTTGGGGCACACTGGCCATACTGGTGCGGCCATCGAGCGTTGTGGTGATCGTGGGTGCATTGGCATGGCTGCTCTTCGCAAAACGGGCCAACAAGGGGCAGTGGGTGGGCATCGCCACTTCCTCCGTGACCATGGCCGGCATCGGGGCCTTGCTCGACTCCCTGTTCTACGCGACACCCACCTTCAGCACGTGGAACTATTGGATGATGGCCATCACCGGTCCACCGCGCGCGGCCTTCGATACGCTGCCTTGGTACTACTACCCGCCCTGGATCGTGAAATATGCCCTGCCACCGGTGGGTGTGCTGCTACTGGTCGCGTACGCCCTTGTGCTGGTCCGACGACCTCGCCACTTGGTCGTTTGGTGCATCACACCCTTGTTGCTCGTCCTGAGCATCATTCCCCACAAGGAACTGCGATTTCTCTATCCCGTTGCCGACCTGTTGCCTTGGTTGCTGGTGCTGGGGTTCGTTGAATGGCGAAGTTGGAAATGGTCATCCCGGGCAACGACGGTCCTGTTGAACCCGACCATCGCCCTTGCCGTGGTGGCCAACATCATGGGACTATTCGTGGTCCTAACGCGACCGGCAGGGAACGGACGGACCGCTTTGCTACCCGTGCTGCGCGAAGGGGGCAACGTGACCTATGTGATCGACCCTTCCATCGCATGGCGGATCGAAGTGGCCCCGTTCTACCGCACCAAGCTCGAAGGAGATACCGTGATCGCCCCCGGCACGGTGCAGGCCCCGCTGCGCACAACGTTCGTTATGGCCCAAGAGAAGGACCTGCACACCTTGTGTGAGCGGACCGGGCAGAGGTTCGAACCCGTGGCCCGGACAGCACCGCACTGGGAAGCGCTGCTGCTGCGTTGGTACACGTGGAACGAGGGCTGGCCACCGTGGGTGTTGTACAGGATCCGGGCCAATTGACCTGCCGCACCTGAAGGTGTCGATCTTTGCCCGCCATTTCGATTGTCGTGCGTTGCACGGCCACCCATGACACGGACGTCGAACAGCCCCATCACCCGGAAAGACCTGGACCGTCTGGCCGTGCCAGCGATCATCAGCGGGATCGCAGAGCCGGTGATCTCATTGGTCGACACCGCCTTCGTGGGTCGATTGGGCACCGCCGACCTGGCGGCGGTGGGCATTGCCAGCAGCTTCTTCCTATTGGTGGTGTGGGTGCTGGCACAAACGCGCAGCGCCGTGCTGGCCGTGGTGGCCCGCTACTACGGTGAACAGCGGCTCGACGAGATCAAAGGCCTCGTGCCGATCGCCATCTGGATGAACTTCCTCCTCGGGTTCGGCTTCTTCGCGCTTACGAACCAGCTGGCCGAACCCATCTTCAGGCTCTATAACGCCGAAGGCGAGGTGCTGGAAAAAGCCGTGGCCTACTACCACATCCGCAGCTACGGGCATCCCATCGTGCTGGCCACCTTCGCCATCACCGGAGCATTCAGGGGCATACAGAACCTCAGCTGGAGCATGTGGATCAGTTTGGCGGGCGCGGCGGTGAACGGGCTGCTCAACCCTCTGTTGATCTTCGGCTGGGGCCCGATCACGGCCATGGGCATCGAAGGCAGTGCATGGGCCAGTTTCATCGCCCAAGTGGTGATGTTCGGGATGGCCGTGGTTCTCCTGCAACGCCGCACACCGTTCAGCCTGGTGCCGCAGAGCTGGCGACATCCGGAGCTGTGGGGGCTCTGGTTGCTCAGTGGCAACCTCTTCGCACGCACCATCGCCCTCAACACGTGCTACTACCTCGGCAACCGCTACGCCACGGGGTATGGCGAGGCGTTCATCGGCGCGCACAGCATCGCCATGCAGATCTGGTTGTTCAGCGCCTTCTTCATTGATGGCTATGCAGCAGCGGGAAGTGTTCTTGTGGGTCGTCTGAACGGCGAACGCAATTGGCGCGACCTCTACCGGGTGAGCTGGCAGGTGGTGCGCATGAGCGTGACCATCGGTGCTGTGCTTGCCGTGATCTACCTCGCCGGCTACAATGTCCTCGGATCCATCTTCACACAGGACCAGGCGGTGCTCGACCTGTTGCAAGGGGTTTTCTGGATGGTGGTGATCACGCAGCCCATCAATGCCGTGGCCTTTGCGTTCGATGGGATCTACAAGGGATTGGGCAATGGCAAGATCCTGCGCAACGTGCTGTTGGCATCCACCTTCGGCGCGTTCGTGCCGTTGATCGTACTGGGCGACCACCTGGGCTGGCAGTTGCATGCCATCTGGTCCGCATTCCTCCTTTGGATGGCGGTGCGTGGCGGATTGCTCGCCATGGCCTTCGAACGACATTTCGGGGCGAGGACCGCCCACTGAGACCGACATGCTACCTTCGTATCCATGCGTGCGCTGCTCCTCCTGCTGATCGGCATCGTAGTCGGCGCGGGTCCGCTCGTGGCCCAGGATTACGCCATTTCAGCACCTGCCCCCAAGCCATCTTCCGACAAGAAGGACCCTCGTCCGATGAAGGACAGGTTGTGGTATGGCGGCGGTGTAAGCCTGATGTTCGGCACCGTCACCAACATGGGTATCGCTCCGATGGTCGGCTACAAGATCGACCAGAAGGGCAAGTGGTCCGCCGGTCTGGGCGCGAACTACTTCTACTTCAAGGACAGTCGGTACGTGATACCTTACGAGAGCTCGAACTATGGCTGGTCCTTGTTCCAACGCTACCGCGTGATCCCCCAGGCCTTTTTGCACGCCTCGTACAATTCGCAGAACTACGAGATCTACAACCCGTTCGGGGACAGTTTCCAACGCGAATGGGTGCCCTTCCTGATGGTGGGAGGGGGATACGCCCAACAGCTCGGGGGCAACAGCGTTATGATGTTCCAGATCGCCTGGGATGTGATCCAGGACATCCGTAGCCCGTATGGAGCCCAACCCTTCTTCTCGGTGGGTGCTGGTGTAGGCTTCTGACCTGCAAGTCAAAGAAAGGCCCCCCCATCATGGTCTTCATTCCCTTCATCAAGGGATGCTGATGATCAGATGAGATGGCGTTTCATGAAAGCCCGTCCAGAGCCGCTCTTCAGATACTTTTCAAAGGCGTATGCCTTGTATTTGTCCGGGAATCCGAAAGAGGCCACACATTGCACAGGTAGTTTGTCCTTGGTGTAATGGACCTGTCCGTTCGTGTGCCGTCGCATTCGTTCATTCAGATCGCTTGTGCAGCCCACATAATAGTGACCGTCGGCACATAGCAGTATGTAAACCTGAAAGTCCAAGACCATTGGTGTGAGCAGTGGACCGTGTCCGCCGTAGCCTCTCCGTGGCAAGGCACTCGACTAGGCCGTCCAATACAACAAAGCCCGCCTTCGCAAGGCACATTGGCTAGCGCCATGTGCCTTGCTTCGGCGAGGCGAAGGTGGAGCCGGAGGGGATCGAACCCTCGTCCAAACGACCGCAAAATGGGCTTTCTACATGCTTAGCCGCTTCATTGGTTTTCGATCCGCCGCTGGGGAAGGGCACCCCACGATGGACTTAGGTCCTGTTTCTTACCTGCGCTCCGGACCACCGCGCAGGCCAGTCTTCCATGATGACACCCCTGATCCGGGAAGGAGGTTGACGGGCCTCCCCGAGGGGTACTCGTCCGCGCTACTGTTATTCGCGCGGATTAAGCCGAACAGCCTGAGGCTATTAAGCTGCGAGAGCGTAGTCTACTTCGCCAGTTACGGCTTTGTGGCACTGGGATACGGGCCGCACCACACGCCCGACATGCTTACACACCTCACGAAGCCGCTGTCAAATCCAGATCGGCCCCAAGTGGTTTTCCAAAGAACAGGTCCGTAAAGGTACGGGCACCAACACCCGCACGAACACCGTGCCAAGGCCACACATTCAATGTCCTAAGTTTGCGGCCGTTCAAAATGGCAGTTCCCTACAGCAAGATCGGCATCATTCGCGAAGGCAAACAGCCCGCCGATCGCCGAGTTCCCTTGACCCCCGCACAGTGCCGTCGCGTACTGGAGCGGTTCCCCCATCTGGACCTCGTGGTGCAGCGCAGCCCGGTACGTGCCTTCACGGATGCGGAATACCAGGCCGCAGGCATCACATTGGTGGACGACCTCGCGGACCGCGATCTGATCCTGGGCGTGAAAGAAGTGCCCTTGGACATGTTGCTCGCCAACAAGAGCTACCTGTTCTTCAGCCATACGATCAAGAAACAGGCCCATAACCAGAAGTTGCTACGCGCTGTGTTGGACAAGGGCATCACGCTGATCGACCACGAACTGCTCACCAACCCGCATGGCGAACGCGTGCTGGCCTTCGGGTACTGGGCCGGTGTGGTGGGTGCGTACAACGGCTTCCGTGCCTGGCAGTTGCTGCACGGCGGCCCTGCCTTGCTACCCGCCCACGAATGCCACGACCTGGAGGAGCTCGAACAGCACCTTCACGCCTATCCCCTGCCCCAGGACCTACGGATCATCATGACCGGTGGTGGACGTGTGGGCAAGGGCGCCATGGGTGTCCTGGAGCGGGCCGGTGTGGAGCGCGTGACGCCTGAGGCCTTCCTCGCCGACACGTTCAACGGTCCAGAATATACCGCGCTCGGCTCGGCCGACCTGTACGAACGGGAGGACGGAAGACCTTTTGACAAGGAAGCCTTTCACCACGATCCGTCAGGCCACCGGTCGAAACTGTTGCACTACGCCCGGAAAGCGCAGATCTACATGGCGTGCCATTTCTGGGATGCGCGTGGCCCGAAGATCCTTTCTGCGGAAGACCTGCGCGATCAGGAGCTGATGCTCCAGGTGGTGGCCGACATTTCATGCGATGTGGGCGGCCCGATCGACTGCACGTTGAAAGCCAGCACGATCGCCGATCCGTTCTTCGGATATGATCGCAGTACGGGCCGGGAAGTACCACCTGGCTCACCAGGCAGCGTCACCGTGATGTCGGTGGACAACCTCCCCTGTGAACTCCCGCGCGATGCTTCGGATGCCTTCGGCAACGACCTGGTCGAACGTGTGCTGCCCCATTTGGTCGGCATGGACGTGGAAGGCATGATCGATCGTGCCACCATTGCACAGGGGGGCCACTTGACCGACCACTTCCTTTACCTCGCCGACTACGCTGCCGGTCAATAGGGCTTCAGCTCCGGAGCACGGCGAGCTCCATCACGAAATAGGCCGTGCCCTCATTCAGGGGCAATGTCCGGACCAACATGGGGCGATGGCTCTTGCGTGCCATGGTCAACAGGCCGAGGCCGGCACCTCCGCGCTCGGTGCGTGCATCGTTCCCGAGCATCAGCATGAAGTGCTGCTTCAGGTCGGCTTCCTCCATGGAATTCAGCACTTCCATGCGATGGCTGAGCATGGCCGCCGTTGCCAGTGGCAGGGCGTTCCCGAACGCCAGTCGGTATCCATCTCCCGCGTCGACCAGCAAGGCAAAGGCGGTATCCTCGAACTGTTCGCCGGCATGCAACCGCACGTTCTCCAGCCCCTCGACCAGCACATTGAACAACCGCTTACGCACCGAGACGGCATCGCCCACTGCCAAGCTGGCGGATTCCGTTTCGGCGAGCAACCGCTCCACTACCGTGTGGTCCACGCGCCCGAAATGGGCGAACACGGGCCGATGCCCGGACCCGGCCAGCAAATGACCTATGGCCTGGCCTGACCAGTGCTCCGATATGTCGGGTCCACGATGCATCCAGATCAATGCGTTCTACTTCGATGGAGGGCTTGTTCTGATAAGACAGAACGGCCATCCGGGTATGATGATACGAACGGATCGGCCGACGGGTTACCTCGGAACATCGACGACATCTTGCGCGCTCAGTCAACATGGCGGTGGTGGAAGAATGCCCTAGGTGGGCCAAGCTGCGACTGAACCTCGCTCGACCTTTGAGGAAGGCGTCCTACCCGGCAGGATGAGGGACGAACAAAAAGCACTCATGACTTTGACTACCAAGACCTTACATCTGCCGAAGGTCATCCTGATGGCGCTGGTCCTCTGGTGCGCCACCAACTCGAGCGCTCAGCAACAGGAGATCATTGTGCGTCTTGAACCGGATTGCGAGGGCGTCAGGGGCTTCTTCACCGGGCCGCAAGGCGCCGTCAGCACGATCTGGACCTTCAGCGACGGAGCCACCACCACCGACCCGGACCCGGTGCATCGCTTCGCCTTTGGCGAACCAATTGGAGCCACTGTTGTGGCTACCGACGGGAACGGCGAGCAGCAGACCTTCAGCAGTGTCTACCCGGCAGTGGAACAACCCGACCTCACCCGGCTGGAAATGCCAACGGTGTTCACGCCGAACGGGGATGGCATCAACGATACGTTCGGACCGAGCGACCTTACGGACCTGGGCCCGTGTGCGGACCTGGCCATTTGGAACCGGTATGGCCAACGCGTGTTCGCCTCGCAAGGCAACGACATCACGTGGGATGGCCGGACCTTCGCGGGTGAACCCGTGGTGTCCGGAGCGTACTTTTATGTCTTCAAGGTAGGTGGGCTCGAATGGACAGGACACCTCACCCTGATACGTTGAACCCATGCGCCATCTATTCATGGTAGCTGCAACCGTAGCAGCATCACTGTTCATTCTGTCCTGCCTTTCGGCAACCTGTGTAACGGGCAAGGGGGACGTTGTTAAACGAACACTTGACCTTCCTGCCGTTCACGCCATCACTCTTCAGGGTTCCCTGGATGTTGAACTGACCCAAGGCACGGACCAATCCGTGGAGGTGGAAGGCCAGGCGAACCTGGTGGGCCTGGTGGAGACCGTGGTGAAGGACGGCCACTGGACCATTCGCACTTCGGAATGCTACAACACGGACAAACCATTCCTGGTACGACTGCGCGTGCGTTCGATGGATCGCCTGTCGGTGCAGGGGTCCGGCGATGTGAAAAGCACCGGCACCTTTGTCGCGAACGCCTTCGACCTGGACGTGCAAGGCAGTGGCGATATCAAGATGAACGTGCAAGGCGGTGCTGTGAAAGCGACCGTGCAAGGCTCCGGTGCGGTGAAATTGTCGGGCACCTGTGATGCCCTGCAAGCCAGCGTACAGGGCTCCGGCGATGTAAAGGCCTCGGAACTCACGGCGACCAAGGTGACCGCAGAGGTGATGGGCAGTGGGGATATTGAAGTGCGCACGAACGGCGTGATCGATGGACAGGTGATGGGCAGCGGGGATGTCCGCTATCTGGGAACTCCTTCCAGCGTGAACGTCACCGTGACCGGGTCCGGGAATGTGAGCCCCATCAAGACCAAATGAGGACCGGCCTTTTCGCCTGGCTGGGCGCACTGCTTTTCATGCTGGGCTGCACGGCTGCGGAGAAGCCGGCACCCACTCCTGCGAGCGGGATCAGGGGGAGCGGACCGTTCGCATTCCCGGCCATCGACGACAACCTGGCGCATGATACCCTGCTCATCCAGACCACCTTCGATCTGGGCGATATGACCTACCTCATGGTGGCCTCCAATGTGGAGGAGACCTTCGAAGGCCTTCGACTTTACCGCTATCGGTTCGCAGCGGATAGCGCCGTGGAGATGATGGCGGTCTCGTCACCCGCCTATGATAGCTGGACGATGCTGCCCACCTTCTTCGGAGCGGACAGTACGGACACACAAGCCCTTTGGGTACTGGCCAACTTCGGCGAGAAGGAAAGCTGGGGGCAGAAGCTGATCTGGCTGGAACGGGACTTCTCGGATAGGGGCTTCATGCATGTGGCCTTGCCTGAACGCGTGATCGAGGACGATACCCTTCGCTTGAAGCGCCGGAACGTGGCACCTCAAATGCGCTACAGTGTGCAAGGTGATACGTCCGTGTGGCGCTTTGCCTGTGACAGCGTATACCTGTACGACGACCAGTCCGGTCACCTGGACCAGGTGCTGCATGCTTCGAGGCTTCGTTACACATTCCAGGCGAGCGAGGGGTTGGCGCTGTGGGTGGATGGCCGCAAGCGCCTTGTGAAGAAGCCCGATATGATGTAAGCGGATCAGCGCGGATAGCACCAACCTACCCGGATCGGTGTTCACGCGCTTGCTACCTTAGCCACTACCACATTCATCATCATGAACAACCTCTACTTGACGCTGACCGCTTTCCTGCTGCTGCACACAACCGCCCGCGCACAGGTCGGCGCCCTTGATGTCACCTTCGATTCGGACGGGATCGTCAGACTGGGCCCCGGAACACTGCACGATGTGGCGTACGCCATCGCCATCCAACCCGACCAGAAAACCGTGTTCGCGGGAGTGGCACGCATCACCTCAACGACCGGATTCACGTCGGACCTGGTCATCGGCCGGCTGAAGACGGACGGCAGTCCCGACAGTACGTTCGCCAACAATGGCCTTTATAACCTTGCCTCGGCAGGAGGATCCATCTTCGGGTACGACGTGAAGATCCAACCGGATGGAAAAATCGTTGTGTGCGGAGGCTACTCGGTCACGGCTGACAATACCGACTTCATAGTGGTCCGGCTCACTGCCGACGGAACACCCGATGCCACCTTCGGGGGTGGCGATGGCATTTCCATCGTTCAGGTCGGTCTCAGCGAGGACTATGCTTACGACCTGGAGTTGCTGCCCAGTGGCAAGATCCTGTTGGCCGGGGCATCCAGCGTTCCGGGATTCACCTACAAGCGTGCCGTGGTGATGCGCTTGCTGCCAGATGGCACCCTGGACAACTCCTTCGGCACGGGCGGTTACACCACCCTTCAATTGGGAGGAACCTCCGAAGATTCCTTCAGATGCATAAGCGTACTGGCATCAGGCAGGTTCATCGCTGCCGGATACTCGACCATCAACAATACGGAGAACGCATTGATGGCCGGCTTCGAAGCCGATGGTACCCTGAACACGGATTTCGCCATCAATGGCATCTATTCCGGGGCGACCATCAGCGAGGTCTTCGACATGGCTGTCGACGGAAATGCCGTGTACCTCGCAGGACGCATCAGCAGCACCGGCGGATTCGACATGGGACTGAGCTGCTTCGACACGACCGGCACGGTGAACACGAGCTTTGGCTCCGGCGGAACGGTCATGGCGAATTACAACCCCATCGACGCAGCGCTGGGAGTTACCGTTCAGGCTGATGGCAAGATCATCTGTGTCGGAACTACGGGCCAGGGCGCCTTCGGGAATCGGGACATGTTCATCACCAGGTATCTCCCCACCGGTGTCATCGACCCCACATTCGCCACGGGCGGCTACGCCATCATCCCGGTGTCCGCCAGCTTCGAGGAAGCCAACTGCATTGCCCTGCAGGCCGACGGCAAGATCATCCTGGCGGGCTTCGCCTCCTTTACCAACAACGACATGGTATTCATCCGACTGACGAATGACCTTTCCGTAGGGCTGAGCGGCAGTCCGGAGAGGAACGACATCACGGTCTACCCGGTGCCGATCACAGGGTCCACCTTGTGGGTCAACGCATCGGACGGTTTCGGAACCGCCATACATGTGGAACTGTTGGATATGCAAGGACGTCGGGTGGCGATCCACGGATTGCCGCAACATGGCGGACCGATCGACATTCAGCTTCCCGCAGACCTGCCGGCAGGAACGTACACGCTTCGCATTCTTTCTGATGGCGTGGAAACCCGACGCACCGTTGTGAAGTGAGCGGCAGCTGCACCCTGCGCAATGCGGGATGCGACCGGAGAGCCTCCCTCATTGCGCATTCAGGGAACAGCGGGCGGAACACATGTGGTGAGCCCGCCATGCCGGTGTGCCGCACTGATGTACTTCCAGGACCGGTCAGGCCACGGTCCGGAGCATGGAACGTGATCACGCCAACCACGGCCTCGGGTCAGCAGACGAACTGCCGGTCGTGCTGCTGCGTGAAGCAGCGACCTACGCGGCCGGGAGCAACATGCCACAAGCGTTCCATGCGGGTCTCCATTCCAGCTTGGTATTGGATGGGCACAGCCGCCATGGTGTTCCCCTCTTCGTGATGGTCAGCGCCGCGTGATGGCTGGGGCGCAGAGAACCGATCCGGGGACCGTACCGCATGGGTGGCCCACGATCTTCCTGCCTCGGGTGATCCGATCATTGGTGTCCGCGCAACTTCGCCGCTGGATGGGGAACATCACCGACCAGGGGCCGTGCAACGAATACCTGGTGGACCAACTCCTGCCCCCCCTTTCAGCGCCGGTGATCCCTGTACCTTGTTCACGGTTCCCCTCACCGCCCTTCCCGGACACCATGCTCGACCATCTTCGACCAGTCGCCTTCACCGTCCTCCTCCTGTGCGGGCTGGTCGCCACGGCCCAAGGCAGGCGGGAGAAGCGTGTGGGACCGGCGGCCTACAGCCCCGGCGGCCCCTGTGACACAAGTGCATGGAAACTGGTCTTCCAGGACGAGTTCACTGGCACCACCCTGGACCGCAGCAAGTGGGTGACCTACTTCACCTACAGCGCCGATGGCAGCGACCAATGCCCGGGCTGCCGGGTGATGGGCACCAGCAACACCATTTTTCGTGATGACCTGGTGCAGGTACGTGACGGGATGCTCCTGTTGGGCGTGCGCACCAGTGCCGAGGAATGGTATGGCCAACGCAAGGACCACGCGGGCAGCATGGTGCATTCCATCGGCGAAGCACACTTCAACCACGGACGATTCGAAGTGCGTTGCCGCATCCCGAAAGGCGCCGGTCTTTGGCCCGCGTTCTGGGGTTTCGGGGGAGAGACGGAGATCGACGTGTTCGAGTTCTGCGGCGAAAAGCCCAACTGGATGAAGGGCTCGTTGCACCGATGGGGGCAACGCAAGTTCTCACACACCGGCAAGCACAAGGCCAACGACCTTTCGCAAGACTTCCATGTGTACGCGGTGGAATGGGATGCCGACGAGACCCGCTGGTATCTGGACGGCGAACTGGTGCACCAACGCGGTCGTTACGTGGACGGCCGAGGACGGCCATTACCAGCCTGCGACCGCGCCCCCGGCGAACTGGCCACAGCGCCTTACTTCCCGAGGTCAACGGACGGTATCAACCTCGTTCTCGACCTGGCCGTGTCGGAACCGGGCGGGTACTGCAAAGCACCCAAGGCCCCCATCATCTGGCCCGGGGAAACGCGCTTTGAGGTGGACTATGTCCGCGTCTATCAACGAAGACCTGAGCAACACTTGCGCGACCATTGTGGCGAGCGGCGGCGACTATTGCCCGCGGACGCCTCGGCAACGCCACCCCGCACTGGTGATACGCGGATATACATCCTGGGGGGACCTGAGGACGTGATCGTATGGCGCGCCAGCGGAGGATTGGAGATCATCGAACGGAACGGGAACTCGGTGACCTTGAAGGTCAAGCGTGGCGCGAAAGGCACGCAATGGCTACGCTCGGAGATCACCTCCGACCCTTGCCATTCAGGGGTACTTGCCCCGCTACTGGAGGTCGCGGTCCGACCCTGAGCGTTACTGCACGATGGGGATCATGCCCCGGATGCCCATGTCGACGACCGCTTCGCCGTTCACAGGCTCGAACTTGTTGTCGCCATCCAGTTCCGTCCACTCAAAACTCTTGTTCGTGCTGAGCGACACGGTGATCACGATGTCCTGCGTCTCATTGCCCGTGATGGTGAGCGGTGCTGCGAAGGCACCCGTGACCAGGCATGAACCGGCCGGAATGGGCGAAGTGGCCTGGATGGGGTTCACCACGGTGGTACCTGGGGCCTGGCCTTCGGTAACAGGTGTTGGGATGGGTGGGTCCTGCACCTCGAAGGCCCAGTAGCCCTGCAACTTGTTGGCGTTCACCGTCACCGTGGAATCGTGCACCAGGTGCGACCCGATGTAGGTGTTATACCCAATGAACGATGCGATGGTGCCCATGTACCCCACGTTGTTGTAGTAGAAGCGGACATCGTAGTTCTGGTAGGCCAGGGACACGCGGAGGAACTGGTATGTACCGGGGTTAAGGTCGCTCAGGGGGATGTTGACAAAGGCCTGGCCGTCGCCCACGTTGATGCCCAGGTCATGGTCGATGGCCGTGGCACCGGCCATGGTGGTCTCCGGAGCGTGGTACACCACATCCCCCTGGCCCACCTGGGTCAAAGCGGTGGGTGAGAACTCCACATAGTGGGCGCTCATCTTGTTGAAACGCGGGCTGTAGGCGCCGCGTCCGGCCGGCACCGCACTGGGCTGCCCCAGGTTGCCCAACCGCACCTGGGTGCTATCGAACCTGAACTTCAGGATAAGGCGCGGACCGGCAGGGGTCGTTGCAGGGTCCTCGGCCTCGTCCTTGGTGCAACCTCCGAGGGTCAACGCGAAAGCGGCCATCGTGGCCCAGATCAGGTGTTTCATGGGGAATCGGTGGGCCACAAAAGTACCAAGGACCGTGCCTGGCTCCTATTCTACCCGCAGCTGACGATAGTATGCGCGCATAACTTTTCCGATTACCTTAGGCTCCGAAGCCGGACCTGTGATGAAGCCCGAAGAGACGATCGACTTTCCGATACGCAAGGTGTGGAGCCGCATATCGCGCATCTACAACACTGAGGCGGCCAAGTACGGCGGCAGCATGGCCGTGGGGCAGATCCTGCTCAACATCGAGCCGGAGGGCACGCCCAGCACCAAGCTCGGTCCGCGTATGGGCATGGAGAGCCGCAGCCTGGTGCGCACCTTGCAGACCATGGAGGAGGCCGGGCTCATCAAGCGGATCGCGTGCAAGGAGGACAAGCGCGTGGTGCGCATCCACCTCACCGCGAAGGGCAAACAGATGCGCGATGTGAGCCGCAACACGGTGATCAAATTCAACGAGGCGGTGCAGAGCCGCTTTACCCCCGCGCAACTCAACAACTTCCGTCAAGTGATGACGGAACTGGATCGTATCCTCGAACAGGAACAACTCTTCTGAAATGCCATTCACCGCAAAGACGCCAAGCACGCCAAGGAAGTCCACTTCGCGCTCTTCGCGTCTTGGCGGTGAGAATCCGATCGAACAATGACCAAACGAAACATCCGCAAGATCGCCGTGCTCGGCTCCGGCGTCATGGGCAGCCGTATCGCGTGCCACTTCGCCAACATCGGCGCTGAAGTGCTGCTGCTGGACATCGCGCCCAAGGAGGGCAGCGATAAGAACAAGATCGTCAACGACGCGCTGACCGCCGCGATCAAGAGCAGTCCCGCGCCGCTGTACGATGCCCGCTTCGCCAAGCGCATCAGCACCGGCAACTTCGACGACGACCTGCCGAAGATCAAGGATTGCGACTGGATCATCGAGGTGGTGATCGAGCGGCTGGACATCAAGCAGCAGGTGCTGGCCAACGTGGAAAAGCACCGCACGCCGGGCACCCTCATCACCAGCAACACCAGCGGCATCCCCATCCATGCCATCGCGCAGGGCCGCAGCGACGACTTCCGCAGGCACTTCTGCGGCACGCACTTCTTCAACCCGCCACGCTACCTGCCGCTTCTGGAGCTGATCCCCGGTCCGGACACCGACCCCGCGGTGCTCGACTTCCTGGAGGACTACGGCCAGCGCATCCTCGG
>Ga0209985_10001374_pt1 | contig 24056 bp, 22 predicted proteins | sample NOAtaG_FD_187305 | JGI IMG/M metagenome (GOLD analysis project Ga0209985, IMG submission 187305) | Freshwater lake microbial communities from Lake Erie, under a cyanobacterial bloom - NOAA_Erie_Diel6S_1000h metaG (SPAdes) (version 2) | ecosystem: Environmental > Aquatic > Freshwater > Lake ...
ACACATCACCGGGGACACACCACGGGGACACACCACGGGGACACACCACGGGGACACACCACCGGGGGCAACCCAAAAGGACAGCCGGCAGCGACGACCACCAGGGGGCAGCCAACCGGGGGGACTGCCAACCTGAGGGGCCATCCATCCCGGGAGTCCCCCAAACCGGGGCCATCCAACAAACCCCAGACAACCAAAGTCCCCCGCAGCCCCTCGCCACTTGCAATTCGACGAAGCCCATAGTGTAATCAGGCACACTCCCGACACCCCCGCCACATTTCTTCCCCGCTCACTCCTCTCTCCCTCCTGCAGCCATGCCGCACCGCTACGCTACACCGCCCATCACCCACCTGCCGCGCCGAGCACTGCTGGCTGAAATCGGCGGCGGATTTGGCTTCACAGCACTCACCGATCTGCTCGCCGCGGATGAACCGGGCGGCACCCGCACTGGCCCCCCCCCTGAAAGCGATGGACTGCATCACCCGGCAAGAGTTCGCCGAGTTATTCAGTTGTTTATGACTGGCGGCGCCAGCCCGATGGACCTGTTTGATTACAAGCCGGAGCTTGAACGACTGCACGGTCAGATGATCGGCCCGAAAGACAAACCGGAAGGCTTCACCGCCCCAGCCGGTGCCGTCATGAAAAGTCCATTCAAATTCGCTCAGTACGGCGACACCGGTCGCTGGGTCAGCGAACTTTTTCCACAGCAGGCGAAAGTCATCGATGAGCCTGCTTTCCTGATGGCCATGACCGGTCGCACCAACGTCCACGGACCAGCCAGTTACCTCGCCTGTTCCGGATTCACCCTGCCTGGATTTCCCTGCTTTGGTGCCTGGGTTTCCTACGGACTTGGCAGCCTGTCTGACAACATGCCGGCCTTCGTCGTTCTGCCCGACCCGCGGGGACTGCCATACAATCAGAAAGGCAACTTCAGTGCCGGATTCCTGCCTTCCAACCATCAGGGAACCGTTGTCGATGCTTCGGCCAGTCCGCCGATTGCCGATTTGCAGGCTGACAGCCGTTATGCATTCGCTCGCGACCAGGCGGACCGCGACACTCTGACAGCCCTGCAGAATCTGAACCGTCGTCACGCTGCCCGCTACCCGGGAGACAGTCGTTTCGACGCCCGCATCGCCGCTGCTGAACTGGCGGCAGCCATGCAGCTCAGCGCCCCCGAAGCCTTCAATCTGGCTGCCGAATCGGAAACCACCCAGCAGTCCTACGGCCTGAACCAGCCCGAAACCCAGGACTTTGGTCGACGCTGCCTGCTGGCCCGTCGCCTGATTGAACGCGGTACCCGCTTTGTGCAGGTCTGGAGCGGTCCGCAGGGTGCCGTCAACAACTGGGATAACCACGGCAATATTCAGACCGAACTGCCACCCATGGCCCGCAGTGTCGATCAACCCATCGCCGCTCTGATCACAGACCTGCTGCAGCGCGGACTGCTGTCCGACACGCTGCTGATCTGGACCACGGAATTCGGCCGCACCCCCTTCGCACAGGGCTCACTGGGACGTGACCACAACAGCGGCACTTTTGTCACCTGGCTGGCCGGCGCCGGCATTCGCAAAGGCACCAACTGGGGACGCAGCGACGACCTCGCTTATCAGACCGCTGAGGGCAAAACGTGGGGATACGATCTGCACGCGACGATCCTGCATCTGATGGGCATCGATCACCACAAACTGACATTTCGCAACTCTGGCATCGATCGCCGCCTGACCGATGTGCACGGCCGAGTGATTCACGAGATCCTGTCCGGCTGAATTTCATCGACTCTGCAGTCGGAATTCAGCTGTCAAGAAGTTCATCTGAATTGGCCATGAAACCCGCTTCTTCAGAATTCTCTGCATCAGGTTTCATCGCATCAAACGCTACGCGATGTCCCGGCAGCCACAACGGCTCGACCTGCTTCCGCTGAAACATTCCGGCAATGTGTTCGTGACAGGTAAAGAACAACACCTGCTGGCCTTCGCGAGCCACCTCAATCAGGCAGTCGGCCGCCGCTTCTGTCCGTTCCTGATCGAAGTTGACGAACAGGTCGTCCATGATCAGCGGCAGCTCGATACCGCGGCGAGCAAACTCGCGCACAAGCGCAAACCGAATCGCAAGGAACAACTGCTCGCGAGTTCCTCCGCTGAGCTGTTCCACCCGGAACGTCTGACCAAACTCGTCGTCTATGCACAGATAATCTTCTCCCAGCGGAGCCCAGATGCGATGGTAACGTCCGGCTGTCATCCGATGCATGTAGCCAGAGGCCGCCACCAGTGTCCCTGAGATATTCTCCTGCTCAAATTTCCGACGCATCTGCATCACCGCATCATGCTCAAACTGCAGTGCCAGCCATTCCTCAGTCGCACGGTAGATATCAGCTGCCAGCCGAGAACGTCGGAAGAACTCCGCATGAGAATCGCGACGAGACTCCAGCAAGCGGATTTCCTGACGCAGACTGCCCAGTTCTTCGTGCCGTTTTCGCAGGCCCTGCTCCACGTCTTTCACCTCTGCCTGCAGCAACTGCAGACGTTCACGAGTCGCCTGTGAATCAAATCGCAGCAACTCGTCCTCCACGATCGCCAGCTCTGTCTCCTGCCGCCCAGCATCCAGCAGCTCGTCTGTCGCTGCTTTCAAATCCTTCTCGATTCGCAATCGCCGCTGCTGAACCTCCTGCTGCTTCTGAATCTCCTCACGACCAGCCACTCCGGCACGAGCCAGCACGGCGCCCCGCCGCAGTTCGGCCGCCTCCGCCTGATGCTGAGCATGCACTGAATCCCGCTGCTTCGTCTCCGATTCCCCCAGCAGCCGCTCACGCTCCGCGCGGTCACGCTCATGCGTCCTGAGCTGCTGCTGCCAGTTCGCCAGCACCTCCAGCGGCCTCGAATAATCATACTTCGCCGTGCTCTTCAGTCGCCCGCCGACCTGCTCCACTCGCTGCCGCATGGAATCAAACATCCGCCGCAGCCCCTCCACCTCAGGAGCCGAATTGCGCCACTGAGCAGCCAGCTCGCGGACGTCCTGCAGCCGATGCCACCACTCAAACGCCTGGTCCGTCTGCAAAGTCTCCTGCATCCCCGTCGACGACAGCAGCCGACACCATTCCTGCCGCACCAGCGCGAGATCCTGCTGAGCTGCACGGAAACGGTCACGCAGCGCCTTCAGCCGCATCCGTCGTGCGGCCGCTCGAAACTGCCGTCGCTGCAGCACCTCCAGTTCTGCGATCCGCGCAGAACAGGCACCGATCCGATCCACCATCTCCGCTGTCGAGGACCGCCACTCACCCTCACCCGCTTCGGCACCGTGACCATCGGCCACCGCCATCCGCTGAATCCGTTCCTGAATCAGCCGCAGCTGGCGGTCCGCCTGCCGTGCCTCATCCGCCAGATCCTCCAGACGGATACCCGTCGTCGCGTCAAAGTGATTCCGCAGGCCGTTGCGAACTGCCCACCACAGCATGCCCGCCAGCCCAATGGCGGCGGCCGCCAATGCCCCGCCAAGTGTTCGACGAGCCTCCCCGCCCGCCGCATACGTAGCCACACCAAACAGACACAATGCCACTCCGAACCAGCCCATCAGGGAAATCGCCTGATCCACCCACGCCGGAATCGAATCCTCCACATCCACCCGATCCAGAACGCGCCGCACGGTCTGAATTTTCAGAGCCAGCTGCTCCTCCTGAAGCCGCAGTCGCCCGAGGTTTTCCAGTTCCTTCAGGCGAGCCTGCTCGCGATCAATCGCCTGATCCACCGGAACACCCAGCGCGTCCAGCAGCTCGTTCAGCTCCAGCACCTCACGACCACTCCGACGACTCATGCTGCGAGTCCAGCGGCGCAGCTTACCGCGGTGCTGCAGTGAATCCTGATACCGCCGCGCCATCTCCAGCAGCCGATGATGCGCCGCCGGACTGGTGTCCACCGCATTCAGCCGCTCCAGCGTCCAGCCCTCCCCCAACTGCGTCAACTGGTGGCTGAGCTCACGTTTTAGTTCACCCGCCCGATCCTCCGCCGCATGTATCGATTCGTCAATCTGACGCAGCCAATCCGCCTGATCCACCAAACTCTGCAGCACATGCCGCTCACGCTCAAACGCAGCATCCAGCTGCAGTCTCTCAGCCTGCGCCTTCAGCGACACGGATTCACTGCTGAGCCGGTCACGACGCGCTGCCGCTTCCGCATGATCCTTGTCCGCAGCCGACAGCAAACGCAGCGACTCGGCCGGATCCACAGTCGTCAATGGCAGCTTCGACAACTCTTCCTTCAGCTCACGGATTCGCTGCCACGGCTTATGACAACGCTGCAGATGCTGCAGCCCGCGCTGCTCGTTCTTCAGTGTCGATTCCCGCTCCTGCAGATCCGCCAGTTCCGACTGCAGCTCCGCTCGACGCCGCGTCAGCCGCGTATGCTGATCCCGCAAAGCGCCGGTCTGCGGCTTCGCCGAGGCAATTCGAGCATACTCGTCAAACAGTTCGGGCAGACGCCCCTCAGACTGCTGCGGACCAAACAGCGCCGCAGCCCGACTTCGCAGATCCGACAACGCACTCAGAATCTGTCGCCCCTGCGGTCCCAGCGAAAGACCGTAGATGTACTGAGCAACCTGGCCGGTGCCCAGCGTCGAAAGCTGATTCAGCTCCCGGACACCCACCGCAAACACATCCGCATACACGTCCTCCGTCGTGTCCGAAAGGATTCCACTGAGCGCCGCCTCACGGTCCAGACCGTCCGGCCCGCCCGACAACCGCAGTCGACCACGACCACTCAATTCGGCACGCCGAAAAATCCGCCACGTGCGCCCTCCGTGCTCACACCGCAGCGCACCACGCCAGGGCTGACTCGGATCCGGACGGTGCCACGCCGGCTCACTCTCCAAAGGCTCGTAACCATACAGAGTCGATCGGATGAATCGCATCAGAGTGGTCTTGCCCGCCTCGTTCGGGCCATAGATCACATTCAGCCCGCGCGGGTCCAGCCGCAGCAGCAGGCTGCGCCAGATGCGAAATCGATCAATATCAATCTCGGTCAGCCTCATGCTGAACACCCCTCCCACAAACAATCAGATCCGTTCACTCTCATCATCCGACTCATCATCCGGTTCCAGCTCGTCAGCACCCTGCAACAATGGCTCACTCGATTCACCCGCTGACTCCGCCGGCCCCGGTGAATAATCCGGCGATTCCAAATCAGATTCTTCTGTATCCTCGGCCATGCCCGGATCAAATCGGGGCTCAAACCAGGTGGCACCATCCTCCCGAATCCGCGCAAGAATCTGCTCCGGATCCAGCGAAGGCAGCACTGCCAGCAGTCGCTGCTTCCACGCCGTCGAAAACTCGCGATCCGACTCAATAACACGCGTCAGCTCTGCATCACCCAGTATGCCCGGTCGCGACACATGCTGCTGATACTGATCCGGCAGCCCGCCGGCCGGATTCCCGGGTGGCCACGCATCCGGAAGATACCGCACATCATGAAGCAGTTGCAGTGCACGCGATCCGGCCTGCAAGTGATCCAGTTCCAGCGCCAACAGCGTGTCAAACTCACACTCCCGCAGCATCCGCAGGACCGGCAGTGAACCTCGCAGTATCCACTGCACCGACCAGATCCTGTCGGCCGCCCCGCAACGCTCCTCCAGCAGTCGAGTCCGCATCTGCTGCAGCAAAGTCGACGTGTCCGTCGCACCCGCAACGTGCAGTTCCAGCAGCTTCCAGTCCACACAACTGGTGTCGAGGGGGGAAATCTGCACTTCCCCGAACTCATTCACCTGCACCAGCGAACACACTCCCGCGGCCGACTCCAGCCGCGAACGCGCCTGAGTCGTCCCGGGACAGTGCACCACACCCTGCTCACGCCACAGCGTCACCCGATCCGCTTCACCCAGCAGAGCCAGAAAGTTCAGCTGCCCCTCCCGCAGGACCTCATCCGCAAATGCCAGAAATCCGCGATCCATGCCCCCCGCCGCTTCGTCGCCGTCTGTCGACTTTGCCTGCAAACGCCGCATGGCCTGCCCTGGATGCTTCGCCGGACGCTCCCCCTGCTCCACCTCCACCGATCGCCAGACCGTCACGTGGGCAGAATCCGCATCCGCCACCGGCTGCACGTCCGCCACCTTCTCACCGCTGCTGGGATTCACAGCCAGGTCCAGCAGTACATCATCCGTTGCTGACGCGGCCAGCGCAGCCATCCGCTGCGCCTCTTCATAACGCGAACGGGACACCACACCGATCCGAAATGGCTGGAGCCTCTGGCCACCGCGAGCAATCACCTGAATACCAAAATCATCCGCCGCACCAATCCACAGCGCCGATGACACCAAAGTCATCGGCAGATCGGAATCACCGTCCAGCAGACTCTCAGGCTCAGGATTCGAACTGTAACAGATTGTCACGTTGTCCGGCAGATCCGGCACCAAACGCCACGCCTCTGCCGGATCACTGTCCCCAGGCAGAACGAACACATGAATCGAAGCTTCATGCAGTCGCTGAAAACATCGCTGAATCGCCAGTCGCGCCCGCAAACTGCGGTCCGCCTCAATGAACACATTCCCCGACAGCAGCAGAAAATCCACATCGTGACGAATGCAGTTCTCAATCACCTCGTCAAAGGCCAGCAGCGTCGCGTCTTCCAGCGCCATCCGCATCGAATCGTCCGGAAATTCGGCCAGGCTGACGCTGACGGGTACATCAAGACGCAGGTTCGCCGCCTGGATGAATCGCTGCGATCGATATGACATCGCCCGGAATCCCTTCAAAGACACCCGCTGAGAGACCTCCTGAGTCACCTTCCGAAAACCGCCGCACACAATCGCACAGCAGACCACGCAGCCTCAGCAAACTGCCCGTCCTCGCGAACTTTAATAAAACAGAGGATCTGGGGAAAGTCTTCCCGTTGGGTTCTGAAGGGAATTTGCTGCACCCGCGCACAGCACAGAATTTCATCAGCCGCTGCACCCGCCAGCAGCACAGCCATTGCAAACTCAACACTGCTCCCACCTGAGACCGCCATTCCTGGAAAAGGGAACTCGCTGAAAACCTGAGCGATTTTGAACTGCAATCGTTGCCGAACGACTGCGCTGGACATCCGCATGCCAGAGTCGGCACAGGCCTTGCCAATCGCTGCCTATAATACGGCAAAATCTCACCGCTCGGGGTGCGTCTTGTCCGCCCTGGAGTGTTCATCGTGGGTGGGAATGGGTGGGAATGGGTGGTAAACGGATACACCTCTCAGAACTTCGCCTGAGATTCAGTGGTTTTGATAATCGGAGCAGTCAATATGGTCAGATCTTCCACCCGGCGAGCTTTCACGCTGATTGAATTGCTCGTAGTGATCGCCATCATCGCGATTCTCGTGGCCCTGCTGCTGCCCGCTGTGCAGCAGGCACGGGAAGCGGCCCGCCGCACACAGTGTAAGAATAACCTGAAGCAGATCGGACTGGGGCTGCACAACTACCTCTCGACCCACTCCAGGTTCCCACCAGGACGTCTGCTCCCCGACCTTACAATCGGCGGCGTTGCTCAGACCAGTTACACCAGCTACTCCAGCAACGCCACAAACGTCTGGACCGGCAATCGCTCTGTCCACATTTTCATACTGCCCTACATGGAACAGGCCAACATCTACAACCTGATCAATTTCAACGGCCCCAACTCCACCCGCATGACGACGTCCGGTGCCCCCAGCAATCCCAATTACGCCGCGTACGCGCAAGCTGCCGGGTTATTCCTGTGTCCGTCCGACGCGAACACCGGGGTTGTCATTTCAGAAAACAACTACGTCTACAATTTTGGTGGCAGTACCCCGTATCAGGGAGCCGCCAGTTCGACATCCCAAACCAACAATTCCGCCTCGGCCAGCTTCGGGGGGCGTCAACTGTCCTGCCTCGGTAACGGAGCCTTCACGGCCGGCACGTCCCTCGCCGATCGAGACTTCACTGACGGCCTGTCCAACACCGCCATGTTCGCGGAACGCACCAAAGGCTCAGCACGAGCCGCCGCCAGCTCAGCCCCCACGCCGGCAGATATCATCACCTCCCCAAACCGTCAGAACGTGATGCTCGACCCCAACGTCATGTACAATGACTGCCTGAATGCCCCCAAAGTTGCCAGCAGCTTCAACTTCACAACGTTCGGGCGCTGGGCCCAGGGCAGCGACTACTCCAACGGCTGGCCGTTCGCCGCATACTCCGGCACCATGTACAATCACGTCGGCACGCCGAACTGGCGCGGACAGGACTGCGGGAACTGGAGCGCCATCGCTGACACTCCCGGCGAGCACGCCATTATTTCCGCTCGCAGCATGCACACCGGCGGCGTCAACCTGATGCTGGCCGATGGCAGCGTGCGATTCGCCAGCGACAACATCGACCTCGGCGTCTGGCGGAATGTTGGCACACGAGACGGCGGGGAAACGCTGGGCGAATGGTGATCCGCCAGCCAGTCGCGTTCAGGTGTTCCCAAACCCCGGCTGCCCCAGGAGCCTTCAGTTGAATCCGCTGTCAAAACTTTCCGCCACTTTGCTGGTCTGTACAGCCCTGCTCAGCACACAGGGCTGCGGTGGCGGTGCCCCCTCTGCCTCAAGCATCGCGGAAACGGAAGGCAGTTACGAAGCCGGTTTGCAGGCCTTTCAAACTGGCGATTTCACAACCGCCGAATCGCAACTGCAGGCAGCAATCTCATCCGGGTCCCTGCAGCCTGATCTCGCGGAAGCCGCCCTCAGACTCCGCGCCAGGTCCCGCACAGCACTGGGCAAAACAGCCGAAGCTGAAGCCGACCTGGCAGAATTGAAGCAGGGAGCTGCTGAAATGGATCAGTACTGGCTGGCCGTGGCCGAGCTGGAACTGAAAAAGGGCAACAACCCGGCTGCCAAAGAGGCTGTGAAGCAGGCTCGGAGCGTGAATTCCCGCCTGCAGCTGCCGAAGGAACTGGATTCTCTGCGCTGACCGAACGTTCGGCTCAGTAGCCGGCCCGTGCCACCGGCGACAGAATCCAGATTTCGTCGTAATCCAACGGCTGTTCCGCCCGATATCCCTCGTGCCGGACCAACTCCAGAATCGCCAGAAAGATCCCCACGATCCGCGACTGATTCCTTTCGCCGGTAAAAAATGAGCTGAACGCTGCCCTGCCGTCCTTCAGGATTCGCTCGCGAATCTGCTCCTGATACACCGACATGGGAGTCTCGTCCATCCGCACTGCAATCGTTTTTTGCAGATCCGGTATCTGCACGATGCGTGCCAGGGCACTCACCAGGTCCCAGATCTCAACCTCCCGAATGCGATCTTCGGATGCATCCCGAGCCACCGCAGGCCGATGCCGGCTCAGACGCGGATAACGCTCCATCCACTCCGCGGCATGCTCCTCAAGCTGTTTCGCAGCTTCCTTGTATCGGCGGTACTGCATCAGGCGGCGGACAAGATCGCTGTCGGAATCCTCCACCACCTCGTCAGTCTGCTCTGCCTCAGCCTCCGCTGGCAGCACCTCGCGACTCTTGATCTCCAGCAGAGTGCTGCCGACGACCGCGAAATCTCCAAGCACCTCGAAGTCCGCTTCGCCCGACTGATCAAACCACGCTTCAAAGTCCTGAGCAATCCGCGACACAGAAATGTCACAGATATCCACTTCCTGCCGCCTGACAAGATACAGCAGCAATTCAACCGGACCGGCAAACAGCCCCGTATCCACTCGATATTCAGCCAGCATCATGGGAACACTGCCGCGAGTACTGTTTGAAAATTGGTCCAGCTTCAGAAAAAGGGACCGCACTGTCGAAAATATCGGAAAGAATCGACTGACGCCCCCATATAACTGGACTGATTCCTCTGTTTCGACGGAAAATTCGGCAATCCGGGGAAAGTTTGCGGCGAACTTCCGGATCCAGTCCCGACGCCCCCTGAAGGATACTCGCTGAAATGGCGATCGAGTTTGAATGCCCGAACTGTGCGGCCGTGATGCGAGTTCCTGATGCGTACGCAGGAAAACAGGGACGTTGTCCACAGTGCGAAACCCGCCTGCTGGTCCCGGATATCCCCCGCCCTGATGTTGGCAGTGCACCGGCAGCCTCAGACCTGCCCCTCAGCACATCCGTGCCTCAGGCCGCTCCCGTGCCGACTCCCGCAGCTGCGCCCATCGCCACGGAGCGAAATCCCGCTCTGCGAACTTCACGACGCGGTCGCTCCCGCCGCAGGCCCTCACGAGCCCTGGTGATCGGCATACCCGTCATCGGCTTCCTGCTGCTGCTGGGGATCATTGCGTGGAGCCTGACCGGGAGCCTGCCCGCACTGAGCGGCAATCTGGCCGCCCGCATGCTCACCGAAAAATCGCTGCCGCGAATCATCATCCCCTGGTCCGATACCGGACTGTCTCAGGCCGATCGCCAGACACTGCAGGCTGTGCTTGCGGAAAACGCCGAAACCCTGACCAGCGAACTGGTCACCTGCCGCCTGATCGGCACTGACGACGGCATTGCCGTGCAGTGGACAGCCTCTGCCAGTGCTGCCTGGTGCGTTGTCGACGCCGTCTCAGACTCGGAAAAACCTCTGTCCCTCTGGCTGAAGAAAGAGCGTCCGCGCCTGAATGCAGCCCGCCGCACGGAACTGCTGGACGCACTCAGCAGCTACTGCCGGGACAAACTGCAGCAGGCAGCCGGGACGGATGTCACCATTGATGCCGGGCAAGTTCGCGACTTTGTGGCACTCAACGCCGCAACCGACGCGCTGGGTTTTGCCGTCGCTGCCAAAACTGACAAACGCGTCATCCGCCCCGCAGTGGAAAATGAACGCGGCCAGCTTTACATTTGCGTACCGAGCGACACGCAGTCTCTGACACTGGCCGGCCGCAGGAGTGGCCAGGGGCCTTTATTCCCCGGCAGCTACCATGTCGTTATCGCACCGGCTACCGCAGCACCGGCTGATCCCGAGCAATCCACAGACGCCGAGACAATGACCGAAAAGCCATAGAGCATGTCGGAATTCATCAGCTCAGAATTCGCCGATCACCTGACCGTCACTGCGAGCCCCCAGACGCTGCCACGTCGACAGATCCAGATTGCTGGTGATTGAGCGAACCGAACCATCCATCAGGAGGGCGTTGACCATTCCCGTGTGGAAACTTCGAGACGTGATCACCGCCAGCGTCGGCAGCGTCGGACTGTTGCCCTCACGACTGCTGCTGAAATCAACGTCCACTTCCTGACCATTGACGCTGAATGGCACTCGCGTGTTCGGCCCGAACTGTGTTGTAAACCCGGTGTGCACCGCACGACCACAAACCCATTCCGTATGCCCCAGCGCGGCGTAAGCACCGCCTGACACAAGTCCGGCCAGCGACTGCGGAACTGTCGGTGATGCCGATGGCAGAACCGCGTCCTGCACCCGCGGCTGAAATGCCTTGACCTCGGCCATCCCAATCGTGTTGCTGAGCCCGTCAGTGAAATCACGCTCCCGAATACGGCCGTTCGGAGCAAATGCACCGCCACCGTCCTGACCTCCCGCCGGATTGAATATCAGGTACTGTCCCATGTTCAGAGCATAGTTCAGGGGGAAGTGCTCCGGCTGGCCAGCCGAGTTCAGACGCACCCGGTCGTTGATCTCGCTGGGACACAGCAACACGGGGATTCTCTGAGTCGCGATTCCGTTGGGAGGAAAATTTGAACGGTTGCCCGCGTCATGATAACCCAGACTGAAGTCAATCTTCGTGTACTCGTTGCCGCCCTCCACAAATGGCAGCAGCATCGCCTGAGCACTCCAGGGCTGCCGAATCCGGTCGCGATCCACAATCGATGCGGGCGGGAACTGCATATGAGTGCTGGCGTAGTTGTGCAGCGCCAGGCCCAGCTGCTTCAGATTGTTGCGACATTGCGTTCGGCGAGCCGCCTCACGAGCCTGTTGCACCGCCGGCAACAGCAGTGAAACCAGAATCGCGATGATCGCGATCACCACCAGCAACTCAATCAAAGTAAACCCGCGACCAGCGCGACGACTGGTGGAGGAACAACCGGAGAAACGAGACATCGACAGTGGCCTTTCTTTCGCACAGAGACGACCGGATCGGCAAATCACCGTAACTTGACGATCCTGCGAGCTGAGCGTGGCTGGCTACCGAACTTTCGTGGCTGGCTGCAGCAACAGCTTGAAAGCCCCGGTCACAGCGAGATTCCCTGGAATCAAGTTGAAACTGAGACTCATTCTCAACTATATTACTGCGGAACCGGAGAGTTTCAACCGCTTTCAGTTCCAATTCCCACGTATTCCGCGCCACCGGTAACCATCACATGACTCCGGAAAAACCGTCGCACACATCCAGCGACACACCCCCGCAGACCACACCACTCAAAGACGCAAACTGTCCAGAAGTTCAGTTCTCCAGCATCTCAAACGGACACTCAGAACTCATCATCGAACACTGCGGCCAGAAATACCGCCTGATCGCCACCCGACACGGAAAACTGGTACTCAACAAGTGATGCGCGGAACCCGGTTTGCGGTTACCTCTGGAATCAGTGCTCGGCGGCTGCTAAAATTCCATCCGAAACTCAGGACGATCGCCAGCATGGGGACTTCGGAGCGATTTCCCGGCGACGTCATCAGACATGGCAGACATGGAGGAAGTGCTGTGCGTGATAAGTTCCTGTCATTCTCGCTGCCGCTGGTGGGTGCCGAAGAAATCGACGAAGTCATCGCAGCGCTCAAGTCGGGCTGGCTGACCGCCGGTCCGCGAACCCGGCAGTTCGAACAGGAATTTCGGGACGCACTTCACTGCCCCGCCGCACTCGCACTCAACTCCTGCACCGCCGGACTGCACGTGGCACTCAAAGTGCTCAATATCGGCCCCGGAGACGAAGTCATCACCACTCCGATGACCTTTGCCGCATCGGTGAATGTGATTGAACACGTTGGAGCCCGCCCGGTCCTCGTGGATGTGGAACCCGACACACTCAACCTGCAGCCCGATGCTGTGGCTGCCGCCATCACCCCGGCCACCAGGGCCATCATCGCCGTGCATTACGCCGGACACCCCGTGGAACTGAATTCGCTGCGGTCCATTGCCGAAGAATACCGGCTGGAGCTGATCGAAGATGCCGCGCATGCGGTGGGAGCCCGGTTCGAAGGCACCCCCATCGGTTCCGGCACAAACTTCACCGCATTCAGTTTCTACGCCACCAAAAACCTCACCACCGGTGAAGGCGGCATGCTGACCGGCAGCCAGGAACTGCTCGACCGCGCCCGCATCGTCAGCCTGCACGGGATGAATCGGGAAGCGTGGAGCCGTTATGCGGCGGGCGGAAAATGGGCCTACGACATTGTCGAGCCCGGTTTCAAGTACAACATGACCGATCTGCAGGCAGCACTCGGACTGCAGCAACTTCGCCGCTTCGACCGCATGCAGGCCCGTCGTCGGGAAATTGTCGCACGCTACAACGAAGCTTTCTCACGACACGCCGCCTTTCTGACCCCGTCCAGCCGCAGCCACGTGGAAAATGCCTGGCACCTGTACGTGCTGCGTCTGCGCGCCGGCGAGCTGACAATTGATCGCAATCAGTTCATCGATGAAATGACTGCACGCAACATCGGGACGTCAGTTCACTTCATCCCCATCCACATGCATTCATACTACCGCGATCGCTACGGCTATCACCCGGATGACTTCCCCGTCGCCCACACCGCCTTCCGCTCCATGCTCAGCCTGCCTCTCTCCCCCTCCATGTCTGACCAGGATGTCGCCGACGTGATTGAAGCCGTACTCGACATTCGCGAAAAACACGGACGCAGACGGATGGCAGCCTGATGAAACCTCGGTTCCTGATCCTGCTGGTGCTGCTCACGGCCGTCGTCGCTGCCACTGCCTGGCGACTCGTCGATCCCCCTGCCGGACCGAACGCCAGCGTTTCACGAATCATCAGCGGACCGGCCCCCGACTTCCAGTTGCTCGATCAAAACAATCGGCCCGTCAGACTGCAGGGATACATCAGCCGCTTTCGCGTGCTGCTGGCGTTCTTTGATGGTCAGACCGGCCCCGATGCCGATCCCGTCATGCAGTCGCTGAAACAGTTCAGCACCGCCCTGCGAAAAAACAACATTCGCATCCTTGCCGTCTCAACACCGCTAAGCCCCCAACTCAAACCTCAAACACTGTCCTATCCGTTCCCGGTCCTGCGCGACACGATCGCTGGAACCCCGGAATCCTGCAGCTGCCGCTGGGGCGTCTGCTGTCAGCCTCCCGCGCCCAATACCGCCGCCCGCATTACTCCCGCATTGTTCCTGATCAGTCAGGATGGACTGGTACAGCTCAACGGCAAACTGCCGGCTGCACTGCCTGACCCCCTCCCGGCCATCTCGAAATTGGTTCAGGGCGACTGACTGCTGACCGTCAGGGCACCAGAGATCAGGCCTGCATCGTCCAGATTTCCTCCGGAAATCAGCACCACCACCCGACGCCCGCGAAACATCTCAGCATGCTGCTGCAAAACGGCCAGTGGAACCGCCCCTGATGGCTCAGCAACCAGCCGGCAGACAGCCGCCAGATGACCGGTCGCAGCCCTGATCTGAGTCTCACCGGCCAGCAGAATATCCGTCACCAGCTGCTGAATGATCGGGAAAGTCAATGAACCCAGCGGAGTCCTTAAACCGTCGGCAATCGAATCCGTCCGCAGGGCCGGTTCGATCCGCCCGGACTGCAGACTGCGACGCGCGTCGTCCGCCCACTCCGGCTCTGCCCCAAAGACTCGCACCTCGGGACGCAGGGCCCGGATCGCCAGCAGTGTCCCCGCCAGCAGACCACCTCCACCCACCGGCACAATCAGATCCTGCAGATCGGGACACTGCTCCAGTATCTCCAGCGCCGCTGTCCCCTGCCCCGCAATCACTCGCGGATCATTGAAGGGATGCACCAGCACCGCTCCGGTTCGCTGCTGCACCTCAGCGGCCGCGGCTTCGCGAGCCGCAGCGGTGGATTCGCACAGGATCGGCTCAATTCCCAGCTGCCTGACAGCCTGCAGTTTCACTGCCGCAGAATTTCGCGGCATCACGATATGCGCTGCAATGCCACGCTGCAGGGCCGCTCGAGCCAGTGCAGCCGCATGATTCCCCGAAGAATGTGTCACCACTCCGCACGCCGCCTGCTCGGCACTCAGACTCATCACCGCATTGGTCGCACCCCGCGCCTTAAACGCTGATCCCCACTGCAGGTTTTCACACTTCAGACTGACGGACACAGCATCACAGTCGGGCAGCCCGGAAGTGGGCAGCACCGGAGTCCTGCGGATCAAGCCGCCAAGACGCTCTGCTGCCGCTTCAATATCGGCAAATGTCACCGCCCATTGCTCATTCGTCATGCCGCTGCCGCTCCTGCCGGCCAGTCGCCAGCCGCGCCGCTCGAGCAGCACGATCCGCACGGTCCGCATCCAACTCGCGCTGCATGGATTCCTTACGCCGAATGATCGTCTCAAGCGTCACACTGGCTGCACGCCCCCGCTCATTCAGCCACGTCCCCAGCAGCACTCCCGGCAGCAGACTGATCGAAAGCGTCAGCAATATCGAAGTCGGCTGCAGCAGAACCAGACTGGCAGACAACGCGTCTTCAGACACAAGCAGCAAACTTGCCATCAGCGCTAAAAGCAGGAACATCCACACAACACCAACCGCACAGAGCACCACAAGCGAGGTGAACAGCGGCGAGTTACGCAGGCCAGCCGACCGGTCAGCACTGTCACCGGCTGCACCTTCCGCACGCCACGGATTGCCACCAGCAGAATGCCGTTCCATCACAAGTCACTCGAGGTCGAATTTCGGAGCAGCAAAGTCGTCAGCGGCGGTCGCCGGAGCTGCGGGGCGAGCAACCGGGCGGCTGCGCTCGGCCGGAGCCGTGTCGTGCATGTCAATCGCCATACTGCGCTCGGCCTCGCGAGTCACCGAGCGGAACTCTTCCTGAAACCCCGACAATCCCTTCTTCAGCTCCGCCATGCTTTTGCCCATGTTGCGAGCAACACTGGGGAGATTCTTGCCAAACAGCAGCAGCGCAATAATGCCCACAATCAGCATTTCAGCAGTGCCGACGCCAGGTAACCCAAGCATACCAGTAGTCCAAGCAGGGCAGTTCTGAATCCTGAATACCACCACACAGCCGGCAATCACACAACCACCGGCCTGCCAAATTCAAACGAATGCTACTGCAGACGATCCCCGCTCCCGTCGCCCTCGCCCTCACGCATCCCCTTCTTGAACTCCTTCAGACTGGTCCCCAGTGATCGCATCGTCGACGGCAGACGACTGCCGAAAAGCACCAGACAAATCACCAGAATGATCGCCAGTTCCCCCATGCCCGGCGTCCACGCCAGCACAGAAGAAGACACCAGTCGCTCAAGGTTCGCCTGCACAAAATTTGCAGCCATGTCAGTCACCCAGTTGGTCAGTATGCGAAAACCAAAACCAGCCCCATTCTACATGCCGGCCACGCGGAAGTCACAGACAGTCGGATAAAATCGTGATCACGGCGACGGATTCTGTCGAAACGACCGAAAATTCATGTTCCAGCGAGTCGTTTTTCCGGAGAAACTACTTCTCCTCCAGAATTCGCGGGACCAGGAAGTACTGTCCATCTGTTCTGCATGCGTTCGCCAAAGCTGCCTCCCGCACCAGACTCGTTCCCGCCTCGTCCTCGCGAAACACATTCTGCAGCGGCAAAGGATGATACAGCGGCTGCACCCCCTGCAGATTGTCCGCCTCATCCAGCAACCGCACATAATCCAGCACAGCTCCCAAACGCTGCTGATACTCCTGCAACTCCCCCGGACCCACCGCCAGCCGCGCCAGCCGAGCCACCTTTTCCACGTCCGCCCGCTCCATCTGCAATCTCCCCGAAAACCAGCCTCAACACACCAGTTTCCACCAATTACCCACCGGAAATGTCACTCCGGAATCGCTCGCTCCGGTAACTGAACTCGCCACACCGTCTGCCACCGCCCCTCACTGCCCGCCAGCACCGATTTGCCCCCACTCTCAAAACACACCGACTCACCCTGTTTCCGCAGCGGCACTGTCAAAATCTGAGCCTCCCTGCGAATCGCCTCGCCCCAGACCTCCCCGGCCTGCCGACGATACAAAACCCCACTCACCGGATTCACAAGCACCAGCTGCAAACCATCCGCCGAGATATCCATGCCCGTGGCATATGGCACCGCAACAGGACCCTCCTCCCGCAACTCCACCCGCTGCCGCGGCTGCTGCAGATTCAGCTCCAGCGAATACAACCCGGCCTTCCCGGCCGGACGCTTGCTGACCAGCAACACCGTCCGGCTGGTCACATCCACCGCCACACTTTCGCAATCTCGCGGACCACCCGGATACGACACCTCAATCTCCGCCCGCACCTCTCCGCGCCAGCTCTGAACCCGCCCCGCGGAATCCTCCTGCAGCTCAGGCTCAGCCAGCAGCAGCAGTCGACAGCCACGACGATCGCGCCCCCGATCCGCCGCGTTATCACCCACGTCCGCCACCAGCAGCCAGCTCTGCCCGTCCAGCTCAAACGAACACAAATCCTCCCAGTCCACCGGGTCCGCCGTGGCAACGGTGAGGATTCCGCGAGTTGTCCCGGAAGAGTCCACCAGAAAAAGTCGCGGTCCGTCGCCGGAATCATTGTGCGTCCAGAAGCAGTCGCTGCGTCTCCGACTGATCGCCAGCCCGCTCGATTCGGCTATTCCCCAGTCCTTCACCACGCACACTCGCTCACCCGACTCAACCTTCGCCTCGGTCTGCTCGTCCGCAAGTCCATACAGCACCGCGGCGGACATCCCGCCCAGCCCGGTACCGACCAGCAGATACCAAACGGCAACCCCCAGCAGACTGCACATCACCACCGCCCCCGCTGCTCGACTTCTCAACTGTCCCCCGTTCCCGGCGTTCCGGCCACCAGACCAGGCAAACTCAACGCATGACTCAGAATCTCCGACGCCACATCGTCGATCGAACGCAGTCGGCCGTCCGCGTCCAGACCATGCACAGTTCGCCAGTCGTCACGGTCCGCAGCCAGCGTCAGATAACACCGACGCACACGCTCCAGATACGGCAGATCCGATTCCTGCAGATCCGCCTCTCGCTCCGTATAATCCCGCTGCCCTTTACGCGCGACCAGTTCGCGACTCATCTGACTGGACATGTCAATCAGCACTGTCAGATCCGGGCGCGGCAGCTGGAACACACCAAACTCAATCCGCTCAATCCAGTCAATCAGAGTCTGCCGCGCCGGACCAGTCAGCCGCGAAGCCTGATGCGCCAGATTCGAACCGACAAACCGATCCAGCACCACCACATCATTCTGCTCCAGCAGCTCCAGCAGCAAACCCCGCGACTCAAACCGGTCGCCCGCATACAGGACCGCCGCCAGCTGAGGATGCACCTCGGCCAGTGTGCCAAAACGCCCGTTCAGAAAATCGCCGATCGCAGCCCCAAAACTGGTCGCGCCGTACCGCGGGAACTGCAGCACCGCTGAACGCAGGCCATGACCGGCCAGGGACTGCTTCAGACGGCTGGCCTGAGTCCCCTTGCCGGCACCGTCAATCCCCTCAATCGCAATCAGCCGCGCCATTCCCGCGCTCCCGTGAAGCCGGCAGTTCCCAGCGAAACCAGCGGCAGACCGGACACATCACATGCCAACATGCCCGGACCACAATCGGTATCCAACGCCGCCGACCGCGTTTCAGACTCCGCCTCAGACTGCAGTTCCATCGCACGATCTGCCGTCAGCACCGTCTCAGCACGCAGCGGATCCAGACGCTCCGCCACCACTCCACTGCGATCTGCGGAAATCGCCCGACACCGCACAAAATTTCCCAGATCAGCCGCCGTCCCCCGAAATTCCACCGGCATGTACCAGCGGTCCGTCCCCCGCAGCCAGCCCGCGCCACGCTCAGACAGCCGCTCCGCCAGCACCTGCAGGTCACCCTCGTGGCTGGCTTGCCCCGCTGCCACCGCCACAGCCGAATCCGACACCCGCTCAAGGTAATAACGCTCCGCCAGTTCACGCTCCAGATCACTGAGAACCTGCACCCGACGACGAATCTCCTGAGGAGATACCTGGTCAGGCATGGTGGCCGCCGGAGTCCCGTCGCGACGACTGAAAGGAAACACGTGCACCTTCATGAACTGAGCCGCTCGACAGGTTTCCAGAGTCTCCTGGAACTCCTGCTCAGTCTCACCCGGAAACCCCACAATCACATCCGTACTGAATGCCGTCTGCCGCCCCAGCAGGTCCCGAATCTGCTGCAGACGGTCCAGAAAACGCTGCACCCGATACCGCCGACGCATGCGGCTCAGCACCGCGTCACTGCCGCTCTGCAGCGCCGGATGAAACTGAGCACACAAATGCTGGCAGTCACCGCAGGCCCGAATGAAATCGTCATTCACCTCCACCGCTTCAATGCTGCTGAGCCGCATTCGCCAGTCACCCGGAATCCGATCCAGACGCCGCAACAGATCCCACAATCGCTCAGGACGACTGCCAGCCGACAGATTGTTTGTATCCACCCCGAAATGCCCCATGTGAATACCGCTCAGCACAATTTCACGGTACCCATGCTCGATCAGCGCCCGAACTTCGTCCTCAATCACCTGCGGCTCACGACTGCGCAGCCCCGGCCGCACCGTCGGAATAATGCAGTACGAACACTTCAGAATGCAGCCGTCCTGAATCTTCACAAAAGCCCGCTGCCGACCCTCGAAATCCGTAATTCCCGCCGGCAGCTCAGCCACCCCAAACCGCGACAGCACATCAGGCAGCTCACGTTTGTCCTGCACCACCTCAATCACGTTCGGCAACTCAGCCACCGCACTGGCATCACGAGTGGCATAGCAGCCCATCACGATCGTCTTCGTTCCCGGATTCTGCCGCGAAAGCTGACGAATCACCTGCCGCGATTTCGAATCACCCGTGTTGGTCACCGTGCAGGTATTCACCACACACAAGTCCGCAGCCTCACCATCCGCTGCCTCACGATAACCACTTTGCAGCAGTGCCTCGCGGACCAGCTGAGTCTCATACTGGTTGACTTTGCAGCCCAGAGTCACCAGGCGACAGGTGCGGTCGGTATTCATGGACAGTAAAGTCAGTGCAGGGCGAAAGGGACGAGGCGAGAAAACAGGGACGGGTAGCGTCCGATTCTAGACCGGAAGGGTGGCCGAGTCGACTGAAACGGGAGGAAAAGCGGCCAGTCTCGATTTCTTCTGACCGCGGTGCCCATTCAGCCTGCCCCACCAATGCCTCCTGAACCACGAATGCACACAAATCTGCCGCTGCCACTCGACTCGTGCTCACGCGCGGACTGATTTCAGGGTCCTGCCACTGTCAGCGGCATTCGAAAACGATTTGGGGGCAAGGCCAGGCAGTGTTCTCTCTTCTGCCGCGTCAGAGCGCAGCAGCCCCTTTGACACGCGTCGCAGGCGTCCCCTCCGACCTCAGACGCTCACCCGGCACTCGAGGGATAGCCACGCCTCGATCCACCTCGCGGCTCGACGACCCTGATCAAATGAATTTGTTCAAAATTTCGGGTTTTCTGCCTTTGTTGGCGGAGCTGGAGAAAGCGGCCTGCCCACAGAAATCCCGGAAGGACCCTTTCCTCAGACAGTCCACGTCACTGCTGTCTCGCCTGCGCAGCTTGACGCACCTTTCCCAGCCAGACAGAATCAATCGTCTTCCCCGTTCCGTTTTTCTGTCTGTCAGTCTTCAGACCGCACCAATACCGAAAGAGACGAATTGCGAACCAACTACGTCCTGATCGACTACGAAAACGTACAACCTGAGGTGCTGTCTGCATTGGATGCGCAGCACTTCAAAGTCGTGGTTTTCGTCGGAGCAAGCCAAAACAAACTTTCGTTTGACACTGCGGACGCACTGCAAAAGATGGGCGGGCGAGCCGAATACGTCAAGATAGCCGGGAATGGAGCGAACGCACTTGATTTCCACATCGCCTTCTACATAGGTCGAATCTCATTCCAGGACCCAGCCGCCTGCTTTCATATCGTCTCAAAAGACACTGGCTTCGACCCTCTCGTTCAGCACCTCAAAAAGCAAATGATCTCTGCCGTCAGATGCAGTGCCGTATCGGACATACCACTGCTAAAAGTGGCGAGCGGCAAAACCATTCCGGAAAAGCTGAACGCAGTCGTCGCTAATCTCGCTCAACGCGGTGCTTCAAAGCCAGGAACACTCAAGGCCTTGAAAGGCACCATAAATTCACTGTTTTCGAAGCGGTTGCCCGAAGAGGAACTTGACTCTTTGGTGAAGTGCATGGAAGCCAGGGGCTATATCTCAATAAAAGAGACCAAAGTATCGTATGCCCTGCCAGCGCATGAGGTCTAACCCGCTGGTCAGTTGCTCAGGTCATCCTGCAGCGTGCTGTCACCCGTGCCAGTTTACTGATCCGTCTTACATCTTCCGCCGGGGCCAGACGGACGCGTACCACGGGCAGGCGTATCGACTCTTGCAGTTCAAACACCTCAAGCCCCTGACGTCTGGGTGGTCCACGATGCCAATACTCCCGAATAAAACGCTGAACACCAGAACTGGTCGGCGGATGGGTGTTCGACATCGCGCTGTTCGCCACGGCTGAGAACCTGAGATCGCGGATGTCGGCAGAAGTCGCTGCCGCTGCTGGCGTTGTGGTGCGTGGATTCCGCTGGCTGCAGATCCCTGTGCGTCTCAAAGCCCGACGGTCAGGAACACGCATCCACAAGCCCCTGAATTCTCAAAGTTGCCTTCCCCTGCAACCTGAGGTAAACTCAGGCGCCTGCAGCGGATTTGCTCAGGGGACAGCGTGAAAGTGAACGACACCACATGACAACACCGTCTCCAGCCCAGCCCACGCTCAAAATGGACCGCTCGGTGCTGACGTGTGATGATAATTTTGATGACTCTGAACAGAGGCTCTGGTGGCACCGGCAATCCCCGGAGATTCGTCTCCAGCACATGGCGGCTCTGCGGAAAATGAACTATGGTGATGAGTCTGCCGCCAGACTTCAGCGAGTTCTTGAAATTGCTGAATTGCCACCACGTTGATTACCTGCTCGTCGGTGGTTTCGCAGTAGGCTTCCATGGATATCCACGAGCCACCAGCGATATGGATATCTGGGTCAGCCAGTCTCCGGAAAACGCAGGACGCGTCGTTGCTGCAATCAGGGCGTTTGGGTTTAACACCCCGAATCTCACCGAAGATCTTTTTCTGCAGCGGCGGCGAATCGTGCGAATGGGTCATCCTCCGATTCGCATCGAAGTGATGAACGAAATTGACGGCGTGACCTTCGAAGAATGCCGGCCCGCCGCGATCCTCGCTTTCTTCGATGGAATTCAGGTGCCGATTATCAGCCTTGGTGATCTCAAGCGAAACAAACTGGCCAGCGGCAGACCCAAAGACATCGATGACCTGCAGCAGCTTCCCTGACTCTGTGAGGAATAAACATCTGCCCGCCGCACCACATCAGCACCCATGTGCGTGCGATGGAAGGGCGGCTCTGGTCAAAGCCATCGTTCGTGCTCAGCAGTTACACCGGACGTCTGGAGCAGGAGGACGCCACCGGCCGCTTCCACGCCAGTCTTGCTTTTCGGCGTGAGATCTTCGATCGCATCGGCGGGTGGCCCTGACCAAGCGCGGTGACTTCGACCAGCAGTTGATCGCCCGGTTGCACGCGATTGAAGCTCCCGGCGCCCCCCCAATGGCATTGGCTTACGACAAGATGCAGTCACGAATCCCTCAACGCATGGGGATTTGAACCATTCACTTGTGACAGTCCGCGGTCGATGGATAACTTCGGGCTTACCCGATGTGCCATGACTCCGGAAAGCTCGCATCGACGAAGTGTGCGCGCACTTCCTGCAGCTGTTCCTGCAATTCGCTGGACGAATAGCGGTCTGAAACGTGAAACAGTACCAGTCGTCGTGGTTGCAGCTCAACTGCCAGGGTCCCAACTTCTGTCGCTGTCAGGTGATAGTTCTGTAGTGCGAGTTCCCGTTCGGTATCGCGATAGTTGTTCTCGCAAATCAGTGTGTCGACGTGGCTGAATAGCTGCCGCAACTGATCACGCACGTCCGCGTCGTCAGCTCGAAAGTCGGTCAGATAACCCAGACTGGCCCCGGAACGTGTCACCAGCAGTTCTCGGCGCAAATCCCCCAGCAACTGCGGCGCTCCGCCAATATCAACGGTGCAGGAATCTGCCAGTTGAGGATTCCTGACAGCCTTCAGCCATGGCCCTGCACCGTACCCCAGTGACTCCAGTCGCGTCACGTTAATGGACTGTTTCGGCGGCTCCTGAATGCGATAGCCAAGACATTCCGTTCCATGGTCCAGCAGCAGGGCATCCACGCTGAAATCTTCGTGCTGCAGGACAAGACCTGATGTTGCCACAGGGGGTTCTTCGTGAGCGATCTCAAATCGCTCTGTCGTGAGCAGCCGAATTGTCCGCAGCTGCTTCCCGTCGAATTCAGAAACACGAAAGCCACCGGGAAGCCCGACAGCGTTATTCCACAAATACCCCAGCAAGCGGTGCTGAATGATGCGACAAGTGCCCGGAGGTCCGACAATCTGCAGGAAAGGGCCAGGGCGACACCACACGGCTCGGAGCAATTCATCAAATCCAGCGTAGTGATCGAAGTGAAAATGCGAAAAAAAAACGGCCTGCATGCCATACAAATAAGGCCGTGGCAATTTATGAAGGCAGTTCCCTCCGCAATCCAGCAGCAATCGATGATTTGCGGTCCCGGTAGCAACACAGGCCGCAACGCAATTGTCTTTTCCAATTTCACCAAGGACTTCAAATTCGATCATCGCCAAGCCTGCCGCAGTTAAAAAGCCCGGTTTTCGTACACGGCAGGTTACTGCAGAACGCCCCGCGTCACCACCAGTGCAGACACCGCACGTGCCCGTCTGGTTCGCTGGTGGTAACTCGTGAAGCGAAGTTGAGCACCTGCGACCGCAACGGAAAATCGTGATCTCTCCTGCGGATCAGGTTGCAGGGCAGACGCTGGTGTTGGTACTCCGTATCAGGGGTACACCGTGGAATGCAGGTGCCGCGAAGGCGGGCAGGGCTGGGATGGCGAA